>Ga0209636_10001158_pt1 | contig 26502 bp, 24 predicted proteins | sample DeeMarSWOR152_54_FD_187464 | JGI IMG/M metagenome (GOLD analysis project Ga0209636, IMG submission 187464) | Marine sediment microbial communities from White Oak River estuary, North Carolina - WOR-1-52-54 (SPAdes) (version 2) | ecosystem: Environmental > Aquatic > Marine > Intertidal zone >...
TATCCAGAACCCTTAAACCTAAATAGATCATATAAAGGATTTAAAGGCAAGTTATGAAGTTATCTATAGGAGAGTAGTTAACTTTTGGCCTTTGAAAAGGACATTAACCAAACTAGATTGTTACTCATAAACATGGGCTTAAATGAGTACCAAGCCTCAGCACTGACGTACCTACTTCTTCTCGGGGAAACAAAGGCAACAACTTTAAGTAAGACCAGCAAAGTGCCAAGCGCACGCATTTATGGCGTTTTAGATCAACTCGCTAAAATGGGACTAGTAAACATAAGACCTGGAAGACCTTTGTTATACGGTCCCCGTCCCCTAGAAGATATCGCGAGCTCCCTAGTATCTTTGAGCATGAATGAACTCAAGCAGAAGCTTAGAACCCTTGAGGACTACGCTAAAAATTTAGTGGAGACCGGCAAGAAACTCTATTTGAAAGGTGAGAAAGGAGTTCCGAGGGTTCCCCTCCTACGTATCGTCAGCGTTGGCGAAGTTTCATTAGACGAAACCAAAAAACTCTATGACGCAGCAGAAAAGGAAATACAAATCCTTTCAAGGGCAATGGAGTATTTTCCGGAAGTTGCTGACAAACTTAGGCAAGCTATGAAGCGAGGCGTCTCCTTAAAAATAGTTTTGATGAAACCAAATATTCTGGAATCTGGAGACAGGAAAAAACAGGCAAAGATGCTGAAAAGAATCAACGAAGCGCTAGGGAACAGAGTTGAAATTCGTTTTACCGACGAGATCCCGATTAGGGGATGTATAATTGACCCAGAAATAGGTGGAAAGGCTTTGTTTCTGGTTGAAGATCCTGGGGTTCCCTTCTTCTTGCGCGAGGCAGCCATCACGTCTCATCAGAGTGTTGTTAGGGGGCTTGGCCTAATGTACAACTTGTTGTGGAAGCACAAGACAAATAAGCCTTAGGGTGTCTTCCTCGACATTCGGAATTAGATTTATGTCAGTTCCTAGTGCTTTCCTGATTGATGGAACTTTGGCTAGTTTTGTGTGAGTGGGGGAATTTACTACCATAAGGAAGTAACATTTAAATATTACTACGACCTGATAGTAAACACGCCTTTCATGGGCCAAGACAACGCTGAGGTTTAACTGAAGATGGATCAGGGTGATAGGGCAGTTCGCGCTCAAGAAATGCTTTGTCCTTCGGCTAACGACTGTTGTTTGTTTATTGACAAATATCCTAGGTGATTCGTTTGCGAATAATAATTTGTGGGATTGACGGTTACATCGGCTTCGCCCTTGCTCAGCACTTGCTGAATCGTGGACACAAAATAGTTGGCATAGACTGTTTCCACCGCAGAGCCTTTGTAGAAGAAATGGGTCTGGAATCAATGATTCCCATCGCTCCTTGGGACGCCCGCCTGAGAGAGCTGAAGACGATGGGTGATCTTCAGTTCGTGTCGATAGACATTGCTGAAAACTACGGGGGCTTACGCAAAGTCTTCGAAGACTTTGAACCTGAAGGCATAGTGAATTTGGCTCAGCAACCATCTCCCGCTTACAGCATGATCGACGCGGAGCATGCAAATTTCACGATGAGAAACAACATTCAAGGTTTGCTGAATATTGCTTGGGCGATGAGAGATTATGCCCCGGAAAGCCACGTTGTCACACTCGGGACAATGGGAGAATACGGTTTCCCGCACATGAATATCCCTGAAGGTTTTTTTGAAGTAGAGTTTGAAGGCATGAAAGATATTCTTCCCTTCCCGAGGCAAACACAATCGGTCTATCATTGCAGCAAAGTCCAAGCAACCGATCTAGCTTGGTTTTTCTGTCGCGTCTGGGAGCTGCGTGCAACAGACATACATCAAGGCGTGGTCTATGGAACAAGAACAGAGGACATGCGCGACGAGCCAATCCTTAGAACAAGATTTGACGTGGGAGAATGCTTCGGAACGTACATCAACAGATGCGTTGCATGTGCCGTCATCGGTCACCCAATCGTACCATACGGAACAGGCATGCAGAACCGAGGCTACATAGCCTTAACAGATTCAATAGCCTGCTTGACGTTGGCTGTTGAGAACCACCCGACTGATGAGGACAGCCATCACGGTTACAGATGCATAAACCAATTCGATGAATGCTACACCTGCAATAGTCTTGCGGATGTTGTTGCGAAAGTCGCAAACGAAAAGTTTGATCTAAAGGCCACAGTCAAACATATAGAAAACCCTCGCATCGAGCCCGAAGTCCACTATTACAACCCACACCACACAAAACTGTATCAAATGGGTTGGCGTCCCACTCGGACGCTGAAGGAAGAACTCGTTATGATGTTTGAGGATTTGCTGCCTTACAAGGAAAAAATGCAGAAGTACAAACACAAAATCATACCTAAAATCAGATGGAGACCAAGAACCAAAAAGAGAGGTGATAAATATGGATGAGAAGGTTGAAAAAGCCCTAGACTTCATCAGAGAGAACATAAACAAATACGAGCGAATAGCAACTGTCAACAGCTTCGGCAAAGACAGCATAGTTTTGCAACACCTTGTCAATGAGGTCGATCCGAACATACTTGTGCTATGGATCAAGCCGCCATTCCTGCCGAAAGAAACAGTGAAGTTCGCCAAAAAAGTCATCGAGATGTGGAATCTAAACGTCAAAACACTAACAAGCAGATTCGAAAAAGACCAAGAATGGATGTCAAACGTTGTCTACAAACCCAAACTGTGGAAGACAAACCCAGAGCTCTGTTGCCAAATCTTCAAAGTGCAACCAATCATGCAGGCAGTACAAGAACTAGACCTTCAAGCTTGGTTCAGTGGAATGCGCAAAACCGAAAGTGAAAAACGAGGTATGTACACGCCCGTTTGGAGACAAGGACCATTCACGAAGCTACACCCAATACTTGAGTTCACAGAAGCCGACGTGTGGAGATATCTTGCAACCCGAAACTTGCCAGTGCACCCATGGTACGGCGAAGGATACAGGTCATTAGGTTGCGATCCATGCTCAGCACCAAACACATGGTATGCTGAACGGGGTGGAAGGTGGAAAGATACAATGATGGAAGGAGGCGACTGCGGCATCCACTGCGAGGTTCTCAAAGGAAAGGGAGCACCACAACTAACACAGATGATCGAACACATAAAGAAGTGACAAAAGCTTTGGCCTGCGTCATCATGCGCGCGCGGCGCAATTGCAGAAACCTTAACGAAAGAACATGAGGAGTTATGAGTGAAGTATTGGGCACCAACGAAAAATGCGCGCGCGCATTGGAGTGGAGAATGATAGAAAATAATATAAGTTTCTTAGAATCTGTAAGCTTCCGATTGATCGCTACTTTAACCACTGTAGTTTTGGTTTTTGTTTTTACAAGCGAGATTGTGATTAGTCTCCAGGTTGGTTCCGTTGAATTTTTTGCAAAGATTGGCGTGTATTATTTTCATGAGCGCCTTTCGAATATGCTTGGGTTCTGGAGAAAATAGAATTCTTAAAGTTTGGTTATTGGTGCTCCGTAATGTTCATTAGTTTATAGTGGATTCTGTTTCTTAGTCACATCTCCGGGTGATATACCTGAAAATCCTTTGCTTAACTTGGACGCCGAAGGGGTCTAGACGAATGAATGATATTCGTTCAATCCTTAAGGCAGAGGAATGGAATTGTAGCTTTTTCTACAAAGTACGGGCGTTGTCTCCAGTTAAGTATCCAATTCAAGCAATTAAAACGTTCGTTAAACTCGTGAAAACCAGACCCAGTGTTGTCATTGTCCAGAATCCCCCTATCTTTGCAGCGTTGACATGTCTAATTTATAATAAAAATTATCGAGTTAAAATTATTGTTGATCACCATTCCATTTGGAGCATGGGCGAGTTCATCAAAAATCAAATAGTGAAATCGTTCGTGAATCCTGTCCTGATTCCTGTCGAGAAATTTTGCATCAAGAACGCCGATCTAAACACAACCTACGCGGATAATTGGGAGTACGAACTCACTAAAATGGGCGCTAAAAAAGCCTTGACAATATATGATTTTGTAGATGAAAAATGGCCTAAGGATGCTGACTTCTCCGTTATGGAAGGTTTTTCAAAAGACAAGAAGATTGTAGTAATGCCTTGTGGTGGACATGTTCTTGAACGCCCTGACATACTCATCGAAGCCTGTAGGGATCTTAATGCAACGGTGGCGATAACTGGAGAAAAGAAATACCTTCAAAGGCATATAGCGAGAGCCCGTGAATTGAAGGCGGAAAACGTTGTCTTCACCGGTTTTCTACCTGACCGGCAATATCGTGGCTTGATAGCAGCTTGTGACTTTGCCGCAAATATCTCTAAACAGCCTTACGGAATACCTCACGTTCTCACTGAGGCTTTAGCATCAAAACGACCCATTATTATCGGCAAAAACCCAGCTGTGGAAAAACTGCTCGGTGAGAACTGCCCCTTCATCATACCGAATAATGATGTTAATACAGTAAGAAGAGCTTTTCTGTCAGCTTTAGAAAAACAAAGGAAATACGAAAAGCTGGCGACAAAAATGTATAAGCGCTTGAAGAAAAAAAGAAAAAAACAGATAGAAAAACTCTTCGAGTTTATGTACCAACCAGCTTCGGAAAAAAGCAGAACTTGACCATCAGCATGTTAAACAAAGGGCACACCGTTGTGGCGCAATTGAGCAACTCTTTCTAGGACGCTCAGAGATACGTTGGGAAGCTACAATGCTCCAACATCCCAACAAAAGCTAATTTTACATCTCCAGAAAGAGAAGGTTATTGAATGAACCCTAAGGATTGCTAGTGGTAGAGAGGCTTTGCGCACCCGGGGAAGTTAAATAACTAGGTTTTTAGGTTGTCTGTAAATCTTTTGTGATCATCGATTTCAGCCTGCTCTATGGTGCGCGCGCAGGTTGCGATGAGGTTTAAGCTGATTTCTTCAATGTTAATTCTTTTAACCATTCGGATAAGTTGTTTTTGAGAAGTCTTGCGATAGTAGGTCTTTCCTGAATAATGTTTTTTGTTTCTTCAGGGTCATCATTCAAGTCGTAAAGCTCTTCTACTCCACCATGAATGCGTTTGCAGGTTCGGCATATTGCTTCTTTTTTGGATAGGGCTTGGATGTACTTGTAGTCCTTTGTTCTAATGGCTCTTTTTCTTTGTCGAAGCGCTTCTTCGGCGTAAACAGCTGAATGTAGTTGACTTGTTTCTTCGTATATTAGTGGCAGAATGCTTTTTCCATCAAATTTTTCGGTTCCAAAGTCGAACATGTCTATTATTGTCGGTACCAAGTCAAAGTGTTGAACGAAACCAGCTATTGTTTTGTATTTTGGAAAAGTTGGATGTCTAATAATGAGGGGCACGTGAATTGTTACGTCGTATAGGCCATGATGGTCGAAATAGATTTCGTGCTCTGTAAGGCTTTCACCGTGGTCCGACGTAAGTACTATTAATGTTTGATCAAGGATCCCATAGTTTTCAAGAGCTTCAATCAACATTCCTATTTCCTGATCAACATATGCTATTGATGCCAGATATCGCGTGATTTTCTCGTTGAATCTTATTTTCCTAGACCAGCCTACCCTTATTCTACTGAGTAAACCAAGAATTTCGCCCCTTCTTTTTTCTGGAACAACTTTTTTATAGAAAGATGAGGGAGAGGCATAAGGCGTGTGAGTACCCCAGTAGTGAACGAAAAGGAAGAATTTCTTATGTAGATTCCGTTTTATTAGAAGCTTTGCCTTTGCAGTAACAAGGTGGGCATCGTCAATAATAGTTGATTGCTTCAAGTAAGCATAACGTCTACTCATCAAACGTGTGAAGCTGTCAATCTTCTTAAAAGGAAAGCTTATGGGGTTGGCTTCGTGTAACATACCGCTATAATAGTTGTAGCCCCGTGTGTGCCATCTGCCAAGCCAGTCCACGGCCAAGGTTGTGTAGCCCTTGGCTCGTAGAATCTCTGGAAGTAGACGTATACCGGATTCGTCAAGTTTTCGGGTCTCAACTTTTCCTATCTGTCTACCCAGCCATCGCCCTCCATGACTTAGGATTCCGTGTGACATTGGATACATTCCAGAAAAAATCGTTGTAAGTGACGCATCAGTGACGTTTGAGCAAGCAAAAGCGTTTTCAAACAGTAATCCTTCTTTTGCTAACTTATCGATGTTGGGGCTTGTTGGTTTAGAATAACCGTAACAACCTAGATTCCTTGTCCTAAGGGCGTCGACAACAATGAACACGATGTTAGACATATTAGAGAGATTCGCCAACTTTCTCACCCTTCATATATCGCGCGCGCACCAATTTCTTTTTTTCCCCAAAGAAAAAGAGTAAACATCGATAAATGACGGTTTCTGTGATGTTATTATAAAATTTATTTGGACGTGAGAAAAGATATTAGACTGCAAATTTGTTCTGCCTGGAAATTCCTACCATCAGCGCGCGCGTTAGTTCCCTTTCATGCAAAATCCCTATTTTTGCTTCATAATGTTTATTCATTTTAGAGGAGCGCGTGCGCGCGGAGGAAAACGGGACTTAGAAGATGCGAAAGCCACCGAGCCTTATGCGATTGATTTTGAATCTATATTTTCAATTCATAAGATTTATTCATTTGAGGAAAGGACGCATCTGATGTTTTACGCGCAAAAATACATATGGAATCTAGAAAGAATGGGGACATCTTATGAAAGTTTGTTATTTGGATATAGATGGTGTATTAAATCTTTATCCGCAATGCTGGATTGACTACATAAACATGAAACTCAACAAAAAAATGGAAACCTTGGATGAGGCAAAAAACGTTCTTTCCTATAGGACATACACAGATTTGAAAAGAGATTACAGGGAAAGCAACTATAAACGCAGTCTGAAAATCCGCAAGGGGGCTGATGCATTTTCTCATTTTTTGAAAAGAAATGGATACAAAACTGTTATCCTGACAAGCCGTCCTTACGAGGAGCATCCAGGGCTTGTAAATGGAACCGTAGAATGGCTGGAAAAACACCACATTTTATATGATGAACTCTTGTTCGAAAGAAATAAGCCAGCGGCCGCTGTATCAAAATATCCAGATTTACTGTTCGGTGTAGAGGACAGTAGACATGATGCCAATCTGCTGGGTAGGTGGGGATACAAGATGTTCCTTATGGATAACAACCATAACCATGGAGAAACAGTTAAACGTGTAACCCGCGTATTTGGCTTCGATGAAATCATCGAGGCTTTAGAGTGCACATAGTGACGATAATCGTCCACAGGAATACGCCTGAACTGGTGGACAGGCAGGTTAAACAGATACAAACAATGACCAATATTTGCAAAAGGAAATCATTTCCAAAACTTAAAAATGATATACTCGTAGTTGACTGCGGAAGCGATGAAGACAAAAGAACTAACTACCCAAGCTACTGGTATCCAGATCCAAATTTCAGAGGGAAATGCTATGGCCACAATGTTGGTTTAAACCAACTAAAACCAAAAAGATATAGATACTACTGGTTTAATCATCCTGACTTGGATTTTGATGTGGATATGAATTGCTTGGAAAAGCTTTTGCTGGTTATGACGAAAAACAGTGAAATAGGGTTGCTGAGCCCAAAACACAGTACGCCTTATCTGGGAAGAGACCAGAAAGGGCTACAGCTCGGTTGGCATAAAGTATCAACATGTGACTATCTGTCTCTTCTCATAAGGGGGGAATGTGTAGAAAAAATAGGGTTTCTGAATCCAGACTTCAAATATTGTTGGGGTGCGATACACGAATACTCCCACCTGCTTTACAAAAACGGATGGTGTGTAGCGTATTGCGACAACGCCCACGTTACACATCTAGGAGGAAGTACCTATGGCAAAAAACACGCCAAGACTATAAGCCGAGAGGAATACAAGAAAAGAGCCAAGATGTTTGCTCGGAAATATTTTGTTGAAAAATATGAAGAAAACTGGGATGAGATATTCAGCAAATACCTGCCTACCGAAGTAAAAGTCAACACCTACAAACTGCATAGAAAGTTTTGGGAGCAACAAAAAGAAGCAAAAATGATTAAGCTCCTTAAAAAGGTACGTAGGAAAGTTCTTCCTTATAAGGTACGTAGGGAAGTTCGTCTTTATATTACCCAAAGGAAGCCTCATGAGTTTTTTCATGTAGTGAATAACAAAGGTGGAGTAAGGCTTCACTTAGGATGTGGAAACCGAAAAAGGATGGGGTGGGTTAATATCGATGTAGATGAGAAAGTCAAACCAGATATTGTAGCAAATGCAAAAGACCTTAACATGTTTGAAGATAGTTCTGTTGATGAAATAGAATGTTGCCATCTGTTTGAACATTTAACTTACCGTGGCGCAGTCACTGCTTTGAAAGAATGGTATAGGATTTTGAAGAAAGGAGGAAAGTTATCTTTGGAGCTACCTAACTTTGAGAAATGTATAGAAATCCTATACAAAAAACATGAAGAAGAGGCGCAAAAACTCGCTATGATAGGAATCTATGGTTACACCCCAGACATACAGAAGTATGGACTCTCTCTTGTTCATAAATATGGCTGGACACCAGAAACATTAACCAATGAATTGATGAAAGTAGGATTTAGCGAAATAAAACAAGTGTCTGTTACTCAAACATGGCGAAAAGCTACAAAATATGATAGGGATATGAGATTGGAATGTATGAAATGAATGCGCGCATGCTGTACCGATACTGTTAACTCATTTTCATAGCTTCTTTTGCTTTCAATAACATACTCGCTTCCCTTGTCGAATTTTTAGAAGAAACAGGTAGTTTGACGCAGTAGAACATAACGCCGCGTGGGCGTGTGAGGCATATAACCGTGAAGAATCCGAGCCTCTCAAACTTTGCCATTAAATCAGAGGCAGTTTTAAGAGGGTGGGATTGAATAAGCCATTCGTCCACTCCGCAAAGTAGTTTTTGTGGCACGCCTAAAAGGTAACGTTCCGCGCCTACAATGTCAACTTTAGCAACGTCAACTTGGTATTTCTCTAGAAGCTCTTTCAAATCGTTGGCGGAACTAATCCACCGCTCTATACATGTAACCCTCCTATCCAAGCCATACCACCCCTTCAGCTTAGACGCAAAATCTGGGTTGCCCTCAACCGCAACAACCTTCTTGGCTCCTCTGGACAAGAAAAAGTGGACTGTGCTACCATAGTCGGCTCCCAAATCCAAAATGATTTTACCTGCAAAACTTGTGTATCCCCAATGGTGATCGTAGTCTTCCCCATATAGCGGTGCAGGAATGTTTCGTAGTCTACACCAAAGAGGACCAAAATATTTCCAAACTACCCTACGCGGATGAGTCAACAACGTCTTAACCTTACGTGAAATCATTCCCAACATCCCACACCCAAAATCATCTTTTACACACTTACTAAACTAATTGCCAATCTGAAAATTATCTTTTTTGCCGCGCGCGCATGAAGATGTAGATAAAACGTATATGAAAGGAAACTTGTGATGAATAGGAAATCATGGGTGAGATGGGTTGTGAATCGTCTTTTTGTCCTCATCCAGTTTACCAAAAAAGTCAGAGGGGAGTAAACAATTCAATCGTAAAAACGGTTATATGTCCGATGAATTTTTAATCTTGTTTTAGAAAATGCCCAAAAAATGCTAAATCTGTCATGATAGGTTTGTTCACTGAAAGCGTTCTTATCTGAGCAATCTACGTCAGGTACGTTCCATGAGTAGCCTCTTTAGATTAGCTCTAATCTTCTCCTTATTCTTATTAGCGAAATACCATTTAATAGTCTTTTTGAACCCCTCTCGATATGACATCTTAGGCTCCCATCCCAAAACCCTTCTAGCCCTCTCCAGATCGGCTGCCCTGGAAGCCACCCCTTGAGGCTTACTTAAATCATGCTCAATAATCTTAGGCCTCCATCCCACTATGTCAAAAACCAGGTCAGCCGCCTGATTAACAGTAATTCTATCACTTCTACCTGCATTCACTGCAGAACCATCCTCTATCTTCTCCGCAGCAAGGATCATAGCATCCACTATGTCCTGAACATAGGTGAAATTCCTATCCTGCTCCCCCGTTCCCCAAATTACATAAGGATCCATTTCGCCAAAAGCCTTAGCAATCAAAGCGATAATCGCATGAGTTTCATTCTCCCTAGGACCATATGCAGTAAATATTCGAACCGAAGAGGTCTTCATTCCATACTGCCGATGATAAGCCCTCAAAGCCATTTCCCCCATCAACTTAGCCCATCCATACTCCAGATCGGCAAATGCCTTGTCCCTAACAAAAGGGTCGGCATCTTCCTCCTTAAGAAGATAAGAGGAACCCGTCTCCTCTTGAAGATAGGAGGGATAGACACAAGCCGAGCTGGCGAAACATATCCTTCCCACTCCTGCTCTCTGAGCCTCCTCAAAAACCATCTGGTCTAAGATCATATTTGTACAGCACTCGGCTGGGTGAGTGTCGATATAACCCCTTCCTCCATGCGAGGCCGCAAGATGAAAAACAATCTCCACCTCGCTTACCATGGACCTAGTGAAAGCTTTCTCCTTAAGGTTTCCCTCCCATATGGTAAGATTTCCAGAGGTCCAAACTCCTGAACTTTCATTTTCTAGAGGGTAGTTGAAGTTGCTCAGCTTTCCACTGGAGAAGTCATCCGCTACTTTGACTATTGTCCCCTTCTTGAGGAGAGAATCGACTAGATGGCTTCCTATGAAAGAGGCTCCCCCAGTTACTAGTACTGCTCTATTTTTCCACACTTAGCTCCCTCTTTGCCCATTCGTAAGTTCTTCTAAGCCCCTCATCTAAAGACACTACTGGACTCCACCCTAGAACCTTCTTCATTTTAGCAGTATCCGCGCAATATTTATGCGTTCCTCGGGGGCCAGATAGATCATACTTCACAGAAATATCTTTGCCTGAAAGCTTGATAATCCTCTGAGCGAGGTCCCCTATAGAAACCACCTCTTCGCCTCCCAGATTGATAGGATCCGCATCTTCAATTTTCTCCATACTCAGGAGGAGCCCATCCACACAATCTTGAACATACAGAAAACCTCTCTCCTGCTTTCCATCTCCAAATATCGTGAACCCTTCTCTAGGATAGAGTATAGCCTTTCTAAGTAGAGAAGGTATGACGTGAGACCATCTGGGGTCTAGGTTCTCGTTCTCTCCAAACGCGTTGAAGATTCTTACCACCGAGGACCTGATCCCATAGTCGAGGTAGTAGGACCGGCATTGAATCTCCCCCATTATCTTGGCCCATCCATAGGTGGTCATGGGGTTAGCTGGGTAAGCTTCCTCTTCTTTGAACCGATTTATTTCTTGACTCTTCTCTCTATACACGCAAGCTGAACTAGTGAAGAGGAATTTATCCACATCATTAATTCTACAAGCTTCCAGCACATTAGTGTTCATCAATAAGCTGGGAGTGGATCCACCTACATTCTCTTTCTTAATGTAATGAATTCCACCCACAGAAGCCGCTAAATGAAAGAGGCAATCCGCATTCTTTGTAGCTAACAAACAATTTTCCAGTTTAGTTAGATCCACAGGATACAGGTGAATCCTGTCAAGAAACGGATCGATATTCTCCTTTCTTCCCCGGGAGAAATCATCGGCAACGTATACCTCTGCCCCCAGGTTTACCAACGTCCGCACTAAATGGCATCCAATGAATCCGGCTCCACCGGTTACCAGAACTTTACGACCTGTCCATTGCATTTGCATCAAGGTTCTTACACCATAAACATTTAAAAAGTGTGCGCGTGCGCATCCTTCATGATTATTCCATAAAAATCAGTTATTTTCTTTGGTTTTGGGTTTAGAACTACACTGGAAGAAAAGAACCCATAAGTTGAATGTGTTTCGGTTTTTAAATCGAAACCATGGTCAGAAACTATGATAAATACTTCTTCTTCAATTATTGATTTTAGTTCTTCAACGAAAATATCCAACTCTACGTAATGATGTTTTATTAGATTTGGTCTGACATATAAACGGTGGCATAACGCGTCAGGAAAGTTCAGATAGGCAAAAACAATGTCCACATCCCTCGGATTTTCCTTGAGGATTTCTTTGCACTTTTTTGAAAACAGGATTTTTAGAATCTGAACATTTTCCTTTAACGATATCCTTCCTTTTGCAAACTTATGTTCTATATCGAAACTTATTTCGTCAAGATTGTAGTAGGGAACATTAATAGCCTTTGAATTCGTTTCATCAAGGAAAGTCGTTTTGTTCAATTTTGGAAAAGTCTTTGCCCCGCTAACCATTCCCCCGATGCCAAATTTCAAACGGTTACGAAGAAATGTTGGAAGAATTTTGCGGAATGGTTTTATTATCTTATATGCAAGGCTATCGCCGAACCCAGATGTTGTTTCAAATTTTAAACCATACACCATTTCTCCGGTAAGAAAAGATGCCCAAACTTCTGGAGAAACTGGAACGCAGCCGCGCTTTCTATTTATGGGAACTACGAGTTTACCATATTGTCTCTGTTTCAAATTCTTCAAATTCCATTCTTCTACCCAATTGTATTCAAGACCGTCCAATCCTAAAATGTAAATCATCTCAATTCCTCAACTGTTTTAGCACGCGCACGCATTACGGAGATCCTATTGCTTGGATAACTCGCGCGATTCAAATTTCTCCAACTTAAAAATGGCTTTCGTATCTTATATTTTTTTAGCAAATCCATTAAACAATCATGTATCAAACCTTTTTTGGGCGTGCGCATAAGCCTGAAAGCGGTTATAAACGGAGTACCCAGCCTCAGAAAGGGGAGTCAATACTGGAACTAGCCACTAGACACCTGAAATAGTGATCAGCCCACAAAGGTTTTGAATAGCGCGGCATGCCCAGTCCCAGCAAACTCACCAAGAAAAACAGCGGAAAAAACAGATAAAAATAATTGTGCACACCCCTACTGTGTTATTCTGAATGCGGATTCGAGAGAAGCTTGTAACGATGTCAAAGAAAGGTTAAAATGGATGGATCGGTTGCATATCTATGGAAGTAGACATTGAGACAGGATTTTGAGGGGGAATTTGACGTTAACCGTTTCTGCGCGCGCGCATAAACTTGAGCCTTCTCGTAGGATGGTTCGGTTTTTCAAACAGCTTTTCTATGCTATTTTTACGATCTGCTCACGGGCGTGGTGTATTGCTTGGAGGGCTGGGCTGAGGCTAGTCTTAGGGAAGCAGCTTCTGAACAAAATGTTGCAGTCGCGTCATCAGGTTTGTGATGTAGTCGAATATCTTCCTCTAAGACTGAGGAACCGTGTGTTTCATCCAGAGAGATTGATTGACGGCTTTGTTGCGAAGAAATCTCCTGATGGAATCTTGATTATGCCGCATGGGGGTTGCCCTATGATATACCATGAGATATATTCTCGCAAAGTCTACAATAGAGTTCGTGAAATCCAGAAGGATGATGTGGTTATTGATGTGGGTGCACACATTGGCGTGTTCACGTTAAGAGCTGCGAGGAGGGCAGTAGAGGGGTTGGTTATAGCCGTGGAACCTCATCCCCTCAACTATAGGTTGCTTATGGAGAACGTGAAGCGTAACAATCTAAAGAATGTTGTCGCACTAAACTTGGCTTTGTCAAACTACAACGGTACGGCTAACTTGTACGAAAGTGTTTTTTCCGGCCTGCACTCCCTAGTAACCCGAAAGGGTAAGTTTGTAAGGGTTCCTGTGAAAACGCTCGACAGGATGGTTGAGGAGCTGAGAATTGTGAAGATCGATGTGATTAAGATAGATGTTGAAGGTGGCGAGCTAGACGTACTTAAGGGAGCTGAAAAAACCCTTAAGAGGAATCATATCCATTTGGCGATTGCAGCTTACCATACCCGTACAGAAGCGCAAGAATTGTCCGCCTTTCTTCTGGACAGAAACTTCAAGATTGCGAAATCTAAGTATATAGACAAAAATCCACATTTTCCTCTCCGACCGCGAGAACAGATATACATAGACGCTTGGAAGACGTAAACTCCATAACACGCTCCGCGATATGTATAGCGAAAGCACCTACAGTCTCATTGTAAGCCCTACTGCTTCAAATCGCACGAATGAGAGGTTACATATCGCAAAGCATGCATGCAGATAGGAAATAGAAATAGAATAGATAGATAGTAGTGTTTTTATAAAAAATTAAATTTATTTATTCGTGCGCAAGCAACATTTATTCGACAATAGTGGAATAATGTTTAAATTCGGGTTTGGAAAAAGAATATTATGCGGGCGCAAAGGTTGTGGATTTGCGCGCGCGCAGTAGAGTGCGAGGACCAATATCATTTCCAAAACTAGATGAACCAACATTTCTCGACGTAACAAAATCAAAACCCATTAATGTGCCTTTTTACAATTATGACGAAATCAGTTTTTATATTGACCACAAATTTTCTAAGGGAAAAATATCATTAAAAGAAAGGATTCATATCTTAAAGATTTTATTTACCAGAAAACTGGAAGAAATTTTATGCGCGCGCGTGAGGACGTAACTGGCGTGGACGTGGTTTTCACTTACTTGAACATGCCAGACGCTTGGTGCCACCGATTGTTTTCTAGACCTGAAATGATAAAACATCACTACGTAGAATTGGACATTTTCGCAGAAAAATTGAGGTCTGTTGTGGAACCAGAAAAATTCATAATAGTTTCTGACCACGGTTTCGACCTACGGAGGGAGACGCATTCGCGTTACGGTTTTTTCTCATGCAATATTCCTTTACACCCAAAACCAAACAAAATAACTGACTTCCACAAAATCGTCGTAAACTCTATCTCCCACGTTCTACCGCTTTCACAGCGAAAAGAAGATTGAGGCCACCAAACTTTTTCCGATGTCGTGGCACGTTAAGACTATTTGCCTAAGTCTATCTCGGCGCGCGCGTGGATTGGAAAAGAACTTACGCCTATCAAAAAATAGGTGAGAAAACTAAGGAGATTTATGCTATGAAACTGTCGGCAATCTAGTGTATGCATGCAAAGGATTCTTTGCGGTCTACCAGTTACTTTAATTCATTGCTTATATGCGCACGCAGGCAGTTTCGTTTTTTGTTTCATAATGGTGAAACTAATGTTTCCTTTAGGGTTCTATCATTGAAATGAGTGTGGCTACAGCCATTTCGTTAAGTAAAGAGTCGAAACAAATCATTCAAGGTTTTTGCGCACGCGCTCTAGATTTGTCCATTGACGCGTAATTCATTTATGACTTGATGAAGAGTGGGCCAAATCTGATATTTATTGAGTATTAACTCTTTGGCTTTTTTTAAAGCGGATAAATGCTCCTCTCGATAGTTGCTATTTACAATTTTCATTGCCGTATCTACCGCTTCTTCCTTAGTAGTATCCAGTTCCACAAACGAGTCTTCTGGAAAGAAGTCACTCAAGTTTGTGCATCCCCAGTAAATAGGCATACAACCTACTAATATGGCGTCTGCAAACTTCTCGGAAAAGTAATTCTTCTCAGCAGTGTTTTCAAAAACAAAAGAATACCGATAGGGAGCCAAACCATCCCACTTATCCTTTATGGGTCCTTTGTAATCGCTAATTGTCGAAAGATCGAACCTTCCAACATTTTTGCCAAATAAATCTAGGATGCCAGGGTGTGCGTGTGTAAATTCTTTCAGGAATTCTATCCTGTGCTTGTGGCCGCTAAGTTTATACAAACCTGTCGTTATACCGGAAATAAGCTTGGATTTTGAGGGAAAGGGATTATCAACCAACTCGGAATAGGTTGCACGCCCCCGCGTGCGCCCCACCTGCCATACAATCGGGTTGTGATTCTCAGTTACCCATCGGCTACCAATTGTTTCATCACCTAGTTTACTGTCTTTAGGAACGGCACGAGAAGGTTCCCTCATAAAATTTAGAACCGAATGCGGTGGACATCTTTTTCTCAACACAGGATCGCCACACCAGAAAGCTATGTACAAATTAGCATCATCAAAATTATCGCAAGTTTCAATGTTTTTCCATTTCCCAGAGCAATTGGGCGTAAACCTCCTCATAAAATCGTGCTCTTTCTTGCCTGAGGTGCCCCAAGCGGTGATGACATATATTTTAATCGTCTCACTATCGTTTGAAATAGGTCGAGTCTTCTTCTTGCGTGGGCGAACATATACGCGCGCGTGGTCTAACAATTTTTTTGTCAGACGGTATCCAAGGCGTGCGCGCCTAATGAAACTTCTCACTCCATCCACTTTTCCCTTACTTACGTCTATTTACTTTTTTCAATTCAGATTTTTCCAACTTAAACATGACTTTCGCATCTTATATTTTTTTCAGCGATTTCCTTTGGTGATTGTGTATCAAACCTTTCCTAGTGTTTTTGATGATTTTGCGCCAGCAGAAACCAATACACAACAGAATATTTAAATACGATTTTAATTATATGTAATTACCGGTAATTATATATAATTAGGAGGTATCTCCGTGAAAGAAAGACAAAAGAAGTTCACAACGGTATCCATACCAACACCGCTGTTCAAAAAGATTGAAGAAAGAATCAAGGGCACAGGATTCACGTCAGTTTCAAGTTATGTCACTTATGTTCTCAGGGAAATCGTAGCCGAAGAAGAGGAAACCAAAGAACCCTTCACCAAAGAAGAGGAAGAGAGAGTTAAGGCTAGACTAAGAGCTCTAGGCTATATCGACTAAACAGGTGAAAACTATTGCCAAAACCCCACGGGGACAAACTGATCAACAGAATTCTCAAGGGGAAAGAACGAAAGAAAGCAACTGAGACAGCGATAAACCTGGAAAAGGTGGAAATCTCCAGGAATATAGCAACCGACACTGAAAACATCGCAAAAGGAACTTTTAGCCCCCTCCAAGGCTTCATGAACCAGGAAGAACTGGAAAACGTGCTCAACCAAAAGAGATTACCAAACGACCTTCCATGGACCATCCCAATAGTCCTAGATGTCTCAGAAGAAAAAGCAAGAAACTTCAAAGAAGGTGACAACCTAGCCCTGTACTTCCAAAACAAACCTCTAGCGCTCATGCACCTAGAACAAAAATACAAGTTTGACAAAGAAGATTTTGCCGAGAAAACATTCGGCACATTAGATACGGCGCGCGCGAAAAACTTCGGAGCCTTGGTTACATCAATTAATGCAAGAGAGTTTATTACAGAAGAATGTTTTTCAATTTTATAGATGGACTGAAAGGGAGAGAGATTAGAATTTGATTTATTGTAGATGCTAATCATATCCAAACTTCAATTGAAGAGGAGGAGTTTCATTGCAGAAAACTCTGTGTTCAAGGGCGCAGGTTGCAAGAGGCGCCACCTACGTGTTTGTTCGAGACGCTATCTCCGCAGTCTTCAGCATAGTCTATATAGTTATTCTCGCTCGCTTTCTTTCACTTGAAGAAATGGGCGTTTACGCCCTCCTATCCTTCATCCTCATGTTGGTCCAGGTGCTTGGCGGGCTTGCCTTGAATTTCGCCTCAACAAAGTACATTGCCCAGTACGTCGCTGAGGAAGATATGAAGAAAGCAAGATCTGTAGTTACTCGTGTGTTACAGATTTGCGTTTTATCCTCCACACTTTTGTTCATGCTAATATTTGTTCCAGCAGAGTGGCTTTCTGCGATACTGTTCGGCACAGCTGAACATGCTCTGCTCTTTAGAATTGTCGCATTTGCTTCTGTCCTAAGCATCTTCAATGCTCAGGGCGGAGGTTTTTTGAGAGGCTTGCAAAGAATGGGAGCGTTGGCAGCGGTGGGTTTAATATTCACTGCTGTGGAAAAAATAGTGGCAATCTATCTTCTTCTTTACTCGGGATGGGGAATTTACAGCGTTGCGTATGGCTGGTTATTCGGACTTCTCATCTCCTCGGCAGTGAGTTTGGTCTTAACTGCTAGATTCCTTGGGATATTTGGAAAGACCCATGAAATCAGAACTCTGTTGAACTTCTCCGGTCCCCTTTACCTCCACCGCACCCTTGGATTGGGCATGCAGTGGGTAGACCGCCTTTTCCTCGCACCATATCTCGCTTACCTTGGCATGTATAACATTGCAGTTCGAGTTGCCGTGGTTCCTGCTCTGATCTCAACCGCCATCGTCGTTGCTCTGGTCCCTAAGCTTTCAGAATTGTATGCTAAAGGCACAGCAGACAGTTTGAAGAATGCTTTTCGTGTTTCAACTCGATATGCTGCGCTAATTAGCTTCCCTATTATCGTTGGACTCGCAGCCTTGGCAGAGCCGGTTTTACTGATTGCAGGAAAAGAATACGTGGAAGCTACCCTTCCCTTAGCGATCCTTTGTTTCGCTGCAGTTCCACAAGTCCTGCAGGTTGCGATAGATCCAACGTTGCTAACGCTAGAACGCACTAAAACCGCGGCAATCGTTAACGCAAGTTCCATAATCTCCAACACGGCTATGTGTTACATAGCATTTTACTACTTCAATTTGGGTATGGTTGGCCCAGCTTGGGCAAAAGCGCTCGCTTCCTTCATAAGTTTTGGAGTGGGAGTATACGCTTTAGAAAAAATCGTTGACATTGACTTCGACAAAGAAGCGTTGTGGAAATCTGCAGCAGCGGCCACCGTTATGGCAACAGCAATCCTCCTTCTTCGCTTTGTCGTGAAAGAAATAACCGTTGAATACTATTTACTTCCTCTCTATGCGATAGTTGGCTCAGCAGTCTACTTCCTCTCTTTAGTTGCCTTAAAAGCCATAAAAAAAAGCGATATAGAACTGTTTCACGACTATCTCCCAAGAAGATTCAAGAGATTGGCTGTTTGGTTAGACCGCATAGCGTCCATCGAGTAGCGGCTGCGTAGCTTGAGGGCTCAAAATGAAAGGGGACCTTAAGAATCTTCTCGCAGGCAAGCTTGAACCTGGCAACTTGATCTTCTCCACAAATCTTACAACATTGTCGGCGACATCGTTGTCATTCGGCTTCCCGAGTCCCTCAAGCAACGAAGTAAGATTATTGCCGAAGCGATCATGCAAACTCACAAACGCATCAAGACAGTGCTACGTCAAGCCAGTCCGGTTTCCGGCGATTTTAGGTTACGCAAACTTGAATGGATTGCAGGTGAAAGGAAAACTGAAACCGTGCGCGCAAACCAAAAAAGATAACAGACTTTTGTAATATTATTCTCAGATAAAATTTGCGCGCGCTTTTTCTACACGAAGCGTTCAAGTTTGGTTAATAGTTTAAGAATGTCATTGGTTGGAAGAATACCGCGACAAGATTTTTATTTCCAAGAATCTACTTAAAATGCTGGTGAACAAAATGGTTTTGTATCCAAGCAAAGCATGGTTGGAAGAATACCACAAAAAGCTGAACCAAAGCAAAGAATACAAGGAAGCAGGAAAAGGTTGGGGCGTGGGTTGGAACGGTGACTTCATTTTCCAGATCGAAAACATCCCAATCGACAAGATATCAGTTGAGGACCTCCCAGCCGATGTGGCTAAGGAATTAGAAGAATACGTCATAAATGGAACTTCTTACTCCTACATCCAGCTCAAAGATGGTGAATGTAAAGGCGCTCGTCCCATCAAGGATCCAAAGGAAGTGGAAGTAGGATTCATAATGAAGGGACCTTACGAAAACTGGAAGAAACTGACCAAGGGAGAGTTAGACCCGACCCGAGCCTTGCTGACGCGCAAATTCAGGCTTGAGGGAGACATGGGAAAAGTAATGCGGTACACTAGAGCAGCTAACATGATGACCAAAGTATCTTCTAGCGTTAAAACAGAATTCATCGACGAAGTATATGCCAAAAAATGAAGACATCCTACGCCGACACTCCGCTATCACATAAATCTTTCACGTTTCGTTAATCCAATGATTTCGTCAAAGTCTAGTCCCAATGCGTCTAGAAGCTGATTGAAGGTGGAATGCAAATATCCCGTGCGCGCTTAGTGTATCATATGTAATATGATGAAAATACAATTCATCGTGCTGCTCGTAACGCTGGAAGAGATTTTAGGTCTTCTATCGTAACATTGTATGAGCTCTCCTTTCCAGCATGTTTTTTACTCTCCTCATAAAGCTCATCTTCATACTTGAATATGTCGTGGGCAGTGTTTTCTAGATCATAAATTCCAGGCATCTGAATGTCTTCTGGAGGGATATATTTGGAAAGCATTTTCAACCAACCACTTGGAGGAACGATGTCCAAGATTTTAGCTCCGGAATTACTCCAGTAGTAACCGAAAACCGCTTTCTTAGGAACGTCGGGAAAATCTTTTGTCAACCGGCGAAGTTGTTGTTCTAAGATTTTTAAAGAAGCTTTATCGGTGAAAGTGGACCAGCAACTTAGAAGCCTAGCTCGCAAGGCTAATGTAGGGCAGAGACCCCAAAAAGTGTTGATGAAATATCCTCCGCATTTTCCACCGTCCGCTGTATTTTTTAGATGCATCGTGTGAGCCGCGAGGGTGTTGAATCCGGCTGGATGACTGTGCTCTAGGTAAAGTAGATCATAACCTTTCTGCTTGCAATATTGTAGCACAGCCTCTTTGAGTTCTGGTTCTACGCCCCATTCAGACTCAGGTCTCCGCACAAGCTCATAGTTTGGAAGATTCCAACCGCCTTGATGATTGGTTCCTTGTATCGCGAGAAATTGGTTCAACCGTTCAGAGCCCTTGAGGTATTCTTTGGGCGCAATTTCTCCCAAGCCTCCGACCTGTAGGTAAGTGTGATCTCCTAAACGGTATTTGGTCCAAGGATAGGTTACGTTAACAAAAATTAGTGTGCCTCCGGGCTTAAGATGTCTCTGAATAAACTCCTTATAGACTGGCGGAACTTCGATGAATTTTGATCGAACGTGAGCGTACACTCCTAAGTCCATTCGGTCGTGAACTGGATCGACAAGACAGCAAACCGAACTCCACGGATGCCTAACCGTCCAACGTTTCCCCAAAAGCTTCACAACCTTTGCATATGGTTCAAGGTTATCTCTGCTCACAGACTTAGATTCAATCATAACTGGAACTCGAAACTGAGAGCAAAGGTAGGGTATTTCCATGGCAGTGGCTAGGTTCACGATTCCGCCGTTCGGAGCGCCAAAAATTATGGCGTCAAACTTGCGATTTTTCACAAAATCTTCGTATAATCCAGTGATCTTTCGACATTGTTCATCTAAGTCAAGATTCAAAGCTTCTTCAGGCGTGTATGTTTTAAATTCTACGAAACGTGGAGGAGGCGCAGGAAGATATGGATAAACTTTCTTCTTTAAGAAGGCAGCAGCCGTGTTGGCTGCATAAATGTAAGAGCCTCCAAGGCTTGGTGCAACGATCAAGTTTTCATTCACGTTGTTTAGAGCCTCCGCGACGTTTAGTTCTAGTTGAAGCCTTATTAGTAATTCCTTTCAGTTTCTTTATCCTTCTTTCTATAGTGGCAAGAATTCTTTTGCGTAGGGCTTCGCCTCTCAATTTTTGATTTGATATGCTTGTTAATTCGTCAGCCAGCTTATCGTCGCCGACTACTTGGCGGAGCCAACGTTCAAAGTCTCCCCGCTCCATGTGAAATCGAATAGAGCTTATGTCAACTGTCTTGAGGATTGAATAAAATTCATCTAGGCTGTGAACTGTTAAGCCGGAGGGTCGTGCAAACTCGTAAAAGAAGGTGAAACCTTTTCCAATTGGAAGTCGCCGTAGCATTCTCTTTGCCGTAAGTTCGGGTTTTTCTAGTTCTACGATGATTCTGGCTTCAAGGTCGGAGAGAATTCTTGAATAAACTGCGAAGGCTTCAACGGGGCTACCCATGGGGTTGAAGTAGCTATGCACATCCCCTGGACCGGCTCCTTTTATACTCAGGTAATAGAGATGGTCACTCATCTGGAGGTATCGCCATAAACGGATTAAGTCTTTATCACCTGTTCCCTTCACCAGCTGTTCTAATTCTTTCAGAGATTCGTAGCAAATTGTTTGCATAGGATTGGCAATCCAAGCTGTGGGGTCTCGTTCAAGGTCAGCCCAAGAAACAGTGTTGTATTCATGAACATCGATTTCGCCGACCGGAGCATGTCGACGAACAACCTCGGAGGGAGTACACCACTGCAGATGATCCCATTTATTCACTTCGCCCGGCAACCACCTTAAGAATTCGTGGATTCCACCTTCTGGCCAGTGATGCTCACCAAGGGTTTCGTAATCCATGAAGAGGACAACTACCTGCCCTGAGGCTGATGCCAACCAGCTGGCATACTTACTTGCATTTAACGGCCACTCTTCCCACCAAGTTGAGGAGAAACGAAATCCTACGTCGTCGGAGAGGCGGTAGTTGCGAAGTAGAACGCGAAGATTCGAGTCTTTAGCTTTATACACGTAGTTGGGGCTTCTCCACTGAAGAATTCTTTCAACGCCCTCCGTGACAGTGGCCTGGTAACCCATTTCTTCCATGGTTTTTGCGATGGCGTTGTTGTACAAACATTCTGTGTTTTCAACAACCCGCGGTTCGTAATTAAATAAATCCTTCATGAGTTGACGGTGCATTTCAATCTGTTCTACGAATTCTGATCGGTCTGTTCCGTGGAGGCTGGCCAACGAATGATAGTATGGTTCATCCAAAAACTCGACGCAACCGGATTCGGCGAGTTGTTTAAAGGATTCAAGAAGGTCCGGACTCCAACGCTCACACTGCTCAATAAAAACTCCAGATATGCCGTAGGCCACCTTGAACTGTTTCCGCTCCCTCTTACATCTGTCAATTTGTTCCAAAATGATGCTATTTGCGGGAAAGTAACATTTCTTGGCGGCCCTTTCAAAAACGTAACGATTTAGTCTGTGGTCAAAGTAGAGGTTGAAAAGGTCTTTTTTTGTCACTGTTCCCAGAGCTAGTAGGTCTGAGTGGAAATTGCGGTTTAACCTGAACGGTTGATGAACCTCAAACATGAGGCAAATGTCTGTCATGGTTGACCACTACAGTGTAAGGCTGAATTGGATGATTTCGCAAAGCAAGTTGTATCTTCTCCTTTTATAATTTCTTATCTACTGCTCACTAAGGTTTCCAAAACTTCTTGCTCGTATGGAGGCCTCTTCAACGCAATATCTTCAACGAAAGCCCTCAACGGTTCTGCCACGCTCCAAGCTTGAGCGATACAGCCTCTAGGTGAGTTAGGCGGGTTTCCGTCGAATATTTCGCTTATTGTTCCAAGGCCGGCTTTGAATATTTCTTCTTGGAAAAGGGGTTGCAAAAAGTTTTTGAAAGCGAAGTTTCGCCAATATTCATCATGATTTTTGGCTTTCAAGAAGGCTGTTGTGAAGGGTCCTGTAAGCCAAGCCCAAACGGTTCCGTTGTGATATGCGTTGCCACGGTGATTCCAGTCGCCGACGTATTCTCCGATATAATGTGGGTCATCGTCGGGTAAGGTTTTCAGTCCGTAGGTTCCCCACAATTTTTTCCAGACTATTTCAACGATTTCTTCCTTTCTCCCTCTGTCAAGCATAGAGAAGTCCAAAGCAGCTGCGATCACTTGATTTGGCCTTAACGATGAATCAGTCTGTTCCCCATGCATTACGTCAAAGAGAAATCTTTTCTCAGGGCTCCAAAATTTCTCTACGAAGCTCTTGGCAGCCTTTTCAGCCATGCTAGAATATTTTTCTTCTTCCTTCTTTTGGTTGAAGCGTTTTGCTAGGAGTTCCATGGTTTTTAGGGCGTTATGCCACAAGGCTTGAATTTCAACAGCTTTTCCATCTCTCGGTGTGACAAACTGGTCATTTGCGGTAGCGTCCATCCAAGTTAGTTGTGCACCATGGGCGATTAAACCGTCGTCTTCCATGTGTATGCCGTATACGGTTCCTTGAATGTGATTTTCGATGATGGATTTCAGCGTGTCCCATAATTCTCTTTGGACAAAGTTGAAGTCGCCAGTATATTTGGCGTATTGAAGAATCGCGTTGAAGAACCATAGAGTGGCGTCTACAGTGTTGTAAATTGGCGTGTCTCCAGCTCTGTCTGGAAACCGGTTAGGAATAATGCCGTTATGACAATAACGCTTGAACGTCAACAAAATCTCTCTTGCATCCTCGAATCTTCCTGTGACTAGCGTGAGCCCCGGCAGGGAGATCAGCGAGTCCCTTCCCCAGTCTTCAAACCAGTGGTAGCCGGCGATCACTGTTTTCTTCTCAGTTGACTCTCTCTTCACGAGGAAAGAATCCGTTGCTAGGATGAGCCACTTTAACCAATCCTTGATTTCGAGGTCAACGTAACGTTCTTGAAACTTTGTTAACAAACCTTTTCGACGCTCTAATTCTTGACCGTATAAAGCGTCGATGTCCTCCGGTTCTTTGCGAATGGATGAAAAAAGGGTCTGAGCTTCTTCCTCGTTTTTGCCCGCTGCTGCAAGGACGCAAAATCTCTTTCTCTCTTTGGGGGCAACAGAAAATTCAAACCATCCGGGTTGAAAATAATCATCGAGACAGCTTTCTCCTCGGGAACCATCTACTCTGAAGTATATTTCCTCAACCCATCTGCTTTCTACAAAAAATCCTCCGTTGCTTGAAGAGATGATTATGGTTGAAAGTGGAACGGATGGCCGGATGATTATCCCCTGTTCGAAAGGCTTCTGAACAAAGTTCCAAGGCAAGTTGTCTTTATCCGTCACATTATGAAAGTGTCTGGAATTGACGAGTGGTGAGATGCGGATGGATGCCTCTTCTTCATGGGGGTTAAAGGCTTCGTAGGTTACTATGGTTGCGTTTTTCCCGTGGGGCATGAAAATCGTTTTCTGAAGGTGGACTCCATGTACAACGTATCTGTAGGTTGGAAATGGGTTGAGTGAGAAGTCGAGGAGAAAACGGTGACCTTCAGGGTTTATGCCATGCTTAAACTCGTTTGACCCAAGCGGATATGTTTCGTTTCCAATCTGTATCTCTTCATCAAGCTTGGTGAACAGAACCCAGCGGTCTACTGGTGGGTTAAAGGCGGCGACAAGGAGACCGTGATATTTTCGAGTGTTGATTCCCAAGATGGTTGAGGAAGCGTATCCGCCTATGCCGTTGGTTACGAGCCATTCCCTTCGAATGGCTTTATCGAGGTTTGAAAGGGCACGTTGTTCAAGATGTATTCTAGGTAAATCCATTTCTATTGGCATCCAAGGTTTAAAACATTAGCTTGGCGATGTTTTTTCCCGTACTTACGTTAAAGGAGTTGGCGACTGTACTGCATTTTGTCCGCAACAGTAAAGCGTGTGGAACTGTTAACTGGAGTTCTGTGAGGGTTTCGGCGTATCCCATGCCTTTTGCCACCACAAAGTCGGCTGAATTATAAACGTTCAGAAACTCGTCGGAGCATTCGTTGAGAATCAAACCAACAGCATCCGCGCCTGTAGTAATCACTTCATCTGCCACTTTATGCATCCCAACGTATTTCGCGTCTTCCATGGTGGCGTCGTTAAGTATAGGACCACCCTTAACCGCTACTATGACGCGCGACCCCAGTTTTTTCAGTTCTTGAACAAGCAACGTGTCGAAGGCTATTTCTCCAGCGTTGTCTGTTAAGTAAAGAATGCGTTTCGCCTTTTTGGCTTCGTTGAAAATTTGGGGGATTTCGTCGATGGCTAAGTCCTTTTCAGCCTCCTGAATGAGTTTCTTGAGGTCCGTGAAATCGAAGGGGTTGTCTGGAATGTCGAATTCCATGATGTTGCCGACGATGGAGCACAGACAAGCCTTTCTAAACTTTAATTTCGTCGAGGGCTCGTTTGAGACTAGACTTTTCGCCAACGGAAGGATTTCCAGAGCCTTTTGATTGCTGATCTGCTTACTTTTAGCGTAGGGATCAGGGTTGCCAGTTATCTTCCTTATGAGCCTATCTCTTTTTGTGCCCAAGTACGCGGGGTTCGCTGTTGGTTTGAATTCTTCAGCTAGGAAATGTAGGAGGGCGGACATTGCCTTGAATCGGAGGGATGGATCGTTTGTTGCTTCTTGGATTTCCATATAGCCGCGGTGAAGAATGCAGGAGGGGCATCTGATTTCAACTTTCAATTGTGGATCCCTTAGGCTTTTGTTATAGATTCTGCAATGAGTAACACCCATGTTAGGGTTAACATATATTTATTATCCCAGAAGTGAATGTACTAGAGCTTTAGAGACATAAAGTTTTCTCATTTGCTCCTATGTTAGAGCTTCTGGCACAATATACCTGAATTTGTGTAAGCATTCAACGTTATATTTAGAGAGGATTTGTGGGTGGAAGAATTAACTTTACATGCATTTAGCTGGTTCTTTGATTAGTTAAAGTATTGTAAACTTTTTGCGCACGTTCACCGCGACTACGCTACCTGTTACGCAGAGGACAATCTTGTGCCCTTAGCAGACTCGTTTTTGTTTCCACTGATGTCCTTTGAGGGACGGGTTTTAGTCAAACTCTACAACTCTACGCCTCTATTTTCTATCTGTTGTGTGCTATCTTGTGCTTTGTATGAACCCTCTTCCTTTCCTCTTCAATTTTTCCCATTTTTCGCGTTCTAACCGAAGTTGTATGAGGTCTATGTCCTTGTAGATTAGACTTTCCTCCTTTGGTGATATTGTTCTTTCGACGCGTTCCTTTTCCGGTGTGTATATAAGGGAATTGCCGAATTCTGCAATGTTGGCGAAG
>Ga0209636_10001159_pt1 | contig 26493 bp, 30 predicted proteins | sample DeeMarSWOR152_54_FD_187464 | JGI IMG/M metagenome (GOLD analysis project Ga0209636, IMG submission 187464) | Marine sediment microbial communities from White Oak River estuary, North Carolina - WOR-1-52-54 (SPAdes) (version 2) | ecosystem: Environmental > Aquatic > Marine > Intertidal zone >...
GATTCAATGGTGGCTGCCATGGTCTCCAATTCTTTATCGATTTCATCTCCTGTTTGAAACTCTGTCCCTCCGGTACGGAGGACCTGAGCGGCAATGGAACCTAAACCAATTTTTGACGCTTGTTCAAAGACAGAACCCGTATGAACCATGGCCCTGATGTCTACGGTGGGATAATCGTGATCCTCGATCAAGAAAAGCTTTAGACCGTTTTTCAGCTTGACCGTCTCTGCTTTTGGCATTTTGATCGGGTTCAAAGGCCCAAAGACAAATTTATCCTTAGGGCCTTTCTGGGCGAATACAGAACCCGCGCCCAAAAGGATTAAAAGAAAGAAAACCGTTAAATTGAGTATTGCTCTCTGTTTTTTCATTGTCTTTTCCTTTCCATCAAAAAATTCATTTTATTTGCTTCTAGCTTATTCCTCAGGGACAATCTCGCCGATCGTCCTGTGTTTTTTGATCAAATAGGTATTGGCAACGCGCTTCACACCTTCTTCTGTGATAGCTTGAATCTCTTGGACCTGGTCAAAGATCAATTTCCAGTCTCCAAGTACGGCATCAGCATAGGTCAACAGGGCAGCCATCCGGGAATTCGATTTCATCTGGTTCAGGATGTCCTTTTCAGCATTCCTCTTGAATTTGGTCAATTCCTCTGGAGTTACAGATTCCTCTTTTATCTTCGCAATTTCCTCATCAATGAGTTCAAGACACTCAGCCGAAGTGTGGCCTTTCGAAGGCACCGCAAAAAAGGCTATGAGATTGGCGAATTTATCACCCGGGAATCCGTTGAAGCATCCGACTTGGATAGCAACCTTTTTCTCCTTTACTAAGACCTGGTAGAGCCTTGAAGAACGCCCCTGACCTATAATATTAGCCAAGGCTTCCAGGGCAGCATCATCCTTGTGGCGAGCACAGGGACGATGATAGCCGACAATTATAATCGGCTGGGATTTGGCCTCGACTGTGACTCGCCGCTCTCCCCACTGTTCAGGTTCTTTTGTCCTGACAGGTTCTGGCTTGGGCTCACTCGGGATCCGTCCGAAATACAATTCGGCCATCTTGAAGATTTCGTCTGGATTGATATCCCCCACAATCCCGACAGTCAAATTGCTGGGACCATAGTATTTCTTGAAGTACTCCTCGACATCCTGGCGGGTTATGTTCTCCAAATCCGACATGTGGCCGATGACTTCATGATGATAGGGATGGGCTTTAAAGGCAGTCGCCACAAAGTCTTCGATGAGTCTTCCCATGGGTCGAGTCTCCAAACCAAGTCTTCTTTCTTCCATGACCACATCCCTCTCTTTGAAAAATTCTCGGAAAACAGGATTGAGGAAGCGGTCTGAAGTCATGGCCATCCAGAATTCCACCTTGTTGGAAGGAAGGCTGTTGATATATTGGGTAGCATCCCAGCTGGTGTAGGCATTGACTCCTCGGTCACCTTCTCTCATCATCATGTCGAAGTAATCGTTGTTTATCACATACTCTTTGGCCTTCTGACGCAACGTCTCAAATTGTTCCTCCATTTCCTTAAGCTTCTCTTCATCGGGCTTGGCTTTGGCTTTTTCTTTCTTGATCTCACCATAAACGGCATCCAATTCATTGAGCACTTTGATTTCTGCTTCGTAGTCTGTTGTCCCTACAATCTTGGAGCCTTTGAAGGCCATGTGTTCCAGAAGATGAGAAATGCCGGTTATTCCGTACGATTCATTGGCACTTCCCACATCCGCATACACATGGAAAGAAACAACCGGAGCATCATGGCGTTCGAGAACGATGAATCTCATCCCGTTCTTGAGAGTGTGGACCTTGACTTGGTTTTTTACAGCATCGAAAGTCTGAGCTAGGGAAAAACAGGTGAAGACAGCGATGAAAGCCAGGAAAAGAATGAGTCTAAGATAAAATCCTTTCTTGCCGCACATTTTTTTAACCTCCTTTTCCATTATCTCATTTGAAGTCATTATATTAGTCGAAGAAGCATATTTATGATTGTTATTTCAGATATCTTTCCTATCATTCATAAACATGGAAATTATGTATTTTAATACTCCTTCCCGTTTATCGCAAACAAAATTGCCCGGTCCTATTTTTTCGTTTTTTTCAGCCCCAGCTCTTCAAGCTGCCTGTCCTCAACTCCAGCTGGAGCTCCGGTTAACAGACATAAGGCGCTAGTGGTCTTGGGGAAAGGAATGACTTCGCGGATAGACTCTTCGCCAGCCAGAATCATGACTAGGCGGTCAAATCCAAAGGCAATTCCGCCATGGGGAGGGGCTCCGTACAACAGAGCTTCCAGGAAAAATCCAAATTTCTCCTTGACTTCGTTCTGGCTCAGGCCGAGGATTTTGAATATCCTGTTTTGTAAATCAACTTCATTAATTCGCTGAGAGCCTCCTCCGATTTCAACTCCATTTAAAATGAGGTCATAAGCCTTGGCCCTGACTTTGAGGGGCTCCTTTTCCAGAAAGCAAAGGTCATCCTCATGGGGTGAAGTGAAGGGATGATGTACTGAGAGGAGACGATCTTCTTCCTCGCTCCATTCAAAAAGAGGAAAATCTGTCACCCAGGCGAATTTATAGGAGTCTAGAGGAGTTTGTTTTTTCTGGAGCAAATCTCTTCCGATTTCTCCCAGAGTTTTTAAGGCGACTTCCCTTTTATCGGCAACTAGGAAAGCCAACCCCTTTTCTCCCCCCTCGAGTTGTTTCCAGACTAGACTGAGATGATCCTCGGGAATTTTCAAAGGAGACTTCAGTTCCTCGAGCCTCTTGATCCAGATTATCCCTTTTCCTCCAAGGCTCTTTGCTTTCTGATCAATCTCATTGAGCTGGCTTCGGGAGAGATCCTCGCCAACCTCCAGGAGCAATCCTTTCAAAACACCCCCAGAAGACACAGCTTTCCTTATAATCTCTGAATCTATGGTCGAGGCGATATCCGTCAGGTCTTTAATTTCCATCTTGAGGCGAAGGTCAGGTTTATCGGTTCCGTATTTCTCCAAGCTTCCCTCATAGGTCAACCGAGGAAAAGGCACACTGACTTTGGCCTCAATCAATCCGAAAACAGAAATCAGCATCTCTTCCATAATCTGGAAAAGTTCCTCTCTATCAGCAAAGCTCATCTCGACGTCAATCTGAGTGAACTCAGGCTGGCGGTCAGCCCTCAAATCCTCATCCCGAAAACAGCGGACAATCTGAAAATAGCGGTCAAAGCCGGCAATCATCATCAGCTGTTTAAAAAGCTGAGGGGATTGAGGCAGAGCATAGAAACGCCCTTTGTACATCCGGCTGGGCACGAGATAATCCCTAGCTCCTTCGGGAGTCGATTTAGTCAGGAAAGGTGTCTCTATCTCCAGAAATCCTTTGCTGCTCAGAAAATTGCGGACAGCAAGAGCAGCTTGGTGGCGGAGCTTTATGTTGCGCTGCATCGAGGAGCGCCTTAAATCCAGGTACCTGTATTTGAAGCGGAGTTCTTCGGATGCTTGAGGAGGGTCGACGATCACGAAGGGAGGGACCTGAGAAGGGCTTAAAATTCTCAGCTCTTCACCTTCGACTTCAATCTCACCAGTAGGAAGCTGGGGATTCACAGCTCTTTCTCCCCTCTTCTTGACTACCCCTTTTATCCCGATCACACTTTCCAGCTTGATTCTTTTGGCCTCCTCAAGAAGATTCTTATTACCAGAAGTAAAGACCACCTGAACCAATCCTTCCCTATCTCTTAGGTCTATGAAGACCAAGTTTCCGATGTCTCTAAGCTTTTGAACCCAACCAAAAAGAGTTACCTGCTGCTCGACATGTTCAAGGCGAAGCTCTCCACAATAGGACGTTCTCTGCCAATTCCCTGAAGTCTTAACTTCGTCTCTCTTCATTGTCTTTTATTTATTATTTATCTATGGGTATGGGCAGTGCTACTTCCGGATATATTTGAGCATATCATCTCGATTGGTGTCATATTGCTCACCAGTTTCCATGTCCTTCAGCTTAAACATTCTAGACTTCAACTCATCCTCACCGATCATTACTGCCCACCTTGCTCTGAGTTTGTTTGCCCGACTCAAATGGCTTTTCAAGCTTCTATCTTTATATTCGATAAGACATTCCACTCCTTCTTTCCGGAGAAACCGGGCCAGCTCCATCCCTACCTTCTTGGCCTCCTCTCCCAAGTAAGCCAAATAAAGGAACTTCCCCTTCTTTGCATTAAAAGGAACCACAGAAATCAGCCTTTCCATTCCCACCGCAAAGCCAATCCCGCACAGCTCCGGTCCTCCGAATTCCTCGATCATATAATCATATCTTCCCCCTCCGATAATGGCGTTTTGAGCGCCCAGCCTGGGGGAGACGAGCTCAAACGCCGTCTTGGTGTAATAATCTAAGCCTCTCACTAAGCGGGGCTCGACTTCGTATTTGATTCCGTAGAGCTCAAGGTAGGTACGAAATTGACGAAAATGCCCGTCACACTCCTGGCAGAGATAGTCGATGAGAACAGGAAAAGTTCTGGAGATTTCCTGGCAGGATTCATTCTTGCAGTCAAATATTCTTAGAGAATTGGTCTCAGTCTTGCGCTGGCAGTCCGGGCACAAAGAGGCGATGGCTTCTTTGGCCTTGGCTCTTAAATCCTTGAGATAGGAAGGACGACATTTCTTGCAGCCGATGGAATTGATCAAGGTCTCGATCCCCGTAACTTTCAATTCTTCGAGCAGGGTGTGAGCCATGGCTACGATTTCGGCATCAATGGCCGGGTCCTGCTCTCCAAATACCTCAATATCCATCTGATGAAACTGGCGGAAACGTCCCTTTTGAGGCTTGTCATATCGAAACATGGGACCACAGTAATAAAACCTCAACGGCTCGGGCTGAAGATAAAGCCGATTTTCGATAATGGAACGGACAATGGAAGGCGTGTACTCTGGGCGGAGGGTTAAGGAGCGTCCTCCTTTGTCAGTAAAAGTATACATCTCTTTGGTCACAACATCTGTAGTTACACCTGTTCCTCTTTCAAAAAGCTCAGTGGCTTCAAAGACAGGAGTCCGGATTTCTCGGTAGCCGTAGAGCTCAAAAATCCTCTTGGCTACACTCTCGAGCATCTGCCACTTTTTTGCTTCCTGAGGGAGGATATCTTTTGTTCCCTTGATGGCAGAGATTGTTTTTTTCTGAGCCATATTTTTCATTTCTCCGCAAAGGCTCCAATCTTTCTGAACTTCTGGTATCTTTCTTCCAATCTTTCTTCTGAATTTTTCTCCTCCAACTTTTTCAGCGTGAGGTTCAACTGGCGGTCAACATTCTTGAATGTCTGCTCATAGTCCAGGTGAGCACCTCCTGGAGGTTCAGGAATAATTTTATCAATAACTCCCAATTCTAATAAATCTTTAGCCGTTATCTTCAGCTTCTTGGCGGCTGTGGATGCGGCATGCTGGTCTTTCCAGAGTATAGCAGCACATCCCTCTGGAGAAATAACAGAATAGAAAGAGTATTCAAGCATTAAGATTTTATCTCCGACCCCGATAGCCAAGGCGCCTCCGCTGCCGCCTTCACCGATAACAAGGTTGATGATTGGAATCTTCAATTTGGAAATTTCCTTTAAATTAAAAGCAATAGCTTCCGCCTGACCCCGCTCCTCTGCTTTAATCCCGGGAAAGGCACCTGGAGTGTCGATCAGAGTGACTACCGGAAAACCAAATTTCTCAGCCAGCCTCATGACTCTAAGGGATTTGCGGTAGCCTTCGGGGTTAGGCTGGCCAAAATTACGGGCAATCCTTTCCCTTGTGGTTCTTCCTTTCTGATGTCCGATAAAAGCCGTTGTGCGCCCCTTATAAAAACCAAGCCCGGCGATGATGGCCGGATCATCTCCAACACAGCGGTCGCCGTGGAGTTCTATAAAATCTTCAGCAAGATAATCAATATAATCCAAAGTGTAGGGTCTTTTGGGATGGCGGGCCATCTGGACAATATGCAAGGCACTTAACTGAGGTTTGATATTGGCCCATTCTTTTTCTATCTCCTCACGGAGCTGGGCAATTTTTTCTTTTTTTCGAGTTTCCTCGCTGGCTTCAAGTTCGTCTATCTGTTCTTTCAGAGAGACAATATCTTTTTCGAGTTGATAGAAATCTTTTTCTTCGTTCATGGGTCATGAGGCATTAAGACACTCAATATACCCGTCTATTCTATAGAGTTGGCTAAATCAATGTCAAGCGAAGAAGTCGAGTTTATTAGGAGCTGGAGTCAAGCTATTTTATTGATTATAATGATTTTAAGTCTGTCTTTATTCAGCTTGATCATCTCATTTCTTGACAAGAAATACAGATACGGGATGCTTTGAATTCCTCAGCGGGTAGGATTTGACTTAAGAATTCTCATGAAGGCAAGTCTTAATATAAGTCTTGAGCGTTGCGATACACGCTCCCACTAAAAGAAAAATCGTCTTTTTTAGGGTAATTGCCTATTATTTTTTCGAAGTTTTGGGAGATGCGAAATACTCTTTTACATCAGGTTTTCCGAGGTAGATGATAATCAGTATTCCGATGATAGTCCCAAATGGAATCCACAGCAAGCTGAGAGCAGAGTGAACAATGGTGAAAACTCGCCCCCACTCCTTTCCGATGAGTACTCCTATACCGCCTACAAGGGCTATAAATATATAACAAAGCAGTACAATTATCGCTATGCTCAGCCCAAAGACACCACCTACCAATTCCGTTCCCCACTCCTGGGCGATCTCAGGAAAGGCGAATATCGCAATGGCGCTTATGCCAATAAGTGCCCCAAAAACAGTCATAAACTCCCATACAGCTATCAGAATAACCAGGTCAGGTCTTTTCATCGTCTTTACCTCCTTGCACCTTACTTCTGCCTATTCTAGGTTTACAATTAAAATGTGTCAATATCTTCGCTCACATATTGCTTCTTTTTCTAAGAGTGGCTGAATTTCTCTTTCAACGGTTTGTACTCTGCACAATCCTCAGCCTCTGGGAAGGAATGACAAGTGAATTCAGGCTTCCTCCCTCATCGGTTTCGATTTCAATCTCTCTCCCGCTCAAGTGCAAGACAAGAAGACAGGGTGAGTTCTCCCTTGGCTCAAGGGTAAATGGCACCTCGAGTTGAGGTATGATAAAAGCGGAAAGTTCAACCCTTTCTTGGAGGCTACAACGGAATTTTTTGGTAAGGACAATATAAGGAGAAAAAATGGCATTAGGCAACAGCAAAGCATCCCTCTTGATTTTAACCTGGGATTCGCTTTCCTGCCCTGAAACCTGAATGATGCTTTTGACCTCTCCCTCTGAAATGGAGCTTGTGATTTCCTGGATGACTCCTCTTACAGAACCTTTGAAATAGAATCTCCAGGGAATAAAACTCTTGTCAAGGTGAAGCGTAAGCTGGGTGATTTCCAAAGGAACAGGTTTGGTCATTCGCCCCGAAACTTCAAGGACATAGCCCATTTCACCCGATTGCCAGGTATAGTCCTCAAAGCCAACCTTTTCTTCTCGAAAGTAAATAGAAATTCTCCCTTCTTCTCTCTCCTGAGAAAAGGATGAAAACAAGGAAAAAAAGAATAGGGCCAGGATTAGGAAAAGAAAAAGCAGCGGTGTTCTTTTAAACACTATATTTGCCTTTAGGCTCTTATTCAACGATCACTGCTGTTCCGTAAGCTAAAATCTCAGAAGCGTTCTGCATGATCATGGAAGTTGTGAAACGAACATTCACGATAGCATTTGCTCCTACACTCTCAGCTTCTTCGATCATTCGATCGAGAGCCTGTTCTCTGGCTTCGGCCATCATCTTTGTATAATCCCTGATCTCTCCTCCGACGATATTCCTTAGAAAAGCTAAGATGTCCCGACCAAGATGCCGGGCTCGAATAGTATTCCCCCGCACCAAGCCCAAGGTTTTTTTAATTGTTTTTCCCGAAACATGATCAGTGGTGGCTAAAATCACTTCTCAACCTCCTTGTATCTTTCTCTTTTGCGAACGAAAAATCTTTCTCTAATTAGAGAAACCAGCAAAACAACCACTCCAGCCAAAAGAGCCAGAATTCCGGCTTTTAAGATTATGGGAATGGTAGTATCCTGAATGATTCCCTCAAGGGCCTTATAGCCGCCAAAAAAGAGGAGAATCATGGCTCCTATAGAGAGTAAAATCCACCCCATCCTCCTTTCCAGCCGGTTATAAACAGAAGCCCAGTAAACCTCCCACACTTCCTTTGAAGGTTTCTTGAATTCCATTTTTCCCATCACCTCCTCAAACTCCTTCATCCCTTCAAACTCTCTCCTGCATTCAGGGCATTCTTTCAAGTGCTTCTCTGCCAATTCCTTCTCTTTATTATCCAACTCTCCATCAAAATATGAAGAAATGAGTTCTTTCACTTTTTTATGTTCCATAAAATAATGCCTCTCAAGCCTCTTCTAAGCCCAAGTATCTCCCGATGATTTTCTTGAGGCGCAGCTTAGCATTGTAAAGGGAAGACATGACCGTTCCCATGGGTTTTTCCAGAATATCAGCAATCTCTCGATAAGAATATTGCTGAAAGTAACGCAGAAGAATAACCTCTTTCTGTTCTAGAGAAAGATCCTCAATTCCTTTCCAGAGAACTTCTTTCATTTCTCTGTCATCCTTTTCTGTTTTTAAAATTCGAACGCCATTGAGAGGAACTTCTTCCCTCCGCTGGCTGCCTTTGAGATAATCAAGACAAAGATTTTTTAACAACTGATAAAACCAAGGGAAAAAAGGCTTATTGGAGTCAAATTTCTTTATCTTGCGGAAAGCTTTGATGAAAGCCTCCTGGGAAATATCCAGCGCATCTTGAGGATTATGAACAAAGCCCAAGGCTATATAATAGGCTCTCTGCATATAACGAGTAACAATAAAATGATAAGCTTCTTTATCTCCTGATTGTACCCGTTCTATGATTTCTGCCTCTGAAGCCACTCTATCTTCTTTCATATCGAGTTCCGTTGATTCCAAAACGAAGGCTCTCCTCAGCACAAGTTCTTTTGACATGCTTTCTCCATTCTCTATGACTAAATACGTCTTTGTCTCTGAAAATATTCATCTCCCTTTTCCCTGTTTTCTCTGGCGTACGACTTCAAAAATGAAAATCGAAGCTGCAGCCGCCACATTAAGAGAGTTCAAATGCCCGAATAGAGGAATAGAGAGGATTTTATCACAATTCTTTCGAACCAAGGGACGCAAGCCTCTACCCTCTGAGCCGAATACTAATCCTAGAGGAATATTATAGTCGAACTCATACCAATACTCCTCTCTTCCCCCTTCTGCTCCTACCAACCACACTCCTCGTTTTTTTAAATTCTCCATGGTGGAGACCAGATTCTTAACTCTGGCTATCTTCAAATGCTCTAAAGCTCCTGCTGAAACGTTCGCCACAGACTCTGTTAACCCAACAGACCGCCTTTCGGTAAAAACAATCCCATGGGCACCTGCTCCCTCAGCAGTCCGGATAATGGCTCCTAAGTTCTGGGGGTCTTCTATCCCATCCAGCAAAACAAGAAAAGGATACCCTGCTCCAGCTAAGATAGCATCGAGAGAAGAGAATTCCTTTGGAGCCAATAATGCAACTGCTCCCTGATGATGGGGTGACAAGCTGTCAAGCTTTTGTTTAGGTACTAAGACAAAAGGGACTTTCTTTGCTTTGGCTTGGTGTATAATTTCGTTAATCTTTCTCTGGAATTTCTCCTTCTGGATGAAAATCTTGTTGATTCTCTGGGGAGAAGACTGAAGAGCCTCTAGAAGAGGATTGAGCCGATCGATCTTTTCCATTTAATTTTGAGTTTCCAGGGTCAAGTCCTCATTTTAACTTTTTCAGAACTCATATTTAAGTGTCACCTCATTTATCTTTTGCTCGCCAAGATGAAAACAGATATCACAACTCGGCCTGCCTTTATCTCCATTCTTTCTCCCTTTTCTGAGTTTTTTAGGTGAGAATAGCCTCAATTCATTTCTGAGTCAACACCAAAATAAATATTCTTCCAGGAAAGGTCAAGAACATTAAAAAACAAAATGGGGACGGTTCTATTTTTTCTCAACAGCGCGGGGTCAGACTTTATTATGAATTGGTGCCCCAAGTTATGATAAGACGTCCAGATTTTATAATAATGACAAAGTCTGACCCCATGCAAAAAAAATGAACCGTTCCCTATACTGTAAGACATTGGAAAATCATCAAGAAAATAAAGAACTAAAAAAAGAAAAAATATAGCAACAATTTCGGTTGCTTTTTCGTATATATATATGGAAACGGAAGATGAACACAGGAGGTTAAAATGAGAATAAAACAAAAGATCGCAATTCTCTTACTGGCTGTACTTCTTACCTTTGTCGGGTTCAACTTGCTTGCTTTTCCCTCTGCAGTGGAACTCATCAAGGTCGGAAGCCAAGCAGGATATGAAATCATTGCTAATGTCCTGGCAAAAGCAGAAGCAGCTTCTTATCATTCCATCAATATGGGAGGATAAAATTAGAAGAATGACGAGAGCAACCGTTAAATTCTGGGAATGGTTGGTGAATACTTTCGAGAGAGACTTACTCTCTTTATCAAGAGGCAGATTAAGCCTTCAATACCAAACAATTCCCCTTCTCTAAGAGGCTGCAGTTTCTCCCTCAAGAGTAAATTGCAGCCTCTTTTTTTTATGCCCCACCTAATTTTTTCCCTTAATTCATCCTTATGAACAGGATTGCCTATCTTCTTTTCTTATCCTCCTGCACCAAGAGGATTAAATCTGGGGGGCTTAGCATTCTTAATAGGAGAGAGGCATAGAAAATATTGAAAAAATATTTACAGCTGTAAAGATTCTTTACTACACATTCCCTAAGAATTGTAAGAAAGCACAGAAAAGCATGACTTGTTCTTCAAATCTTTTTGGCATGATTTTTGCATAATGTTAAAACGAGGAGAGAAAGATGCAATCAGCTCAAAGCATAGATTATCAAAAACAAATAGAAGAAGCCTCGAAAAGAGCTAAACTCAAGAAAGTCCTCTACCTTTATGATGAATTGGGTTATAAGAGATTATTAGGGGTATTCAACCCTAAAAAAGCCTCTGAAATAAAAAAATATCTTCAGAGAAAAAAAATAATAAACCGCTTGACCGAAGCTGAAATCCGAACAACTGAACCAGATTATGATTTCTGACAAAAGCCACTTCTTTTATCACCGATTATTCGGTGCAAGCCAGAATCAAAGCCCCCCAATTTGAGCACCTAAAGAATTTCCCTGTCTTTAAACAGTCTCCTCTCCAGACCTGCCCCGTTTTTTCATAAGGACTAAGGCCCAAGAAGCAACGGCTTTCTTCTTTCCTATAAACCCCATTCCTTCATTGGTCTTTGCTTTTATCTCTAAACGCCCCCTCTCCACACCAAGAATGGGACCTAAAGTCTCTTTCATACCAGAAATATGAGAAGCTAATCGAGGCTCTTCAGCAACGACAACAGAATCAATGTTTATGATCTCCATTCCTTTGGCCTTTGTCTTCTCAACAACTTTTTTTAACAATTCTGTGCTTCTCATATCTTTGAATTTAGGGTCTGTATCGGGGAAAAGCTGGCCAATGTCACCTTCTCCCAAAGCTCCTAAGAGTGCATCTATAATCGCATGAATCAAGCAGTCTCCGTCTGAATGCCCCTTCAATCCTTGGCTAAAAGGAATTTCAATTCCACCCAGATACAGTTTTCTTCCTTTCTTGAATCTATGGGTATCGTATCCGAGACCGGCTCTAATCTCCAAGAAAAGCCTCCGCCACTCGAAGATCCTCAGGGACGGTGATTTTCACATTTTTAGGGTCCCCCTGAATGATATACACTTTTTCCCCTATCCTTTCCACCAAGGAAGCCTCATCAGTACTATAATAACCTTGCTCTGAAGCTTTTTCCAAGGCCCTTTTGAGCACAGAGTAGAAAAATCCTTGAGGTGTTTGAACTCTGAAAAGCTCTTGGCGTTCTAAAGTCCTGAGCACTTCTTCCCCAGCCACTTCTTTCACAGTATCCTCTACAGGAAGAGCAGGGATTGCTGCCCCCTTTCGGGAAGTCGCCTCGATGACTCGACTTATCAAATCTTGACTGACTAAAGGCCTTGCCCCATCATGAACCAGGACAATTCCTGCCTGCTTCGGATCGATCATCATAAACCCGTTTAGGACAGAATCCTGCCTCTTCTCGCCACCCTCGACTACAGCCACGATTTTTTTATAGTGAGCGAAACTTTTCTCCCTTCTCTGTTCCTCTCTTATCACCAAGACGATTTCATCAACTGCTTGGTGAGTCTCGAATTTCTCAAGAGACCAATCCAAGATAGTCTTCCCCTTCAGAAGAGACAACTGTTTCGGAGAACCAAAGCGTTTTCCCCCTCCAGCAGCAACAATTATGGCAGAAACTCTTTCCATTAACTTTCTTGGTTGTACCGGCCAAAGATCATCTTACCTACGGTTGTCTGAAGAACTGAAGTCACAGTGATGTCAATATTCTGCCCGATCATCTTCCTTGAATTATCCACAACGACCATAGTGCCATCATCCAAATAGGCTATTCCCTGATCCTTCTCTTTTCCCTCCTTGAGGATAAAAACCCTCATCGTCTCCCCGGGCAAAACAACTGGTTTAAGGGCATTCGCTAATTCATTGATGTTCAGAACCGAAATGCCCTGAAGTTGGGCGACTTTATTGAGGTTGAAATCATTGGTGACGATTTTAGCATCAAGCTGTTTGGCAAATTCGATGATCTTGGAATCAACATCTTTAGCATCAGGAAAATCTGTTTCTGAAATGACAACTGAAACCTGAGAAGACTTTTGGAGACGGTCTAAAACATCCAATCCCCTTCTTCCCCTCTGTCTTTTTAGCGCGTCAGTGGAATCGGCCACAAGCTGAAGTTCCTTGAGCACAAACTGAGGAATGACCAGGCTGCCTTCGACAAAAGCTGTGTCGCAAATATCAGCAATACGCCCATCAATGATCACGCTGGTATCCAGGATTTTATACGTCCCGCCTATATTTTTTTCTTTTAAAAAGCTGAAAAAATTGGAGGGGTCAAGCCACTCCGGCTTCTGGGATCCCACGATAAAACCGATATAGGGCATGATGATGAGGAAAAAAATCCTGACAAATAAAGACGTCGAATCATTATGAGCAATGGTTTTATAGATGGAACCCAATACCCATCCCAAGAATACGCCAGCAAGAGTCCCCACCACCGAGCTCCAAAAAATCCTAAAGTGGGCCTTGCGGATTCTGCTCTCAATAAAAATGATAATGACACTTAAGACAAGGGCACCCCCGGCTCCTGCATAGGAAGGAAGATTAAAGGGAGGAAGAAAATACCCGGTCAAGATCACTAAAAGCACAAAAATAAGCCGAAAAATAAAGATACTCATTATAATTCCTTAAAAAATATGATTAATGGCCTGTTTAAGATTCTGAACCCCTATGAGGCTCATCTTTTGCTTCTCTTTTTTCTCGATAAGAGAAAGATTGCCTTGTGGGAGAATGATTGTTTCAAAACCCAAGGAATGGGCCTCCTTTAATCTGACTAATGGTTGGCTCACCGAACGGACTTCGCCGCTCAGGCCGACTTCGCCAAAGATAGAAACATTTGGGGGAACAGCCTTACCCTTCAGGCAAGAAATAACAGCCATCACCACACCCAAATCAGTGGCAGGTTCGTTGATGGTCAGCCCTCCAGCCACATTGAGATAGATGTCTTCTCCAGCAAAACTATATCCTAACTTCCTTTCTATGATAGCCAAGAGCATGGCTGTTCGAAAATGATCGAGCCCAATAGTCATTCTTCGTGGATTTCCGACAAACAAAGTGGATGAAACTAGGGCCTGAATCTCTGCCAGGAAAGGTCGAGTCCCTTTAATGGTACAGATCACCACACTTCCTGCTTCTTCGGTTGGCCTTTCCTTCAGAAAAAAGGCAGAAGGGTTGGAAACAGCCTGTAAGCCTCTGTTTCCCATCTCAAAAATGGCTACTTCGGAAATGGGGCCAAACCTGTTTTTCAACGCTCGTAGAATCCTATGAGTATGGTCTCTCTCTCCCTCAAAATAAAGAACCACATCCACCATGTGTTCCAGGGATTTGGGACCAGCCAAAGAACCTTCTTTGGTGATGTGACCTATAAGAAAGGAAGCAACCTGATTTTTTTTGGCAAACCGAAATATCTGATTGGCTACCTCTCGAACTTGACTGATGGTTCCTGGAGTAGAAGAGAGCTTGGAAGAGAAAACAGTTTGCACAGAATCCAAGATAAAAACTCGAGGATTCATCTTTTCAGCCTGGGAAATGATTCTCTCCAGGTTTGTCTCGGCCAGCAAATACAATTCCTCATTATGAAGACCAAGCCTTTGGCCCCGTATCTTTATCTGCTCGAGAGATTCTTCCCCTGAAACATAGAGGACTTTCTCTCCTTGAGAGGAAAAATCTCGGGAAACCTGAAGAAGAAGTGTTGATTTCCCTATTCCTGGCTCGCCTCCGATTAAGACCAGGGAGCCCAGAACTGCTCCACCACCAAGGACCTGATTAAATTCCTCAATTTTGGTCTTTATTCTCGGATTTGTAAACTCCTTAATGTCCTCATAGAGGATGGGCTCAGAAGGCGGGAAGGAATATTCTGCCGATATCTCTTCTTCGACTTCCTCAATCATGGTGTTCCACTGGCCGCAACTGGAACATCTCCCCAGCCACTTCGGAGATTGAAACCCACAATTCTGGCAGATAAAAATTGTTTTACTTTTCATTTAAATCTAAAGCTCAAACCAAAGAAAATCTCTCTTTCGGAATCCAAAGTAAAATCATCTATTCCCAAAACCAAATAGAAATATTTGTAAAGGGCATACTGCGTCCAAAGCCTGAAATGGGGCCGGGGTCGCCGGTTGAGGTTAAAACTTTCAAGGCTAAGCCTCAATCTGTCCTGAGCAAGATAATAGTCAACTCCGGCACCAAAACTTGACTCGATGATTCCAGCGCGGGATGCAAAATCTCCCCACCGGAAACCAGCCTGAGCTGAATAAGTAAATTTATCCTGCCAAGGGTCGTGAATAATCTCAGCTAAAAAAAACTTTTTAGAGCTTGGCCATAGAATGAGGGAAAGATAACCTTTCATCCACTCGCTTTTCGGATAATAATCTGCTCTCAAACCAACACCATACTCTAGGGCGGAAAGAGGTTGAAGGATTTCTCTTGTTTCATCAACAACCTGTTCCGCCTTATGGTATAAATCAGGTTGGTGGATTAGCTTTCCTAAAGTCCCTTCACCCTTGTTAATCTTCTTCAAAGACTCATTCAAAAGTTCTAAAGATTTCTCTGTCTGCTGGACTAGCTCTTTTATCCTCTTTAGGTTTATCTTTATCTCCTCCCTGTTTTCCTCAGCAATATCCTTTAAAAGAAAAATTAGCTCCTCTATATTATCAGAGATTTCTTTGATGCTCTGATCAAAGCCCTGAACAGCTTTAGAGGAGTTTCCGATGACCTGGTCCAGTGAGTTCCTGTTTTCCCCTAGAAATTCTTTTAAATCAGCCGTAAAGGAAGAGAGGTTTTGGAGAGTATTTCTAAAATTTGTCTGTGATTCCTCCTCCCCCAGAATTTCCTTCAAGGACTGGCTCAATTCTTGGATTTCGCTGCCTATGGAGAGGAGCATTGTGCCTATCTGGTCCAAGCTTGCAGAGGGCAGCCCTCCGATTGTTTCTTCTGGTTTATAAAAAACTCTCTCTTTGCCAGGAAAAATCTCAACGTATTTTTCGCCCACAAGTCCCAGGGAAGCCACAGTCGCCTTAGAGCCGTGGGGAATCTTCATGTCGGCATCTATGATCATCACAACTTCTGCTCGACTTTCCTTTAACCTTATATCTCTGACATAACCGACTTTTACTCCTGCCAGCCTCACCACCGCCCTCTTCTCCAAGCCTGCAGTCGAATCAAACACAGAAAAAAGAACATAGCCTGGCTTTCTGAACAAAACCTTTATATCGCCAACAATGAAGATAAAGGTGGCCAATATCAACAAAGCTATAGCAATAAATATTCCTATTTTTATTTCCCGTTTCATTCTCTCTTCCTCGCTACCAGTTTTCTATCGGTCCCTTCGCCCGCCCATGGATAAACTGCTGAACCACTTGATTCTCCGAATTCTTTATCTCCTCCGGTGTTCCGGTAAGAACAATTTTCCCCTCATAGAGCATAGCCATCCTATCTGCAACCTTGTAGGAACTGACCATATCATGAGTTATGACGACCGAAGTCACCTTTAATTCTTCTCTCATTACGTTGATTAACTCATTGATAGCATCCGCTCTTATGGGATCTATCCCTGTCGAGGGCTCATCATAGAGGATGATTTCCGGCCGGTAAGCGATCGCCCTGGCCAGGCCGACTCTCTTTTTCATGCCTCCGCTTAACTCATGAGGCATGAGATTTTCCACACCTCTGAGGCCAACTTTAGCCAGGCTCTCCGCGACTAATTCTCGTATCTTCTCAGGAGAAAAGTCGGTATATCTTTCCAAACCAAAGCTCACATTTTGACTGACGGTGAGGCTGTCAAAAAGAGCAGCTCCTTGAAAAAGCATCCCGAATTTTTTGGTGATCTTTTGGAGTTCATCTTCCTTGAGATGGGTAATTTCCTCTCCATCCACATAAATCTCTCCGCGGTCTGGCTTGAGAATGCCGATCAAATGCTTCAGCAGAACACTTTTCCCTGAGCCGCTCTGGCCGATGACAGCCATTGTCTCTCCCTTCTCCACTTCAAGGTTTACTCCACAAAGTACTTTCTTCTCTCCAAAAGACTTGTGAAGGTCGGCTATCCTAATCACCTTTATAAACTCGCCGGAAAAACTTTGCTCATGAAAAAATTCACGATTAAAATACAAATGCTGGCAATGACCACTGTTTGAGTGGTCGCTTTTCCTACTCCCTCCGCTCCTCCTTCAGCCTTCAATCCTTGCCAGCATCCAATGATGGCGATAATGACCCCAAAAACAGCTGCCTTGATAAGACCGCTTAGGACATCCCAGAGTTCGAGATAAAGCAGGGTGTTTTTTAGGTAGATAGCCCTGTTTACTCCCATAAGATAAACATTGTAGAAGAAACCTCCAGCCATCCCGATGACATCCCCATAAAGGGTCAGGCAGGGAAGCATGAAAAGGCAGGCTATAGTACGTGGCACAACAAGGTACTGGGTGGGATTGGCGCCCAGGCTGATAAGAGCATCAATCTGTTCGGTAATTTTCATAGTCCCGATTTCAGCAGCCATGGCCGAACCAACACGCCCAGCCACCATTAATCCGACCAAAATGGGAATGAGCTCCTTGGAAAGCCCGAGAGAGATAATCGGGCCCCCATAGGCTTCCGAACCAGGCCCAATGTAGCGATGAAACCCCAGGTATGTTTGGAGCCCGAAAACAAGACCACCAAAAGCAGCTGTAAGGGAAATAACGGGTAGGGATTTGACTCCGATGGATTCCAGTTGTTGAAGGAATATTTTCTTCTCCCAAGGCCTCTTGAACGAGTTCTTTAGAGTCTTGGCCAGAAGAGTTCCGACCTCTCCAAACTGCTCGAATAATGGCAGAAGGAGAGAAAATTTGACTTGGGAACTCATTGACTAGGCTTCCGTATATTGGAATTCCATATCAGCGAACCTAGCATACTCTCGAATAAAGGCAAGACTGATGATTCCTATAGGGCCATTCCTCTGTTTGGCCACATTAATCTCAGCCAGTCCTTTGAGGCTTTCATCTCTGGGCCTGTAGAGTTCAGGACGATAAATAAAAATCACCACATCTGCATCCTGCTCGATTGCCCCGGATTCCCTTAAGTCGGACAGCTGAGGGCGCGGCTCTTTGCGCCCTTTTTCTGGAGCACGGCTTAACTGGGAAATGCCAACTACAGGAATCTGCATTTCCTTGGATAGCTCTTTCAAGGAACGCGAAATATAAGACATCTCCTGAGTCCTATTTTCAAACCTACCCCCAGCTCGCATAAGTTGTATATAATCTATGAAAAGTATATCAAGGTTTTGTTCCATCTTAAGCCTTCTTGCTTTGGCCTTCATCTCCATGACAGTTAAGGCTGCAGTCTCATCCACAAATATCTTGGCCCTAGAGAGAACTTCGGCCCCGAGCTTCAGCTTCTCAAAATCTCTCTCGCCGATAAAACCTGTTCTCACTTTTTTAATATCCAATTGGGCCTCTGCACAGAGCAAACGGATAACAACCTGCTCTTTGGCCATTTCTAAAGAAAAAAAGCCCACCGAATAATCAGTTTTAACTCCAACATAATGAGAAATATTCAAACTGAGAGCTGTTTTCCCCATGGAAGGACGAGCAGCTATAACGACAAATTCTGAACTGTGAAAACCAGAAGTCAGGTTATCCAAATCCCTAAACCCAGTAGGAACTCCTGTGACAGCTTCCTGCCTTTGAGAGATGGCGCTGATCATCTCCAAAGTAGGCTCGGTCAAAGTGCCGATAGACATAAAACCGGGCTTTATCCTTTGTTCAGCCACTTCAATGATTGCTCTCTGAGCTTCATTTAAAAGCTGGTCAGCATCTTCTTTCTGCTCATAACTTGAGTTAATAATCCTGGTAGAGGAAAGAATGAGCCGTCTTAAGAGAGACTTCTCTTTAATAATCCGGGCATGATATTCGATATTCAAGCTTTTGGGAACACCATCCATCAAGGATGAAAGATAAGAGGCACCGCCAAGTTCCTCAAGAGAACCGGCCTTTCGAAGCTCTTCACTCAGAGTGAGTAAATCAACAGGCTGTCCTTTATCCACCAATGAAATAATCGTCTGGATAATCTTTTTATTGGCATCCTTATAAAAATCTTCAGGAGATATAATCGACATGACCACATTAAGATTTTTATTATTAACCAGAATGCCTCCCAAGACAGTCTTTTCGGCTTCCAGATTATGAGGAGGCATCTTTTTCAATAGCATTAAATCGAATTCCACTTTATCTCCTTAATATGATTAATATTTTATAATGTTCGCTCCTTATTCTCCACTGGTCTTATCAGCTTCCTCTTCCGCCTTGCCTTCTTCTCTTACGGTTTCTTCTTCGACTTTCTCAGTCTCTTCTTTTTTCTCCTTCTTTCCCTCTCCCGCCTCTTTTAACTCTTCCTTGACTGCTTGTTCCTTGGCTTTAACATCTTCTTTTGCTTCTTCTTTTTTCTTTTCTGCCTCTGCCTTGATTTCCACTTTCTTCTCTTCCTTCAGCTCTTCCTTTTTCTCTTCTTCGGTCTCTTTGGCTTCCTCTTTTATCTCTTTTTTAGTCTCTGCTTTTTCCTCTTCCATCACCTCTTCTCTTTTAGCCTCTTCGATTTTCACTTTCTTCTCTTCCTTGGCCTCTTCTTCTCGGACAACTTCCACCTTTATTTCAGCCCGGTCATCGTAGTAAACCTTAATCGGCACCGTATAATTCCCAAGTCTCTTTATTGGCTCATCCAAGAGAATCTTCTTCTTATCAATCTCAAAACCTAATTTACCCAATTCCTCTCTTATATCTGACGAGCTCACCGAGCCAAAAATCACATCTTTATCTCCCGCCTTTCTGATAAAGGAGAGAGATACTTCATTCAGCTTCTGGATAAGGTCTGTGAAAGATAGCCTCTCCTGCTCGCTTTTCTTCTTCAGGGCCTGTCTTTCTATCTCGATCATCTTCAAGTTAGAGGGGGTGATCTCTAGAGCTAACTTTTTAGGAATGAGATAGTTCCTTCCGTATCCAGGAGCAACCTCCACCGTATCTCCCTTTCTCCCTAAATTCTCTACGTCACGTTTCAGGATGATTTTCATTAATCCTCCATGAAGTCTATCCTAGTCGACTAGATAGGGAAGCAAAGCCATCAGCCGGGCTCTCTTCACGGCCACAGCAAGCTTTCTTTGATGAAAAGCACAGGTGCCGGTAATGCGTCTGGGCGATATTTTTCCTCTGTCTGGGATGTATTTCTTCAAGATGTCAACATTTTTATAATCGATTTCTTTGACATTATTCATACAAAACCGACAAACCTTCCTTTTAGGTGGAAAGTAGCGGCGAAAAGCCGTTTTCTCTCTGCTCTCTCCTCTGGCCATTTTCACTTCTCCTCCTCTTTTGATTCCTCAGAGACTATATCCTCTTCTTCCAAAGCCTCTTCTCCAACCTTGTCTTTTAAGGATTCTGCTTCCTCGTCTCTTGCTTGAATAGATTTCTTCTTTTTCCTTATAGTGTCCTTTGCTTCCTTTCTGACAGTCAAGTACCGAAGAATAGCATCTGTTTGCTTGAAGCGCCTTTCCAGCTCAGAGGGCACATCAGGTTCTCCTTCATAATAGAAAAAAACATAGAAGGCCTCTTCAAACTTATTGATGGAGTAAGCCAATTTTCTTTTTCCCCACCTGTCTTCTCTCACCATCTTCCCTTTCTTTTGGGAAACAATTTCAGCCATTTGAAGGATAAGCTTCTCTGTTTCTTCTTCAGTTAAATTAGGGGAGATTAAAAAACCTGTCTCATATTGTTTCATCCTTACCTCCTTATGGATTTAAAGCTCCTTCTAAAAAAAGGAACAAGGAGATATCTTCCACCTAATTGGCGAGGGTTGTCAGTTCAATAACGCCTTTTTCTTTGTATTATAGATGTTCATGGCCCTGTCAATCTCGCCAGCTAAGATTATCTCCAACGCCTCTTGGGCCTTTTCTAAACCCTTCTCCAGAAGAATTTTTTCTCTTTTGTCAAAAGAGGATAACACATAATGGGTGGCATCTTCATCTAAGGGTTGAGAACCAATTCCTAATCTTATCCTAGGGAATTTTGTCGTTTCAATCTCTTGAACGACTGAGATCATTCCCTTATGAGTTCCAGCGCCCCCTTCTTTCCTAATGCGGATCTCCCCTAAAGGCAGGTCTAAATCATCATAAACAACAATAAGCCTTTCAGGGCTAACTCCCGATTCGCTCATGATCTTCCTTACAGCTAGCCCACTCTGGTTCATGAATGTTTGGGGCATCGCTATGAGCACTCTCTCATTCGATTCCATCATTTCTCCGGCTTTCAGCAAAGAATTTTTCTTTTTCAGCCTTATTTTCCATTCTCTGGATAATCTCTTTATAAACCTGAAGCCGGCATTGTGTCTAGTCCAGGAATACCTTCTTCCAGGATTTCCCAGTCCGACCACAATCCACAATTACTCTTTCTCCTTTTCTCCCCCTTTTTTCTTTTCTTCTTCTTTCTTCTCTTCTTCCTTTTCCTCCTCTTCCTTTTCTTTCTTGATGACTTCTGGTTCCTCTTCTTCGGCAATCACTTCTTCCTCTTCTTTTTCTTCTTCGATTATCTCTTCTTTTTGAGGCACATCGATGAGAATCAAGACTGTATCGGGATCGGTGATGATCTCTACCCCTTCGGGTGGGCTAACATCTTCCATCTTCACCGATTGATGGACATGAAGAGTGCTTATATCTATTTCGATATTTTCAGGAATATCCTTGGGAAGACATTCGATTTCCACTTCTCGAGTGATAAAATCAACAAATCCACCCTCAGACTTGACTCCCACAGCTTCTCCTACTGGAATAACCGATACAGAGACGCGAATGGCTTTATCCATAGCAATCTGATAGAGGTCGACATGAATAAGTTCATCGGTGACAGGGTCTATCTGCAATTCCTTAATCATGACGTCTCGATTTTCTGAGTTAAAGGAGACTTTGAAGATTGTATTCTCTCCAGTTTCAGATCTTAAAATTTTGATTATGTCTTTTTTGGTTACAACGAGAGGAATACTGGATATGTTGGCTCCGTAGAAAATCGCGGGAACTTTCCCTTCTCTTCTGATAGTCCGAGAGGCATTCTTGCCGAAAACTTTTCTTTTTTCACCTTTGATCGTAATGCCCATTGTTCTTCCCTCCTTAGAGAAATAATGAACTCACGGAACTGCCTTCGTTTATCCTTCGTACGGCTTCTCCAAAAAGCTCGGCCACGGACAGGGCCTCGATCTTTTGACTGCTTTCCATTTTTTCTGGTAAAGGTATGGTATTGGTTACAATCAATTTTTCGATATCTGAGTTTTCTATTTTTTCCACAGCATTTCCTGACAAAACAGGATGGGTGCAGGCTGCATAAACCTTCTTTGCTCCTTCCCGCTTTAGGGCATCGACTCCCTGAACAAGAGTTCCTCCTGTGTCCACCATATCATCCAAGATTACAACATCCTTATCTTTGACTTCTCCAATGACATGAAGCACCTCGGCGACATTCGGTGCTGGTCTGCGCTTATCTATGATAGCCAACTTCGCTCCTACCCTCTTGGCAAATCCTCTAGCTCTGGCAACTCCTCCAGCATCGGGAGAGATGATGGTCGGGTCTTCCAGGCTTAGGGTCTGGATATGTTTGGCCAAAACAGGGGCAGCCATCAAGTTGTCAACAGGAATGGAGAAAAAACCCATGATTTGAGGGGAGTGGAGGTCCATGGTCAAAACTCTGTCTGCTCCAGCCGCCTCCAGCAAATCAGCGACCAAGCGGGCTGAGATAGGAACCCTGGGTCTATCTTTCCAATCCTGCCGAGCATAACAATAATAAGGAATGACAGCAGTGATTCTCTCAGCCGAAGCCCTTTTAAAGGCATCTATCATAAGAAATAGCTCCATGGAGTGAAAATTGGCATCATAGGATCCTGTCTGGATAACAAACACGTCGGCTCTTCTGACATTCTCTTCGATGTAAAAATGGATTTCTCCGTCACTGAATCTTTCTAAAACTGCTTTGCCTAAGTCAATTCCCAAGTATTTGGCAATTTCTTCAGCTAAAATGCGGTTTGAAGTGCCTGAGAAAACTTTCATATGCTTATCAAGCTTCACGGAATCCTCCTCGTCCTCTCCAAAACGGAGCAGATTTATGATTCCACTATAACTGGGGTGGGAGGATTCGAACCTCCGATGGCGGATCCAAAGTCCGCTGCCTTACCGCTTGGCTACACCCCAATTCTTTTCCAGTAGCTCGCTCTCGATAGAGTCTCCACCAGGAGTGAAGGATATTTCGTCTTCAGCTCGCTCAATCCTTTCTCAGCTTTATCTTTTTCTGAAAAAAGCCCGAAAACAGCAGAACCTGTGCCGCTGACTAAGGACAATTCTGATCCCAGTCTGTGAAAAAGACTCTTAATGACTCTTAATCGAGGATAAAAGCTAAAAACTGTTTCTTCTAATCTGTTTTCCAAATAACAAAAATCTCTATCGGTTAAAAACTTGATAATTTTACTGTCTTTATCCCTTGAAGTCAAGGTAAGCTCAAGACGCCCATAAACTGAAGCCGTGGAGATAGAAAAAGAAGGAAAAACTAAGAGGCAGAAAAGGGGAACAAGATCATCCAGAGGCAATATTTTATCGCCTCGTTCAGTCCCAAGGCACAATCCGCCTTCGAAAAAATAGGGCAGATCTGCACCGATGTTCCTTCCTAATTCCATCAGATCTTTCTGGCTTAGCTTTAAATCCCAGATTCTGTTCAAAGCATAAAGGGCCATGGCAGCATTACTGCTCCCCCCTCCTAACCCTTTTCCAGGAGGAATATTCTTTCTCACTTGGATCTCGACACCCTGAGAAACACTGAATCGCTTCTGAAGGAGATGGACAGCCTTGAATATAAGATTGTCTTCGTTCCAGGGGACAGCCTCATCATCTCCTTGCAAACGGATTTTGTTGCTGGTGGTTGTCCTGAATTCTAAAACATCATACAAGTCTATCGTTTGGAAGAGAGTCCTGATTTCATGATAACTGTCTTCTCTTTTTTTTATGACTTCTAAGCCCAGATTTATCTTGGCACAGGATTTAATTTTCATTGGAAAACAATTCTTCGATTTCAGCCCATGTCTTCAGTTCATACCTTTCTAAAAAGGCTCGGGAAAAAGCCGCAGGTCTTAGGGGCTGATTGAAATTTATCTTAAGGATCTTCAGCCGGCCTTCACTCCAGGGATGGAAAAAGAGAAGAAGACGGGCAAGCGGAGAGTCAGTAAAAAATTCTTGGACCTCAAAACGAAATTCTTCCCTCTCTCCTATCACAATCCTCCCCCTTTCGTCTTTCTCAAAATTCCATTTTTCAAGAGCTCGCTTGGCCTCAAGGCTCATCTTTTCTCCCCTCCATTGTCCGCTTAAAAGGCTTACCATCTCATACTGGTTCAAGCTAAAACCGAGGGACCTGGAGGTGATTTCCTCCACTTTTCCCTCCCAATAGACTTTTTTTGATGGAAGAACAAAAAATGATTTTTCTTTGTCTATGAGGACATAGTATAAAGACCGCCCGATATAATCAAAGGACTCGATTCGCCCTTGATGAGGGAGGGAAAAGAGGAAGGAGAATCTTATCTTTGACGAACCCTGATCCCCGGTTATTCTTAAGGCCCCGTATCCTTCAATGCTTTCTATCTTGGAAGGAGGAGGGTGCACAGAAAATTTTGAAGGTAAACAGGATACACAAAAAACCAAGGCCAGGAAATGGGCTCCGAAAGAAGCTAATTTCCATGGAAAGCGATGCCTTCTATTTTTTAATGGCCCTTTCAATTTTCTGCTTTACCCCATCTTTATTTTCGATTTGAGCCTCTAAAGCCCTTTTCCAGAATCTGACCGCTTTCTCCTTCTGCTTCATTTGGAAATAAAGGTCTCCCATATGGTCATTGATAACCGGATCATCTGGCAGCTTTTCAACAGCCTTCTTCAGATAAACTTCTGCCTGCTGATAATCTTTCAGCTTGAAATAGGCCCAGCCCAGACTGTCTAAGTAAGCTCCGTTTTCAGGGTCAATAGCCAGAGCTTTATTGACTAACTCTACCGATTCCTTAAGCTTTTTGTCGTTTTCGGCAAGCATATAACCAAGATAGTTTAAGGCCTCAGCACTTTTGGGGTTGACTTCAATTGCTTCCCTCAAATACTTTTCTGCCTGAATATACTCTTTTTGTCTTTCGAAAAGAATGCCTAAGCGGAAATTATAGAAGAAAACTCTCTCTTGAGGAGCACCGGTATCCTTTTGGAGAAGAACTTCATACATAGGGATCGCCCCTTTGAAATCTCCTTTATCTTCAAGAAAGAAAGCAAAACTAAGGAGGGCTTCAAGATTGTCCTTATCCATCTCGATTAGCTGACGGTATGTTCCTTCAGCTTCTTCATCTTTTTTCATCGCCTGGAGTATCTTCGCCTTTGTCAGAAGAGCCTGGGAATTGGAGGATTGAGTCTGAAAGACCTGCTCTAGTGCAGAAAGGGCCTGCTGGTAATTTTTCAAAATGAAAAGGGTAAAGCCTAACCTGTTGAGAAAATAGATGTTCTGAGGAAAATATTCCAGGGCTTCCTCATACAAAGAAGCGGCCTGTTCCCAGAAGCTCCTCAACTCATAGGTCTTGCCAAGAAGAAGATAACCCTTATAGTTCCTGGAATTGATGTCTAAAACCTTCATCAGGATTTGCTGCGCTTCTTCTAATTTGCCTCTTTCAAGTTGAAGCTCCCCTAAATCTAAGAATCCTGCCTCGGAGAAGGGATTGATTTCTGTGTAACGCAGATAATAGTGCTCTGCTTCCTCAAACTGAGACAGAGAGCGACAGACTCTCGCCAAGGACTGATGAGCCTCCTCGTTTTCAGGTTCGAGAGCAATAACCTTAAGCAATTCCTCCTTTGCTTTCTGGCTATAGTCATTTTCCAATGACTTGTTTGTCCGTACAGAAAAGGCCCGAGCCAAGTATACCTTCCCCAAAATTTGATGGGCTTGGACATTGTTTGGATTAAAAGAAAGAGCCTTCAGGGCTGCAGACTCGCTTTTTTCCCACTTCCACATCTCAAAATATAACTCCGCCAGAATTGAAAAGATATCCGAAGGATTATCGCTCCCCTGAACTGCATTTAAATACTCGCTTTCTGCTTTCTCGAAATGGCCCTCGGTCCTCAAAAGAGCCCCTTTGAGGACATGGTAATATGAGTCTGCCTTCGATGTTTTCTCCTGACTCAAGGCAACAGCGCTTAAGATGGGAAGGAAAAGAAAAAAAAGAAAGACTTTTTTCGCCATGAACTAATCCAGCCGGAAACCGTAGTCATCTGTCTTCTTGTTCTTCTTGATCTCTTTGCGCTCCTTGCTCTCCTCTCCTTTCCTCTTAGAAGTTTTATTTACCAGGCGAAAGCCATAATCTTCTGTCTTTACTTCTCGCTTTTTCTTCCTAAATAGAGGATAAAGAGGGGACCTAAGCCGTTTTCCAAAACAAGAAAGATTAGGATTAAAAATCAGGAGAAGGATAAAAAGAGCGAATATGATTAATATGCCATAAAATCCCCAATTCATTTCAAAACCTCACGCGTTCGCTATCTTTTCTATTCCTCATCTCAAAATTTATTATATTCCTGCACTTGACATTAGTCAACGAAACGTGATTCTCCGTAAGCATCTTTTTTTCCGTGATAGGAATGGTTTTGGGAATGGTTGAAGCGACCATTTCAGATTTAGCTTTTCCCTCACCTGCTTGGAGGGGGAACAGCTCCGCTTTCCCCCTTCCAACGCTCGCCTTCTCCTTCTCACG
>Ga0209636_10001160_pt1 | contig 26491 bp, 24 predicted proteins | sample DeeMarSWOR152_54_FD_187464 | JGI IMG/M metagenome (GOLD analysis project Ga0209636, IMG submission 187464) | Marine sediment microbial communities from White Oak River estuary, North Carolina - WOR-1-52-54 (SPAdes) (version 2) | ecosystem: Environmental > Aquatic > Marine > Intertidal zone >...
CTCCTTGCTTATGGCAACCTCTGCCATTTGAAACGTGATGTGCCAACTGCGTCTCAGAACTTTTGCCCTGATCTTTATGAGTATAATTAGTAGACTCCTAACAGACCAAGGCAGGTTATTTGCGCACTTTTACAGGATGTTTATCGCCATCACTGTCGTGCCAAAAAAATTCAGTAACTTTCCCTTTTTCATCTCTTGAAAACTGAATCCTGAATTTTTCTTCTTTTTTTTCCCTGTACTTGAATTGGTCGTTGCCCATTGGAATTAATTCCTGTTTAGTCTTATTTTCCCATTGTTCATACAGCTTCCCACATTCAAGTATGAATTCTACATTTCCATAAATACCAACATATTCAGACAGTGCTTCATCATTAAGAACTATGGGATCGAGGTCTGCCTCATATCCGGAAAGAACCCACTCGAGCCTGTATCTTTTTTCATTATTTGTTTCGGTTACCAATAACTTTTTACATGTTTCCATATTAGCAGTGATAAATGCTTTTTCTGCCGGCACTTCAATGTCCGGAATGACACCATCAATGTAATTTGATTTTGAATAGGGATTAATATCTCTTGTGTAGGGGACTTTTAGATTAATCGATAATTCTGGGTAGCTCTGATACTGCACTCCATGTGCACCACCTTTTGTTTTTTCGCCAATAAGTACAGCTCTTCCCAATTGCTGCAACTGATATGAAAAACCCTCTGCGGCAGAATAGGTATTTCTACTGAGAAGTATATAAATCGGGACGTCAGAAATCCGCGGGCCAGGCACCCAAGTTTGAGTCCAAATTTGTTCTGTTCTATCATCTTTGCGAGTGTAGCTATCAGACAAATGCCTGCTTTTATCAAAAAAGTAACTACTTAAAAATTGATCCATATCTGTATCGCCTCCACCGTTGGCTCGAAGGTCGATGATCAAAGCATCACAGTGGGCCACAAAATTCATGGCGGCAATGGCTGTCGGTCCCGCGCTCTTTGGATTATTGAAGGAATTAAGTTCAATGTAACCGATATTGCCAAGCATTATTTCAACTTTTCGGAATCCGTAATTTTCATCCGGAGAGCCTAATCGCGTCTCATCTAATAAGTCATCAGGCAATTTTTCATATGGTGTTACCTTAATGTGGAGGTCGTTCGATCGTGAGCGCAGGTCGATTGTTAATTGAGAAGTAAACTTAACCAAATCGGTAAATTTATCATATTCGCCCTCTTTGCGCTTTTGATTAATGAATTTTGTCATATCGGCGGCTACATCAGGCAAAGGATAGTATTCGTCAAACACCTCCATAATCTTGTCGATTATTGCAGAGCGCTTTTCAGCAGTTAACAAATCATCTGTCTCAATCCTTTTATCTTGAGAAAATGCATGATTTGATAAAAAAATAACAACTGATATAAATAAAAGACTATATATGATTTTGGTTTTTAATTTCATGATTATGTCTCCTCTTTTCAGTGAATAATACATTTGCTTCACTTTTGTGATCAGATGATTTTTAAGCTTGGTTCCTCCAATATAGACACTATTTTCTTTAAATTGTCGGCATCTTTGATAATCATCGCCGTCAATGAGGGAAAACATATATAAGTGTTTTTCCTGGCTTATAATTATTAGACGTCACTTATAGACGAAAGGTTTTATTGGCCATAAGCCATAATAATAAAAATTCCCCGTGTCTACTTCGCTAAAGAGAATCGTCTGGATTTTGTCGCTATGCGATCCGATCTTAGACTGTTGGGACGGCCGGTTGACGCGGGAAATGCAGTTCGTCAAGTTTCTGGGGGAGCGTTTTCCTCAGGTGGAGGTGCGGGACTGTTCGCCTGAAGGAAAAAATTGAACGAGCGAATATTCTGTTCATTATTACTTGCATGGAATATAATTCTGGTGCAGCTCATAAGCCCAAAGGAGGCTGGTGTGAGAAGGATATGGATGGGCTTCTTTTTCGCCGCTCTTTAGTGTTTTAAGACCTGATTGAATTATTTTTCCTTAAATGCTTTGGAAGTGCTTCATTGTGCAAAACAACAGTCTAAGATTGGATTGCGCATCGACAAAATCCAGACTTTTCTCTTTTACGAAATTGATAGGGGGAATATTTATTTCTGTTCGACTACGAACATTAACTGTTAATAAATGATACATGGATGTTTCATAAGTGTTTGAAAACCCCAGGAAGATGAAATTGGCATGTTATTTGCTGCTCTGTATGCTGAAATCAAAGTAGAGTGTGAAGGATGATTTAATGTAATGAAAATGGGGAAAGTAGGTTTTATGCTTAAATAATATTCGAAAATCCTGAAAGGTCATATTGGGATATGTTTGCTCTTGAGAATAGGGGATTGAGGTTCCATTACTTGTTTTTGATTCTGTTCTGTGGAGGACTGTCATGATAACGAATCATATCAAGATTGCACTGAGGAATATCAAACGGAAGAAAGGATACGCAGCCATCACCATCGGCAGTCTGGCCCTGGCAATGGCCGTTGGTCTGCTGACCATCGTCTGGGCCGGGTACGAGATGAGTTACGACCGGTTTCATAAAAACAGTGCCAATATCTATCGCTTTATCTACCAGGCGACGAGAGAATCGGAAATAACGAGGATAGAGTCAAGTGTTCCGTATGCCCTTCCTTTCATCATCAAAGAGACCTTTCCGGAGGTCAAAGAATCCTCGCGGGTTTCGAAACTCTCCCCTGACTGGTTCGTTTCGTCGTCAGCCGTCAATGCCAAGGCGTCGATCGTTTTCGTCGATCCCGAATTTTTAACCATGTTTGATTTCTCGCTTTTGAAAGGCAACCCTCGCACTGTATTAAACAATCCAAAGTCGGTTGTCCTGACCGAATCAACGGCACAAAAATTCTTCGGCGGGGACGATCCTGTCGGAAAGACTCTCTTGGCTCAAAAGTCCAAGACTCCCTTTATAGTGACAGGCATCCTGAAAGACATCCCGGAAACGTCGCATCTCGATTTTGACCTGATGATTGGGACATCTGACTTCAAATTATGGTTCGATGACCAGCTCAAACCCGATGATTGGATCCACATTTACTGGGACTTGTACGTCGCATTGGCGCCGGGAACGGATATAGCAAGCATTGAGGACAGGGTGACCCGTCTCGCCAATGAAAGAAATCCCACTGTGACCGCAAGGTTATACCTTCAGCCGCTCCATGAGATCCACCTCCAATCCAAAAATGTGAGGTCGTTCAATTTAAGCGACCGGCGGCGGGATTCCATGAGCATGGTTCAAATCAGGATTTTTCTTTTTATCTCCCTGGCTGTCCTCTTCATGGGATGCGTCAACTACGTGAACCTTGCCACCGCCCGCTTCATGAAGCGGGCCAAAGAAATAGGCATTCGCAAGGTAAACGGGGCCACCAGGGGCAACATCATCGGACAGTTTCTCGGTGAATCCGTTTTAGTCGCTTTTGTCGCACTGGTTGCAGCCGTTTTCCTGGCGGACTTAATCGGCCTCCCGATCCTCCGTCACCTCACCGGGTTGTCGCTCGACCTTGACCTCCTTCCCAAAGGCAGGCTCCTTCTCACGTTTTTCGGCCTGGCTCTCGTCACCGGGCTGGCTTCGGGATTCTATCCGGCCTTTTTTGTCTCTTCCTTCTCTCCGGTCAGAAGTCTGAAGGAAAGCTTTATCCCGGGACGGAGCTCTTTCGTTCGTTTCCGGCGGATACTTGTCGCCGCCCAGATCATCTGTTCCGCGACGCTGATCAGCGTGATGGCCGTCTTGATCCTTCAACTCAGGTACGTCGATCGCAAGGATTTGGGGTTTAAACGTGACGGCCTCCTGATCGTAAGAAACGACATCGATAGAGACCAAATCTCATCCTTGAAGAATGAACTCCTGATAAATCCTGCTGTTCGCGGCGTGGCGACAGGGTTCAGGCCGACAATGGGAGTAGGTGGGCATTTCATCCAAAAAGAGACAATCTCCTGGGAGGGGAAGTCCCCCGAGACCCAGGTCAGCTTTGATTGGCATTTCGTCGATGAGGATTATCTGGAAACATACGGATTGGAAATGGTCCAGGGGAGGTTTTTTTCCAAAGATTTCCCCTCGGATGAGTATAACTGGGTCCTCAATGAATCCGCCGTCAAGGCCATGGGTTTGAAGGATCCGGTCGGCAAGGTTTTTAAAGTAGAAGACCGCTCGGGCCAGATTATCGGCGTCATCAAAGATTTCCACGTCGGAACTTTGAAGGCCGAAATCCGGCCGATGTATTTCAGGCATGCATCCGGATACTTCAGTATCGCCGTCCGAATCGACGTTCGGAATACCGCGGCTGCGATCGAACATATCGCGGCGGTGGTGAAGAAGTTCGATCCCGAACGGCCTCTTGAGCACACGTTTCTGGATGACTACCTGCACAGGATGTATGACAGCGAGCGCCGCAATGCCCGGATCGTCTCGATCTTCGGTGTCATCTCTATCATGATTTCCTGCCTGGGACTTTTTGGCCTGATTTCCTTCATGGCCGAGCAACGGACCAAGGAGATAGGCATCCGCAAGGTTCTCGGTGCTTCCGTCATCCGGATTATCAGGATGATGTCAGTAGAGTTCACCGTGCTCGTCGGAATCGCTGTCCTCATGGCCTGGCCGATGGGATATTTCTTCGCTTCTCAGTGGCTCGGTGAATTCGCCTACAGAATCAATCTGAGCTGGTGGATTTTTGGAGGAGCCGGTTTCATCGTCCTTGTCCTGACTCTGACGGCCATGAGTTTCAGGGCCGTTCGGGCCGCCCGAGCCAATCCTGTCGACAGTCTGAGATACGAGTAGGTTTTTTACAATGCTACCTTTCATGAAAAAGCGAAGTCCGAGATAATATTTTAAACCTGAATCATTCCCGACCTCTCGTCAATTTCATTCCAATTATATGCTTTATAAGCTCTTGCTTATTTTTGTTCTGTGATGAGTGAAGATGGGTTGAAGGAATGATAATTTGGTATTTCTGCTGCAGATTTAATAATCAGAGGAAGCCGGTAGCCCTACTTTGCCTTTAGCTCATACCCCGCCTTCAGGATGCTGACTTCAGCCAGAATCTGGAGAGGCTCGATCAGGGGAACATCGATATCCCCCTCCTTCAAAACAAGAGGAACCTCGGTGCAGCCGGCAATCACTGCCTCCGCCCCTCTCCCGATGAGCGTTTGGGCCGTATTGTGAATGATTTCTTTGCTCTTTCCCGATGTGAATCCCGCCTTGATCCCGTCCTTCCCGAATATGGCCTCCATCACCTGCGCCTGCTCCTCATCCGCCGGCTCGACAATATCTACCCCTTCCCTGGCGAAGGCCTCGTGGAAAAGACGCGATTTGAGAGTGCCCGTGCTCGAGATGAGCCCCGCTTTCTTCATCTCCGGCACCTTTCTCAGCGCATAAAGAATGGTTTCATCCACCAGGTTGAGGAAGGGAACTCTCACTTCTGCCAGAATCTGATTATAAAAATGATGGGCGGTCACACAGGGCATCACGATAAAATCTGCCCCGGCCACCTTCAATACCCTCACCCCTTCGAGAAGAAAGGGAAGAGGGCTCGGTCCCTCTCCCAATACAGCATCGGTCCGCGGCGGAACCTCAGGATGACTGTAGATGACAACCGGGATGTGCTCCTGGTCTGTCTCAGCCCTTGTGCTCCTGATGATCAGTGTAAAAAAGTAGGCTGTGGCCTCAGGCCCCATGCCTCCCAGTATGCCTATTGTTTGTTTCATCGCTTCGGCGCCTCGTCTATTTTAAATTTTGCTTGTTATTCACTCAACTTAATTTTATAAGTGAATTTCCCGCATTTAAGCTCATACCGCTATTGTATATCCTATCGGCGGAAAACATGCCTATAATAGATCCAGACTGATTCTCAAAGCCCCATCCACTTCTTTCATTATCGAGACATCCACAGCTCCAATCTTTTTTATGATCCGCCTCTTGTCGATCGTTCTTATCTGGTCGCATTGGATAATGCTCGGATGCTCTAATCCCTCTTTGCCCTTTTCAATCCAGACATCCGTGGGGAATTTTTTCTTGATTTCTTTCTGGCCGGTGATAACCGCAATGATTGTCAGGGGCGAGAATTTATTGCCTACGTCATTCTGGATGATTAAACACGGTCTTGTTTTTCTTTTTTCAGCCCCCTGTGCTGGATTCAAGTCGACTAAGACTATCTCTCCCCGCTTCAGTTCGTCAATCACTCGATGTTTTCCCCGTCAACATGCTTGAAATCATCTGCTATTTTGAGGTTCAATTTTGCCTTTGTCCTGTATCCTTCCTCTAACTCTTTCTCAAGCTGGGTCTTCTTTATATGATTGACGTATTCTGTTGTGGCCTCTCTCACGAATTTACTGAAATCAATCTTCAGTTTCTTGGATAAGCTGTCTACCTCGGAAATTAGTTCAGAGGGAAAGTAGATGTTTTTTCTGATAGTCTTCTCACTCATCGTCACCCCGCGAATGTATATCTATTTGATACATATAATATATACATCGATAATATACATACAGAAGGATCCTGTGTCAAGTCCTTTTTGAGATGGCTATTCTTTTTTTGGAGAGAGCTTTAACAGCTCTTTGAGTTTATCCAGAGGAAGAGCCCCGATCTTCCGCCCGTCCTGTCCTTCCATGTCCTGGGCCTTGAACAGAGAATTGAGGATGGCTTCCTCGCACGCCTCCGCCGCCGCCAGGAAAAGGCGGGACATCTGGTTATTCCTCAGGATCTCGATCTTCATGGTCGGCGATTGAGACCGCGCAGGCACTCTCAGCCCCCCGGCCGTAGAGAAAGCAATGGCATAGTCTCCGCTTCCGTTGCTGTAATACCCTCCGGTCCGCACAATCCCCAGAAGCGCCCTCTTGGCCAGGCGCTTCAAATTCCGGCTGTCAAGCGGCGCATCAGTGGCCACAACGACCATGCAGGAGCCCTCCGGCAAATCCTCCATATCACTCTGTTTCCTGTCCTCTCTGAGAAGCTCTCCCACAGGATAGCCGTTTATCTGAAAGTTTCCCCCGAAATTTGTCTGGACAAGCACTCCCACTGTGTACCCGCCCCTTGACTCGGGCAGGATCCGTGAGGATGTCCCGATCCCTCCTTTGAACCTGAAGCAGGTTGTCCCGGTGCCGGCTCCCACCGCGCCTTCCTCCACAGGACCGGACCGGGCATTCTTTATGGCCTCTACCACATGCTCCCTTTTCACATGCCTTCCCCGGATATCATTGAGCCAGCCGTCATTCGTCTCCCCCACAACAGGATTCACCGAACCGACCCTCTCATTCCCGGGAAGAGAGAGGATGTAATCGATCACTCCATCCGCCGCAGTGGGAACACTCAGAGTATTGGTCAATACAATGGGAGTCTCCAGATTCCCCAGCTCTTCGACCTGGGTCGAGCCCGTGAGCTTCCCGTAGGCATTGGCAATATAAACCGCGGCCGGTACTTTCTCCTGAAAGATGTTGCCCCCATGGGGAAGAATCGCCGTCACACCCGTGCGGACATTCTCTCCCTCTATAAGTGTCACGTGCCCGACCTTCACTCCAGCCACATCGGTGATCGCATTCAATTCCCCGGGCTCCATGGTTCCGGTCAAAATCCCGAATTCTCTCATGCGGGGGCGCTCTTCCAGAGAAACAAGAGTCAGGCAAAGGATACAAAAGCATGATATGAGAAAAATCGCTTTCTTCATTCGTCTTTCCCCTTAGATGGTTTGGGATTAAGATGTTAGTTAATTTAGATTGAAAAATCAATAAGAGCTTATCTTTAATTGACATTGTAGGAATTCTTAAGTACATTTTTATGAATAACATGGCTTTTTTTGAAAATGTCTCATTTCCTAGGCGGAGGATTTTTTTTTTAATTTGTTTTTCTTTAGCATTCTCACAATTAAAAGGATTTGACAAACAGCTTCCCTTTTTTTTTCAGCGTTATAATTCATGTTTTGAATTAGGGATGACATTACGAAATGAAGGTAATTTTAAGCAAGCAATTCATTTGTTCATGCAATCCTTAAAACTCGCAAAAAGAATTAATAATGCAAAAGAACAAGCTAAATGCTTAGTAAATCTTGGTATTTTGTATTGGAATATCGGGAAGCTTGAAGACTCTTTAAATAATTACAAGCAGGCCCAATATTTAGCAGAAAGATATAATTTTGAAAAGATTCAGAACAGATGTCAGAATGCAATAAAAATTCACAATCTCTATAAAGAGGGAAAAGACTTCCGATCCTCAAATGAATACAATAAATCTATAGAAAGCTTTGAGAAGGCAATATTTTTATCTAGAGAATCAGAGAGTAAAGAACACGAAGTTAAATGTCTTCGCCAGCTGAGTATTACATATGAAGATTCAAATAATCTTAAAGAGTTTTTTTATTTAAATCAGGTCGCATTAAAGATTGCTCAAAGCCTTAATCATGAAAAAGAGAAAGGGAGATGTCTAATTAATATTGGTAATTTCTATAAAAAAGCAGCAAACTACTCTGAGTCACTCAATTATTATGACCAAGCATTGGATATCACAAGAAATTTAAAAAACAAGGAAGATGAATCAATTTGTTTGAGTAATATTGGATTAATATACCAAGATCTAGGTGATTATGAAAGAGCTCTTGAGTATCTTAAAAATGCTTTGAAAATAGATCAATTTTTAAAAAATGAAATCAACATTTTAATGGATTTGAATAACATGGGGACAATTTTCCGGGCAAGAGGAATTATCTTTAGATGCCAAGAGGATTTATATAAATCTTTATTTTATTTTAATAAATGTCTTGAGTTTTCAATTAGTTCCATGTCTATGAAAAATGGAATTAAGATTTTTAAGAAAATAGAAGTCCAAGCTTTGAATAATATTGGAACTGTTCTTATTGATCTAGAAAATCTGAATCAAGCTAAAGAATATTTGCTATTAGGTTATAAAAAGGCATTAGAGATTAGAGATATAGAAGTGATTGGCATGAGCTTGGTGAATTTAGGAATTGTATATTTGTCCCAGGGCGATATTAAAGAATCAATAAAATCTTTTCAGAATGCAGTCCAGTTGGCCAAAGAAATTGGGAATTTACAAATACTCTGGGAGGCATATTTTGGCCTTGGGCAGTGTTATGAAAAGAGAAATATATTTGATCAGTCAGTAAAGTGTTATAAAAATGCTATTGATGTAATCGATATGATAAGAAGCCAAATTTTATTGGATTCATTCAAGGCAGGCTTTTCGAGAGATAAATTAAAAGTCTATGAGTTTCTGATAAATATTCTTTTTAAATTAAACACTGAAAATCCATCATATGAAACTGAAAAAGAGATTTTCCATGTAACACAAAAAGCAAAGGCTAGGGCTTTCCTAGAGAATTTGGCAAGGTCTAAAGTTGATGTAAGTAAAAGATTAAATTTAAAAGTAAGAAACAAGGAAAACGAAATATCAATGCGAATATCTTTGATAAAAGAACAGCTATCCAATTCTGATTTATTTGGATACAAAAGAAAAGAACTTTTAATCGAGCTTCAGAGAGAGGAAGATAGGTTTATGCGCTTAATTTCAGAGGTGAATTTAGAAATACCTGAGATAAGTAATATAGTATCGCCTTGTCGAGTGGAGCAAATACAACAACTAATAAATAAAAATACAGCTTTAATAGAGTATTTTCTTGGAGAAAACCAAACAATTATGTTTTTAATTACGAAAACTGAATTTTGTGTTTTTCTTTTACCTTCTAAGAACGAAATAGAAAATTCAATAAGGGCTTTTTTAAAAATTCTAGCAAATCCTCCAAAAGCAGAATTTAATGGGATCCTTGCTGCAAAGCGCATTTATAATGAACTAATCTTCCCTGCCGAAAGGAAAATTAAAAATGTTATAGGTAATCTAATTATTATTCCCGATGGAATACTTTACTATCTTCCCTTTGAAACCCTAGTAAGAAGTATAAATGGTAAGCCAACAGAGGAAGACTTTTTAATAAAAGATTATAGGATTTCTTACGCTCCTTCATCTTCTATTTTGTTGTTTTTATCCAGAATTCACCATGAAAATAGTAGTCCAAAAGGATTATTAGCTTTTGGAAATCCTTTCTATTCGTTTAATGTTCCTACAAAACTGAAAAAGCAAAATATTGATATTAAAGTTTTAAAAGATGTATATTTGAATACGGATTTTGCATTCTCTTCGCTTCCTTACAGCGCCAGAGAAATTATTAAAATATCTAAATATTTTCCACGTGAGATGAGAGATATTTTTATTAATAAAGATGCGAAAGAAGAGGTTATTAAGGAGATTTCCCTTATTGATTATAGGATAATACATTTTGCTTGCCATGCATTATTGGATGAAAAATTTCCTTTTAGATCAGGATTGGTTTTATCTTTTGATGAGGATTCGAAAGAAGATGGATTCCTTCAAGTCCGTGAGATATATAGTTTAAAATTAAATACTGATTTAGTAGTTCTTTCTGCCTGCCAAACTGGAAAAGGAAAATTAGAAATTGGAGAGGGAATATTAGGTTTTCCGCGGATTTTTTTCTATGCAGGAGCCAAATCAGTCTTATTTTCTCTTTGGAGGATAAACGATGAGTCGACTGCATTATTTATGAATTACTTTTATTATTATCTTTCCCAAGAGAATGAGAAAGCTCAAGCGCTACGTTTAACCAAGTTGAAAATGATAGAATCAAAGTTTTGTCATCCTTTTTATTGGGCAGCCTTCGTATTGAATGGAGACTTCAATTCAACAATAATTTTTAAATAAACCTTTTATCTATTTAGTCGATTAATTTAAATCCCTCTATATTAGATTCTATCTTCTTCCCGTTGGGTAAAAAAGCAGTGATCATCCAGTAATAATTTTTATTTTTGTCAAGGTTTTTAACTACTTCTTTAGGAAGAGAAATGAAGTCCTTGAAAATTTTTTTACTTCTCCAAATGGGAAGAAGAGTATCATCAAATAAATCAAGCACATAATAGTTTGAGCCCTCAAATTCATCCCATTTAAACAATAGGGAAGATTTTGAGTGTTTCTCATTTAAAGGTTCAACAAGATGGATTCGTTTGAAATCAATAGTACGATATTCTCCATTATTTGCATTTTTCAAGATAGTAAGAGTTAAAATTAAAATTGCCGTTCCAAACAAAATATATGCATATTTCCAATTAAAAAAGGGCTGAAAATATTTTTGTGATTTTGCTGATTTTGAGAAACTCTTTTTATTATTTCTTTTTTTACTGCGCATTTCATTTTTGGGATACAAAAGACCATACAATTCTTTATTTAATTTTTTTTCATATCTTAGAATGTAAAAAATTAATTGGAATTCTTGAGCACAAAAATAGCAATTTGTAACATGATCAATAATATTTGTTTTCTCTTTTTCTGAAGTTTTTGGTGTGAAGGAAGTCTTTAACTTTTTTAAAGAGGGGCAATTCTTTCGAGAAATAGGAATTTTTTTTAAAACAGATGCCGTATATACTAATTGTAATTCTTTAAGGTTTATTTTCAAGTTTGATTCCCTTTTCTTTTAGTATCTTTTTTAAGTCAGATAATCCCCGGTAAAGCAAATTACGTGTCTTGTCTTTACTCCACTTGAGAAAAACAGCTATCTCTTCTATTGTCATGTTTAGTAAAAATAATTTCACAGCCTTTCGGCGTGATTCAATAAGTAGTTCTACCGCGTTACTTACGATTTCCTTGATACTGTCATCATAATAAACTTCGTGGAGATAATTTGATTTTTGTTCAGATATCCATTTATGTTTTTCGTAAATATATATCCCTTTTTCTCTCTTTAGTTTTCTTAACTTATCTATTACAGAAGAATCTACAATCTTTCTAATATATGACGTAAAATTATTTATCTTTTTCTCATCCTCTAAAATTTTCCATATTTTTATTTTTACTTCTTGTGAGATATCATCGGGATCAATACCTTTTTTTTGAACATTAAATTTTTGAATGTTAATTTTCACAAATCTTGAAAATTTATTTAAGACGGCTTCAAATTCTCTGATTTTTTTTTCATCTTTATCCATTTTTTTTGCGAATTATAGCATTGGTTCTTAGTGCTAACAATTCTCCCGTTTATAGTATAGATTATTTTTTTTGTTTATTTTTCTCACTTTTAATATTAAAAAAAACTAAGAAAATACTTTAATTTTATTGAGAAAAAAATTTAGTTAAATTGTTCATATATTATGAAAAAAAAATAAAATCTCGAGAAATGAACTTGCTTCGCTTTTAATGATTAATAATCCTCTTGGAAAGACTAATATTATAGGAAGAAGTTTAGTAATTAAAAGAAAAATTAATTTTATCCGTAAATCTTCTAAAAGTGATAAGAATGTATTAATTTATATGGAGACTGGGGCTAGAAAAGAATTAGCTGCAAGTAAAATTCATGAACTAAGTGAAAGAAGAAAAAAGCATTCGTTGCTGTTAACTGAAAAAATATACCTAGAGATTTATTCTAAGCTGAACTATTTGGTTATAAATATGGTTCTTTTACAGGCGCCATTAAAGATAAGATAGGTGAACCCCTCCCCATTGTCTGGACAGGAAATGCCCTTCTTTAAAGTGAAGTTTGAACCTGCTTTTAATGATTTCACAGTTCTTACCATCATGTCAAAAAAATGAGGCTCTGAGAGCCGCAACAAGCCAAGATCTCTGTTCGATTCATGTTAAACCCTTTGACCAAATCCGGCGCCCCGGGACGTTGAGACTCCACAATAGATTTCAAAAGGTGTTTTCCCGGCCAAGGAAGCATGGGGCCTTTCGGTGTTGTAGAAACCAAAATAATCCCCCAATCCCTTCTTGGCCACCGGGACTGAAACATAATCGTTGAGATAGACTTCTTCATACTTGACCGTGCGCCACAATCTTTCTACAAAGATATTCTCATACAACCGGCCGCGGCCATCCATGCTGATCCGGATCTCGGCATCTTTTAGAATCCCTATAAATTCTTCACTTGTGAACTGAGCTCCTTGATCGGAGTTGAATATCTCAGGTGTTGAGACCAGGAGTGCCCGTCTCATAGCCTCAAGACAAAATTCTTTTTCCAGTGTGATCGAAAGTTCCTAGGAAAGCACATACCGACTGAACCAATGCATGGTCACAACCAAGTAGACAAAACCATGAAGCAGGCGGATGTAGGGTAGAGTAGGAGATGAACGCCGTGTTCCCTTACGAGAGTCGGTTTCCCATCTCCTCTCTCCAAACCGGACGTGCACCTTTCGTTATGCATCCGGCTTTCCAGAAGTCATAGCAAAATCAGGATGTTTCATCCAACCCCTTCTGAACCTCATCACAGGAAGGCACCCCATAAGGAACTGCTCCTCCCTTCCATCCTTCCAAACTCTACATCCGGGATGGTTGAGGCTCTTTTGGCGATAGGTCATGAGTTTCCGTCTGTTGGATTTCGGGTGTTTCTTTGCCAGCCAGCGCCATAGGCGATCTCTCACATACCAGTCCAGACTCGAAAATATCGCCTTTGCTCCCGTACAGAAACGGTAAAAATTTCCCCACCCACGTAGGATTGGATTCAGATTCCGGAGTATTTCTGCCAATGATTCTCTGGTTGTTGAGCGATTTGTAAACTGTTTCACTCTATAGCGTAGATTTTTGCATTTTGTTTTTGGAATTTCAATTCGAGGTGACCATCCAAAACGTTCGTCCCATTTCAATCGTACACGATGTCCTAGGAAATCAAATCCTTCTTTCAACGATGTGATCTTTGTTTTCTCCGGGGATAATGTCAGCTTCATTGTTTCCTTCAGATATATCTCCAATGCTTGTCTTTCCTGTATGGCACTCTCGTAACTCCCAGATACCAGGATTATAAAATCATCTGCATAACGAATAGGGAAGGAAACAAGACGGCCTGCTTTTCGGTCAGCCATACGTATATACATTGCTGCGGTAATGCCGTCACACTTCCGATGACTTCGGATTTTGTGCTGGTGATTTACCCATCGTTCATATCTTTCCTCAATAACACCAAGCGCAATATTAGCAAGTAGAGGTGAGATGATACCGCCTTGCGGTATCCCACTATCTGTACGAATAAATTGCTCTTCTGTAAGAACGCCAGCTTTCAGGAACTTTGTGATCAATCGGTTCATTTTCCGGTCTGACACACGGCGCCTTATTCTGTTCATAAGAAAGTGGTGGTCAATATGATCAAAACAACCTTGAATATCTCCCTCGATCACCCATTGGTAAGGAACAGCATGTCTTTTCCCATCTTCTGCTTTCACACGCGGTCGCATCGCCATGCGGATATGCTCCAAAGCTCCATGGCAGCCTCTGCCAGGTCGAAATCCATAAGAGACATGCCAAAATTTAGCTTCGAAGATCGGCTCCAGAATCTGTTTTGCCGCGCATTGAATAACGCGGTCTTGATAGTGGGAATGTCCAGAGGGCGGAACTCCCCTGGTTTGCCCGGCTTCGGTATCATCTTTCTCCGGGAAGGGCTGGGACAATACTTTCCAATGCGAAGTTCATCCCTTATTTCCTCCAGAAAGGTTGTGACCCCTGGTTTCCGGCAAATACTCGCCACTGTTCTCCCGTCAACTCCCGGCGTTCGTTTACCTTTATTCTTGGCAACCGTAGACCAGGCACACCGAAGATTTCGCAGGTCTGTAACCCAATTCCATAAATCCCGGTATGTTCCGACGGAATTTTCCTGACTCCACCGATACAACTTCCTCTGAACGTTGAGTAGCCAAGCGCGATCCGCCTGATGATCTGAGTCCACGAATCCTTCCTCCGTCTTCAGAAATGCATCGACTTCCTGCCTCCTTTCGCCCTGTATACGGCTTTCCCGTACTCTGACTACTACGGAGGCTCCGCCCCTGCAGTCACTCATCTCCGGTCTCCGCGGCTAGCCTGTCTCCGCAACAGGCGAGTGATACAGGTTCCCATGTTCCGATTCCCAACCTGTGAGCCCGTAGGTGGCATGCTCTACCCCTGGCGACTCTGGATGTGGGGATAGAAGGAGTAGCTCCACATCTGGCACGAGTTTCGTACCTTCCAGTCCAGAATATAAAGCCAGACCAGATCTCGTCGCAGTCTCTCTGCTCCATCAAGCAATCGTAAGAGTTGTGCCCGTAAATACAGAGGCTTCCGACGCATGCTTCGTTGTCTCACCATAGACCCTGTGGTAGCCCGGCCTGTGAGTGATGGCCCACATCCGGTACATTTAAGGCCGTTCTGCTTATTTTGCCTCGCCGTCGGAACCCGGCGCAGCTTCACGACCCCCTTCAAATCAAACTCCTTCGTCGATTCGGGCATTTAAAATGTCGGTCAAGAATCAGCTGGCATTTATATTTAAACGCCATCATGGCGCACTTATGTCAGAGCACCAAACCTGATCAAGATGATCCACCGTAACTCCTTTTAACAAATTGGAAATGGTAAGCTGAATTCCTAGTATCATGGTAAACAGAAATCCCATGGTAATGGTAAACGGAATTCCCAGTAGGATGGTAAATAGAATTCCCATTTTGAGGCGACTCCTGTAGGGTATAAAAAAACTCTACAGGAGCGAGAATGATACGGAAAAAAATGTACAAACAGATTCAGACTTTTAAAGGGCGAGGGTATTCGAAGGGGAAAATATCAGCGGTATTGGGATTGGATCCAAAAACTGTAGCCAAGTATTATCACATGGATGAGAGGGATTTTAGGTATTATCGGCAGCAGCATATGTTTCGGGATAAGGTGTTGGAAGAATATGAGAAAGACATCCTGGAAGTCTATGAGACAAATGAATTTAAGAGGCTTAACATGTCGTTTGTGTATGATTATCTGGAGGAGAGATACGGCAGGCTGCCGGCAAACGAACAGAGTCTTCGAAATTATATCGATTATCTTATCCAGACGGAGAAGCTGCGGCTGGATGAGAAGCTGAGGATTTACACGAAAGTACCGGAACTTCCTTTTGGGCAGCAGATGCAGCTTGATTTTGGCCAGTACCGGTGCCACAGCGGTCTTAAGCTATTCATCTTTGCCGCGGTCCTTTCGGCCAGCCGGTATAAATATGTCATTTTTCAGGACCATCCGTTCAGGACGACGGAAGTCATCGATCATCTGCTATCGTGTTTTTCGTATTTTGGAGGGGTGCCGGAGGAACTGGTGATCGATCAGGATAGACTACTGGTGGTGAGTGAAAATGCCGGAGACATCATCTACACGGATGATTTTAAATATTTTATTGAAGAGCAGGAGCTCCGGATGTATGTCTGTCGGAAGGACGATCCTGAGACCAAGGGCAAGATCGAGAATGTGATCAAATACGTAAAGTGTAACTTCTTCGGCATACGGGACTTTAAGAGCCTGGAGGAAGCGAACACAGGTGTTTTTAAGTGGCTGAGAAGACGTGCGAACGGAAAAATATCTCAGGCGACCAAGCAGATACCGGCCATCCTGATTGCAAACGAAAGAGAGCACCTCAGGCCGGTCGGAAACTCCATATTCAGGAAAGGATCGCTTCTGGGAAGAGAGAAGAGGAATGTTAACGAGAAAGACTGTATCTCTGTGAATGCCTGCGGGTATCAGCTGCCCTCCAAATACCGGAACAAAACGGTTGAAGTCTATGTGACCAGGCATAAACTGTTTGTTTTCGATATCTACACAGGAGAGGAGATCGTTGAATATGACCTTTCACTCATTCCGGGGCAGATGATAACCAAAAGAGAGTTCAGGCGAGAGAATGAGAAAACGCTCCAGGAGTTAAAAGACCATGTGGTCAACATGTTCACAGGAGAGAACTGGAAGCGCTTCACCGAAAGGAACTTCCAGTCTTTTCCCCGATATATCAGGGACCAATGTGTCGAAGCCAAGAGATACTTCGAGGCGAAGGATATCGACACTCTCATCCTGGACAGAGCTCTGGAATACTGTTTAGAAAATAACACGCCGAGTTTTGCAGAGCTTAATGATACCTATGCTTATTTTAAGCGGGAGCATGAGAGAGAGGCGCTGGAAATCCCAACTCTGAGCTAGGGATATCAAGATTGTCATGAGCCTTTAAGGGTTAGGGCCAGGGATATATCTGTGTACAAAGAGATCATCGGCAACAGGGGTAGGATAGATGAAAGCGTATGAACAGACTCTAACCTTTTTAAAAACTCTGAACTTAAGAGGCATAGCCCATAGTCTGGATGAGGTGATAAATGACGCGGAGATCCGGAAACACTCCTATATCACATTTTTGAATACAGTCTTTACCGCAGAGATCTCTTATCGCGTTAAACGCCGGGTGGAGCGGAACATGGTGGGAGCTCACTTTCCTGTAACAAAGAGAATCGACCAGTTTGACTTTGGCCGGGTCAAAGGGATAGGAAAATCAGAGGTGGTTAATCTTCTCGACTGCCGCTGGATAGACAACAGGGAAAACGTGCTGTTCTTCGGCCCTCCCGGTATCGGGAAAACGCATTTATCCATAGCCTTAGGAGTAAACGCGGTTGAGAAAGGCTATAAGGTTTGCTTTGAGAGAATTACCAATCTGATAAAGCTGCTTAAAACCTCAGAGATCCAGAAGACCTCAGAATACAGGATCAGACGCATCATGAAATCAGACCTCATTATCATAGATGAGATCGGCTATACACCGATTGAGAAACGGGAGGCGAACTTTTTTTTCAGCTTGATCAGTGAAACCTATGAAAAAGCATCCATCATCGTGACATCCAATAAAAGCTTTGACGCCTGGGCGGAAATGATGGACGACTCTGTGATGACCACGGCACTGCTGGACAGGTTGTTACATCATGCCCGCGTTTTCACCCTGGATGGAAAATCTTACAGAATAACAAATCAAAACAAGGAGGTATGATCATTTTCGGCTCACTAAAAAATGGGAAATCTGTTTACCGAAGTGATGGGAAATATCCTTACCACACTACTGGGAAATGTCCTTACCGAACTAGTGGGAAAAGTACTTGACATTTACACAAATAGGGATATTTCTTATGTTCCTGGTTGGATTGGCTGGTCCGGGGCTTGGGATAGATGGCGTAGAGTCCCATGAGCCGCATCAGCCGTCTGACCCGCTTCTCATTCACACAATGACCCTGATTTCGAAGCCAATCCCTCATCTTTTCTACTCCGAATGTGGGTCGCCGGGTGTACTGCTCGTCAATCAGCCGCATCAAGAAATCATTATAGATATCATTCCTTCGAGATTTGTAATAAAACGATGAACGGTTCATGCCCAAAAGATCACACTGCCTTGAGAGGGAGATTATGGGATTTTTCAACTCCATTTCCTTCCTCTTCTCTACGACAGGAGCTTCAACGATTTTTTTTTAAGCCAATCCAGTTCGACCTTCAGCTGTCCGATCTGGCGATAAAGCTCATCGATAAGCTCCTCATTATCCTTATCCTTTTTCTTCCTCCGGTCTGTGAAGAGATCCGGAAGGGATTCGAGAAGCTGCTTTTTCCATTTGCAGATCTGGTTGGGATGAACTTTAAAGGTACTGGACAGCTCAGCCAACGTCTTCTCTCCCTTGACCGCTTCCAAGGCCACCTTGGCTCGAAATGTCGCATCATAACTTTTTCTCATATTGACCATATTACCATACCTCCTCCGAGATTATGGCAGGTCAAATATCACCTTATTGCATTGTCCAGTTTTTGGGGAGTAGTTCAAGGGTTCCTTGAACTGGCAGAAGATGAGACAATTTTCTTTGATGAAATTGGAGATATATCTTTAAATCTTCAAGCAAAATTATTACGAGTAATTGAGAGAAGATAAATCCGAAGAATTGGAGAAACGATAACAAGGAGGATTTATGCTTGTTTTGTTTTCGCAACGAATAAGAATTTTCAAGATGAGATATATGCAGGAAAATTTCGAAAAGATTTTTTTATAGAATTAATGTTTCAAATTTATTTATCCCTCCTTTAAAAGAAAGAAAGGAAGATATACCTATTTTAGTTAAAAATATACTTGAAAAAGAAAAAAAAAGAGGGAGATACAAAAAAAAAGATTTGCCGAGTAGCTCTGAGGAAGTTGATGTCTTACGATTTCCCAGGGAATATTAGAGAATTAGAAAATATTATTGAAAGAACCTGTGTTTTTTCTGAGAGAAATATATTAAGAGAAAAAGATATTAAGTTTGACCATGAATTTTTTGGGAGTGAAAAAAGAGCTAATAATACTCAAGAACAATTGAGGTAGACATTAGAGAGTTGTCATTGGAATAAATCAAAGGCTGATATTAAGATTGGAAAAAGCAGAAAACAATTTTATCGATTACAAGAAAAATATAAGATGTCTGACTATAGAAAAAGAAATTAGGCTCTTTGATTTCTCTTTTCTGAATGGCTCTTAGGAATGAAAGATCGTTTATCCACATTGATTTTAAAGTGATTATAAAATAAGCAGATTGATTGTTATTAGAATTATGTTTATGTATTATTAAAAGTAGATGCATTTAAATAAAATTACTAATATTTATGAGTTAATTAATGTTACGCCAAATGTAAAATATCGTATATTTACCACTTATAAAATGTAGTTAAATGTGGTTTCTGATATAGAGAAAGGAGAAAGACCGCATGAAGAAAGATATCAGGATATCCCAGGAAATAAGTTATGATGTTTATGAAAAATTGTAGATTAAAATGTGACAATTCAAAAGTGGCATGATATTTTATTATTATCAACTTGACTAAAAAAAGCGCATTTTATAATATTCTTAATTTGAGAGATTCGTTTCCTTTTTAGATTTCTAATAAAGGTGATCTAGTACGATACGAGGTATGTGGGAAAAAGCACTAGAAGATATTGATTTAGAATTTCAGGCAGAAAAACCTCTTATTAACCTTCCTTTTTTAAGAGAAAGATCAGATCCTATTCTCATTTTTTTAATCATATTAACCAGTGGGTTTATTGTAGTTTTTTCTATTAAAGTCCGTATCTTCCAATTATGGATTGAATTCTTAGGAAGCAGTTCATTCCTCAGCATGGCCACATATCCCTTATTGATTTCAGCTGCGATCATCCTATCTGGAATTATCTTTCGAACAGTACTCTGGTTTCGCTATAAACCTCAGACAATTGAGCCAGGAGAAGAAGTGGATTGGCCATACGTTACGGTTATAATGCCGGCCTTGAACGAAGAAGAACTTATTGAGAAGTCTATCGATTCAATCTTTGCCAGTAATTACCCTCAAGAGAGATTTGAAGTTGTTTGCGTCAATGATGGCTCGACAGATATGACATATTTTTATATGAAGAGAGCCAAGCGAAAATATGGAGATAGATTAAAGGTTATTAATTTCACGAAAAATTTAGGAAAGAGAAAAGCGCTTTATTCAGGTTTAAAAAAATCAAGGGGAGAGATTATTGTTACTGTCGACACCGACAGTAAAATTGGGCGAAGCGCCATAAGGAATATTATTGTTCCTTTGATTAAGGATAAAACAACTGGAGCTGTTGCAGGAAGAGTGGCTGTCTTAAATGAAAAGCAGAATTTTCTTACACGGATGCTTTCCATTCGTTATTCGATTTCTTTTAATTTTGGACGTGCATATCAGAGCGTTTATGGGACTGTTTTCTGTTGTCCAGGTGCCCTCACGGCTTATCGGAAAACAGTCCTCCAGAAGTTTATCAAAAGTTGGGTTAACCAGAAATTTTTAAATACACATTGCACTTATGGGGAAGATAGAGCCTTGACAACTCAAATCCTCAAAGCAGGTTATATGACCAGGTTCCAGTCAAATGCTCTGGTTTATACGAAAGTTCCTTCAAGGTTCTCTCAGATGGTCAGAATGTATGTGCGGTGGACACGGAGCTATTTAAGAGAATCTATTCTGTTTGCGAAATTCATGTTTTCAAAGTACAGAACTAAACGCCGAGTTCTCCCCATCTTTGACTTTTTCTTTTTGAATATTCTCCATCCCTTTCATATTTTTTCTTTAGGAATAGTGACTTATTCCTTTTTTGTCCATCCGCTTTTCATACTTCGACACATTGCTTTCCTCGTCATTTTTTCCTTCCTTCTATCCCTGTATTATCTCCGGACAAATAAGAGCCTCACTTTTCTTTATGGAATACCTTATGCTCTTATGACCGCTTTTTGTATGTGGTGGTTGGTTCCTTTTGCAGCGCTTACTATGAAGAACCAGTCATGGTTGACTCGTTAGGGATAAAAAAGAAGGAGACTCAGAAAAAATCTAAGTTTTTTTTCTGAGTCGTTTCTTTAAGATTACAATCGCTCCAAATACCAATACAAGAAATGCTCCTAAGAAGATCCATTTAGATAAAGATCGAGGGAATATGATTTCATCCGCTTTTCCTGAAGCAATGAATCCCGCCCAGTAATAGGGGTGAGAAAGTGGGTCGGATTCGATCAATTCGAGCTTGGCTTTACGGAGCGCGTTCATGATTGACTCAGATGATCGAAGATGAGTATAGAATCTTTCCATGAGCTGACAACTTGCCTGGTCGTTTACAGCCCATAAACTCATGAGAATAGAAGAAGCACCCGCATAAAAAAAGGCTCTGTTAATACCTTCTATCCCTTCACCGTGGATAAACTCTCCCAGTCCTGTCTGGCAGGACGATAGTGTGACAAGGTCAGAATTGAGCTTTGTGTTATAAATTTCTCTCATCTGGAAAAAGCCGTCTTCAGCCGGATCTTTATCCAGAGTGAGTACGATTGACGAGCGGCCAGGTGTTATTTCATCAATAATGCTGTGTGTCGCAAAATGGATGATTTTATAATCTTCAAGATTATGATTTTTCAGCTGGTCTTCCGAAGCCTCTTTTCGGCGAAATATATTCTTTTTCTTGAATAAAGAACTTATCCCGTTAATTTCAACTCCACTATATTCTAGTCTAAAAAAATCAAAAGACTTTGAGGAGAAGAATTCTTGAAAAATGTCGCCTCCGTTTTCTTCTGTTTCGAGTAATTCGAATGATGGGTCGCCAAAAGCTAATAGATCCAATCGAGGTTTTCGTCTATTTGATTTTTTCCGCTCAATGATTTCTCTGAGGGAAGATATTGAGGGTGCATAGGCAATTTGGTAATCCTTGATGAGCCAGCTCTTCCTTTCATTATTAGTAATAAGAGCTTCAAAGGGGAGAAAATGCAGGATGTCATCTGGTACAAAAATTATGTTTTTTATGTTCTTTTCCAGCCCGCGAAGAACAAGATGATTAAAGAGTTCATGGCCCAACGTGAAATTTTGATTATCCTTATCTGTAATGATTCTCAGATAGTCCTTGACCAGGTTCTGGATGTTTTCTCTGTCAGGGAGATGGTATATTTTTAGGTCGTTTTTCGTGATGACAAAAGCATAGGAATCTTCCTGTCCGACAGAGTAGGCGAATATTGCCGTTTTTGTGTTAAGGAGAGTTTTCTGTGTTTCTTCAAGAGTAATTATTTCAGGATATTTAAGGTTGGCGTAAGCAGGAATTTTTTTTCTCATTTCTCTTTTCAAGGAACTTTGTTCGTTTTCGTAGTTCTTTAGCTCCTCACGCAGATTATTTCTGTTCTCGGGAGTCAGTTCTGTTGCCAGCAGCTTTGAATATATACTTGTGATGTTTTTCTCCAGCTCTGTTTCTCTGTTAAGAAGTTCAGCATCAATATCTTTAGAAATGTCTACACGGGAGAGTTCCAGGCTGTCTAGAAAGGCTCTGGCTTTTGCTCTTTCTAAATAATCGAATGCTTCGAAGGCATATTCATTTTTTCCTTCATTTTGATAGAGTTTCACAAGAAGGTTTATAAGGCGGTGATAAGCTTCGATTCTCTTGTCTGTCCCAAGGAATTTTGCTTTGAGCTCTTCTAATACGATTCGGGAGCGAATTCTTTCTGTGGTATCGATAGACGCTTTATAGTTTTCTATTGCTTTATCATATTTTTTTTGTTGTTCATACACTCTGGCAAATCCAAGGTAGGCTTCCCAGAGAATCTGTTCTCCTCCAATTTTAAGTGCAAAATCAATTGATTGCTCAAAAAGTTTTGTGGATTCCTCATACTTTTCCAGGATACGGTTAACAATCGCCATATTTGTTAATGCCATTCCCATCACTTCGAAATCCTTAATTTTGTCTGCTTTGGCGTAACTTGATTGGAAGTATTTCAGGGCATCGTAATAATATTCTCTGTTTTGGGTGAGATTACCGATATCATTGAATACAGTTCCCATATTATTTAAAACTTTAACTTGCGTTCCCAGAGCTAAAGATTTAGTTCTTTTGTCAGCATTATTTTCTGGACGTTTGAGGATATCTTCAATAAGCTCCAGACTGGCTTCAAAATGATCTTTAGCTTCATGGAAATCTTCAATATTATTGGATAGAAGGCCTTTCATGCGAAATGCCTCTCCAATATTATTTAAATCCATGGTTATTTCGGCATCATTTGACAATTCTCTATCTATCTCCAGGACTTTCTTGTAGTTTTCCAATGCTTTTTCATATTCACCTAATTGTTTGTAAATAATTCCAATATTAGTCAGGCAGTCTAGTTTGTTTTTTCTGGTAATTTTGGGAATGGCTAAAACTTGCTCGTAATAATCAAGAGCTTCAGAATAATTATTTACTAGGTTACTATAATTTCCTAAATTGATCAGGCATCTCGCTTGTTCGATCTCATGATTTAAAATCTTTGCTAATTCCAGTGCTTCTTGGTTCGACATCTTAAACTCGTCGAGCTTATTTTGATTGCGATATACAAGACTCATCATGCGCAAGCATTTGAGCTTGTGTTCTTGACTTCCTAATTCCGTTGAGAGATTGATTGCTTTTTTAAAGCTATCTATTGATTTTTCGTATTGGCCATCATAACGAAATTCCTTCCCTTCGTCATAAAGTCTGAAAATACTAAGAGCTGTTTGACATTTTATAAACTCATCATTAAGATTCAATTTCATCGCAAGTTTCGAAGAATCTTCGTAATAGCTTGAGGATTCTGGCATCTTTCCAAGATTCCAGTATAAGAGTCCCAGTTGAGATAAAGCTTCACACTGTTTTCTCTCATCAGCCATTTTTACTGCAATATCCAAAGATTTCTCAAGTGATTCCACTGACTTTTCGAATTCACCATCTTGTCTGAATTTCTCTGCTTGAGTGAATAATTGTGAATATTCTTGTGTTAGATTTTTTTTTTCGAAGGGAGAAAGTGATAGAGTCAGAAAGAAAAAAATGAGACAGAAACAGGCGAGCCATATAATAAAGCTTAAATTTTTGACTTTCTCCACTTTATACTATCTCTTTGCTTAGAGTTGAATCCCTGTTATTGAGCTAATGATTTTATCAAATTGGCTGGGTAGGAATCAACCGCCCTTAGGGGTGAATACGTTTCTCACCCTTTAAAGGCGGTATTATAAATAACAATATGGATTGTAAATAGAAAATTTGTTTTTATAGACAGCTAAATCTGCAGTTGGACTTACTTTAGGCTAACAAATATGTTAGCTTAGAGCATTTTCTTTTTCTTCTTTTAAAACTTTACGCCTGAACTAAGAAATCGATCTAATTAATCTTCATCCGGTTCCTTAAGTGAACTGACCGTTCCGGTGATCTTCCTGGGTTTCTGAGGGAGCTCGGAGTTAGAGTCCATTTTGCTGATTTTGTGCTTGCTCGGTGCAGGGGCGTCATCGGCATCGATACCCAGGAAGGGAAGAAGGGAACGGAAGTATTTGAGGTTCTTCATGACGAAAACTCTGAACGAGAACTTTCCAGCGTCGTCTTTAGCATTGGCGACTGAGGGGACAGAAAGAGATATGATCGCAAAGCAGGTCACGATAGCGACGATTCTTAAGATTTTTTTACGCATAATTCATCCTCCTTTATATTTCAGTGAGCTTAGGAATAAAAAAAGAGAAAGGGATTCCTGTGAAAGGGAGCTAGATGGAATCCTCATATTTTCCTCCTATCCAAAGCGCACCAATAATACTATTTATGGACAAAAAAATGTCAAGTCTTTTTTTTATGTAAGTTATTCATTTAAAACATGTTAGAGTACACACGCACGTCCATGGCTCAAAAATCGGTGACATCTCTTGTCACACATACATATTGTGTTAATAGACTTCATCATACCTCATATATTGTGCCTTTAGACTTCAACACGTTTTCTTTTTTATTGTGTAGAATCCTTTAATTACATGCACATATTGAGTCGTATAAAAGTGTGAAAAATTGAAAAAAATTTTGGTTAGCGGCGGTATTTTGCGCGGATAGACCTTAATTCCTTTTCCGCTTCCGGAGGCGGTTGTGTGAAAAGGCTGATGATGATTGTGAGGATTGCGGAGGCGAAAAAGGCGGGAACGAGCTCGTAGATTCTTTCTTTGAGGGCGGATACCAGGTGCCAGACAATCGTGACCGCTGTTCCGGAGATGAAGCCGGCAGCCACGCCGGCTTTTGTGGTTCTTTTCCAGTAGAGGGCGAGAAGAAGGGGCGGCCCGAAGGATGCGCCCAGTCCTCCCCACGCAAACAGGACGAGCCAGAAGACCAGTTTTTTTGCAATAAGTCCGAACACGAGTGAGGCGATGACGAGGAGCAGGACGACCATTCGGCTGAGAAAGACGAGCTTTTTCTGGGAGATGGATTTTCCTTTGGCCGCGATTTTCTGGTAGATGTCGCGCACGACTCCTGAGGAAGCCACAAGAAGCTGGGAGTCGGCTGTGGACATGATGGCCGCCAGGATGGCGGCAGTGATGATTCCCATGATAAAGGGATGGAGGTGGGCAGAGGCCAGGAAGGGGAAGAGGTTCTCAGGGTCCCCGCCGGGCAGCTCGGCTTTGTTCATGTAAAAGGCTCTTCCGACCAGGCCGATGAATATGGCTCCCCAGGCCATGAGCACATTCCACACGGTTCCGATGACACAGGATTTTCTCAGGTCTCTGGGATCTGCGACAGACATGTACCGGACGAGGATGTGCGGGTTTCCGGGTGAGCCGAGTCCGATGCCGAGGAACCCGATGATTCCGCCGAATGTGTAGGCAAAAGGATTGAAGAACCGGGGATTGAAATGCTTCAGGACTTCAAGGACCTCGCTCCAGCCGCCGGCATGGGAGATGACAATTACGGGCAGAATGAGAAGGGCGATGATCATGAAAATGGCCTGAATCATGTCAGTCAGGGAGACAGCCAGGAATCCGCCGATAGCCGTGTAGAGGAGGACGATAAGGGCCGTGACCAGGATTCCCGAGGTTTCGCTCACTCCGAAGCTCGTGGAGAAGTTTTTTCCTCCGGCGTTGAACTGGGAGGCCACGTAGGAGACCATGAAGATCAGGATGATGAAGACAGACAGTATCCTCAGGATGTTACTTTTGTCCTTGAAGCGGGACTCGAAGAAGTCGGGGAGAGTCAGGTTGTCTTTCATTGAGGTGTAGCGCCTCAGCCTCTTCCCGACAAAGGCGAAGAGGAAGATCTCGGCCGTGATGTAGCCCGAGACTGCCCAGACCGCGGGGGCGCCGATTTCATAGGCCATTCCGGTGACACCGAGGAGAAGCCAGGCCGACCTTCCGGACACGACAGCACTCAGGGCAACGACGAATTT
>Ga0209636_10001162_pt1 | contig 26451 bp, 27 predicted proteins | sample DeeMarSWOR152_54_FD_187464 | JGI IMG/M metagenome (GOLD analysis project Ga0209636, IMG submission 187464) | Marine sediment microbial communities from White Oak River estuary, North Carolina - WOR-1-52-54 (SPAdes) (version 2) | ecosystem: Environmental > Aquatic > Marine > Intertidal zone >...
GTGACCGAGGTGGTGATGGCGGCGATGAAGATCAAAGTCAACATCAACATCACCATGATTGCCACCAACAGAGCCGTGCCCTCATTCTTTTTTAATCTGCCTACCATTATTAGCCTCCTTGGAAATTTACATTCTGTTCCTCACTTCAGCTCTGGCGACCAAGGTTCTTCGGCGATACCCATCTCCGGAGTATTCGGGATCTCTACGTCCTTCCCGTGCCACCAAAGTGACCGTGACCACAGCGCCAGATCGTACGAACTGCACTGATTCGATATCTTCTGCGAAGACCTGAGCTGGATCTTGGTTGATCTTCTTTACCAAGTTGGGGTGAAGAGAGTCTGCAGAGGAAACATAATACTGTATGGTGTCAATCTTGGTCGAATCCTTGCGGAATATCACCAGGGTGTCCGATGTGACTCTGACGCGGGGATGATTGACTATGATCCCGTAGCCCGCGGACCTTAAGTTCCTGCTCAACTCGTCCAAAAGCGCTCTTATGTTTTGCTGCATGTCGGATATGTCTGTCTGATTCAACCAGTGGTTATGCTGTGAAGCATAAAATTCCAGGGCTGCACTGCCCACGATAAAGGTCAGCAAGACAGCGATCAGCAGCTCCATCAGAGTCATTCCTTTTTCGCCTTTGATCTTGATCATATTGATCTCCCCTCGTTACATCTTAGCTTTGTAAGTAAAGTAACTCACCGATCTTGGAAGCTGCTTTTGATCGGTCCAGGTGACGTTTACCTCAATTTTATACACGCCGCTGGGGATGCTCGCATCAGTTGTGGCGTCATCAATTAGCGTCTTTCTGGTGAAGGTTCCACGAATGCCGTTTACCGTTTGACAATAAGGAATTGGATTGACTAGGGACCAGGTTTTTATCTCTTCCAGTCGATCCTGGGCTATTGCATCTGCCACACTGACCTGATTTGAATAGGAGTTCCCGTACATGGAGATGACAATCATGGGAGCCAAACCTAAGACGCCAAAGGCCAGAATGACCATTGCAACCAGGACTTCCAAGAGGGTTATCCCCTTTTCATTTCTAAGTGATTGTGTCAATTTTTTTCTCATTTTTTAAGCCTCCTGTTGTACTTTTTTCAAAGCATCTTATAGCAACCCTTGTGCCGATGCCCAAGTTTTTTCTCTGTATTATGGGGATGGCATAACTTGTTGACCTTTATGGTATTAATCGTTTAGAAAACGCAGGGAAAAAATAAAGACGTAAGAATCGATTTCTTGTTCCTTCCAATCATTGGGCAAAAGCAATATAGTATGGGAAGTTCACTATACTTCTGAAGCAACCTCCACTCGGTGTCTTCACTAACCGGGAGACGAGATGCTGTGGATAAGCCCCTCCCTTTTGCAGAAGTGATTCGCCTACTCCGGCTATGGCAATTTTTTTTTGAGAATGAAATCTTAGAAAAGTTGTCGGATGGTCTCGTCAGAGGCGGGCCATACTTAACCTAAGCCTCGGCGGATTTTTCCCATTCGGCTAATAATTCATCTAATCTTCGAGAAAGCATTTTTCTTTCCTCATTCAACTCCAAAAGTTGCTGCCAGTCGGTGTATACCTCCTCGGTGGAAATCAAATAATCTATCTCTTCGATCTTTTGCTCGATTTCGGAAATCTCTTTTTCTATTTGGTATAGACTTCTCTTTTTGATCTTGGGTTTAGCTTTTTTGATTTTTGCTTGGGCTTTCTTTTCCTGTTTTGCCAGCTCCAAGCTTTTCTGCACGGCTTCCTTCTCTTCTTTCTTCTTTTCCTCATAATAGGAATAATTTCCCAAATATTCTTTTAGAGTTTTATTCTCGATGGCATAAATTTTATTTGCCACTTTATTGAGAAAATATCGATCATGGGAGACCACCAGAATGGTTCCGCCAAACTCATAAAGAGAATTTTCCAAAACCTCTCTGGAGGCAATATCCAGATGATTGGTGGGCTCGTCTAAGATCAAAAAATTTGGCTTGCAGAGGATCAACTTTGCCAAAACCACCCGGCTCTGTTCTCCACCGCTGAAGCTCCTTATTTTTCTGAAAACATCCTCCCCAAAAAATAAGAATTTTGCCAGGAAACTGCGCAGATCAGAAGCTAACATCTGTGGCTTGATTTTCCAGACCTCATCCAAAACCGAGCTTTCCAAATCCAGTCCTTGGTGTTCTTGATCGTAATAGCCAATATCGAGATTAGCACCGATCTTAACCTCTCCTGAGGCTGGCTTTTCTTTTCCCATAAGCATTTTTAGAAAGGTGGTCTTGCCTGATCCATTGGGACCGATCAAGCCAACTCGATCGTATCTTTCTAAGAAGAAGTTCACATTTTCAAAAAGAGTATGCCCTTTGAACCCTTTAGTCAGATCCTCAGTCCAGACAAGCGCTCTTGAGCTCCTTTGGGTTGGGGTGAAAGAGATCTTTACTTTTTTAGCTTTGGTTTTAGGCTTTTCCAATCTTTCCAATTTCTCCAAAGCTTTTCTTCGGGATTGCGCCTGCTTGGTCTTCTGTCCGGCAATGTTTCTCCGGATGAATTCTTCTGTTCTGAGGATGTATTCCTTTTGTGCCTGGTATTCCTTCAACGTTTTCTCCTGTCGTCTTGCCCTTTCTATCACGTAAGCCGAGAAGTTCCCCTTATATTTTTCTATCTGATGGTCTTCTAACTCCACCACCTCTCGAATAACTCGATCCAAAAAGTAGCGATCATGGGATACCAAAACCACCGTTCCTGGGAATTCGGAAAGATAGTTTTCCAGCCATTCGGTTCCCTCGATGTCGAGATGATTGGTTGGCTCATCCAACAAGAGAAGATTGGGTCCAGATAAAAGGACGGAAGCTAAAACCGCTCGGTTTTTCTCTCCCCCACTTAAGATATTGATATTTTTATCGAAATCTTCCTTTTTAAATCCCAATCCATAAAGCACGGTCTCAATCTTGTTTTCGTATGTATATCCACCACTGTTTTCATATTCTATTTGCAACTCTCCATATCGTTTCATCAACTTATCTAAACTCCTTGCAGAAGACATCTCCTTTTCTAAGTTTCTCAATTCATCGTGTAACTTCAAAAGATCGGAGAATGGCTTTAACATCTCGTCAAATAGAGTCAGATCATCCTCCAGTTCACATTCCTGTGGCAAGAACCCGAGCTTGAGCTTTCTGCTTCGGGTCACCTCTCCTTTATCTATTTCCAATTCGCCGGTTATTACTCGAAAAAGGGTGGTCTTCCCGACTCCATTTGAGCCCAAAAGCCCGATTTTTCTTCCTTCCTCAATTTGCCAGGAGATGCCCTTCAAAACCAGATCGGTTCCATAAGATTTTGAAATGTTATTTAAACTAACTAAAGTCATTCAACTCCACCTATATGCGAAGCATTCATACGAATTTGTTGACTCTGCCAACGAAGATAATATGACATACGTTTGTATATTAGCATACATGCTCAATTCAGTCAATATTAATCTTTATTGGCGGCAATGAAAAAAACCAAATTGAGTTAACCAGATAGAAGTAATATCGTTCTGTCGTAAGGAAAAATTTGGCTTGACAATTGCTCAAGATTCAGTAAATTAAGCCAGCATGATGGAAAATTATACTATTACAGGCGTGATTCTGATACAGATCCTCACAGGATTTGTGGGAAGTCTGATTGCTTCAGCCTTCATTGCTATAATGTCCGAAAAGCGATTTAATCAAGCGATCAGGATGACCGAAACTAATATTACAAGAGCTCTGGACCCTATAAATAAGATGGTTTCCACCATTGCCAAGAAAACTGAAAGGCTGCCAGAGCTGGTCCCTACAGTTTCCGCTCTTGGCAATGAAATCAAGAGCTTGGCAGAAGTGGTCGATAAGCTAAGGGAAGGGTTGGAGAAAACAAAATGATAATGATAGGGATTGTCGGATTGTGTTCGGTTGCGGTTTTATGGGCTCTGCTTTATTTTTACTTCATTCGCAGAACCGATAGATTCATGGAAAATTGGGAAAAGGAGATAAAAGAAAAAGCAGAGAAATCAACCCTTAAAGGTATTCAGGCGCTTGAAGAAGTTGCCAAAGGAATAGAAGGGCTACCGGAAAGCATTCAATCGCTTGAAGAAGCAGCGGAAGCAATAAAAACGTCGCGGAAAGCAATCGAAGAGCTCGCAGCTGAAAAAGGTTTTATTCCCAAGCCCCCTCCTGAACGAATTTTAACTGCCCAACCAGTAAGAGAACATGAATTAGAGTCGATTGCAAGTCCTTCCCCTTCGTTCCAGTTTGCTCGTTACGAAAGTCGTAAACATAAGGAATGGGAACCTTGGATCCTATCTCGTCAATCCGTTCTTTCCTCTGCCTAATTTCAAATGATAACTTTCATAATTGGATTTATTGCCGGAGTTGCTGTCGCAGTAGCTCTTACCCTTTTGTTTTTCCAAAAGAAAAAACTTCATACAGAAGTCGAAATTCTGAAAGAACAAATGAAAGACCTTTCAGTTTACCTTGATGGTCTCCCTTCTGTTCCGAAAGAAAAAAGGAAAAAGATTGTGATAGAAGGATTGCGTGCAGAAGGAGAAAAGGCGGTGGGTGAATACAAGTGGGCGGAAGCGATTGATTATTTCCAAAAGGCGCTCACTTTAGCTACGGGCAAAGACAAGGGTGTCATTTTGCAGAGACTTGGGTGGTGTTACTATTTCACAGGTGATCTTAGCCAAGCACTGAGGAACTTACAGGAATCTCTTGAACAAGCCAGGTTGATCAAAGACTCCCAAGGAGAGGCAGCTAATTTGGGCAACATAGGTACGATCTATCAAGCTAAAGGTGATCTGGATCAGGCTTTGAAGTATCATCAGGAGGCTTTGGTGATTGATAGGGGGATAGGTTTGAGGGAGGGGGAGGCAAGTCATTTGGGCAATATCGGTCTGATCTATAGACTCAAAGGCGATATCGATCAAGCTTTGAACTATCATCAAGATGCTCTGAAGATAGATAAGGAGATAGGTTCCAGGGAGGGTGAGGCAAGTGAATTAGGTAAGATCGGTAACATCTATTATCTAAAAAGCGATCTGGACCAAGCTTTGAGGTACCATCAGGAAGCTTTAGAGATTCATAAGGAGATAAGTGCTAGGGAGGGCGAGGCAACTGATTTGGGTAACATCGGTCTGATTTATAAAGCCAAAGGCGATCTGGATCAGGCTTTGAAGTATTATCAGGATGCTTTTAAAATCGATCAAGAAATAGGTTTCAAGGAAGGTCAAGCAACTCAGTTAGGTAACATCGGTGTGATTTACAAAAAAAAGGGCGATCTTGACAAAGCCCTGAAACATTTTGAAGAGGTATTAGCGATAGAGCGAGAGTTGGGGCAGAGACTCGGTGAAGCTAAAGCTTTGGGAAATATCGGTCTGATCTATCAAGGCAAGGCTGAAAAGGGAAAAGCGTTAAAACATTATGAAAATGCCCTGAAAATCTTTAAAGAAATCGGCGCTACAAGGGAAATCGAAATCACCGAGAGAAATATTCAAAGATTATCAAAAACCGTGTAAATATCTCTCTCTTTTGCAAGATCAAGTTAAAGCTTGATACTCCAGATTCTTCGAGTCGTCTCCTACCTTTCGTTATCAGAATCAGAATATGCTTGTTGCGTCAGGAGCTTCTCCTGACGCTCGGACAGTGTCAGGACTAGGTCCTGACACAACTTAAGAAGGGTGGGGGTGCAACCCCCACCCTAACAGAGGGAAAAATACCAGCACCTAACTTAAGTTAGGTGCTGGCTTTTAAATCATCCGAATAACGCCCTCATCCTCAACTTGATTATCCAGTTCCCAGCCACTTCAGTGGCGTTCAGGTAAGACCCGACTAAAGTCGGTTAGAACACATTTATCCGAATAGTGCCTTCATCTTCAGCTTGGCAATAGCCTTGGTGGGGTCCAGCTCCTTGGGGCAGACCTTCTGGCAGTTGAAGATGGTGTGGCATCGGAAAACGCCAAAGTCTGTGGCTACAAAAGCCAGCCTGTCCTTCGACTTTCCATCTCGTGAGTCTTCAATGAATCTCAAAGCTTTCATCAAAGCGGCAGGACCTAAGTAATCCGGGTCTGTGGCCTGGACCGGGCAGGAGCCATAACAAGCCCCGCACAGGATACAGTCCACCCAGGGATCTAACTTCTTTCTCTGCTTTTCGCTTTGAATATATTCTTTTTGGGGTGGATCATTTTTAGGTATCAAATACGGCAGTACCTTTTTGTAGTTCTCGAAAAAGGGTTCTAAGTCCACCACCAGATCCTTAATTATGGGCATGTGAGATAAAGGCCTCAAGGTGACCTTGCCGCCAAGAACGTCGATCTGGGTGCGACAAGCCAGATTGTACACTCCGTTTATGTGCATGGCACACGAGCCGCAGACCGCGGCCCGACACATGGACCTATAGGCTAAGGTGCTGTCCATGTTCTCGAAGATGTAAATCAGCCCTTCCAGCACGGTCATTCCTTTGGGGCTGTCAAAAGTATAGGTCTGAAAGTGAGGTTCTTGATCCTTATCCGGATCGTATCTTAAGATTCTGAATTCGGTCATAATGAGTATTTCCTTTCTTTACGTTTGTCCCGTCTCAATCTCAGTCTAAATCAGTATTTCCTTTCTACAGGTTGATACTTGGTTATCTGAACATCGCGGTAGGAAAGCTTTGGTCCTTCGGGAGTATAGGTGGCAATAGTGTGTTTCAAGAAGTTAACATCATCCCTTTTGGGGAAATCGGTGCGGAAGTGAGAACCCCGGCTCTCCTTTCTGGCTAACGCACCAGCCATCAACGCCTCCGCCACGTCCAGATTTGCCTTAATTTCCAGGGCCCAGGTTTTATCGAAGTTAAATTTACTGCCGGAGGCTATCGGTCTTATCTTTTTAAATCTCTCCTTCAAAGTTCGAATCTGTGACAATCCCTCCGTCATCAGCTTTTCATCGCGGAACAGTCCTGCCTTCTCCGGCATCAGTTTTCTTAATTCGGCATTAATTGTGTAAGGGTTTTCGTTACCATTAGACTTAAGCAACTGATTCAGATTTTCCTCTTCTCCCCTCAGAGTTCGCTCTAGAGCATTGGTCTTGGGTTGTTTGGATTTATCTTTCACGTATTCAGCTGCGGAAGCCCCTGTTCTTTTCCCAAAGACCACCGTTTCCAGCAGGGAATTTCCTCCTAACCTGTTAGCTCCGTGCACGCTTACGCAAGCACATTCTCCTGCGGCATAAAATCCAGGAAGCGGGCTTGCTCCGTCTATATTGACATCGATTCCTCCCATGTAATAATGCGTGCCTGGTTGAATGGGAATAGGTTCTTCAATCGGATCAATGCCGTTGAAATCCAAGGTGATTTCTCTGATTCCAGGGAGACGCTCCATGATCTTGGCTTTCCCCAGATGCCTTAAATCCAAATAAACATAGGCATCGTCGAATCCACGCCCTTCTATAATCTCAGTCTGGATCGAACGGGCAACTATATCCCGGGGTCCCAGCTCCATAGCCTTGGGGATGTATTTCTTCATAAACCTGTCTCCCTCCTTGTTTACCAATATCCCTCCTTCGCCTCTACATCCTTCAGTCATCAAGATATTGCTGGGATAAAGGGAGGTGGGATGAAACTGGATGAATTCAACATCCTTCAAAGGAACTCCTGCCCAATAAGGCATAGCCACTCCAAAGGCGGTGGAGGGTATGGCATTAGTGGAGTTTCCATACATTCGACCGGAGCCGCCGGTAGCAAATATCACTGCATTAGCTCCCATAGCCTGAAGCTCTCCGGAACGCAAATCTAAGACGATCACCCCACAACATGTATCCACGTCTTTCGCCAGCCCGATCACCACCCATTCATTGTAAGTCTTGATATTATGTTTGATAGTTTGCTCAAATAGGGTTTGTAGAATGTAGTGACCGGTTTTGTCTGTCCCATAGCAGGTGCGTGGATAACCAGCTCCGCCAAAGGGTCTTTGCGCAATCTTTCCATCCTCGGTTCTGCTAAAAGGACAGCCCCAGTGCTCTATTTCAAAGACAGCTTCGGGCGCCTGTTGGGTCATGAAGAGGGGGGCTTCCTGATCTGATAAATAATCGCTCCCCTTGACGGTATCGAATCCATGTTTTTCCGGGTTGTCATCGTGAGCCTTGGGATTGTTGGCTAAGGCAGCATTGATTCCTCCCTGCGCCTGACCGGAGTGCGACCTGGGTGGATACAGTTTGGTGACTATCCCAACATCTACCTTTTTCTCAGCCGCCGCAATAGCTGCCCGTAACCCTGCTAATCCGCCGCCAATTACTAATATATCATGAAATATCATATTCTCTCCTTTTTTAGTGAGGTGAAAATATCCTAGGCAGGAAGACGATCAGGGTGATGATCATCAGGATCAAGAAGATTATCATGGCCACCCAGAAGATCGCCTTGTGTGCTTTGGTCACAAAGAAAAAGTCGGTAATGGTGATGCGCAGGCCGTTTAAAAGATGAAAAGCAACCACCGCCGCTAACCCAATTTCTAAGAAGTGAAACACTGGATTTTGCACCACCGATAGCCATTTATTAAAGGTCTCGCCTCCAGCCAAGGAGGAACCTAACACCAAGAAATGCATGAAGAGATAGAGGACCAAGATCACCCCGGTGATACGGTGCAAAAGCCAAGCCCAGGTTCCCACATTGGGGTTTAAACCGACTTCATCCACATATTTTTTGAAAAATCCGGACTTTGATTCATACATCTTTAAGCTCCTTTGGTAAATGTGACTATCAGATAATATCCGTAAGCTGAGAGTGCAATCCCCAAAATCCAAAACAGAGATTTGACCGTCTTTCGGGTTCCCGACTTGGGTCGATAATCATGGATAACCTGCCAGGCTCCGTTAAAAGCGTGAAAAAGTCCAGCCGGCACAAAGATCAGATAAAAGATCACCCACCAGGTGCTTTCTAATCTGTGGGTCACCAAACTAAAATCGATTTTCCAGTCCTTGGTGAAATGAAGCACCTGGAAATGAAGGATCAGAAAGAAAGCCAAAAAAATCCCGGTGATCCTTTGGAAAAGCCAGCCGTAGGCACTCCCTTTTCCGGGTTTTTGATTCATAACACTTGCTCCTTTGAAGAAGTTAACGGTTTAAAGCTAAAAACTAATAACCACAGCCAAAAGCTCCTTGTTACTTTTGTCACAAAGTAAGAATTTATTTCATTTGGAACAAAAGTCAACAAAAAAATTATAATTTTTTTGAAATAAACATAAAGAATCCCTTTCTTTTGCCGACAAAATTAGTGCAAGCCTTTGGGGTGGGAGAGACTCTTGGCGAAAAATTGCTTTCCTTTGGGAAATACTTGTGGATGTAAAAGAGGTATCCTACGGAGAATTCCCGGAAATTTTTGGTTTGAACAAAAGGTTCAAACTGGGAGGTAAAAAGCTTAAAGTGGTATTGGACGTTTTCGTTCCCAAAAGTAAGAAAAAAATAAATTTCTCTTTAGTTTATCGAAAACTTCTAAAATTGTTGCCTACTTTAGAAAGACATAAATGCGGGGAGGACCTCTTCGGAGACCCGAAGAACCACAAAGAGATTCCCTCAGAAAAAGTGGAAAGAATAACTCACATCGCTCATCTCATAGAACACGTGATCATCGATCTTCAGTCAAATATCACTAAAATGGATTCTTGTAGCGGGATAACCTGTGGATATAAAAATCCGGAATATAGATTTGATCTATTCATAGAATGCAGGGATGAGAAGGTGGGAAGGTTTTCGGTAATTTTTGCGGTGGATTTGATGAAAAGATTGCTTTTAGGTAAAAGCGTCTCAAAAAGAGATTTTCGTATGGTTGAATTAGTTAAATATCTTTACCAGAAGATCTCTTTTTTGGGGCTTGACCAGCTAATCTCTTTCCAATCCAAGATCGCTTCCGATCTGGGTTGGACCAGAAGATCGGTGGTCACTCTCCTCAAGGAGTTAAAGAATTTAGGGCTCTTGCACTCGAAGAAAGCTTTGCCAAATTTGCGAATCCTTTAAAAGGGTAAGGTGAAAAATGAATAAGCTTCATTACAAAAATCCTAACAACCTAAGAACAGACATTGTCCAATTGGTCAACTTTCGGGGAGAGGAGGGTATTGTCCACTCCTCCCCAAAGGTTAAAGATCAGAATCTTAGCCAATTGAACATGCCTTCAAAATATGCAACCGTTCTAACTTGCTCTTTTGAAAAAGACCAGAGAACAGATTTGGATGTGAAAATGCTTTCTTAAAAAATTCCAATCAGAAGATGCATCCCAGAAAAGAGGGGCATTTACCCAGAAGGGGTTCGTCCCGAAGAATTCAGACCGAGGGAAGGATTCACCCTGAAGGGAAAATAGAACGAAAGAGAGGGGGTGAAAAATATGCAGAGATTCAATTTCCATGATTTCGGAACCATAGAGAGAAGCCCGATGTCTCCGTCCTATCTGCAAAGAAGGATTAACGACCTGGTGGCATGTTCAATAAACGCCAAGGTTAAGGTGGATTCGGTGAATCCGGAGACTGGAGAGTATCGTATCGTCCTCCATGGCACCTTGGATTGGGAGAACCCAGAGACCTGGTGGACCAATCGTTAAAATATTTTTAAATTTTCTTCTACCATCTATTCTCTCTCTTGTTTTGGGAATGTGTCTTGAATCAATAAAACCTAAAACTTATAAAAGTAGAAGGGGGTGAAAAAGGTGAACAAATTCAGATATCAGAATTTCTCGGTTTTAGAGAGAACTCCAACCTCTCCTGCCGCTCTGGAGCATTGCTTGAATGATCTTATGTATAACTCCACCACTTGCAGAGCAAAGGTGGAGATGGTTAATCCCACCACGGGAGAGTATCGTATAGTGCTACAGGGCACCCTGGATTACTGGGACGAGCCAAAAAACCCAGTTAATCAGTAAACAGCAGGTCAAAAAGGATTCACTTCTTGGGGAAAGGACTTCGTCTGAGGCGAAGCTCTTTCCCCTACCTGTTTATAAGAAATTGGAGTGTCAAGCTTTAGCTTGACCTTACTATCACCAAAGCGGAACACTCCATTTTGCCTCAAAAAGGAGGGCTAAAATGACCCGGTATAGAGCTTCATCAGCCAAAAAGAAAACGACCAGCAAGAAAAAACTATCCCGTACTTCGAGAAAGAGCAAAACTACCTGGGCTGACCCAACTGTTCCAATAAGAAAGATCTCTAAAACTAAATCGAACAAGAAACATATCCCGCAATTAAGTTGTTGGTGGTTTGGATAAAAATTGAGATTTTTTCGTTAAAGTGTTAAGCTGGGTATTGGTGCGTAAGAATTAGCTTTCCTCTATAAGTCGTTTGGGTAAGACGACTGTCATGTGGACAATAGGTCTTACCTTCTTCTTAGAGGAAGCGGTCATTTGAAAAGATCTGTTAAAATTCTCGAAACTGGTTGTAAGGTGAGGATGGCCAGACGGGTTCATCCTGCCTTCGCCCTGTCTTCGACCCTGAGGGCTCAGACCGAAGGGAAGGCTCAGGCCTGAAGGGAACGGACTTGTCCTGAAGGTCTACCCTGAAGGATTCACCGTGAACGGGTACGTCCGTGCTGGTATTGAGATTCGAATCTTGAACAACGATGTTCAACGTGGGGATAGAGGTGTCCGTTCACTGTTAATCCGCGTGCGCATCGTACCTATGTAGAAGATTCATTCGAATAACCATAAAGAGGCAAAACCTAACAACCCTTTTTCACACGCCCCCCAAAGAGATCAAACCACGTTTTCATGACTTGAATTCCTTTTGTATCAGCTCATTTGCTACCCTTTCAATCTTTTCCCAATAGATCATCGCAGCGTTTTTAACGCCCTTTTGACAATAGCCCTAAATTAAAACATTACCAGTTCGAAAAATTGTTGCATTCTGCAGTAACCCAATACATCTGCGAATGCATCTGGAGATCGGGCACCCAGAAGAGTTTTTGATAACATAGTTATGGTGAATTAGGTTTGAACCTTAATTTACGCATACTCGTATGAGCGCATACGCACATTCATACGAATTTCTATTGAATATTTAGAAATTGCACGAAAATTTAGATTGACAAATGGTTTTATTTAGTTATTATGAACTTTTGTCTCAGGAGGATTTTTTATGATATCAAGTATGACCGGTTACGGCAGAGCTGAGTTGGTCAAAGAAGATGTAAAAGCTTCGGTGGAGATAAGCTCGGTAAATAATCGTTTCTGTGAGATTCAATTTCGGTTGCCCAAATTTCTTAACTCTTTGGAATCAAAGCTGAAGGAGACGATTCTCTCCACCATCACCAGAGGGAAGATCAGCTATACTCTGAATTGGGAAGAGAGCCTCCCCATCACATCTTACGTAAAATTGAACGAGGAGGCAGCTTCAGTCTATCACACCATAATGACCCAGTTGAAGGAAAAATACAATCTTTCGGGTGAAATTAGAGTAGACCACTTCTTAAACCTCCCCGATTTGATCAAAGTGGAAAAGGAGGAATATGATATAGATAAAGCCTGGGAGGTGATGCATGAGGTTACCTTGGGAGCTCTGGAGGAGTTCAATTCCATGCGAAAAAGCGAAGGGGCTCGTTTGGCAAAAGACTTAAAACAAAGAGTTGACAGTCTGGATGGCGCCATCTCCGAAATCGAGACATTGACTCCATTGAATGTAAGTAGTTATAGAAAGAAATTGAAAGCCCGAATATCTGAGCTTTTAGCTGATGTGGTGGTGGATGAGCAAAGGATCGAGCAGGAGGTGGCTTTAATGGCCGAAAAATGTGACGTCACCGAGGAATGTGTCAGGTTCAAAAGTCATAATCAGCAGTTTCTCTCCGCTTTAAGAGAGGGTGGACCAGTGGGAAAAAGGTTGACCTTCTTGTTGCAGGAGATGAATCGGGAAGCCAATACCATCGGATCCAAAGCTTCAGATGCCCAAATTTCGCAAAAAGTGATCTTTCTGAAAGAGGAGATAGAGAAACTAAGAGAGCAGGTGCAGAATATCGAATGATTGATGACGCATGACGAATACCGAATATAGAGTGAAATATCTCTATGTGAAAGATCAATCTGCAGTTGGCAACGGACACCTTGTCCGTTCAGGGTGAATCCTTCGGGGCAAGCCCTCAGGACAAGTCCGTTACCCTTTCTGTCACGGACGAGGGCATCCGTGACGAACGGAGACAATAAAAAGGTATTGAGCTAATTTGAATATTAAAGAACGTCCAAATCATAAGATATACATTGGTGTGCTTCGTCAAATGTCACCTGAAAAAAGGTTACTTAGGGCATTCGAGTTATCTGAATTTACCAGGCAACTCTTTATTCACGGATTACGTAAGAGATTCCCCAATCTTTCAGATGAAGAATTCAAAAAAATACTTTTGGAGCGCCTCAATAAATGTCACAACAGGAATTATTAAAGAAAGTTATTCTCGTATTGGTAACTTATAACTTGTCTGTTACCCTTTCCGTCGCGGACGAGGGCGTCCGTGACGAACGGAAATTGATCGGTCTAAACATAATATGGAATATCCATTTGTTTCCATTGGTTATGGTAGTGTAGTCTCAGTAGATAAGATTGTGGCCGTAATCGGCTTTGGGTCACAGCCTTCCAAAAGACTGAAGGATGAGGCGCAAAAAAAGGGAAAGCTTGTAGATGCCACCGAAGGCAGAAAGACCAGAAGCCTGGTGGTAACGTCCTCAGATCACGTGATATTATCGGCTTTGGCTTGTGAGACCATAGCTTTTCGTTTGGGACAAAAATCTGCTGGATTCGGTCCGAACCTGGCGCGAGGACAAGACCCGCCTTAGACGGGCAAGGTCAATCAACCGTTGAGGAATAGAGAAAAGACGAACATCAATTTAAGATTCAATATTCAACATTCAAAATTAATCTCAAATTTTGAATCTTTTTAAAAGATGAAAAAAGCAACCTTAGTGGTTCTCTCTTCTCCCTCCGGGGGAGGAAAGACCACCATTTGTCGAAAAATACTGAAGAAGCACAAAGATTATCTTTATTCTATCTCCGCCACGACCAGAGAGAAAAGAAAAAGTGAGAAACAAGGAAAGGATTACTTTTTTCTCCCCGAAAGCCAATTCAACCAAATAAGAAAAAAGAGAGGATTCGTCGAATGGGCCAAAGTGCACGGCGAATACTATGGAACTTTAAAGAAGTTTGTGGACCAGGCGGAAAAGAAGGGCAAGGTGGCCTTGTTCGTTTTAGACGTGCAGGGAGGGATGGCAATCAAGAAAAAGTATCCGGAGAGCGTTTTGATCTTTCTTTTGCCTCCTTCTTTGAAGGAATTGAAAAGAAGGCTAATCGAGAGAGGAACCGACAATATAGACGAGATGCAACAGAGATTAAAAACCGCGTTAAAGGAAATACAGTTTTGGTCGAAGTATGATTATGTCGTGGTAAACAACGAGTTAGGGGAAACGGCGAGCGTGGTGGAAGAGATCATTGAAGTGGAAAGACAAAAGGCTTTCCGGTTTGATTTTAAAAAGTGGAACAGGAGGGCGAGATTTCCATAGGGGCATCCAGGAATATGAATTCCTCTAATGAAGGGTGATTCATTAGCACAGCCACACGAAAAAATCTCTTAATTTGCGCAAAGATTTTGGGAAAAGACAACGTTTAGATATTTCACCATAGGATAATGAGAGATTTTATAGATTTATCCCTCAAATAGAAAAGGATGGATCTTAAAAGGAGGAACTGATGGAATTAGATGCTACCGAAAAGTTAGAAAAAATCTGTAAGAATAGATATGAGGCGGTCTTACTGGTTGCAAAATATGCGCGAAGATTGAATTTGGAAAGGATGAAAGCCCAGTCTCAGGCCGTGCAGATGGGTGAAGAGGGGGAGATGAGCCAAGAAAACGAGGAGAAGGTTGGGAATCGGGCACTAAGGGAAGTATTACAAGGGAAGGTCAAGTTTGAGAGACCAGAGGAGAAACCTAAATCAGATTTGAAAAGACTTTAGTAAATTTCCCAGACGAGCGGACGCTCCCGTCTGGGGGTCTCCGTAAGATCGGACTCTCCTGAAAGGAGTAATCTTGGTACAGAAAAACTTAGTTATAGTAGAATCGCCTGCAAAGACTAAAACTTTAAGGAAATTCCTGGGAAAAGAGTTTTTGTTGGAAGCTTCCTTGGGGCACGTAAAGGATCTTCCGGAGAAAAATCTGGGAGTAAAGATAGAGAATGATTTCGCACCCTCCTATGTGGTCATCAAGGGCAAGAAGAAGATTTTGGATCAGCTAAAATCTAAATCCAGACAGGCTAAAGCGGTTTATCTTGCCCCAGATCCGGATCGGGAAGGGGAAGCTATTGCCTGGCATATATCCAAAGAGATAGAGAGGGAGAATCCTACAATCTATCGCGCATCCTTCAACGAGATCACCAAGCAGGCGGTACTTGCCGGGATAAAGGAAGCAGGAAAAATCGACATGAACAAGGTGAATGCCCAACAAGCTCGAAGGATTCTGGATCGATTGGTGGGATACAAAATTTCTCCTATCCTGTGGAAGACCGTGTACAGGGGATTAAGCGCGGGCAGAGTACAGTCTGTGGCTTTGCGCATGATCTGTGAAAGGGAAAAACAAATTGAGGATTTCGTTCCCAAGGAATACTGGAGCATCACTGCCATCTTGGAGACGGAGGGCAGAGAGTCTTTCTCTGCCAAATTGGTCAAAATCGATGGAAAAGATTTCGAAATAGCTACCCGGGAAAATGCTGAAGAGATCGTCGCCGATCTCAAAGATAAAAAGTTTGTAGTGATAAAAATTGCCAGAGAGAAGCGAAAGCGTTTTCCTTCCCCTCCCTACATCACCAGCACTCTCCAACAGGATGCGGCTCGAAGACTTTATTTTTCCTCAAAAAAGACTATGATGATCGCCCAGCAGCTTTATGAAGGGGTGGATTTGGGGGAGAGGGGAAGCGTCGGGCTGATCACTTATATGCGAACTGACTCTCCCCGAATTGCGGAGATCGCAAAGGAGGGGGCAAGAGATTTTATCGAAGAAACGTTTGGTTCAGAATATATTCCTTCGAAACCAAAGGAATATAAATCCAAAAAGGCAGCACAGGAGGCGCACGAGGCCATACGTCCGACTTACATCGACTACATTCCAGATCAGTTGAAAAGATTTTTAACTAAAGATCAGTTTAAATTGTATCAACTCATCTGGAACAGGTTCATCGCCTCCCAGATGGCGGAAGCGATTTTTCAGGTGACCACAGTTGAAATTGAAGCAGAAAAATATCTGTTCAGAGCCATACACTCACTACAAATGTTTGATGGATTTTTGAAAATCTATCAGGACATTAAAGAGGAAAACTCAGAAGAAGAAGAGAAATTTAAGCTCCCGGCTTTGAAGGAGAAGGACATTTTGAATCTTTTGGAGCTTATCCCCAAACAGCATTTCACCAAGCCTCTTCCCAGATTTACTGAGGCAAGCTTGATTAAGGAATTAGAGGAAAATGGAGTAGGTCGTCCCTCTACCTATGCTCAGATCGTCACCACCATAAAACAGCGGAAATATGTGGAGTCAGAGAAGAAAAAGCTTTTTCCCACGGAATTGGGAAAAACGGTTAATGAGATTTTGGTCAAAAGTTTCCCCAACATATTTGAGGTGAATTTCACTGCCACTATGGAGGAAGAGCTGGATAAGATCGAGGAGGGGAAGGAGGAATGGGTTAAAGTGCTAAAGGACTTCTATTCTCCATTTAAATCGAACCTGGAGAAGGTGGAGAACGAAAAAAGCAAGATCAAGCAAATGACGCAACAAACCACCGAGGAGATTTGTGAAAAGTGCGGAAGCCCTATGATTATCAGATGGGGGAAAAATGGAAGATTTTTGGCTTGTTCAGCTTTCCCCAAATGCAAGAATACTAAACCCTTAGAATCCGATGAAAATGAAGAAGTTGTGTCTGACCAAAAATGTGAAGTCTGTGGCGCCCCCATGATGGTGAAGACCAGCCGATATGGAAGATTCTTATCCTGCTCAAAATATCCTGAATGCAAATTCACTCGACCTTTTTCCATCGGGGTTAATTGCCCAGAAGAAGATTGTGATGGACGTCTGGTCGAAAGAAAAAGCAAACGTGGACGAATCTTCTATGGCTGCTCTAATTACCCCAAGTGCAAATTCGCCAGCTGGGATAAACCGATAAATGAGATCTGTCCAAATTGCGGCGCCAAATTCTTGGTGCAAAAAACAACCAAATCTAAGGGCGAATTTTTGAAATGTGTTAAATGCGGATATGAAAAAATCAAACCGGTGGAGAGTTTGCGAGAGGAGTCTGTCAAGACTGTCGACTGATTAAACGGATGGAACGGATGAATATGGTTTGGCAAGCCCACGAACCACATGGGTTCGGGGCAAGCTCACCATAAGTCCGTTTAATCCGTTGCATCCGCTAGCCAATCCGCTACATCCGTTGACCAATCCAGTGACAGCATTTTAATGGTTCTCCCGCCTATGGCGGGATGGTGAGCTCATCGAACCATGATGAAAGATTTTGAAAAAGAGATAAAAGGTTTTATCCAGCATATTCAAAGGGAAAAGAATTTTTCAGAAAATACAGTTGCCTCGTATAGAAACGACCTGTCGGATTTCGTCAAGTTTTTGAAAGAAAGGAACTTACAGAAAAATCCACTTAACCAAGTTGACCGACCACTGCTGAGAGATTTTCTGGTCTTTTTGAAAAGAAAAAGATTAAAAGAAACCACCATCGCCCACAAGGTTTTCGTCCTGAGATCTTTTTTCAGATATCTTCTGCGAAAAAGAAAGATTTTATCTAATCCCGCCTCTTTTCTTTCCGGCCCCAAGAAGAAAAAAAGGCTTCCTACATTTTTGACTCTCTCCCAGATGGAAAGCTTACTTAAGCTTCCCACAAAAGAGAGTCTTTGGGGTATAAGGGATTTGGCAATCTTAGAGCTTTTTTATAGCACCGGGATGAGGCTGTCAGAGTTAGCAAATTTGGATTTATCCTCCGTAGATTTTCAGGGAGAGGTGGTCAGAGTTTTAGGCAAAGGAAAAAAGGAGAGGATTATACCGGTGGGTAAAGAGGCGCTGCTGGTGTTAAAGAATTACCTGCTCAAACGAGCAACCATCCGCTTGAATTTGCGTAAAATCATAACTAAAGGTAGTTCTGATATGAATGGAGAGGCGATTTTTTTGAATCGATCTGGCAAAAGGCTTTCTGCTCGAAGTATTGGGAGGATAGTCAAAAAATACGCCACTTTGATCTCTGAGGACCAAAAGACCAGCCCTCACACATTGAGACATACCTTTGCTACTCATCTTCTGGACCAAGGGGCAGATCTTCTTGCCGTGAAGGACCTTCTTGGCCACGAAAGTCTCTCCACCACCCAGATATATACACATGTGACCACAGATAGACTGAAGAAAGTCTATAAAAAGGCACACCCCAGGGCGGAAATCAGGAAATAGTTTGCAGTAGGCAGTAACCAGTCGCCAGTACACAGTAAACAGTAAACTGATAACCTTTTACCTAATAACCTTAGACCTTAAACCTTAAACTTTAAACCTTAAACCTTAAACCTGAATGAAGAGATCAACCACCATAATTGGACTTAGACACAATGGACAGGTGGCAATAGGTGCGGATGGACAGGTAAGCCTGGAGGAGACCATTGTCAAACGTAACGCCAACAAGCTCCGTAAGTTACATAATAATAAAATCTTAGCAGGATTCGCCGGAACATCCGCCGACGCTTTTACCCTCTTTGAGAGGTTTGAAGCAAAAATTGAAGAATTCAGAGGGAACCTTCCTCGAGCCGCCGTCGAATTGGCGAAAGATTGGAGGATGGATAAATATTTAAGAAGGTTAGAAGCGCTTCTGGCGGTGTTGGATAAAGAACATGCCTTGATCATATCTGGAAATGGTGACGTAATCGAACCGGATGATGGGATCGTAGCCATAGGCTCCGGCGGACCATACGCTCTGGCAGCCGCCCGGGCTTTTGTGGCTCATGCGAACTTAGATGCTAAAACCATTGTGAGAAAATCCATAGAGATCGCCTCCTCAATCTGTGTTTATACCAATGACAAAATAGTAATTGAGGAGCTTTAATTCTTCCAACTATTGTCCGAATTCTGGATCCGCAGGATTTGTTGGTTATTAGAAGTGTGAGGCGTAACCACATGTTCATCCCTTCGGTCTGCACTTCGTCCTGAGACTCAGTGTCGAAGACAGGGCTAGTCGGGAGCATATCTGAGAATGTATCTGTCCATTTGTTATTTGACTCAATTGAGAATCCTAAGACTCCACTTACGCAGTATCTTGAAGATGTCGATCCAAATAAATTGGGCAACTACGATTCCAAACCACAATATATAGGTGTCCCAAATACAACTTTAGCATTTCTCGGATAGACTCTTGGCGTTAGCTTTTATCCCGATTGCAAAAATTTTGAAAAAATTTGAAAAAGGATGAGTTTTTTATTATATTGATTTTATAAAAAGATTCTTCGGAGAGCAAAGTTACGTTTCTTGTTGAGAGAAATTGCAAAGGAGTTGAGAGATGTCTGAAGTTAAAAGTCCTGGCCCGCCCAGGGGGAATAATGATACAAACCAGAGTAATGATATCCTGAGACAGGCAAAGGCAAAAGAGGATTGGCGAAAGGAGTTGACCCCAAAGGAGATCGTCAAGGCGCTGGATAAATATATAATCGGGCAGGATCAAGCCAAAAAATCGGTAGCCATAGCCTTAAGAAATCGCTGGAGAAGACAACATGTGAATGGCGACTTGAAAGATGAGATCATGCCCAACAACATTATCATGATCGGTCCCACGGGAGTAGGAAAGACCGAAATAGCCCGCAGGTTAGCTAATTTGGCTAACGCTCCTTTGATCAAGGTGGAAGCTTCTAAATATACCGAAGTTGGATATGTGGGAAGAGATGTGGAGTCCATGGTAAGGGAGTTGACCGATTTATCAGTTAGCATGGTAAAAAGGGAAAAAGCTGAGGCGGTGCAACAGAAGGCGATCAAATTGGCAGAAGAGAAGATACTGGATTTTCTATTATCTCCCAAACCTCAAAGAAGAAAACAGGTGCCTCAACCCGCCTTGTCACTTCAAACATCCACCTCTTCCTTTGGAGAACCTCAAAGTTCAGACTTTAACCAGGGGGATGCTGTGGAAAAATGGGAAAGAACCAGGGAAAAACTGAGGATACAACTAAAACAAGGCAAGCTGGACAAAAGGACGATCGAGGTGAGTGTGCCCAATGATAGATTTCCTATAATCGAGGTTTTCTCTCCACAGGGCATAGAGGAATTGGGGGTCAACTTTCAGGAAATGTTTTCCGGGATGTTTCCCAAAAAGACCAAAAAAAGAAAGGTCTCAGTGGCAGAAGCACAAAGGGTTTTGACCCAGGAGGAGGTAAGCAAACTGATTGATATGGAGGCAGTCATCTCCGAGTCCATTGAAAGGGTGGAAAACTCCGGGATAATATTCATAGATGAAATAGACAAGATCGCAGGGGAGAAGGTGAAAAATGGACCAGACGTATCCCGCGAGGGAGTGCAACGGGATCTTCTTCCCATTGTTGAAGGAACTAACGTGATGACCAAATACGGAATGGTCAAGACTGACCATGTCTTATTTATCGCGGCGGGCGCTTTTCACGCTTCCAAACCCTCTGATCTGATCCCTGAGATGCAAGGAAGGTTTCCCATAAGAGTGGAATTGGACAGCCTGACCACCAGGGATTTCGTGCGCATCTTGACTGAACCACAAAATGCTTTAATCAAGCAGTATATTGCTCTTATGGCTACCGAAGGGGTGGGGCTTTCCTTCACTGATGATGCTATCGAGGAGATAGCTAAAATAGCCAATCTGGTCAATGAGAGAACAGAAAACATTGGAGCCAGAAGACTGCACACGGTGATGACCACTCTCTTGGAGGACATCATGTTCAAAGTCCCGGATACGAAGGTAAAAAAGGTTAAAGTCACCAAGGAGATGGTGGAAAACACTTTGAAAGACATAGTCGAAGATGAGGATTTAAGCCGATATATCTTGTAAACTTGGAGTGTCCCGCTTTAGCAGGACCCGGTCAGGCTGAAGCCTGACACTCCAAACGACAGGTCAACCCCGCCTTTGGCGGGGTTGACAATTCTTTATGATTTGTTTTCGTCAAGCTTAACCCGGGATTTTATAATAATAGATTTTATCAATTTGGAGAATGGCTAAAAGAAGAACTAAAGCTGAAATCAAAATAGAAAGATCCCTCACCTTACTGAAAAATAACTGTAAGATAGAAAAAGTCATCCTTTTTGGTTCCGGCGTTAGAGGTAAACAAAAAGGATGGAGCGATATTGATTTAGCTATTATCTCCAATGATTTCAGCAAAATGAGTTTTCACCAAAGATTAGTCTTCTTGGGAATGTTAGCTTGGAAGGCTAAAGCCACAGAGATTGAAGCCTTGGGCTATACTCTGGATGAATACAAAAATGCCACCAAACTTGATTTTCTGGGCGGAATCAAAAGAACAGGGAAAACAATCTATCAGAAAAGTTAAGAGTCTTGGAGAAAATCTTTGGGGAAAACGGTTATGGAAAAATTCGTAGAAGTTGATCAGCTCAAGAAGAAATTGGACGAGTATAGACCCCTTGATCCTGAGAAAGTGAGCGCCATCCAAGAGAAGTTCCGAATCGAGTGGACTTATCATAGTCGAGCTATTGAAGGAGGAATACTGACTCTCTCTGAGACAGCTTTTTTCCTTCAGGAAGGATTGACTACAAAAGGAAGACCGCTATCTGAATACCTCGAAACTAAGAATCACGCCGAAGCTCTAAGCTACTTGGATGATTTAGTGAAAAAGAAGGAGGAGATGTCTGAGAGAATAATTAAAGATTTCCATGCCATCCTTATGAAAGATACCCAATTCATTTTGGTAGGACCACCAGACAATCGGGTAAAGAAAAGGATTGAAGCGGGAAAATATAAATACGATAACAATCATGTAATACTATCCGATGGGAGTATACACTATTTTGCAGACCATCTGCAAGTTCCCGGTGAGATGGAAAAACTGATGGAGTGGTATAAGAAAAATAAAGATAAGCTGCACCCGGTTGAGCTATCTGCAATCCTCCATCACAGATTGACGGCAATACATCCATTTACGGACGGCAATGGGCGTGTTGCAAGATTGGCAATGAACACAGTTTTGATGCAAAACGGGTATACTCCAGCTATTATTAGAAATGAAGATAAACAGGATTATTATGAGGCACTGCGACAAGCGGATGAAGGGAAACCTGATTCTTTTATCGACACGGTAGAAAAAGAGGTTACTAAAACAATTACTTTGATGCTCAATGTCATAGAGGGCAAAGAAGCATTCGGATTAAAGGATCTGGATCGAAGAATCGATCATTTTGCTACTAATATCCACAGTCTCGACAAGGATATTGGAAAAGTCTCGAAAGATTCTGCTGAAGAAAGAACCGAATGCCAGAAGCTTTTACACAAAGAAGTCTCAGAGATGCTTATGTGGGCAATAGAGAGGCGAAAACCAGAGGATGAATTTTCGTTTGAGATAAAACCATCTTTGAAAATACAAGACAAGGAAAATCTCGCACGGGTCTTTCTATATGACATAACCCAGCAACAAAATATAATACCATTGTTTAATGTGTATGGCTCTTCTGATTTGTATTATGGAAGCTACACTGGGTTTGTGGATCGATTCCCTATACCCAACAGCTGTCTATTGAACATTGTCCCAAAGAGAAAATACATCCCGACAAGCGTATTGATCTTCACTGTCATACCCACAAAATATCTTATTTATTTGAATTCTATGATATTAATTAGCGTGTTTGATTTCGATAAAGATGAGGAACACCCGCCAACAAGGAACTCGATAATCTCCAAATTCAAATCAGGCAGTGTCTCTTTTAAAGATTGGAGTATGAGGGAGGTGGAAGGCTTCTTTGTAGAGAGTTTCAACGCCTTCCTGAACGAAGTTCAAAAGGAGATAGAGAGAAGAAGAAAGATCATCGCCAGCAGACTCAAAAAGTAAAGCATGTAGGAGCATGAATTGACAAATTTAAAGGAACTAAAACGGACACATACTTGTGGTGAATTAAGAAAAGAGGATGCGGGAAAAGGGGTCATCTTAAATGGTTGGGTACACAGATGGAGGGATCATGGAGGGTTACTCTTCATAGATCTAAGAGATAGATATGGTATCACCCAGGTGGTCTTCAAGCCGGATTTACTGGATCAAAAGACCATGAATGAGGCGGTACATTTACGGGCAGAATACGTGGTCAGCGTGGAAGGAGAGGTAAACGAAAGGCCAGAAGGAATGGCAAATAAAGATTTGCCGACCGGCGAAATTGAGGTTATAGTAAAAAGGATGATTGTTTTAAATGAATCCAAAACCCCACCTTTTGAGATCGAAGAGGAAACGAATGCCAATGAGGAATTAAGACTAAAATATAGATATTTGGATTTAAGGCGTTCGCCTCTGCAGGAGAGAATAAAAATAAGACATAAGGCGACCAAAGCAGTAAGAGACTATTTAGATTCACAAGGATTTTATGAAATAGAAACTCCCCTTTTGATTAGAAGCACCCCGGAGGGAGCAAGGGATTTTGTCGTCCCCAGCAGAGTGAATCCTGGGAAATTCTATGCCTTGCCCCAATCTCCTCAGCTTTTAAAACAGATATTGATGATTTCCGGATTCGACAAATATTTCCAGATAGCCCGATGCCTAAGAGACGAGGATCTGAGAGCGGATCGTCAGCCGGAGCATACCCAAATCGACATGGAGATGTCCTTTGTCACAGAAGATGACGTCTTCGCCGTGATCGAAGGAATGATGACTTATGTGTTTAAGAAAGTGTTGGGTGTCGAGATAAAGACTCCTTTTCCAAGATTGAAATTCAAAGAAGCTATGGAAAGATTCGGTACAGACAAGCCGGATACACGATTTGAAATGGAGATAAAGGAACTGACAAAATCTGTCAGTGAATCTGAGTTCAAGGTCTTTTCCGAGACCATTAAGAATCAAGGAGTCATTTGTGGAATAAATTCCAAGGGGGGAGCAAAGCTTTCCCGAAAAGAGATAGACCTGCTGGAGCAGTCAGTCAAGAAATCGGGAGCAAAAGGATTGATCTTTCTGGCCCGTTTAAGTGAAGGTTTTAAGTCGCCGATTAAAAAATATGTAAAGCCAGAAGAGCTATCCTCAATTGTCCAAAAAATCAATTTAGAAGAGGGAGACATAGCTTTTATAATAGCTGATCAGCCTCGAGTGGTCTTGGAGTCTTTGGGTAAATTGAGGTTGGAGATTGGACGTAAATATAATGTGATAGACAAAACTCAATGGAATTTTCTGTGGATATACGAATTCCCTCTTTTTGAGTATAATCAAGAGGAGAAGCGATTCGATGCCATGCACAACATAGTTACTATGCCTTATGAAGAAGATATAGGAAAATTAGATTCAGGGTTTGGCTCGAATCTCCCTTTAGATCACAAAGATCATCCCTGGACAAACATAAGAGCACATCAGTACGATCTGGTACTGAACGGCACTGAGATCGCCTCGGGTGGCATTCGTAACCATAAAAGAGAACTTCAGCAAAAGATTCTGAATGTTTTGGGAATAGATGACCGGAGAGCGGAGAAGATGTTCGGCTTTCTTTTGAGAGCGTTAGAATACGGTGCTCCTCCACATGGAGGGATTGCGCCCGGTCTGGATAGAATTGTGGCTTTGATGACCGGATCAGATTCCATAAGAGAAGTCATCGCCTTTCCTAAAACTACCGCGGCTCAGTCTTTGATGGATGCGGCGCCCTCGGAGGTGGATGAGAAACAATTGAGGGAATTGGGGATAAGAATAGTGGAGGGTGGTCAGTGAACAGTGGACCGTATCTAGTAGGCAGCATTCAGTAGGCAGACTACTATGGAACTCACAAGGATGATAATCTCCGAACGCTGAACTTTCAACAATTCGTATTTCAATACAAGCCTGGACATGGACAAATAAAGATTTAAGTCAGGAGGTAAGAGAAAAGAGTATTGATAAAAAGTAAGAAAATAGATATTGGGGATGTTGACCAAAGGCTTCTTTTCGGACAGAGTGGTTCTTTTCTGCGCCTGATCGAGAGCCAATTCGATGCCAAAATTGTGGCTCGAGGCGACTCTATAAACCTAAAGGGAGACGAGAAAGAGGTAAAACTATTAGAGGCTCTGTTCGGTGATCTTATCTCCCATTTGCGAAAAAACAAGGAGCTTTCCGAAAGATATGTTTTATACGCCGTCAGCATGGTGAAACAGAACGGCATAGGTCCCTTCAATGATCTGCAGGTCGGTTCCATAGTTACATCCATTGCCACCAAGGAAAGTATAAAGCCCCGTACCATCGGTCAGAAAAATTATGTCAAAGCCATAGAGAGATATGATATCGTTTTCTCCATCGGTCCTGCCGGCACGGGAAAAACTTACTTGGGAGTGGCCATGGCGGTCTCTGCCCTGAAGCAGAAGATGGTGGGACGGGTGATTTTAGTGAGACCTGCCGTGGAAGCGGGAGAGAGTTTGGGATTTCTTCCTGGTGACATCCGGGCAAAAGTGGATCCGTATTTAAGGCCGGTCTATGATGCCTTACATGATATGTTGTCAGCAGAGAAAATACGCAAGTTGATGGAGATGGGAGTGATTGAGATAGTTCCCTTAGCCTTCATGCGAGGAAGAACCTTAAATAATTCCTTTGTGATCTTAGATGAGGCACAGAATACCACCGTGGCGCAAATGAAGATGTTTTTGACCAGATTAGGTGTAAACTCCAAGGCGGTGATAACCGGCGATATCACTCAAATAGACTTGGAAGACAAAAAAGCCTCAGGGTTGGTTCAGATTCAGAAAATCTTAGAAGGAGTCAAGGGAATCGAGTTTATATATCTCACGGAAAAAGACGTGGTAAGGCACCGACTGGTTCAGGAGATTATCAAAGCCTACCAAAAATATGAAGATCAACAAAACACTTCGCATCGAAAGGAATGATGAATGAGTTATAGGGGATGAGGGGCAGAAGTGTTCGTCATTCTTCATAAATCATTCGTCATTAGGTTTTATGCGTGATTTTAAAAAATCGATTTTGTCCAAACCCAATTCAGAAAAAAATGGAAGAGGTCATAAAGTATGGCCCCTTGTTTTTCGGGCAGTCTTAGCTTTAGTCACCACCAGCATCATAGTCTTTCTTTTTCCCCTCTCCTCCATCTATCAATCCATGGATCTTCCAACGGCGGGAAGTGTAGCAGAAGAGGAGATCATCGCCCCCTTTACCTTTCCTGTTTTGAAAAGCAGGGAAGAATTGGAAGAGGACAGAAAATTAGTCTTAGCCAATCTTCCGGTGATTTTGGATTTCGATCAAAAAAAGGGCGATTCGGTGATAGCCTCGGTGAAGCGTTTTTTTGCCAGGGTGGATAGCGTAAATAAGTCCAATCAGATTCCGGAATCG
>Ga0209636_10001164_pt1 | contig 26433 bp, 16 predicted proteins | sample DeeMarSWOR152_54_FD_187464 | JGI IMG/M metagenome (GOLD analysis project Ga0209636, IMG submission 187464) | Marine sediment microbial communities from White Oak River estuary, North Carolina - WOR-1-52-54 (SPAdes) (version 2) | ecosystem: Environmental > Aquatic > Marine > Intertidal zone >...
GCGGCGCTTTCGAGAGCATACTTACTCACTTCTGGAGATGCATCCCAGAGCAGTTCCCCAAGCTTCTCGGCAAGAGGAGATTCAGATTCCATTAATCCTATGGCTTTGGCCACTTCCATCCTCGCTGTCTCAGACTCCACACCCTCATCTCTCAGCGCATTTTCCACATAGCTCTTCATCACTTCTTGATACACATCCAGAGACATTATCTCTCCAATCTCCTTTCCCAGGACATCTTCACTGATAATCTCATCTGTTTCAGGGAGAAGAGCTGTCTCTCCGGATTCAAAAAGTCCTCCTAAGGAGGAAGCTTTCACTTCATCAGATTTGTAGGAAATTAATTTTTTAACTTCTGGGGTGAGCTTATCCTGCTTTATTAAGTCGAAGATATGCATGGCATACAGAATAGAACTCCGGTTTCGGCTTTCTATCGTGTCAAAGACCAATTTCGTATAATCCACATCCAGCTTCTCCGCCACCATTCTATCCGCACGATCCCATTTTATCTTTATTTTATCTTTGACTATCTTGGTATACTCCTTACTAACTTTGATATTGAAGAAAACCCAAGCGAAGATAAAGATGACAGAAAAAGCGCTTGCAAACCTAACTCTTCTTATCCTTTTATCAACCAATTCCAATTCATCAATTCTTTGTGACTCATCAGTTGTTTCAAGCACACCAGGTTTATCGAATACTTCCGCTTTTTGCATCACAGAAGGTTGAGTAAAATCCCTAAAAAAAGGAATAAGAAAGATCATGAGTATCAGTGCTCCCAGCCCCTTGGCAAATCTGTTGAGAAACATATCAATGAATACTTTAGCTTTGTACTTCAACTCAGGTGAGATAGGAATATAAAGAAGCTCTCTAGTAAATTGGTTAAGGGAAAAAGAAAGACTTTTGTCACTGGTCTTAATGGCAAGGGCCCAACCAAAAACGGGCCAAATTCCAATTCCAAAAGCACAGAGAAGCAATAACAAGGGAAAGAGCAATAGAGTCAAACGAATACCAAAACGTTTGATAATGCCGCCTGTCATAAACATTGAAATAAGGAAAGGAAGACCCAACAATGCCGCGTGAAAATACCCGAATAAAGAGGTCATTTCATCCATTCTTTCCTCATGGATGTCGATTACAGTTTTGGATTGGTAATCAATGAATGTGGCGACGACGAAAGTCAGGATTACGACTACAGCCAGGAGCGTCAAATAATTATTTTTTCTAACCGTATTGAAACAATCTATAAAGCCCACCTTTGCTGGCTCAGCTCCCTTTTCTTTGTCTTTTTTTTCTGCCTTGTCATCAGGAGAACCTTTTCTTCTCTGCCATATGAATATCAAATTGACAACAAATATACTGAGTATCAGTATCCCAAATGCTATGAGAAGAAGAAGATCGGGGTCCTTTCTTCCCAAAAATCCTGTCAACAATGCCCCAAAAATACCCCCAAGAAGTCCTCCACTACCGAAAAAGCCGATCAATCTTTTTGCTTCTCTCGGATTAAAAACGTCATTCGCTAGTATCCAGAATTGCGTTCCCAAAACTACAATAAAAAGATTGGCCCATACCCAAAAAACAAGGGGCATCCATATAAATTTTTCTTCTTTAACGAAAAGCCTCTGTGAAATGAGGCATGTCACCATAAAAAAAACGAGGCACAAGATGATTAAGACACGTCTTGGAACTCTGGCCTGAAGCCTGGAATAAAAAGCAACAACAATCCCCACGACAATCGCTGTCGTTAGATAGGCAATAGGAAGATATTCTGATCCTTCTTTAATTATGTATTTCGCATCTCTATACGGCTTAATAATGTAGTAAGGAAACATGATGAAAAAGAAATAAAGAAAAAGGAGGGAGGCGATGATTTCTTCGCCAGGCCTGATATCGATGATCCGCGACAGAATCCTGTAAAGGCGACTTTTAACCATAAATTGCGATCACCCAAAGAAATCTGTAGCGAAGATTATTCTTTGTTGAAGCTGTCTAAGGCCACTTCCTCATCATCGAATATCTCAAGGACCTTAGTGAGCATTGTGACCTGAAAGACAAGATAAAGCTTTTTTGAAATCTTGGCAATCTTCATTTTACCGCCCAAATTATTTGTGGAAATATAGCTTGCCAAAATTTCTCCCACACCAAAGCTATCGATGAATTCAACATTTTGAAAGTTAAGAAGTATATTTCTCTTGCCAGAATCCAACTGGTTTTTAACAAGTTGATGGAGAGTTATGTCTGATATATCCGATCTCCTTATTTCCCCTTCAATGTCAAAAATAACGATATCTTCCTTTTCTCTTGCGTTTATTTCCATTTCTTCCCTTCCTCTCTGAAGGTTATATTTGGCGCGGTTACCGAATAACCTGCTTCTTCTCCTTAGCTTTTATCAAAAGAAAATTTCAAAGTCAATCCATTATTTGATAATTGTCAAGGCAAAGTGAAAATGTCCGGTTCTTAGCAACGCAAAAATGTCCGGTTTAGTATTTCACTTAAGCTCTCTCGTACAGGGGAAAACTATTTTTTTGAAATGTAGGGAAATGGGTTCCACCCTATTCATTCCAACATATAAAGCATGATGGAAAACAAGGATATGAAGATCAGGTTATGGCCGAAACGCGAGATTGTCTCTATGTACCAGGAATTCTAAGGATTACGAAGAGTATTAGAGGCTTGACTCCAGAGACAACTATTCCTGTTCGTTCAAGCACATGGTGACAAGTATGAATTTGTATAAATCGGGCTTTTCTGTGATTTCCAGCTTTGTGAATTTGGTCCCGTATCTAAAGAGTTCTCCGATCTTTTTCTGCCAGATAATTTTCCCGAATATGTTAAACTTGAACTCAACCGGCGTGTCGAGGCTGAACACCAAATCTGAACCCACAGAGGCAGCGAAATCAGTCTCAACACACAGTCCGTCGAGTGTGATATCTTTAATTATTCCCTTTGACTTCATCTCTACTTTTTTATCTTTACAGAGTCTCAGATTGACCTCGACCGGAACTCTCGGAGATTTTCTTCTCTCTTTCTTTCTATCCATTTTGGATTTATATTACTTAATTTGTCCCAAGATGTAAAGGTTTATGATCCCCTTACAGAAGCATAGGCTCCGTTAGCCCAATAATTAAAGAGATGTATCTCTCTAATTTTTAAAATTCTCAAGGATAAATAAATTCCCTTTCCTGGATTCTAAGGGAACAATTATATGAGAAGGAGTCACCGCGAATTTGGTGAATAAGACAGAATCGGGAAGACCCAAAGACTGACCGCTGTAGTCTGTTAACTGACGCACTTCAGTGGTCCTGGTCGACTTCACCCAAACATTGAAAACGCCGCTTCTGTTTGAAATAAAATAAAACCAGCGGCCATCAGGAGACCATGACGACCAGCCTTCTTCAGCAGGATGGACTATGTACGGCCGGGGATTCCCGCCATCTGCATCCATAATCCAGATATCTGCGTTTCCTTCCTTATCAGTCTTAAACGCAATCTGACGCCCATCAGGGGACCAAGAAGGATACAACTCACTGCTCTCCCAGCGAGTGAGCTGTTTGGGATGACTCCGGCCATCTGTCTGGATAGACCAAACATCCCAATTCCCTTCACGGTTGGAGTAAAAGGCGATCGTGTCTCCTTTGGGAGACCAGGCTGTCAATGTATCTCGAATAGGATATTCAGTACTGGTTAACCTGACAGCAACACTCCGCAAAGACGGAAGGCGCCAGAGCTCATAAGAACCGCGAATGGTAGATGAATAGCAAATTTGCTCACTGTCAGGAGAAAAACTCCCTCCCACTTCTCTGACTTTTCGACCCCATTCCCGAGTGGCTTTTCTTTCTTCATCTTCCTCGAGATTCAGTGTGCAAATCACACCCTGACCTGCCACATGTGATGTCCAAACCAACGCCTGTCCATCTGGAGAACACGCAGGATAGTAGTTCAATTTACTCTTGAACGTCAAACGCTTCCGTTGCCCTGTAATCAAACCTGTTCTTGAGTCTAAAGGAACAGCCCAAAGATGCCTCTCAAGCTGCGATGCCATGAATGCCAATTTGGACCCATCCGGGGAAAAAACACACTGAATATCTTCCGTTGTGGTTACCGAAACAGGAACAAGGTTTCCAGTTGGCTTTAAAGAATCGGGATTTATATCCACCTTCCACAAGTTTTTATTTCCTCCAAAGGGACCTCGACTCATCACTAATATCCGTCCATCCGGAGATAAAGTCAGGCCAGTTATTTCCTGCCCTGAAGGGACCAGGTTTAAAGGCTCTGAATGGCCATCCTTAAGAGAAAACACATAAACATCACCCTTTGTTCGATTCCAGTAAACAATCTTTTCTCCATCGGAAGACCAAACCGTGTAAGGAATGCCGCTGGTCCCACTCACAACGAGCTCCGGTTCAGCTTCTGTGATTGGAACGAGATAAATATCTCCGAATCTATCAAAAGTTAACGTCTCACTATCTGGAGACCAGGCAGGATGGGCACCAAATGAAGTCAAACGATAGGGCGTCCCTCCTCCAGAAGGAATGAGGAAAATCCCTCCTCCTTCCATATCAGAATAATAAGCGATCTGACGCCCATCAGGAGACCAGGCAGGTTGACAATCATCATTAGGACTTGTCGTGATTTGAATCGCCTCTCCTCCATCTATCGGCTTTTTCCAGATATCCAGATTGCCGTTCTCGTCTGATGCATAGGCCACCCAGGTGCCATCAGGGGACCAACTGGGAAATACGGATAAGCCTTCTCCACAGGTGAAAGGAATCAAGCTCAATTCAGATAAAGGCTGAATCGGCGCTCTTTTCGGTTTGAATATGGTGAAAGCGAGTAAAGACAAGATTACGACTGCACACACGGAAAGAGCTGCCCACACGATGCGTTTGAAGATTTTGCTTTTCCTGCTTTTCCGTGGTTTGGCAAGGATTGTTGCGGCCAATGCCGGTACTTTTTCTTTATCCAAATCCCGCTTCATGCGTTTGAGATCAGCCAGAAGATCTAATGCGCTCTGGTAGCGATAAATGGAATCTTTCTCTAAACATTTATGAATTATCCTCTCAAACTCCAATGGAATTCCACTTCTCAGAGAGGTAATCGGCAGTGGTTCCTCATGGATAATAGAATAAATCACCGCCTGATCCTTTTCTCCCCTGTAAGGCAATTGGCCAGATACAAGCTCATACAAAACCACACCCAATGACCAAATATCTGAACGATGATCCACATCTTTTCCCTGCGCTTGCTCTGGAGACATATAGGATATGGTCCCTAAGGTTGTTCCTTCACGCGTGACCATCGTGCTTCCCGTCAGCTTCGCCAGTCCGAAATCCATAATCTTTGCCTGGCCATTCTTCTGGACCATGATATTCGAGCTCTTAATATCCCGATGGACAATGCCCTTGTCATGGGCATGTCGAAGACCATCTGTCATCTGAATAGTAATATCTAAGGCCTCCCCAATGTTCAAAGGCCTCATCATTACTTTTTCTTTAAGCGTGCGGCCTTCTATATACTCCATCGCAATGAAGGATTTTCCCTCTGCTTCATCAATCTCGTATACTGTGCATATATTGGGGTGATTTAAAGCTGCGGCGGCTTGTGCCTCACGGACAAACCGGATTTTTGTCTCATCTACTCCCAGAAGCTGAGGCGCAAGAGACTTCAAAGCGACTGTCCTTTTGAGTTTCGTATCCTCAGTCTTATAGACAATGCCCATTCCCCCTCTTCCCAGTTCCTTTATAATTTTGTATCTTCCGGCAAAAGTGCTCCCTTCCGTCAGCTCCAGGGTTTGAACCTGGAGAGTTTTCGTATGTACGCTAGGCTCCTTTTCCGGAGGAAGAATTTTTGATCCACAACTACTGCAAAAATGGCTGTCGTCAGGATTCTCTTTTTTGCAATGCGGGCATTTCAATGTTTTTTGTCCTTTTTGCGTTCGTGGCAAAAAAAATACCAATTCGAACGAAAATAGTCAAGCATAGAAGCTAATACAGCAAAAAATCAATGAGTTAGAAGACGAATAGAATCTGTTCGACCTTGACATATTCCTCGATTAAACTACTATATAGGTGGAGAGAAAAGTAAGCCATAAAATTATTTAAAAAAAAATCAGGAACTGATTATGGCAACCAGATCCGACAGCAAAATGTGCAGAAAATATATCCCTTCTCTACTCCTCCCATTATTTATATTCATCCTTCTCACCGGTCTCTTCGCTGAAAATATCCAGTGTGTCTGGACAGGTGTTGAACGAATAGTCGCCGTGGGAGATTTGCACGGCGATTTCAATAATTTTGTGAGAATTTTAAAGTATAATATGATTATTGACAATCAAAACCATTGGGCAGCGGGAAAAACTCATCTTGTTCAGATTGGTGATGTTATGGATAGAGGCACTCATGCAAAAAGGATTTTCGACCTGTTGAAGGATCTGGAAATACAAGCTGAAAAAGCAGGGGGAAAAGTACACGTCCTCATCGGAAATCATGAAGAATTGAATATAATGAATCGTTCTTTTGATTTTGACCTATATGTCACAGTCGAGCAGTTTATGGACTTCATTCCTGATGGATACAGACAAAAGCGCGAAAAAAAAATCAGAAGAAAGAGAGGAGACAGTGATTCCGAAAATCCGAACTCTGATTTAAGTTTACGTTCTGAGTTGCGAATTTTCTGGGAAAATGTCTTGAAAAATGCAAAGAAAAAGAGAAATTCTGAGGATCAACGCCAATATTATAAAGGTTTTATTGATAAATATGGAGAATGGATTCTCGGACATAATGTCGTGATTAAAATCAACAATATAATATTTGTTCACGGAGGCATCAGTCTGAGAAACTCCACTAAAACGCTTAAGTATATAAACGACCACTACCGTTTGGAACTCAAAGAGAGCATGCTGCAAAATTTGAATAAAAGACCACCTGGAATCATGAACCACCGACTGGAATTTTTGTATGATGCCAACGCACCACTCTGGTATAGAGAGTTCGCTCAGCAAGAAGGAGATGAATTTGAAAAAATTGTGGTTGAAATCTTAAAAAACCTCGAGGCTGAACACATGGTAACTGCTCATACCCCAGTCGCTCTTGAGGATGCAAAAGACATGAGTAAATTTGATGGAAAAATCTGGATAATCGACACAAGCATATCAGAGGCCTATAAGAAAGGCGCTCTCAGCGCATTAATCATCGAAGATTTTGGAAAAGATATAAAACCCTGGTGGATGCCAAGAAATAAAAAGAAAAAGAGCGCTCCAGTCGAATACTCGAAACGGATCCAAGATATTGTTCACTGGATAGTTTATTCCGGCATGCCGCCATTCTTCAGGTCTAGTTTAAACAATAAAGCAATTGAAAAAAAAGATGTCTTTGCTGGGGGGGAGGTCAATGAAAACTAGAGCTATTTTGGTTATTCTGGCTTTAACATGTTTCATCTATGGAAGCTGGGATTATTGCCATTCGTATTCAATAGACACAGATGATAATAAACAAATAGACTTGGAAAAATACTTAAAAAAGGCAGCCATTGGGCCTGAAAGGATTCCAATTGGGAATAGGACGGATCTTTATTTAGTGAACCTGGATGATGGGAAAATAAAACGCACAGGAGTCCTAAGGTTCACCGATAAAACAAGACCCCAGTATTATCCTGCGGATAGCTATAAATATACAATTGCCGCCTATGAACTGGATAAGCTCCTTGAACTAAACGTGGTTCCGCCAATAGTGGAAAGACAAGACAGCGGTAAAAAAGCATCCCTTCAAATGGGAGTTGAATCTCCATTTCTCGATGAAAGAACGCGGCAATTGAAAAAAATGGAACCTCCTGATCCCGAAACATTTCACAATACTCTGGACGAGTTGTACGTATTCGAGAATCTTGTTTATTGTTCGGCCTTATGCGAATACATAGACAACCTTAATGATATATTGATAGAGCATGAAAAAGACTGGAAAGTATGGAGGATTGACTTGAGTCAGGCCTTTGCTCCGTACTCAGAATTGATTTCAAATCGTGAAATAACTCGCTGCTCAAAGAAACTCTATCAAAACTTATTGGGATTGGAAGATAAAGTGATAAGATCAAAAGTGAAGAAATATCTGAATAAAGATGAAATAGACGCAGTATTGAAACGAAAAAAACTCATCATTGAAAAGATCGAAGCGTTGATCAAGGAAAAGGGAGAAGAGAAGGTCCTGTTTTAAACCATCCCATCATCCCCCTTCTCAAAAAACAAAGCATCTTCCTTATAATCCGCCGCTATTCATTGACAGTCAACACCGTCAAAATTAAGTGACCAAAAACTGTGCAACTTATTAGAATTGTAATTAAATCAATTTATTAAAAAAGAAGCTTCCTATTTTTCAACAAAGATATTCACAGGAATAGTGGAAAAAATCGAAATAGACGCATGCCGTTTTGATGTTGACATCCTATTTCAATTTAAATATAGTGCTGATAAATTTAAAATCCGTAGCATTGAATAGTGGCAATTCTTTCTTTATTACTTGATTTTTCACCCAAACGCTTCATGTTGAAGAAAGATATTCTTAAAATGTACAGGGGATAAAAAAAGGAGGGGTTACAATGAAGACGGATAACACGAGAGTCTCACAAGAAGCCGGAACAAAACCGCAAGGAATCGGGTTTAAATTACTCAGGATTGTCACAGTCATACATCCTGGAGAAGCCCTCACAGCTTTTTTATTAACTCTCTACAGTTTTCTGCTGTTTTTAGCCTACTACATCATCAAACCAGTCAGAGATGCTTTAATGCTGGATTCATGGCCGGCAGAAACCAAGAGTTATCTCTCAGCCGCAATAGCTGTTTCACTCATATTCGTGGTTAAAATATTCAGTCGTATAGCTTCCAGAACCTCCCGTAATAAATTAATCACATGGGTTACGCTCTTTTTCATTTCCAATTTGGGAATCTTTTACATTTTATATCTCTCAGGCGTTGGGCCAGGAACTATGGGTATCATATTTTTCATCTGGGCAGGTATTTTTAACTTGATAATTGTGGCTCAATTCTGGGGATTTGCCAATGACTTGTATACTGAAGATGAAGGAAAGCGCCTCTTCCCTCTCGTCGCCTTTGGAGCTACGTTTGGAGGCTATGCGGGAGGGAAAGTGACCGCCTGGCTGACAGCTTCTCTGGGAGTATTTCAATTGATGCTGGTTGCCGGTGGTTTCCTGGGAATCTGCATATTATTGACAGTAATTATCCATACTAGAGAGGTTAAGAGAGCAACGATTAAAGCTGCTCAAGTCAGCCAGGAATTTGAATCAAAAAAAGAAGAACAAGAGAAACCATTAGGAAAAGAAGGAGCGTTCAGACTGGTATTCAAGAGTCATTATCTCCTCTACATCGCTTTTTTTGTCCTGTTGCTGAATTTTGTCAACACCAACGGCGTGTACATGCTCGACACAGTGGCCAAGAGTGCTGCGGCTAAAGCCATGGAAACAGGGACAGCAGGCGGTTTAAGTCAAGGAGAATATCTGACCACCTTCTTCGCTGGCTTCTATAACATCCAGAATCTCTTCGCCATGTTCGTCCAGCTATTCATCGTATCCCGAGTCTTCAAATGGTTTGGAATCAGGGTGGCGATTTTCATCCTTCCGGCACTCGCACTCGGAGGATATTTCTTTGTTAGCTTTGGAGCAACCCTGCTGCTCGTCAAGTGGGTTAAAGCCCTGGAAAATGGGATGGATTATTCTCTGATGAATACGACACGACATTCCCTGTTTCTCATTACGACAAGAGAAGAAAAGTATAAAGCTCAAGCTGTCACAAAATCCTTTTTCCACCGGTCAGGTGATGTACTATCCGCCGCACTCATTTTTTTGGGAACGACATTTCTTGCCTTCAAAGTCGAAAATTTTGCAATGGTGAATTTTGTCCTGGTTCTGATCTGGGTTTTCCTCGGCATTTTAATCTTTCGTGAGCATAAAAAATTATCATCTGAAAGAATAGAGCAGCAAATGAGATAGATCTAATCAACCTATACCGCACAAGAAGCAAGGCAGGCATTAGATAAATCAAGAAATACTAGACCTGTCGGAAAGTCCAGATAGGGGATTCAACAGAAACATCAGGAAAATGGGGAAATGATGAAAACTGAAGAAAAGCCGGCTGGATTCATTTACAAAATTCTCAGACTTTTTACAGTTATCCATCCTGGGGAAGCCCTTACAGTTTTTCTTTTATCACTCAATGTATTTCTGATTATCGGTGCTTATTCTATTCTAAAACCAGTTAAAAAAGGCTTGATACTAACGAAATACGAGGCCAATCAAGAAGCTTATCTTTATGCTGCCGTGGCCGTTCTGCTTGTTTTCGTCGTAAAAATATTCAGCTTTCTCTCATCTAAAGTTCCACGCAATGTTTTAATCATCTCGGTGACCTCCTTCTTTATCTCGAATTTGGTGATTTTTTATGTTTTGGGAATGTTGAATACTCCATTAAGCGTTTTGGGCGTTATCTTCTGGGTCTGGGTAAGCATCTTTGGTGTTTTTGTCATTGCCCAGTTTTGGGGATTTTCCAACGACATTTACAAAGAAGAGGCAGGAAAACGTCTATTCCCGATAATAATGTTCGGACAGAACTTGGGCGCTTATCTTGGAGCAAAGATCACCAAAAGGCTCGTCCTCCCAGAGGGACCGCTGAGTGTTTATCAATTGATGCTCCTGGCTGGGGCTATCCTTACAATTTCCATTCTCTTAACCTTTGTTATCCATAAAAGAGAGATCAAAAAAATCCAAAAAAAAGTGACGGTTCGTGTTTCTGAGAATGAAGATGATGAAAAAACCGAGGAGAAGCCTCTCCAAAAAGGCGGCGGTTTCCGGCTAATACTCAAAAGCCGCTATCTTATTTTTGTTGCCTTTATGATTCTGATGCTCAATTATGTTAACACCACCGGGGAATTCATCAGGTCTGATGTATGGAAAAAGTCGGCTAATGAAGCTCGATTAGCCGGAGAAATTGAAGATTCAGAAGAAGCGACTGCACAATATTTCACTAAAATAGAATCCGGTTTTCATGAGATAGTCAATCTTCTGGGCATGCTGATTCAACTCTTCCTTGTTTCACGGATATTCAAATGGTTTGGGGTCAGAGGAGCCGTTCTCTTCCTGCCTTTCATTGCCCTTGGAGGATATTTTTTAATCGGCCTGGGGGCGTCTTTTGCTGTTGTCAGATGGGCCAAGATCCTGGAAAACAGTACGGATTACTCCCTGATGAATGCAACCAGAGGAGCCCTGTTTCTTATCACTTCAAGGGAAGCCAAGTACAAAGCCAAGGCAGCTATTGATACCTTTTTTGTACGGACAGGGGATGTATTGGTCGCTTTGACTGTCTTTATTGGCACAAGTTATCTCGCTTTAAACAACGAAAACTTTGCACGAATCAATGTTGTTGCGGCAGTGATCTGGATAATCCTCAGCTTCATTACTATAAAAGAGCATAAAAGACTATCAACAAATAAAATAAATTATGGAGGGGAGCAGGGATAAACAAAATAACTAATTTCAGTTATAAAGAATAAACAAGACAAATTAGAGCGAGTATTTAAATTATTTCAAAACCTTTCTTTTTTTGAGAAAAGAAAATTTACAATACCAAAGAAATCTGTGTCAATTGAATTAATTTTTATGATTTGATTTTTTTCTTGAATAGAATTATATTAGGAAAAAATCAGAGGGGAAATCTTTGGAAATAGAGAAAAACAAATGAAACGAAAAGCCTCTCTCATTCTTTTCCTTCTTTTTCTTATTGGCCAAATCCCTGTGGCAAACGGACAATTCACTCCCGCAGAACTTGCGGAGAGGTCACAATGGGAAGATTTCCTCAAGACAGCAGAGATCATAGAATTCAGAGATGTCGACGAAGGTGTGACAAAGCCAATTTGGCTAACTTTAAAAAAGGGAGAAGTCATAAGAAAGGGAGTCTGGAAAAACCCCAAAGGAATACAGCAAGGGTTCCTCGAGGGATGGCAGTATGAAATCGCGGCTTACGAAATGGATAAGCTTCTCGAACTCAACATGATCCCGCCGACAGTGGAACGAGAATTCAAAGGAAAAAGAGGGTCCCTCCAACTCGCGGTTGACAAGCAGTACAGCGAACTCGAAATCTTTGAAGAAAAAATCAGATTTCCAAAAGACAAATCCGACAACAGAAACAACACGAATTACATAACACGGGCCTTTGACTGTTTGATCGCTAATGATGACCGAACCCAACAGAATATACTCTACAACACAGACTGGCGGACAATTCTTATCGATCATTCCCGCGCTTTCCGGAGCACAAATGAATACACAACGAATCTCATGTATGGAAAAAACGGATTGAAAGGAGCGTTGCTCATCAGACGCCTCCCCCGCTCATTTGTGGAAAAGCTTAAAGCCTTGACTTTAGAAAACATTCAGGAAGCCGTTGGCTCTTATCTTAAGAAAAAAGAGGTCAATGCCATACTGATACGCAAGAAGCTCCTTTTAAAAGAAATCGAAGAGATAATTCAGGAAGTGGGTGAGGATAATTTCCTGTACTGATATTTTTAAAGAATTATTGAATAAATTTAAACGAAAATCTAATTAAAAGGAGAGGAGAAAAATGAAGAGAAAAGCCATTATTTTTTCCGCTTTAATAATTGTTCTTGGATTTAGCGTTCAATCCGTTGCCCAATTCACTCCGGAAGAACTGGCAGAGAGAGGAAAATGGGAAAAATTCCTCGAAAGCGCTGCTGTCACAGATTCAGAGCAGCCCTGGAGAGATGAGGAGGCAAGGACCAATCCTTGGAGACTTACTCTGGAGCAAAATGGAGTTAAACATCGGGCTATTTGGAAAGACGCACAAGGCCGGATGAGAGGTTTCATCGAGAACTGGAAATGGGAGATTGCCGCCTACCGATTGGATAAGTATTTAGGACTGAATATGATCCCTCCCACTGTGGAGAGAGAGTTTCAAGGAAAGCGCGGCTCCTGCCAATTTTATGTGGAAAATACACCAACACTTTTAGTTGTCCAAAATGAAAAAAGGAAAAAACCATCCTACAAAATTTACCCATTCAATCTTGCGCTCTACAAACAACGCGCTTTCGATAACTTGCTTGCCAATAAGGATCGTCATCTGAATCAATTTCTTATAACCGATGATTGGCGAATTATACTGATCGACCACTCACGCTCTTTCGAAACGACAAAAAAATCTACCAAAAAACTCATCTACGATGAGAAATACCATGAAGGTCCAAGGCTCATGAGCCAGCTTCCTCGAACTCTTGTGGAAAAACTAAGGGAAATGAACCATGAAGTGATTCGGGAAGTTGTCGGTGAATACTTGACAGATAATGAAATTGAGGCTGTTCTCGCACGGAGAGATCTAATTATCCAATGGATCGAGAAACGGATCAAGGAAGTTGGGGAGGATAAAGTTTTATACGATTAGAAAGAAGCTTCAGCCTCTTTAATATTTTTGTAGATAGTGAGAACGTTCTGGTCGTCCTCCCGTTTGTAATCAAACCCATCCATTAGCGTGCGGGAAAGAAAAACTCCCAATCCACCAGTTTGCTCCTTCCTGATGCTTTCATCTATATCCGGAGTTTTCAATTTTCGAGGGTCAAAAGGAACACCGCTGTCCCTTATTTCAAAAAACATCTTTCCCTCATCGTACCAGGCTTTGATCAAGATATCCCCATTACTTTGGGGGTAGGCATACCGGATGATATTCACGCATATCTCCAGGAGTGCGAGTTCGATCTTGAAGTAATCTTTATCTGAAATTTTCAATCCCTTGAGGTGCTCTTTTAAAAAGCTCCGCATCCTGTCGAGCTCAACTAATTGGCTTTTGATCTTTAAGGTTTTCATCCTAGAATTGCCGTTCCCGGATTCCTCAGAAAAATCTCTTCTTCTCACCCCATTGTCTCTTTCTTAATTCATACAATTTATACAAAAGAAAAAACGATGTCAAATGGTAAAGAAAATCTATCTGAAAAGTCCACTTTCATGGGCAAAAAAAGCAGCCCACCGATAGGATGGATCCAGCTCAATGGCATCAACCAAGTACTCCTTTGCTTGGGTGTCATTCCCAAGAGCATGGCAGGCCATCGAGGCCCAGAGATAATATTGAGACCTTACACCTCGACCTTGTTGGATGAGGTTTTCACTCCTCACTTTCATCTCCGCGAGCAATCTCTCTGCTTCTTTTGTCTTCCCGAGCTTCCTTAAAGCCAGTGCCTTATAATATCTATTTATGGACGCTATCCCTGTTTTCTCTTTCTCAGCTTCTCTATAATGTCTACCAGCGATGTCTCTCTTCCCTAATTTTTCATAACATAATCCGATATAATAGTTTTCCCTGATGAAAACAGGATGAGATGGTTTTCCTGTCCCTAAATTTTCCGGATACTCCATGGCCGCAAAGTAATCTTTGAGAGCCTTCCTGTACTCCGTGTTTTTGGCATACGAATGAGCTCTTTTCAAAAGGGCAAGAACGTAGACTTCTCTCGCCCGGGTCCATCCTTCCCACGGAAGGAAGGTGTTCGTTCTCAGGATTTCCAGTGCTTTAGTGGATTGATCTGTGTCCACATAGTACTGCGCTCTTTTCAGCACGTAGTTGAAATTCTTTTTTACATTTGAGGGAGCTTCCCTGTAGAGCTTTTCCCTTTCTGCGTGTTTTCTGTTCATGGCGTAAAGCTCATCAAGAGTCACATACAGGCGGAAATCGTCTGATGAATAAGCCACGGCCTTCTCAAACATCTTTTCGGCCATCTCAAAATCTTTCCGTTTTTTCCAATAGACCTCTCCCAGATTTCTGTAGAGCACCGGAAATTCAGGAGAAAACTGGGCCGCTTTTTCAAAGCATTCCAGCCCCTCCTCCCATCTGAGCTTTGCGGAGAGAAGATTCCCGAGATAATAGTAGGCTTTCCAATCGGAGCGGTTATATTTTAAAGCAAGTTTGAGCACAGACTCGGTCTCGATTCTGAAAGGGAAGACATAATCCGGACGGCCAATGGAGGCTTTTTCGAAATACTTTTTGGCTGCGTCTTTGTTTCCCAGCTTATCATTCAGATAGCCGAGATAGTAGTTGACAATTGGATGCTCTCTGACTCCACCATTTTCGTCCCAGAGCATGAGCGTGCGAAGGGCATCATCAAAAAGGTTCATCTCCATGTAATCGACCGCCACCTCAAGGAAGTATTCCGGGTCAGCCCGCAATAAATCAAGCTCACTTTCTCCTGTCAACCACATTTTTTCTATCAGAGCCAAAGGGGAGATCGGATCCTCGCATAAAGCCTCTTCGATGAGAACTCCAGCCTCCTTCTCATTACCGAGATACCTCTCCACAGCAGCCAGCATGACCCTGGCTTTGATATCATCGGGATTGTACCGGATTGTCTTTTTCAGCAGCGCACTCGCATCCAAATAATTTTCATCTCCGAGCTCCAGTGCGGCAAGTACGTACGGCGCAAGGTGCCTGTAGACGGCCCTTCTTGAAACCGTGTAGAGATCATCCCTCAAGCGCAACACGATCTCAAGTCTCTTTTTAGAAAGAGCTCCGTAATATCGAGCCGTATAGTCATCTTCGTCTCTCTTGAGGACTTTATCAAAAAGGGTCAGCGCTTCTTCAGTTCTCCCGGTCTTGTAATAGAGTATTCCCAACCATCTCATTGCAGGCACCAATCCAGGGTCCATTTCCAGAGCCTCTTTGAAGTAATTCATGGCGCTTTCAAAGTTCCAGTGTTTGATAGAATAGTACCCTTTGAGAAAAGCTGTCTCTGCTGATTGGCTTTCGACATCCGGGAAATCCGGCTGAAGCTCAGGAGAAGGGATTTCAGGTTTCTCAGTGGAATAATCGATGATTTTCAGCCCGCTCTTATCCAAGAACTCAACCCTGTAAATTCCATTGTTATTTTTTGATGGGATTCTCTTTCTATAGAACTCCTCGGGAGAAATATCCAGTTTTTCTGAGAAAACCAGAGTTTTTCCCTGGAAAAGTCTTATCTCCGCATCCTGGAATGTTCTTGTCGAATTCAATGCGAAGAAGACAGATTCTTCTTCCCTTTCCAAGTTTACGGCCGCATCAGGATTCACTTTGACAAAACCATGCATCTTCTTCAACGGGTACCACCATTCATCCCATTCCTCGACAAGGCGAGGCTCAAAAATCCATGTATCTCCTTGGGTCGGGAGTCTTCCGGCTTGGATCTCGATGTATTGGCCGTCTTCATCCGTGAGCAGGTCTTCCCATATCGCACCGCTCGGAGCTGTTCCCCATGTCCAAAACTTCTTCCCCGGACTCTCAAACCTCGAGGCGTAATGGGCGGTTCCGTTATCTTTTTCATAATTGTAAGCTCCATTAAAGTCTCCGGGAACCCCACAAAAATAATCATGGGCATAAGGAGTATTTTTATACCAGGAAACATCTCTTCCCTCATATATGGGCCAGGGTCTGGGGTTTCGTCTTCCTCCTGCATACGTGTAGTCAGCTGGTGGAAACACAACTCGTGTATCCGGCCAGGCATGAGAGGCTGCATTGACCCAGAAATAGCCGTTGTTATGAGTCAAGGTTCTGTTGAAGAGTCTTATCCTTGTCTCGAAGTAAGACCTGTCGGGAAAAAGAGTGATAAATACCTCCCATTTCATCCTTCTCACCCATTCCTCAGTCCCGACTACACAAGTCACGCTGCAATCCTCATTCTTTAAGATCTTGGTATTCACGGGTGAAAAAGTGTTCACCGTGTGTCCTAAGGTCGGGAAGTTCCACTCGATCCCCCCGGAGAGCCAGGCTCCTCTCAATGCCACAAGCCCCGGTTTAATGACGTGATTATGATAAATGAAATCAAAATTGTTATTTGTCTTATCGAGAGCCGCAAGGATTCTTCCTCCAACATCAGGCAATATGAGCAGTTTTATATAGTCATTCTCCATCTCGATCACTCTGTGCGTCTTGACGATTTTTTCTCGTGTTATTTCTGTCTGCATGGGATAGGGATATACTCTGAGGTTCCAGAGAGGAGGGCTGGGATCATCAGGCCCAGTCGAGTATGTGGGAATTTTCATCTCAATCTCGCGGACAACCACTTCTCCCAAAATCGATAACGATAAAATCCCAAAGACAATAATAAACAGAAGGACCTTTCTCTTCATTTTATCCTCCCTTTGGATGGATTCAATCCTCTCTTGCATTATGCTGACGTGATGATGAATATCCTGATGAAAGGGATAAGGGCAGGCAGATTTATTGAGTACTATTTTTCGGCGACTCCGAATAACTGAACTCGGCTGTTATCTCTTTCTAGAACATAGACATAGCCTCGAGAATCAACAGCAATAGAGATGGGGTTCATCATTTGACCCTGCTCTGTTCCTGTGCTTCCCCAACTTGTGACCAGGTTTCCATTTTCATCATATTTCAGAATCCTGTTGTTGCCTGAATCGGCAATGTAGATAAAATTATCTTTATCAATGTACATCCCCATAGGACTCATGAACGCACCTTCTGTGGAACCTGCTTTTCCCCATTTTGCGACAAATGATCCTTCAGATGTAAACTTCTGGACTCGAATTCTATCAAGAACATAAACATCATTCTTTTGATTCACGGCAACCGTTTTTGGAAAAACAAAATCTCCATCCGAGGCGCCACGCTTCCCCCACATTCCTATAAGCTCACCATTACCATTGTATTTTTTGACACGGCTGTTTCCTGAATCAACTACATACACATTACCCTGGCTATCGGTTGCGATGCCCAACGGGATGTTAAACATGCCTCTCTCCGCTCCCATTGCTCCCCAATTAGTCTTATACTTTCCATCTTTATCAAACTTGAATACACAGTGATTCTTCGTATCTGTCACATAAACATTGCCTTGATTATCAATGGCTATACCGCCTGGAGTTTTAACGCCTTTCAATCCTCTACCTCCATCGGCCCAATTATTATCAAATTTCCAGTCCGAAGTGATTCTCTGTACTTTCCTTGCCCCTTCACTCGCTACAAACACATTGTTCTGACTATCCACAGCGACTCCTGCCGCATTCTTAAAAATCTGACTCATGGGGCCACCCCATTTGTGAACATATTTGTAATTAACGGGTGTCAAGGAAACGGCGAGAGGGAAAGCGCCCTCCCCTATCTGAATCTCTATTTCTTTTTCCCATTCTGAATAGTTGTCTTTGACAATCTTTACTGTGTGTTTCCCGAATGAAACGTAAGACAACACGCAATTGGTCACTTTATTTGTATCCACACCATCCAGAAAGACTCGAGCACCCACAGGCAAGGATGTGACCTCCACATTCCTTCCAGCTCTTTCCAGCGTATATTCTTTTTTAAAAGGAGTGTGCGGGATGAAGAATGTATCTGTGATTGTCTTGTATCCATCCTTCTCTATTTCTAAAGAGATTTCTGGTGAAGTGGTTCTGTAGATTTCAGGAGATTCACCGATTTCCTTCCCGTTAATCTTTATCATCGCTTCTTTGGGTGTCGTTGAAATCTCGAGTGAATATTCAGTGACTAATCCCCTGAATTCTTTATCCGCCTGGTCAGTAAGGGAGACAATTCTCGGATCAGGATTGAGCCGGACAATCGTCCTGGCGTAATTGTAATCCACTTCGTACATACTCCTGAATTCTCTCAAGGCAGACAACGAATCGTCTTTGCTCGCGTAAGCCACTCCCTTCCAATAAAAAATCTCTGTGGCTAATTCCAGCTGTCTCCTGTGATCAGTGACCGTGAAAGCTTTAGCGATCAATGGCTCCAATGAGATGATGGCTTCATCATAATTCTTCTCCTGACTGATCATTCTCGTGCTATCGTTCATCTTTAATCCGATTTCCGCGACAATCTCGGCCTGTGTCACCACGGGCATGCCTGGAGCTCCTCCTCCAGCTCCGACATCACCAGTCACTTCCTGGACGTTCGTGTTGTAAATCCAACCTGAGTTTCCTTGATAGGTAACTTTATACCAGCTTCCTTCCTTACTTTCTGCATCCAAAATTGTGTTTAACGGAACCCTGACTAGAGTCCTCCCCCCAATCGAACGGGTCGCTTTTATACTGGCATTATCCAGGATGACTTTTACCTTCAGTTGAGCTGCCTCAAGGGCAGCAAGAAGGAAAAAAAGAAGAAATACACTCGTTAAAACTGTGCTTATTCTGAGTTTCTTCTGTTCCATCCTATCCCTCCTCAAAGACACAATGATAATTATATTGATATCGTTATCTGTCCGATTATCTTTCTCGTTTTTCTTCTCTAATGATTCTCCAGATGTCCCCCTGTTTTTCCATCGTCCAGATAATATCGCCCTCAAAAATCCTTTCCCTTTGCCCAGTCTGTTTACTGACTGCGGATGAGAAATTAAAGAATTTGACTTCCGCATGCGTTCTATCTTTGAAATCAATCGATATACCGGAGTTATCCACTTCAGACTGTATATTGTTGAAATTATTAAATATCCACCTCAAATCAGGTATTTTGAGGTCTTTGAGAGCGGAAGAACCGATATAATAATCGAATACCTCAAGCTCCTTGTTCTCCTCAGCTTTCTTGATTGTTTCCACAATTGATAAAATTTCCTTTTTCGCACCCGCTTCAAAAATGGCCCGATCTGACAGATCCCAGTATTTCCGCGCGTCTTTGTGGTTTTTTTCTAATTTAAATATGTTCTCCATTTCCTGCTTACACTGCGAGTATCTTCCGTTCTGGTAATGACTGATACCTGTCTGTAAAGTGGTGTTGATTAAATTCTGGGTTTCCGCTTTATTTTTATAATCGAGAGCTGTTACGTCACCCGGATTCTCGGCAAGGAATGAATCGGCAAGCTTGACTGTCTCATTATAGCTTCCCTTTTCGAAACTCTGCTTAATCTCGTTGAGCTTTAGGATCCTCGGATCAGTAACAGCTTCCTCTTTATCAGGATGTGGTGTGGGCTGGACACCTTGACTTTCTTCGGGTTGAGGCTGAACACTCATTGCTTCTTTGGCTTTATTCAAATAATCTTGAGCGGCTATGTTTCCCGCATCTTCCGCAAGGACTGCTTCGGCCAGACGGATAGCTTCCGCATAATCGCTCTTTTCCAAGCTCTCCTTGGCCTTGTTTAATTTTTCTTCTTTGGTGAGTGTCTCAAGAGGCAGACTTTGACTCGAAGAAGAACCCAGCATTCCTGTTATTTTCTGGACCACCTCCCTAACAAAAGGCAATTTCCCAGTCTGGTCATTATAGAAATAAGCTCCTCCGGCGACGATAATTAAAAACGCAGGTATCGTGACTCCGAGGATAAGGCCCAGTCTGCTTTTTTTCTTTTCTTCCTCTGCGACTTCCTCTTCTTTTTCTTCCTTTTCAGGGATGGGAGCTTCCCTGGTCACGGTGACAGCAATGGTTTTATCAGACAGTCTGTCTAAATTACGCAGGTCATCGGCGAGCTGATTACAATTCTGGTAGCGGTCATTCGGATCTTTGGCCAAGGCTTTGCCGATTACTTTTCCAAAGCCTGCCGGAAGTCCCTTTTTAACTTCATTTAGAGAGGGTGGCTCTTCATTGATGATTTTATATATCACTGTCGTGATGCTCTCGGCCTCAAAAGGTCTTCTTCCTGTCAAAAATTCATACAGGATACAACCCACTGAGAAAATATCTGAGCGCTTATCCACTTTCTTTCCCATGACCTGTTCAGGGGACATATAACTCGGTGTTCCCACGGCTGTTCCGGATTGGGTTAAAGTCGAAGTATCCACTCGTGCCACCCCAAAATCACAGATATAGGGTTTTCTATTTTTATCCAATAATATATTGCCGGGCTTAATATCTCGATGAACGATTCCATGTTGATGGGCAAAATCCAAACCACCGCACACCTGTTCCATGAGCTTGGTCACTTCCGGAACAGTGAATTTCTCTCCCTGCGCAATTAGCCTCTGGAGACTCGGACCTTCAATATACTGCATGACAATGTAGGTCAGGTCTTTCTCTCTTCCCACGTCGAAGATTGTGATAATATTGGGGTGGGTTAATTTTCCCGCTGCCTGGGCTTCTCTAATGAATCTCTGCATAATTTCTTCATTATCAGTCTCTTCCGAAGCCAAATCGAACCTAATAGTCTTGATCGCCACTTGGCGACCAATATCAGGGTCAAGAGCTTTGTAAACGATCCCCATCGCTCCTTTCCCCAGTATGCTTTGGATCTCGTATTTTCCTATTTTTTTCATTTTCGACTAATTCAAATGTGTCCTTACTTTATCCAAAGAGCCCTTGTGCGCTCCTATGATTACAAATGACTCATCCGCTGTCAATCATCCGTCAGGAGGATTTTAGGGGTGAATTCTGGATTTACTCCCTCATCTGAAACGATGATAGCCGACATCTTCCCGCTACAGAGGTCTTCGACAGGAAATTGCCCGTATAATAGAAAAGTAGGCACGACCTCTCCTTCGAACTGGATTACCCAATGATTACGAATACCACTAACTTCAGCTTTTTCTGTATTATCCCTTAAAAAATATACTAGAAAAATACGCTTGTCAAGAAAAGTTTAGAATTGAGTTTTGCCAAAGAATAGTGAATCGTGTTAAAACGTTCTTGGCATTGATTGATAGCGAAAAAATTATAAAATAGAGCTTTTTTTCACTATTATGAGGTCTGAAACAGGAAAGGAGAGAGTTGTCGACCTGTAAATGACAGATAAAAAGGCAGAAACAGCCGCTTTTCAGAAAAAGTTATTTCGCTGGTATGAACGGCACCACAGGACACTCCCCTGGCGGGATTGTGTTGATCCCTATAAAATATGGATTTCTGAGGTCATGCTCCAACAGACAACAGTCCAGACAGTTCTTCCCTACTTTGCCAAATGGATAAAAACATTTCCTAGTGTCAAAGATCTCAGTCAAGCCCCGCTTCAAAAAATCCTCAAAGCCTGGCAGGGCTTGGGCTATTACCAGAGAGCGAAAAACCTCCACAAGGCTTCGAGAATAATCATGGATACATTCAAGGGACGAATCCCCCAGGAGTACAAAGAGTTGAAAAAACTACCTGGATTCGGCCCCTACATCACAGCCGCTGTCCTGAGCCTGGCTTTTGATAAGCCATTTCCGGTTGTGGATGCCAATGTGCGCAGAGTCTTGATGAGGTTGAAAGGAGCTCGAGGCGAAGCCAATCCCAAAAACGATAAAGGGCTTCTCGATTTTCTCTCTCCTTACTTTCCTCAAAAAAAGACTGGCGTTTTTAACCAGGCGATGATGGAGTTGGGTGCCCTGGTTTGCCGGTCTAAAAATCCCTCCTGCCTTCTCTGTCCTCTCAATGATTTCTGCCAAGCATTTAAAGACGGCAAACAGGAGGTCATCCCCCTCCCTAAAAAAAGGAATTACCGGAGGATTGAAGCAGTCGTGGCCATAGTCAGAAAAAATGGAAAACTCCTCATTCAAAAAAGACCGCCTGAGGGACTTCTGGCAGACCTCTGGGAATTTCCAGGTGGAAAAAGAAAATCCGGAGAAACACTGGAGGAAGCCCTTCACCGGGAAATAAAGGAAGAACTCCACACAGAAGTCCAGTCGGAAAAATTCCTGATTAGAGTTCAACATGCTTACACTCAATTCCAGGTAACTCTCTATGCCTATGAATGCCGTCTGAAAAATATGCCGCGCCTGAATAAAAACCTTCACCGCTGGGTGACTCTGAGGGGTATGAGGCACTATCCATTCCCCTCAGGAAGCGCAAAAATCATAAAACACATGGAGCAAAGTGAAAAAATTCACGGCGAATAAGGCAAAAAGATAAATGGACGTCACCTATCAGTTCGTTAATTACGGCGAAGTCTTAAAACCTGTTGATGACGTTTTAGCCCTGGACGTCGGGATGAAAACCATCCCTGGTGTCATCGACCATCACCATCCACAGGCGGAAGTCGAGTGCACCGCTTCATTGATTATAAAGCATCCTCATCTTGTCCTGGACCACATCAAAAGAGAAGATAAAACAGGATTAAAGAGAGACTCCATCCAGTTATGTATCATCACACACCGCCTCCCGGATTTTGACTCAATCTCTTCCGTTTTCCTTGCCTTAAAACTTATTGAAACCGGAGAAGTGGATACGCATATGGAAAATATGGCCCGCTATGTCAAAATGGTGGATTCGGCCACACTGCCGAAGAGCATTGACCTGACATCCACACCCTACTCCATTCTTCGCTCACTCCACACAGAGATAAAAAGAGAAAAGGAGGACGTCAGCCTCCAGAGGATGGGAGAAGGTTTGAAATTCATGAATTTCCTGTATTCCAGGTCAGAAGAGGGATACGACATCGTCCAAAATCGAACCCTTTTTTCAGGAATAAACAGGTACGAGAGGGCAATAAGGAGGGTGGAAAACGACTACTTCAATTACCTCGCTGATGTCAAAAAGGCCAGAAAAGTCATGCTTTCCCTCCCGAAAACCACGGGAAGAGGCCGGATTCAGGTTGACAGCCTCATTGTTAAAAATCCAAAGAGCTTCCTTCTCAGAGAATGGGCTCGAAGAGATAGAGAAAATACCTCACTCCGGGACGGTTTCTCCTTCCTGATGACAAATTTCTGGGACCACCGCTATATTCTTGGGGTAGATCCGGAAAAAGGAGTCAATCTCAAAGGCCTTGGAGACTTACTGAATGAAAGGGAGATGGAAAAAAGGGTTGAGACCGAAAGGCCTCTCGTTTTTCGCTGGTATGACGGGAACTGCCCTTTTTTCAATTTCCGCATCATTGATTCTCCACAGGATGGAACCGAACTCAGCCAGGAAGAGATTGAAGATGTGCTTCTCTTTTTCAGCCAAAATTGGGAATAAACAAAATGGGGACGTTCCCCAAGGTACCACCTTAAAATATTAGGTTTATGGGAACATTCATTAGAGGAACCCCTTATATCAAATTTATTAGATAGAAATAGACTAAAAAACTCTGAAGTCAGTTTAATCTTTCTGTCTATTCAGAATCATTAATTTATTTTAAGGTGGTACCTTGGGGAACGTCCCCATAAAACCATAAAATCATTTGCCGATAAAACGGTTGATGAATTCGAAAGTCCGGTTGTAGGCCTCCATGCGGTTCTTGAACAGCAAGAATTCGTGAGGTTCGTCGGGTGCGATCATGAGCTCGATGTGCACATCACCCTTGGCCCGCAGTTTCTGAACGATATCTGTGGTCTGCTGGAAAGGCACGTTACGGTCGTCGTCTCCGTGGATGAAGAGCACGGGCGAGGTCCAGGTCTCGAGGCTGCCCACCGGTGATGAATCCTGAGCAAGTTTACGTTGGGATTCAGGGAGATCCCTCCCCCGCAATACAGACCAGTCATGGACACCCGCCATATCCACACCCACCTTGAAGATGTCAGAATTACGGGCCAGTGCCATGGCTGTCAATAGACCGCCGTAAGAGAGGCCCCACTTCCCAATCCGTTCGGCATCCACCTCGGGCCGGCTCTGGAGATACTTGGCACCGGCCAGGACATCCTGGTATTCGGCCGCACCGCGCATGCCAGTGTCGGGAGCGCTCCGGAAAGAGCGGCCGTAGCCAATCCCACTGCGGTAGTTTACAGAGATCACCACATAGCCCTTGTTGGCAAAATACTGGTTGATTCCATAGGCTTCCGAGTAGAACTCCATGTAATGCCACCCCAGAAGCATCTGGCGGATAGGGCCGCCATGGGTATAAACCACGCCGGGACGCTTATCGCCAGGCTTGGCTCCTTTGGGAAGAAAAAGCTGGCAGGGAATCTCCAGCCCGTCCGGGGCTTTGACAATCACAAGCTCTGGAATGACCAGCTCGTCCATGGGGTATTCCGCAGGGAGTGTTTCCGGTGCGACAACTTCAATCTTGCCGCCCTTGACCGGGACCGTGGCGATGGAAGTGGGATGGACGGCTGTTGCATACAGAAAGGCCACTTTTTCCCCTGAAGCCAGCGCAACGGGATAAGTACCGATCGTGGCGCCTTTAGTCAGTTGTTTCGCTTTGCCACTACCGCCGGTGGGAACCTTCCAGATGTGGCGTCCGTGGATATCTGCCAGGTTGCTGCTGAAAAACAGTGTTTTCCCATCACTGGAAAGCCCAAGTTGTTCCACAAACGCCTCTCCGGGAGTAAGGTCCACAGGATCTCCTCCTGAAAGGGGCATGGAAAACACATGATTCCAGTTCTCGCATTCAGCCGTGAAAAGGATGCGGTCGTTAGCTGTCAGCTCAAAGTTCCGGAAGGAATAAAACAGGGATTCAGCCTCAGGAAACCGCCAGATTTCCTGCGCAGTCCCCTTCTCGGCGTCGGCCACCCAGAATGCAACATTGGTCACCGGCCCGCGTCCACGGAACCCTCTGAAGGCGCCTCCGCCGTACTGCAGCCCTGGTCTTCGCTGGAAAACGATCTGTGTGCCATCAGCAGACCAGAGGGGATTGCTGTCTAGGTCAACATTGGGCGCAATCCATGTGATTTTTCTTTGTCCGACGTCGAACACCCCTATAAAGCTATGGTCGTCCCTTCGGGTGACAAAAGCGACCCGGGTGCTGTCCGGAGACCATCGGGGAGAACCGTTCTGCCCGGCCGCCCGGAAAAGAAGCTCTGGTTCCTGGATAGCCTCGGGATTGGATGGAGGGGTCAATGGAGCACGGTAGATCAACCCTTCATTCACAATCAGGAGCCAGCGTCCGTCTGGAGAAAGAACAGGATTGCTTCCGGGTGCCACCCTCCAGAGTTGGCCCGTATCGGTTCTGACCGCCCAGATGGCCTGCTCCATGCCATCCGGGTCGCTTCGGGAATTTGTGACCCATCCTTCACTGTTGGGCCGGCCGCCTTTAACAAAGACCACGGTCTTTCCGTCGTCGGCTATATAGACATCCGGGATTTCAAAAACCTCGTCACGGACATAGCCCGTCAGGTTGACAGGTTTGAAATCGGGAGCCGCTGCAGTCCACACATTCCTTTCCCCTTTCGAATAGAAAACCCAGGCGATACGGTCAGTGTTCTTGGCCGACACCAGACCCCAGGGATAAGCAGGACTCAGGACTTCTTCCAGAGTAAATGTCCCTTTGGCCCAGGCCTGGCCGTTTATAACTAAAAGGATAATTAAACAAATCACTAAGCTGAAAAACTTCACTTTTTTCATGTTCCCTCCTCTTTTTCTTTTGATAAGGATGGGGCTACCAAAATCATCCTCCTTACCATCCTCCTTACAATAATACAACAGAATGTATTAAATCAATAAAAATGCGAAAAACGCGCTCAAAGGTTGGGAAGAAGAATATTATATACTCTTTTATAGGAATGATGAGTCCGGTTTTGATCTTTGAAGAGATTGAAGACGTGCATCTCTTTTTCAGTCAAAATTAGGAGTGAAGCGATAAGGAAAGAAAAAATGGCGGAGAGGGTGGGATTCGAACCCACGGTCCCGACTTTAATCGAGACAGTCGCTTAGCA
>Ga0209636_10001166_pt1 | contig 26417 bp, 27 predicted proteins | sample DeeMarSWOR152_54_FD_187464 | JGI IMG/M metagenome (GOLD analysis project Ga0209636, IMG submission 187464) | Marine sediment microbial communities from White Oak River estuary, North Carolina - WOR-1-52-54 (SPAdes) (version 2) | ecosystem: Environmental > Aquatic > Marine > Intertidal zone >...
CCTGTCTGAGCTGGTTTTCTGCAGTTTTGACTTCAATTCTGTCCATGGTCTTACCTCCATACATAGGTGGAGATAAGTGTTGTGGAAATACTGCCCAAATGTAATATGAGAAAAAAAGTCACCCCAGCAATGAAAAAATACCATATTTCAGGAGAAAAGACATATGAATGGCTGAAAAATGTGAAAAAATACTGTACTGTCTTTGTACGATATTTTCCCGAAGGGTTCTCATCCTATGATCCTTATCTCTTCATGTTTGAAACTGATTACGAAGATTTTGTCATTGATCTTTTCTCAGAAATACCAACATCTCCCTTCTTTTATAAAGTCTCAAATAAGTTGTTTCTATTCGCAAACGTGGATAGAAGACTTGTGAAAGTTACTGATACAGAAAATGAAGTACCTGATATTTCTAAGCTGCACATTCCTCTTCTCATTGAAGACCTTTTGGAAAAAGGAATTATAACGAGCGAAGCGCACGCCGCGTCTGAGTACTACTGGATAAAAGATCTCTAACCTGGAACGGGAGGTGCGCCATTGCCACCTTCACCACAAGGGACAGGGTCACCGTAGTAGGGATGCTTAAATATTGTACTATCCGAAAATTTTTCATATTGGAGAGAGACCTTTTCAGATATTTCCTCAGTGATAGCAAAGGTTCCAAGAATGAGAACCCCAACTATCAGCAGAAGTGCGAACATCTTTTTCATTTCTTTCACCTCTGCACCTCTTTGTATTCCGATTTAAAAAGGTTTTGCCCTAATAACCTACCAAGTTATTAGCCCTTGTGGAATTAGCAATAGAAATAGTCTTAGATAGTGCATATTTTTCCATAGTACCACGATTACCGATTTCTTTCAGATAATTCATTCTCCTTATTCCGAAGATAAGCTGAACATTCTTTGGAAAACTCATATAAAATATTCCATCCAAGATCAATTTACAGAGATTTCATATAGGTGCTCGTAAAACACGGAGAGAGACAAGAGCACTTGTATGGATTTTTCTGAAGGTAGAAGCTTTAACTTCTACTTTCAGTCATATCTTTCACCCCCCTGAGCCGGATTGAATCCGGCTCTCACCTTGGGGAGTACAACGTTACCACGTCCGCTGTTACTCAAAACGAGATGGCTATGTCCCCAAGCTATGTTGAATAGTTGCCTTATCTTTCGGCACAAATCTTTCACCCATCGAGGAGGGAGAATTTCATTTCTTCTCTCCTCGTACAAAGGGAAGAAAGCGGGGGACATAACCTTTCAGAAAGAATATGAACCGTAGTCCTCAATTTGTAGTTCACAAGCCTTCAGAAAGTATCTGGAGGAAAAAACAAGATATGGAAGGAAGAGCTGAATAGTGCTAGACCGAATCTACAGAGTGCTTTCAGTCAAAAAACCTTCATCCCCTTTTGGTTTAAACATCCAGTTCTTCTTTCCTCTCAATTAAGGAAGGGAGGGACAGAATATGGCCTAAAAGAAGGGATTTTACTCCCTTCGGGACCGGATTCCCTGAATTCTTCCCTTCCTGCTTTATGGTGAGACCGTGTCTAAACCTGCATTAAATCTCCAAGAAAGGATAAAATCTCTTGAGAGTATTGGTTCAATCCTCTTATTACCATCCAAGCTGCAGAAAGGATATGGTTCACCTTTATTTAGCTGCCCTGTGCAAATCAGAAGCCCCCGTGGAGATGAGGTTCTCCTTTTCATCCTTTGAAAGGATACAAAACCTTGACACACGGGGCAGCTTCCAGGGAGATGAAAGAATTGTAGAGTTAGGGATGGATGGAAGATGGTGAAAAGACGAAAAGAGGGATATAGATGCCAAAAGGGACAAAAAGCTTAGGATATACCCCAGAAAAGGACACAAATGAAGTGAAAGAGGAAGACTGTTCAGAATCAATTCTAAGACAGATACCAGTAGAGTATAGAGAAGAACCTGTAATGTTTGCATGCCTAGTGTGCGGAAAATTAATGAGTGAACCACACTTACTGGACGTGCAAAGTGTTATAACAAAAGGGGGGTACTTTGTTCAGAAAACTCGCATTTTTGATTCAAAAGTAGTTTTTGAGCATGAATTTGTGCACTACTACGATGAGGAGGAAGATATTGGCATGGAAGAATCGCATACAGTGGTTACTGTGATTTCTGCTGAATTTGATGGTACTGGTGAGTGTACCGTCTTTGACATTCTGGAGATATGTCCTTGTGATACTGAAGATTTTGTGAAAGAAGAAAAACTGATGGAAGTGGAAGATGGGTAAACAAAGACAATCAGGAGGTGGAATCATGACAATAGATAAAAGAGATTTGGAAAGAAAGGAAAGACCAGAAATAAACAAAAAAGGGTATTTATCAGAACTGTTCAACTTTGCATGTGTTTTAAGAGGGGAAGTAAAACACCTGGAAGATATCAAGGAATACATTGTACAGGAATACATGGACACAGGACTGGTGAAGCTGATTAAACCCACTTACGAGAAAAACGAGATCTACATTGTGACAGATGATGAATGGAAAGAGTACCAGAAACTGAAAGAAAAAGATGAGAGACTGATCGGATCAGCCTCCAATGGGTGACAAAGGAGAGTGTACTACATTCGACATTTTAGAGGTACGCCTCGGGTTGAGTGACAGGGAAGGTGGTATGGAGAGTTCATCTGACAAAAATGAAGGACTTTATTTTCTGGGTGCTTATGGGACAGCAGAGGTTTTAGAGTACATCAAAACCCATCCTCAATGCAGAAAAGAGGATGTGGATGTTCTAGTAAGGGACATCACTGCGACGGATTTAGTAGAGAAACTCCAAGAAACTGGAAGCAATTGAATTGAAGGTGTGTCAATGGTTACAGAAAATGATTTTTTCCAGGTTTTGGGTGCAAAAGATACCATGAAAATCCTCGAATACCTGAATCAGCACGGAGGAGGATTTTACACAGATCTCACAGAGGTTACAAACACCTTCACAGTGAATATGCGATTACGTGAGTTATTACTTTTTAACCTTATCCATGATCATGAACTAGAGAATGGAGAGAAGTGGTATTCCCTGACAGAGAAAGGTCAACAAATTGTGGAACTTATGAAAGACCTGGTACAGTTGGTTGGGAGGTGCTCCAATGAATAGAAAAAATTCAATTTTCCGTGTTTTGGGATCAGCAAGTGCAAAAGAAATCCTTGAACCCCTAGTTGGTAGGTGATACTATGGATGATACTCCAAAGAAATTAAAAGACTATCACAAAATCTATGAACAGGTGTATGAGAATCCTGGTATCCCTTCATACCAGATCACCAAGAATACAGGCATCTCCAGGAGCACAGCCTCCCGGTATTTGCAGGAAATGTACAAATTGTCCATCATGAAGGGGCCTTTAATCTTTATAGAACCTGCTGAAAATTACAAATTGTATGCGGCATTTCTTGAATTTGAGCATCCTGTACCCACCTATCTGGAATTTAAGGGATTTCCCAATGTCATCCACAGAAGTTTGTCTCTAGGAAACTGGAATATACTGTTGATCTGCGAAAAATTGATGAACTTTTCCGTGTTGAATGGGTTCAAAAAGTGTATTTACCAGGGTGCAAAGAGCGTAACATACCTTTCCAAAGTGACATCAATAGACTGGGATCAATCTATCAAAAAAATGTATACTGTGGTATCCCCTCCCAACCAAAAATCCACTCTATACGAAGAAATTCCATACATCCCCTGGAATAATAAAGAATGGATTCTCTACCACAAATTTAGACACAATACAAGAGCACAAGTCATGCCCGTTCTAAGAGAGTCTAAAATCCGATTCGTCCAATACCAGAAGTGGCTTTCTGAGCTACCTCAATTCGTCAATATACAGCCCGCTTTCTACCCTTATGGTCTTGACAGCTACTTTGTCATAGATTTCTTATTTCACTCTGAATATCACAAAGAATTAACACATATTTTGGGCATGCTCCCCTCAACAACTGTATTCTTTTCAGTGGATGAATACCTTCTAGCCAGGTTAACCTTCCTGAGCACAACCCAAGAAAACGAATTATTATCACTCATCTTCCATTTAGGAGAAAAAGGATATTACAAAGCCTTCCATTCAGCACGAGTTGTATCAACTTCACACCAGCAATTAAATGAACTGACTGGAGATTTTCTTTTGAGAACTATGACCAATCGTGGGGACTAGGCCGCGCAGCAAAGAAAAGTCAGGACGCAGCATCTGTGGACTTCATAACAGGAACTCCTCTCGTATCCTTTTTAGAGGGAATTAAGTCGTGATTGTCGGCCTTATAAGCATGTGAATTTAAAGATTCTTTTAGTAGCGTAAAATGCTTAAAAAATATTAAAAAGACGAAATTGTTACACGTGTAACAGATCGAGAACAAAAAATTTGAACTTCATAGGGGACGAAACATATATATAGCTGAAATACCAATAAATTCTATCCCTTTACAATTCATGAAGGATTGCAGAAGGTGACAGTAGTAGAATAGAAGGAATCTGTAATGGTGGTGATAAAATGAGGAAGATAATAACCCTAGTATTTGTGGTGCTACTGCTCCTCAGCAACGTGGATGTTACACACAGTAAAGACACTATAAAAGTACTGGTAGATGAGATGAGGGTAGCTTCTGTAGATGAATTGGCTCAAAAATTCTTATCCCTTCTTTTGTCCAGAACTCCTGACTTTTCTATTCTCTGAAATTCTCAGAAAATCAGGAAGAAAATTTATTGGTGAGTTAACCCAAACCTTATATATTTTGAGGATGAAAGATGCACATCTATCATACAGATAGAATGGGAAAGCATTCTCAATGAATGGAGGAGGTAAGAAGGTGATAGTATGAGAAAGATGGTAGTCTTTGCAGTTGCGGCAGTGCTCCTGGCGAGCAGTGCGAGCATTGTAAGAGGTAAAGATATAAAGGTATTAGTAGATGAGTCGAGACTGTATGAGATAGATCCACTGATTCAAGATTTTTTAATCAATACGATTGATTTGCCCGATTTTTTTTGGGATGTTTATGATTGGGGGTATTCTTTTAACAATATATTCGAACCCTGGGGATTTGCGTTTGCGAAGCTGGAACTTGAGCAAGTAGCTACTGTGTTTATCAAAAAAGAGGGGGAGCTTAGCTATTCCACATTGAGAGAGTACGATATACTGGTTATAGCGTCATTTGAGGAGGATTACACCTCTGAAGAGATGGATGCTATCAGAAAATTCGTGGAGAATGGTGGGGGGCTGCTCTTATTGGGAGATTTTGAGTACCCCAACAATAGTATTGCACAGGCATTTGATGTTCTTTTCTACTCAGAAACAGCAGTCATTGCTGACAACAAAGCAGTGACATTTGCTGGTGATAACCACCAGTTCTATGTCATTGATATAGAGGAGCATCCAATCACAAAGGGTGTCGATCGGATTGCTCTCAACTTTGGAATACCTCTATCAAGCTACGAATCAGGGAAAGTGCTGGCGAGGACAAGTGGGAGCTCATGGGCAGACAAGGACGGACTTGGCTCAAAAGATGCGGATGAGGAGGAAGGTCCTTTTGACATCCTTCTGGCCATGGAAGTGGGCAGAGGAAGGGCAGTCTTTTTTGGGGGTGCAACATCGTTCTGGAACACGATAGTTCTTGGGGAGGAGGAGAACCTGGATTTGCTGCGTAATGCAGTGGAGTGGTTAGGTGAACTGGGTGGACCATACAAACAGTACAAGATCATGAACGAAGAGGCACAGAACGTTTTATCTGAAGCTGTATCTCTGTATGAGGATCACCAGTTTCCTGAGGCAAAAACAAAATTTGAGGAAGCTGTTGGTGCATTCGAGGAATCCAAAGAGGCTTATCCAAATGCTGAAGCAGATGAAGGCATTGAAGAAGCTCATGGCTACCTGGCAACGTGTGAGATTGGAATAAAAGCTGACGAAACCTTTGGTAATGCTCTGGATCTATTTGACAGCCAGGAGTACGAGAGAGCGGTCGATGAGTTTGAAAAAGCAAAAGTGCTGTACGAGGAGATCGAATATAGGGGAAGAGCAAAAGAGTGCACCACAAAGATGGAAGCTGTCTTATTATTCCAGAGAGGAGAAGATGCCCTCAGTAGAGCACCAAGTACTTTTAGTACCGCAGGGTATGAAAAAGCCAAATCCATATTCGAGCAGTCCAAGAGTAAGTGGGAAGAGTACAATGATTCTGATCAAGTGGCAACATGTGAAGAGAAGATTACTTTGTGCAGTAATGGAATTGCACGAATCAAGAGAAACAGGATGATGGTCATTGTTGGAGGGGTGGCTGCAATAGTGATGGTCGTGGTGGTCGTTGTCGTGCGTAAACGCAGGCCAAAACTAGCAGTAGTAGAAGTCACACCAGAAATACCACCGGCAGAAGCTCCAGCCAAGCCAGGAGACATTATTCTGGAAGCACTCAAAGTCCAGTATGCTAAAGGAGCAATCACTAAAGAAGAGTACAAACAGTTGAAGTCAATAGTGGAGAAACCAAAACCAGAAGAAGATATTGTTATGAAAGCACTTGAAAAACGATATGCCCAAGGGAAAATCACCAAGGAAGAGTACGAAAAGTTGAAGTCAGCAGTGGAGAAGAAATAGATTTTTTCTTACTTCTTTTACCTTCTACTTTTTTTGAAGGAGAAACCAGACAATTTCTTTGATACGTGGTTTCATGAGTTTTCTGAAATAGCAGTTCTCATAAATGGATAACCTGTCCGAGTTGTCTGGATTCCAATTTCGAATCCTTCCCTACAATGACCTTCTCTTTTCTTCTTTCTTCGGTACAATATCAGTACACATACCTGCGGCCACTGTGGTAACTCCATCTCGTAACGCGAACCGAGATAACCGTGGAAATTCCGAAGCTTTTTCAATCACTAACGGTTTTAACGGCTGAATCCACACTATACCCCCCTGACCTGGAGGGACTCCCTTAGTATCTTCAGAGAGAACTTCACCTGTGGTAATATCAAAGGTGCTCTCTACTTTGACGATTTTAACCGGTACCACCGCCTGGTGACAGTGAATAATGGGACAATACCCTTCTCCAATGTACCGGTTCCATGCCATAATCCTCGCCTTAAATTTCTCTGCCACCTCTGACAATTCTTCAGGTTTACACACCATGTACCCTTTTTTGATTTCTCTCTTGTTGACTGCTCCCGACAACGCTAACCCTACATCAAACCCTGGCTCAGCTTTCTTGAACCGCTTATGCTGCCATTCAATAGATAACACCTTCCCACTCCCCCCATACGGGACGACCTCTATAGTATCACCATCTTCTACTTGTCCGCTCTCCACCTTGCCAGCCACAATAACCTTCCCCACACCTCGCGACCTGAACGTTCTCAAAACTGGCATCCTAAAAGGCATATCCACTAACCGAAGAGGCTCCTCCAGTGTGTCCAACGCTTCCAAAAAGGTTAACCCCGTATACCATTCCATTTTTTCTGATTTTGTCGCAATATTCTCCCCGTAAAACGCTGATACTGGTATGTACAGCATTTTCTCCATCTTAGCGAACCCTAAAGAAGAGAGAAACTCCTGAATTTTCCTTTGCACCTCTTCAAAAGCATCCTTTCTGTAGGTCACTAAATCCATTTTGTTGACCACCACGATTAACTGGTTCACCCCCAGTGTCAACATCAGTATAGCGTGCTCCTTGGTCTGAGGCATGATCTTATCTAAGGTGTCTTGTGCATCCACCACTAGAACGCCAGCATCTGCTTCTGCAGCTCCCGTGATCATGTTCTTCACAAAATCTGAATGGCCAGGAGCATCGATAATGTTGAATCGCCTTGTCTCAGTCTCAAAGGGTTTAAACCCTAATTCAATGGTTAACCCTCTTTTTCTCTCTTCTAAACTGGTATCCATGAAGAAGGCGTACCTAAAGGTTTCCTTTCCCAAATCTTTGGCATCTCTTTCTGCTTTATCCTTTTCACTCTTGGAGACTAAGTCTAACTCTTCAAATAATCGCCCTATCAGCGTGGACTTTCCGTGGTCCACATGGCCTGCAATCACCAGGTTTATCATGGGTTTTTCCATAGTATCATCCCAGTGCATCTGACAGTTCATCCACAAGAACAGGAGTTTGTTCTTCTGTTTTAAGATTCTTGAGCATGACCTTTCCTTCTTTTAACTCTTTCGGACCCAGAATAACAGCATACCGAGCAATTTCTGACGCGTACCCCAACTGTCCCTTTAGATCCCTTCCTGTCATCTCAATCTCTGCCTTGTACCCTTTCTCTCGCAAATTCTGTGAGATTTCTATAGCCTTTCTGTCTAAACTCCCATCTACTGTGGCTATGAAGACGTCCACTTTTTCAGGTACAGAAATATCCTTCACTAACTGTCGAGATTGCACCACTCTGTCAAATCCGAAGGCATACCCTGTGGCAGGCGTGGGCTGTCCGCCGAACTCTTCCACTAGCTTGTCGTAGCGGCCTCCTCCGCACACCTGTTTTTGTGCACCCAACAAGGGAAAGTCAAATTCGAACACAGTTCCAGTATAAAAGTCCAATCCTCTGGCCACACCTAAGACGACCTCGTAATTCGTGACACCAAAAGCTTCCAAATACGTTAAGACTTCATCGAGATCTTCCAGTGATTTTTCCACTGCTGTTCCTGTTAACAACTCTTTCGCTTGTGGCATGACCTCACTGCGGGGTCCTCTGATCCTGGATACTCTTAACAGTAAATCAGCTGTCTCTTCAGGGACACCATCTGCTATCCAGATTGCTCTGTAGGTTTCCTCCAATGCCTTAGGAAGTTTTTCCGCCCATTGGGGGATCTTTTCTAGTGCAGAAGGGAGGACCTCGTACTCACCAAAGGAAGACTGTACCCCTTGACTGATCAACTGCATCTGCATATCGTAGAGCATACTCAAGTAGGTTTTGATATAGCTCTCATCTTCTACTTCCATTTTTGCTTTTTCAGCAATTAATTGACATTTGTCTCTGGTTGACATGATGGAATCTATATTCCCGATGATACGGTTCTGATCTTCTGTGTCAAACCCTGCATCTTCTAAGATGCCTCTGAAAATGCCAATATTTCCTACCTTCAGTATGTACCCTGTCACACCTGCGTTCTCTAATGTTTTGGCACCCACCGTAATGACTTCAGCATCTGCTGCAGGAGATGAACTCCCCACTAATTCGATACCTGCCTGCCAGAACTGTCTGTACCTGCTTGCTTGCGGTTCCTCGTATCTGAAACAGGGGCCAATGTAGTAGAACTTGTAGGGTTTGGGCATGTTCAGCTTCCCCGTGACGATCATGCGGCACACTGCAGCTGTCATCTCTGGCCGCAACCCGTACTCCACGCCATCTGCCACGAAGGTAAACATTCCTTCTCTGATCTCTTCTCCTGATCTTGCTGCCAACAAAGCGAACTCCTCAAATATGGGTGTTTCTATTTCCTGGAATCCAAAGGATTCAAACGTCTTTCTAACAATTTCTTCCACATAGCGTCGTTGAGCTTTTTCTTCGGGAAGAAAATCCATAGTACCTCGCGGTAAACTAAATTCTACCATAAAACCACCTCATTATTCTTTGAGAAAAAGCTGCCCAGTTAAAACTACCTTGAACACGTTTTGGTTTAATCCTTGTGAAGGCAATCCCTTCTGAGCATTTTTATCACCTAGATGTACAGCACCAGAAGAGTATATAAAGATTTCGGTTCTGAGGGGGTTGTCAAGTCTTTAGAGGTCAATGTGTTACACGTGTAACATCTCAGATAATATATCATTTTTCCAACAATTCAATTTGTAAAAAGAAAATCTGTAAACCCGAGGAGATTCTATCCACCGAAAATTTGACAACCCCGTTCTGAGGTTCTGAGAATTCAAAAATCAGACGCATAAATCTAAAATATCTTTAAATATCAGAAATCCTAGAAAATAACTAAAAAAAACAACAAAATGTTACACGTGTAACAAAAGTGAGAGAAACACAAAGATATGCTGACCAGCATTACATGTAATCCAATAGCATGATGAGGTTATCTCTCAAAGGAGAGTATTCTGCAAAAAAATAAGGGTAACACCTCACAAAAATGAGGCACTATCAAAAAGGGATAATCTTCTTGATACTGATGCATAAAAGTTATAAGTTCAGTAGTGGAGAGCAGCACATGTGTAGTGACGTACGAGCATGGGTTTCATATGTGGATGTTATGCGTAAAATAGGAGGATTTCTAAAATTTTTGTGGGTAGAAAACCAGGAAGCTGGGCACGTGGCACAACCTTTTCCATACACACAAAAGGGGGAATGCTCGTGAGTTCACGAATTCATCAATTCTGGATAGAACGGATTCATTCTTTCTACATAATTGTCCGATTCATATTTGCTGTTGCTACTGCGTTGACAGCCAGCATTGCTACCATATACTTGCTGGGTAAGGGCCTCTCCTACACTGAGGTGGGGGCAGTATGGGGTGTCGTTGTCTTTGTGGCTACTGTACTGGATTTTCCCACAGGGAATTTTGCCGATATCTACGGCAGGAAAACTGCTTATGTCATTGGAATTGTATTGTATGGTGTGGGTATGCTGGTATATGGTGTGGGCACCCATTTGTGGATGTTCTTTGCGGCAGCCTCTTTTGTAGGGTTTGGATCTGCCCAGATCAGTGGATCAATTTTCTCGTGGGTTATAGACGAACTGATCAAGGTGAACAAAAGTGATATGACAGCCAAAGTCTTTGGTGACGGGAGTGCTTCCGCATCAGTTGGGGGGGTAGCAGGAGGCGTTCTTATCGGTCTTTTTTTTAAGGGGCCTTTAGAGATACTGTATTATGCGAGCGGTATCCTCTTTATTTTGACAGCGGTCTTTGTGTTCATTTCTATTCCTGATAACTATGGAAAACCTTCTGGTAAGTGGTTTGGTCTACCTAAAGAGGTTGTCCATCACTACGTACATTCGTACCCTCTTTTGGTTTTATCAGGAGCATTTGTATTGATGTTATCCTGTTACACTGTTTTCAGATTCATTTGGCAGCCCACAGCACTTGAATTGGGAATACAAAAGGGGAACCTAGGGTATTTGTACGCGGTCTTTATGGCAGGATCTGCACTGGGAGCATTTGTCACAGGAAGGATCAGCAAAAAAGTTGGGGAAGTTGTGGTTCTCTTGTTCTGTTTTGCAGTGGCTGTTACTGGATTTACCACTATCTTTTTCACCAGTGGAATAGTCACCTTTGTGTGTGGGTTGGTACAAATTGCGGTTGGATATGGTGGGTTTCTTCCTCTGCTCAATGCGTACATGAATACATTTGTTCCCAGTAGTATTAGAGCTTCCATGAATTCATTGGTTAGTACGCTGACAAGCAGTGGCATAATTGTGTTACAAGTGGTTATGGGAGCATTTATCGAGTGGCGGGGGCTTACCGCAGCGAGTGTATGCGGTGTAGCGTTTGCTTTTTTAGGAATGTGCACCCTCTTTGTACTGAAAAAACATACGAAGGGTTAACCAGAAGGAAAATCAAAATTGAAAAGAGAATCAGGGGAGTTATCGAATCTGTGGGCATTTTTTTAATAGTGTTACACGTGTAACAATAAATCGCTCTTTATTAATTGCATGTTCGTTTTTGTGGTATTTGAGGATATTGAGAGCATTTGGCACTGCACTTTTTGTTAATCCCGTCCAGGAGGAACTATGAAGAAAATGTGAGAAATGAGGCTGAAAATTGATGTTAATCAAAAAGAAAAGAAAAAATGGAAATTTCATACGTTTGAACCACAGTGGAATTCTGGACTGCGCTTCATCGAGATGCATCACTACGGTTCATTGCTCATACTGTCACATATTGCTCTTCCAGTTGCTCTTCCATCAGCAGGATGATTGGCGTGATAGTGATTCTGCAGGTATCGCAGTGGCACGGTACTTCAATAGACACAAGATCTACATGAATAAGCCAGTAAGGCTCAGTTGAACCAGTTCTGATCTCATCCTGGAACGATGTTCGGGCATTTATGGTGATCTGTTCGACTTTTGCAAGATACTCGTCAGTCATCTCGTAGAAGGCCCGCACTCCGTTCTCTCTCATGTATTTCCAGTTGGCTTTGAGTGATTCCAAGACAACAGGGTAAGGATGGAGTCCGAAGTCTTTTTCAAGCACTTCAATGAGACTTTCAGTATCCAACCTGCTGAGAGCAGCATCCAGGTTTTCCCACGTGTGGGCAGCATCGTACTCGGGGAGCACATTACTGATTAGGTTCCGAGCTTCAGCCAGATTCTTCAGCTTTCTTTCGAAGAGGGTGAAGACCTTTTCCTGGGATTCAGGGGTTCTCTCACGGCGAGCTTCCTCCACTGCTTCCACAATGAAGGTGGATATGGCTGAATCCCTAGAAAGCATGTGCCCAAATCTTTGCCACGTGTCAGGGATACCTTTTTGAGCAATTTTGTTGATTAGTCTTTGGCCCTGTGAATTCATTTCTTCACCTCCGTTAATTGGTTGTTGTAGGGTTTTCTCTTTTGTCTTATCGTATCTATTCTATTATCTCCTCTTGTGTTCCTTCCCTTTTCCCGCAAATATATAAATATACCGTAGACTATCATGACAAATTCCTCCATAATCAACATAGTGGGTATTTTGCCTATTTCCTGCAGCCAATAGTATTTTTCTAGCCCTGTGAGGATGAAAGTGGAATATCCTCTTTCTATTACTATATTGCTTAACCACATGCTATTGAAACTGATTGAACATCTTTTGTTTGAGTGGGTTTTTGGACTTTGGGTGGTTCTCTCAGTTGTTACACGTGTAACAAAAAGGTTCTTTCTATTAATTGCAATGTGATTTTTGATATTTAAAGAAAAGAGATTTCGAACACCACAATTGACCCTTGAAAATTGTTGCATCTGTCTAATTGAGAAAGGGTTATAGCCTTGGGCACGAAATAAACATGAGGTAGTTACAATGGAATTTTCACCTGAACCTGGTTATACCTATGGCACGCGAGATGTGTGCGGGTGTATGGGGATCATCAACTCGAGACATTTTAGCCTCGATACTATACAAGAAGATGAGCTTGAAATATTTGGTTTAAGAGAAAATTTGTTGAGAATAGCAGCCCACTATGGGACGGAGCCGCCACAAGTCAATTTTTCAACGTTAACATCCTTTTTTAATCCCTTTGTCCAGGAAACACTGAGAGGGGCTATTCTTGGAATCGATATTCTCAGACTGGAATTTCCTCTTGTGAAATCAATTCAGTATTACAACCGCGAAATACCTATTTATGATTTATCTTCTGTGTTGAAAGTGACTGAGACATACTTAGAAAGATTTCCAGTTTATCCTGGTTGCCACGTGCTTGAAGCTTCTACAGAGTACTCCAGTTTTTTGTGTGCAGACGAAAAGTGTGACCATGACCCTGTTCGAATCTACTCAGGAATTGCTGTGGGCATACCTGAGAGGGGCTGCAGACTGTTAATGGAAGATTCAGGTTATATTTTAGGGAAGGACGAAAAAACTGAGGTGGTGCAATCTCTGGCGCAGAGTATACTTGTTTGTGAGAAGATAGAGAATATCACCTGTCCAGTAGAGTACAAGGAAATCTATGTACTTGTGGATGTGAGTGATCCTCTAAAGAAAGATGAAAAGCGTATCTTTCGTTATGGAAAAGGGTTTGTTCCTACCTGGACGCAGACACAGTTCATGTATGTGCTTCCGCCTGGAGAGATTGTTCCTGAGGGTAAGAACTTTGATGATTTGAGAGATATTACCTTTGAAGAGTGGTTAAAACAACTGAGTAATCTTTAGTTAGCAAACCTTGCAAAATAGAGGAAAAAAGAGCAAAGAACCCCATCAGTCGATATACAGATTATTGATTTTGATTAGAAGTCTAATCCTCCTTTCAGAACTTATAATAAACAACAAAACTTTTCTTCTTGATCTGTAGATTAGCCTTTGTTAATATAAGATCCTATTGTCTAACACCAGAACGATAGAAGAACTTCCTGATTACAGTCATTCCGACTTCTTTCTCTAAATCAGCCGCGTTTTGATCCCATCTTTTTTCAAATTTCTCTATTCTTCCACCACATTTACCTGTTTCCTTAACTTCGATGGAATAATCTCTGCTGCCCAAAGAACTTCTTTTAAGATCCGTTTCTAGGATCACAAACAGATTCTTGCTACATATCCATCGTGTATGCTCCAGTGGAGAATAGTGGTCGTCCTCAGTTTTCAATGCCAATTCAAGGATCTCTAAAAACGGCCGATTCTTTGCCAGGTCGTCTGCTTCCTCAAGACATTTCTTTCTATCTTTGACAATAGAGGTAATCACTCTAATACCACAACATTTTGGGATTTGATCAAGATAATCCAAGGTCGTTTTATCCATATATGGCAGGATAGCTTTGACTTCGCTGCCAAAACTATTGAAACATTTTTGGAGAAACTGTTCTGCCTCTCCTCTTTGTCCGCGTTCAATAACAATTTCTTTGTCATGTGGAAGATTCCAAATTGGCTTTCTTGTCCAGACTCCTACTTCACTTGAATAATATATCCCCCTGAAAGCCTCTATTCTATCTTTTTTCATGTCTGCAACAAGCCTTTTCTTGAGTTCTTTGATAGAGCGGCAGTCAGAGTATTCACAGGGAGATTCCTCTTTTCCATTGATGTTTGCCACTACTTTCCAGACACATCTGTCTCCCAGAACAAGAATGTTCAGATCAGTCTCCAGGAGATCAACTCCTTTTTTAGAAAGAAATGTGGCAATTTCAGCTAAAGATCCAGGTTTATAGTCAATTTCAAGAAAAATCTTTGCAATTTTCTCTGTATGATGAGGAAACCACAAAGAAAGTATTGTTTTCTCTGTATCAGCGATCATCACAACAGCATCAATGTTCTGGGGTGCTGTGTGAAATACCTCTGATAACATCTGCATTACAGATTGAGGAATTTCCAGCGTGTCAACTTCTTCGTCTTTTATCTTCCTTGGACGAATAACTGTAGAGCGGTCGTGAAAGGGTATTTTTCTCTTCTGTCCTTTGAGTTCTTTCAATTCTTCGTAGAATCCTGATCTCCTGATTTGAACATAATCCCCTGGTTCTCTTCTGTTATTAATTCTTAATATCCGATTCTCCAAGTATTCTTTCTTACTCTTATCAGGGTTCTTCTCAATTTCTTTTATGAGAATATCCTTGAGTTCTTCAGGATCTTCACTGAATCCACTGAAATCTGCAGACATTGTCCATTCGGCTTTTTTTCCCCTCATAGTAGTTCTCGATTGGGCAATGAGGATATTAATCCCATTTTTTCCGAGGATATCCGCCACTGATGCGAGCGATCCAGGTTCGTCTCCAAGATAAAATTCAAGGTCATACAGATCATTCCACGCATCTGGTGATATGGAAGTTACTATGAGTTCGGGTCGGCTCTCTGTTTTTCCTCCAATTGTTATCTTCCTCTCAATCCAAGAGAAGTACACCTCAGAACCCGGTTCGAACCCCAGTGCTTTCTCAAGCTGAGTGTGCATCTTGGCGAAATACGTCCCCTCATCATTCCGTAACACAGACGTCACATAGCAAGACCTCATACCAACAGCTCCTTTCTTAAGCTGATGAAAGTTTACATTGATCATATATAAGGGTTTCGAAAGAAAAAGAGAAAGAGAAGGATTGTCCAAGAGTCTGGTATTAGATATCAATTGAAACATATGACACTTTTCAATTTCTCTCGCAATGCACTAGATTAGATTTCTATTTTCTGTACATAGTTCCTTTCAGGATTTTTCCAATTCTCTATGGCACCATAAATGGAGCACCTCAGAATCTGCAATACACCAGAGCAAACTATTTAAATAGAGAGGAGTCTCAGATGGTGGATGGGGATTGTCATGGAAGCAGAAACCGAAATCGATGGTGAGCATCTCACAATAGAACATGTGGTAAAGGTAGCCCGTCATCGGCAAAAAGCTGTCTTAAGTTCTCTAGCACGAAAAAAGATGGAGGACTCTGAGAAAATCCTCCGCAAATTATTAGAAAAAGATGGACCTATATACGGGATTAATACAGGGTATGGTCCTTTTAGGGATAAAAAGATCAATAGAGAACAAGTTGGAAAACTTCAAATTAATTTGATCAATAGTCATTGTGTGGGGACAGGTAATCCCTTTCCAGAAGAAGTGGTGAGGGCTGCCATGGTAATCAGAGCCAACACCATTGCAAAAGGGTACTCCGGCGCCAGACCACTTATTGTGGATACGTTACTGGAAATGTTAAATAAAAATGTAACACCATTTGTGCCTGAAAAAGGGTCTGTAGGTGCTAGTGGTGATTTAGCTCCTTTGTCCCATTTAACGCTAGTCTTGATGGGCGAAGGTGAGGCCTACTACAATGGGAAGAGAATCCATGGTGGAGAAGCCATGCAAAAAGCTGGTATTAATGCTGTTGAATTGAAAGCTAAAGAAGGATTGGCCATAAACAATGGAGCCACCTTCTCTGCTGCAGTAGCGGCATTAGCTGTAGTAGATGCAGAAAACCTTATTCGTAGTGCATTATTAGCTGCCTCTTTGAGCTTTGAAGCGTTAAAAGCCACTTCCAAAGCTTTTGATGAGAGAGCCCATAACTTGAGACCACATACCGGACAGATTGATTCTGCACAGCACATTAGAGAACTAACCAAGGGAAGTACACTCATTGACTCTCTAAAGGAGAAAGTGCAGGACGATTACTCTGTCAGATGCACTCCCCAGGTTTTAGGAGCTTCAATAGATGCAATACAATATGTACGGAAAATTGTGGAAACTGAAATCAACTCTGCTACAGACAATCCCCTGCTCATTGGTGAAGAAGCTATTTCCTGCGGCAACTTTCACGGGCAGCCAGTAGCTCTGGCAATGGACTTTTTAAGTATAGCAGTATCTGAAATTGGCAACATATCAGAGAGACGTACAGCAAAACTGGTGAACAAGAATCACTCAGATGGGTTACCTGCTTTTCTGATTCCAGAAGAAAGGGCAGGATTAAACAGCGGGTACATGATGGTCCAGTACGCAGCTGCTTCATTAGCTTCGGAGAACAAAGTGTTATCACATCCTGCCAGCGTGGACTCCATACCTACGTCTGCCAATGCAGAAGACCACGTGAGCATGTCTACTATTGCAGCCAGAAAAGCTCGGGAGATTATAGAGAATGTGGAAAACATCGTTGGGATAGAGCTATTATGTGCTGCTCAGGGAGTAGATTTGAGAAGAAAAGAATTCTCTATTCCTGATAGTCTGGGAGAGGGAACTCGTTTAGTGTACACTACTATTCGAGAAAAAGTACCTGAATTAACAGAAGACCGGTACTTATATCCAGACATACAAGAAATGCGAAAGATGGTCCACGAAAGAGTTCTCGTCAAGAAAACAGGAAAATTCTGGAGGACATAACATGGCACGACCCATGTATGAGAAGTACAGACCAGAAAATCCTATTAAAGCATACACAGGCAAGGATTTGAGATGTAAAACCTGGGATGCAGAAGCTGCCTTACGAATGCTGGAGAATAACCTGACAGACTTAGGTGACGCACGGTTCAGAGTGGCAAAAGACTGGCAGAATTTGATTGTATATGGAGGATCTGGGAGAGCTGCCCGAAACTGGCTGGAATATAAAAGGATCAGAGATTGTCTAATCAATCTAGAACCAGATGAAACCTTGTGTGTCCAATCAGGAAAACCAGTGTACATTGCCAAAACTCATGCTGAAGCTCCCAGAGTGGTCATTGCCAACTCCAACTTAGTGCCCAGGTGGGCTACAGATGCACATTTCGACCATTTAGACGAGCTGGGATTGATGATGTACGGCCAGATGACTGCAGGTTCCTGGATCTACATAGGATTCCAAGGTATACTCCAGGGGACGTACTCCACCATGTATCACGCAGGTATGCAAGCAGGAGGTAAGCATCCAAACCCCTTAGAGGGGAAGTTCGTTCTAACTGCTGGGCTGGGAGCCATGGGCCAGGCCCAACCGTTAGCCATTACTATGAATGGTGGAGTTGGCCTAATCGTGGAGGTCAAAGAAGAAAAAATTGATAACTTACTCCCCAGTAAGGACAATCCATTTCCCAAATTAGACGAAAAGGCAGACAGTCTAAAAGATGCAGTGGAACGAGTACTCACATACAAAGAATCTAAAACACCAAAATCCATTGGACTGGCAGCAAATACTGGTAAAACCCACCCACAAATTGTGGAAATGGCCACGAAAAACCTGGAGTACCTTCCAGACTTTGTCACTGATCAAACCTCTGCCCACAAGCTGGAAAATTACATTCCAGTAGAATACAATCAAGAGTACCAGGAGTTGATCAAGGCCAATCCTGACCTGGACAAACAGGAATACGAAGACAAGTCCCAGGAGACCATGATTACACACATGAAGGCTTTACTAACCCTCAAAGAGATGGGTTCTATTGTATTTGAATACGGAAATGGTATCAGAGCAAAAATTGAAGATGCCAGATCTTCTGGAAAATCCCATGCACCCGTAATTAAAGAAGTACAGCCTGTCCTCGATGAGTACGGAAATCCTGTCAAGAGAAATGGGAAAGTCCTAGAGCGAAACCAATACATCTACCCTGGATTCGTGCGTAAGTATATCAGACAGCTCTTCTGCCAGGGAAAAGGACCCTTCAGATGGGCAACCTTATCAGGAAAAGAAGAAGATATCTTTGCCATAGACAAAGTGGTAGAAAAAGAATTCGCTACCGATCCCGAATTAAAGCGGTGGACACAACTAGCTAGAGAGTACGGCTCCATCTTCTTCCAGGGGTTACCTTCCAGAGTGTGCTGGGTGGCCTACGGTGATAGAGCAAAACTCGGATTGCGAATCAATGAAATGGTCAGAAACAATGAAATCACCGGTCCCATCGTCATTGGGAGAGATCACTTAGACTGCGGATCAGTAGCTTCCCCCACCAGAGAGACAGAAGAGATGTTAGATGAAACCGATGCAGTGGCTGACTGGCCGTTACTAAATTTTGCATTAAATGCAGTATGCGGCGCTTCCTGGGTGTCCTTTCACAGTGGGGGAGGCGTGGGCCACGGGTTAGCCATGCATGCGGGCATGGTGATTGTGGCTGATGGTACCAAAGAAAGGGATAAACGGCTAGAACGAGTATTAACAGTGGACCCGGGCATTGGTGTCGCACGACATTACGATGCAGAGTACAAAACGGCCAAAAACGTCGTTGAGAAAAAAGATGTCAAAATACCAGCTCAGATGTACGGATACGAATAGTTTTTCCTTTGATGTGCAGATTTCAAAGATAACCAGAGATAAATATCGAAATTGTGCGTGTTAAACCAAAGAATGAACAATGAAAATTGTTACACGAAAATGTTACACGTGTAACAAAATGAGAGAACCGCAAAGGTCAAACGTGAGGGTTCACATTCCTCGTTAAGAGAGATCTCAAGAAGGTCTTGAAAAAGGTATCGTATTACTTCTTTGAAATCCTTCCAGATAGTCTGTTCTTATCAAAGACATTTAACTTGAAATGTATGTCTCGAAATGTATATAACAAACTGGTACATACTATTGTCATGAGAAAAGTGGAACTTGGTAAATCTGGAGAAAAAATATCAATAATTGGACAAGGCACATGGGGTCTCAACAGATGGAAGTCACAAGCATACTACCACCAGTGGAGGCAGTCCCTGCGTAAAGGAATCGAATTAGGCATGGATCACATTGATACAGCCGAAGCCTACGGATTTGGAAAAGCAGAAACAATTGTGGGAGAAGTCATTGCAGAATACCAGCGGGATGATCTTTTTATTACCAGCAAGCTGTTCCCCACGCACTTTACTCACGATGGGATGAAAAAAGCTGCTTACAACAGCCTCAAGCGACTAAATCTTGATTTTTTTGATTTGTACTTGATCCATTGGCCCAATCCCATTGTTTCCGCCAAAAAATACATGAAAGTCCTTGAAGAATTGGTCAAAGAGGGAAAGACGCGCTACATTGGGGTGAGTAATTATTCTGTGAAGCAGGTTCAAACAGCACAGAACGCTCTAAAAAAGGAAGAGCTCGTCACCAACCAGGTTTCAGCAAATGTGGCAAAACAGAAGCACATAAAGTTTTTACCATACTACCAGAAAGAAAGTATTACCATGACTGCATACAGTCCTTTGGGACATAAGGGGTTTACCAATCTCAAAGGGAAACTGCGAGAAACCCTTGAGCAGGTTGCACACAATCACCAGGCTACTATCCAGCAAATTGCCATAGCCTGGTTAATCAACATGGACAATGTGATAACTATTCCCAAAGCTCTTCAGATCAGCCACGTAGAAGCAAATGCCAAAGCAGCAGAGATCACATTATCATCAGACGAGATGAATATGCTCACTGATAATTCTACTGGATGACCATTTATCAGGGTTTCCTTATGAAGGGGTTCAACTTCAAATTGCTTAAATAGTTGTACTTTCAATCTCATCTATGGACTTTACAGTGAGAAAAGCAATCCCCTGCGATGCAGAAACTGTCGCGCGGCTGTACCTCCAGTTCTGGGAAGTACATAAAGACATTGATCCACTCATTGAGTTGAAAGAGAGCCCTACACGTGCCAACCAGATTGAAGAGGCAAAAAAAGCTATCAGGAAAAGAACAACTTATATTCTTGTGGCTGTCGAAAAAGAAACTAATGAAGTTGTAGGATTCATTGAATTTCTCATCAAGAAGAATGAAGATTGCTTCAAGATCAAAGAATATGGATATTTAGACGCATGTGTCACTGATAAAAAGCACAGACGAAAAGGTGTTGCACGAGAACTCACAAAAGCGGCTATAACGTTCTTCAAAGAGAAAGGCATCACGTACGTTAGAACAAACATCTACAATGGTAACGAACCAGCCCAAAAAGTGCTGCAAACCTTGGGTTTCAATCCTCAGTCAACTATTATGATGAAAATGGTGTAACCCATCTGTTCTAGGATTAAAAGTGGAAACAGCTTAGCCATGTTCAGCATATAATCATAGAAAACAGGAAAACGTTGTAACACAAATATCAATACAACCACTGACAACCTCAACCAACGTCGTCACATTTTCACACATCAAAGATATCACTCTTTAATTATCAATCATCATACTACTACACGATATAAAGACAATCTAGCATGTTACACGTGTAACAAAAGTGACACTCACTGACACGACAGCCCCATAGACAATCTTATATATACTTCAATGAAAAGAGTACCAACCTACACATGACCAGGTACCAGAGGGATAACCATGAAAATGAGATTGAGCAGGACATTCAAATTTGATGCTGCCCACAAACTGGTGGACTACCCCGGTGTATGCAGAAGAATCCACGGTCACACCTATACCCTTACCGTAACGGTGGAAGGAGAACCCGATGACACCGGCATGATCATAGATTTTTTTGACATCAAAAAGGTTGTAGAAGAGACTGTCATAACCAAAGTGGACCACACATACTTAAATGACTTTTATGAACAGCCCACAGTAGAGAACGTAGCAGTAGATATTTTTCAAGAGCTCAAAAAAGCGTTCGAACCGTACAATGTCAGACTCCACTCCGTAAAGCTGTACGAAGGCGAAAAATCCTGCGTTGAGGTTTTTCTATGAATGTTTCTGAAATATTTCTCTCCCTAAATGGAGAAGGACTCTTAATAGGCGTTCCTACCATATTCGTACGATTGTCAGGCTGTAATCTGCAATGTACATGGTGTGACACCACATACGCATGGGAAAAAGGAACTGAAAAGACAATTAAACAGGTAATTGAAGAAGTTAGAACCTGTGACAATGGATTCTGTGACTGGGTCTTAATCACAGGAGGAGAACCCTTACTCCAGGAGATAGATGGATTAGTCAGGAAACTGAAAAATGAATACAAAATTGGCATAGAAACTAATGGGTCCATCTACAAAGACGTTCTACAAATGTGTGATTTCATCAGTGCAGACATAAAACCGCCCAGCAGCGGAAACCCAACTGATAATATACCAACATTCACGAGAATCGTTAATGCTATCAAGAAAAAAAATGGACAAGTCAAAGCAGTCATTGCTGATGAGAATGATTACACATTCGTGCAAAAATTTATACACGAGAATACACTAACAGTACCTGTGGTGCTCCAGCCCTGCTGGGGTAGAATGACATACCAGGACCTCTGCAGAATATACTTTAGAACCCCTGTACCTGTAAGAAACATCAGAATACTTACCCAAATTCACAAAATAGGTGGTATAAAATGATAGAAACCCAGGAAAAATCCCCAAAATTTCCCTTAAGACTAGAAAAGGTAGGTATAATCAATCTGAAGACATTGATAAAGATTGAACGGTACAACAAAGAATTCAGACACATTCCCACCATCAATATATTCATGGATTTAGACAAACTAAAAAAAGGGGTGCACATGTCCCGGCTCATCGAGAGCATCACAGAAGCGTTAGAAGAAGAGGTTACACAAGAACACTACTCGTTAGAGCAACTTGGAAAGCACATCCTGGAGAAGCTAAAAGAGAAGCACCACTTTCAAAAGGCTGTAATCGAGTTCGAATCAGAACTTCCCGTCTACGAGAAAACTCCTGCCAGCTTAAAAGACACGATAGAAATCCATGAGATCACTGTCAAAGTATTAAACGATGGTAAAACCTGGGTTAAAACATTGAAAGTTTCCGTTTTGGGGAATACTGCCTGTCCTCACGCTCTGTCGGTGAACAAAGGAAAAACCCACATACAGAGAGCTGTAGGTATCTTGGAAATTACAACAGATTTTACTAATGAGATCGCCCTCGAGGACATGGTGGATGCAGTTGAACGCTCGTTCTCTTCAAAAGTGTACACCTTGTTAAAAACTGAAGATGAATCATACATTGTACAAAAGATGTTTGAAAATCCCTTATTTGTTGAAGATGTGTGCCGGAATATCCTCGCTTTGGCTTCAAAACAGTTTGGCAACTGTGAAATACATGCAAAATGCATCAGTCATGAATCTATACACCGGCACAACGTGTACGCTGAAGGGAGTGTTAAAACATGAAAGCAGTAGTTCTATTGAGCGGCGGCATGGACTCTGCTGTCTGTGCTTCAATAGCTGCACAAGATGGGTACACCTTGTATGTTCTGCACGTGAACTACAGGCAAAGAACCAACAAAAAAGAATCAGAATGTGCACAAAAGCTGGCACACTACTTTAAAGCGGCAGATTTCAAAGTGATCACCTTAGACTTTCTCAGAGAAATTGGAGGGAGCGGCTTAACTGATGAGCGTATAGAACTGCCAACAGAAGAGACTGAGGGGATACCACCCAGTTATGTCTCCTTCAGGAATTCTATAATACTCTCGTTAGCCACAGCATGGGCAGAGGTCATTGACGCAGAAGCAATTTACTACGGTGCAAACTACATCGATTTCTCAGGGTATCCTGATTGCAGACCAGAGTATTTTGCAGCATTTCAGAATTTGATCAACGTGGGAACAAAAGATGAAACTCATATAATGTTAAGGACTCCCCTGGCCGTCATGAGCAAGGCAGACATCGTTAAAAAGGGATTGGAATTGAAAACACCTTTTGAGTTAACCTGGAGCTGCTACACAGAAAATGAAAAAGCATGCGGTGTGTGCGATTCCTGTAGGTTACGGTTAAAAGGATTCAAAGAGAATGGAGTACAAGATCCCATAGAGTACATGGGCGGTGCTGACCTTTTGTGTCCTTAATTGTTAAAGGCAATAATTTTTTTTGTTGTTTCATACTGAATACAATTACAAATCAGTTTAACTTCCCTTTTTTGGAATGATGAACTTACAAGATTCTTTTCCCTGTGCTCTGCATTCTATTTCTCTAACATCGTGCTCTTTTCCTGTAATCCACTTCATCATGCTTTTCCAGAATCCCACAGGCGGCCAGCATACACAGTTCTGCGATTTGTACTCACCACAGTAGAAACAATCCTTTATTTCCACAAAAAAGTTGTCCTCGTCCTCAGTAAGGATATGGGGGACGTCATACAGGTTCTCAGATTCTTTGAGCACCCTTTTAAGTATGAACCGTGTCTTTCCTTCTTCAGACATGAATGTAGTGACGAGCCCAGCTAACCCAAATAAAGTGGGTCTCTCCTGCAATGAGTACTCAAAAACAAGTTTTCCCCACCGCAGCAGAAGGGGTCTTGCAGCTTTCTCACCGAATAGTTCGAACACTAGTGATATAGCATTTTTGAATTTGCTCATCTCCATGGCGGGAGTGTTATCATCTAGGGGTGGATTATCTATGTACTGTCCAAGGTCTGCTCTCTTTAAAAACATGTTGAGCCCATTTTTTCCTATGTGTTCTTCTACACTTCTGAATATGATGAGGGCTAGTGAACCCGGTATTTTATGTTCTGCCATAGAGTCACCTAGCGTGTAGTGTTGTCAATCTATATAAGGGTTTTTCAGCAGCTCACATTGAGTATTCTGTTACACGTGTAACAGTTATTTTGTTCATATAGCAGATACTATCAACCCAGCAAAGAGTCCAGAAGTGATTTCGCAGAAGGGAACCAACTTATCCTTTTTCTTTTCTAATTTGATACAATTAAACTTCCAAACAGGAAGGAAAATTCAAGGTACAAGTACCTGTACTGCTCTTCCAAGCCCTCAAGATATGCGCCAACGTATTGGTAAGCGGCTTGCAACTGCTCACGACCTAATTTTTTTATTTTTGTTTTGCTATCCATAATTACCGCGTATATATGCTTCGTGCAAACCAAACCTATTAAAGCATGCTGGCTCTATTTCACATTCAGTGATTTTTAATACTGTGGGATAATCCCCCTATCCACGCATTTCCCATCAAGAGGGACTCCACCTTCGTAGCAATCCCCATGTCCAGGAACATCTCCTGTATTATAACAAGGATATGCTGGAAATTGCTCCCCACCTTTCATTCCAGGGAATATCAGTTTTGCAAACATGTAGATTACCTCCTTTTTGTTTTTACCCAGAGTAATAACTCATAATTCATCCCAACCTTCTCTACAGATTGAACAAGTTTCTAAAGTATTGCATTTCAACTATAAAAGATTTCGATTAAGACTAAAGGTAATTGCTCGACTTCTTATCAAAGAAAATAACATACCAGAGATTATGTCTAAATCCCATAAAATGGTTGTGGGTTTCTTTTTCATTATTGTTCTCAGAATTAGCATTCATTGAGGTTCTCCTTCAATTTCAATTGCTGAGCCGCGTAAAATCATATTTTCAAAATTTTAATTTTCTTAAATATCGAAAATTATAGAAGGTTACTCTAGAATACAATAAATTGTTACACGTGTAACAAAGTTGAGAGAAACCCCTACTAATTGAACAACTCCCACCTTAGAAACCGAAATCTTTATAAGCTATTGTACCGTAATTTTTTTCATGAAAGCGCAAAGAAGGGATTTACTTCCAGGTTGCTAGTTTTCATTTTCGGACCCACCTAGAGGAGACCTTCTTGCTGCATTTTGAGGAGGAATTTCTATGAGCGAAGACTTAGGTATAACTATCGGAAAAGAGGAAGATTTTTCCGAGTGGTACAACCAAATAGTGTTAAAAGCGGAGCTCGCAGACTACTCGCCGGTCAAGGGCTGTATGGTGATTCGGCCCTACGGTTATGAGATCTGGGAAACCATACAAGCGTTTCTGGACAGAAGAATCAAAGAAACAGGCCATAAAAATGCGTACTTCCCTTTGTTTATCCCTGAAAAGTTTTTTGAGAGGGAAGCAGAGCATGTGAAGGGATTTTCCCCAGAAGTAGCATGGGTCACCCACGGTGGGGACACACCATTAGAGGAAAAACTGGCGGTCAGACCCACCAGTGAAACCATCATGTATGAGATGTACTCCAAGTGGATTAGAAGCTGGCGCGATTTGCCGTTACTGCTAAATCAATGGTGCAACATTGTGAGATGGGAAACCAAGATGACCAAACTGTTTATGCGCACCAGAGAATTTCTGTGGCAGGAGGGTCACACTGCCCACGCTACCAAAGAAGAAGCTGACGAAGAAGCACTGAAAATACTGGACGTCTACCAAGAAGTATACGAGGATTTATTGGCCATACCGGTAATACGCGGGAAAAAGACAGAGAGTGAAAAATTCCCCGGTGGGTTGTACACGCTAACATTGGAAGCCTTGATGCCTGACGGTAAAGCTACCCAGTGCTGTACTACTCACAATCTGGGTCAGCGCTTCTCAAAAGCTTTTAATATTACCTTCATCGACAGAGATGAGCAGAAAAAGTACGTCTGGCAGACCTCGTGGGGGCTGGCCACCCGGTCGGTAGCTATCATGGTCATGGTGCATGCAGATGATAAAGGGTTAGTCATACCTCCGAGAGTAGCCCCAATCCACGCGGTGATCATACCTATCATTTTCCAGGAATCCAAAGAAGACATACTAAAACTGGCACAA
>Ga0209636_10001167_pt1 | contig 26408 bp, 26 predicted proteins | sample DeeMarSWOR152_54_FD_187464 | JGI IMG/M metagenome (GOLD analysis project Ga0209636, IMG submission 187464) | Marine sediment microbial communities from White Oak River estuary, North Carolina - WOR-1-52-54 (SPAdes) (version 2) | ecosystem: Environmental > Aquatic > Marine > Intertidal zone >...
AACTGCATCATAGAAAATGAGGCTACAAGAACACCCAGCGCGGCGGGTCCTGCTTGGAGGGTCTCTGCGTAGAATGGCAGGAGAGGAATGATCATCCCGAATCCAGTTATGTCTATGAAAATTGTCATAAAGATCACGAATGTAGGAGACAGCCCCCATCTAGTCGGTCCAATATTTCTCAAATCTAGACCCCGCCCACTTTGCAATTACTGATTGAAATCTATTTGATTTTTCTAACTCCTTCAACGTATATTACTAGATTCATAGGCGAAACCTTCTAGTCTTTTAGAGAGAGATACTTAAGTTTATGAGGTGCGTGTAGATTTCGGTGTTCTCAAGTTTTTTGTGTCCCAACAACCGCTTGACACGTAAGATGTTCTTGGTTTTGCGCGTGTGCTACAATAGTTATTCTAATTAAGGACGACTACGTGTTTATTCGTGTTGCGCGCGCGTATAAGTTGTTTTCGCAAGGACAAAAAATAGGTTATTTTCTGCCGATTCCAAGTTTCAAAAGAATCTGTGATATTCTCTTTTTGGTTCTTTCACGTCTTGCTTTCTTCGCCTTTTTGTAGGCATCTGTCCTCCTGAATTTCATGTACTCCTTTAATTCAGGGATTAGAGCAACCCAATAAATGACATTTACGGCAATAGCGTAAGCTGAGAATTGGCTTACTCCCGTGAAAAAAAACGCCCATGGAATAAGGTATATTGGCGTAGACAGGTATGCGACAAAAGCGTCATCTATTACGAATAAACCTATTCCCATGCTTAGGACCGAGGTTATAGGAATCGCAGTCCAGTCGAAGACTATCAAGCTCCCCCATAAACATGAGACCCCTCTTCCTCCCCTGAATCTATGATAAACCGGGAAATCGTGCCCAAGAATAACGGATAGGGATATAAGAAATGCATATGATGGAGAATCGAGGTATCTTGAAGTTATCAAAATCGGTATCGTTGCTTTTAAAATATCTAGAATGCTCGTGATTATGCCATATTTGGCTCCCGCTCGCGCTCTTATTGTCGTCGCACTCACCGAGCGAAAACTGAAGGTATCATCAGTTCCTTTCACCTGGACCGACGTGTATTCCAAGTTCTCTCCGGGCAAAACAAGTTTTCCGATAATGCGAGTAAACGACACGGAGCCTATAAGATACCCAGATAAAGCGATGATGAGCGATGTTTGGATATCCATACATACAATTATCTCGTGAAACTATCTAAATATTCTTACTTACTAATGCTTAAAGATGCTCTCCGCTAGGCCAGAGTTTAACGAGGTGTGAATCCGTCTCAGAGGTCGATCTTGGAGAGCGCGCAAAGTCCTATAAGTTGCGAATAAGAGTCAATTAAATGGAGATAACTAATGTGCAATTAGGAAGGCTTAAGATCACTGTTCTTAAGAAATTAAACAATGAAGAAATCTACGGTAAGAAGCTGCTGAACACACTTAAATTTCCGCGCTCGCTAGATGATGCACTTACACATTATGGTTGTGTCTGTTGAGCGTCAAGAGGTATTCCGCATGATTTTTGAAAGGGTGAAATCAGAAGATTTGGCTCACATTTCATATTTTGTCGGTTCAGAAAATAAGGCGATAGTTGTAGATCCTCGCCGCGACTGCCAAGTTTACATCGACATTGCCCAACGAGAAGAGATGGAAATCAGGGATATCTTTGAGACACACCGCAACGAGGATTACGTCATCGGTTCTCTTGAACTAGCACACTTCACCGGCGCAAAAATCCACCACGGACCGGGTTTGGCCTTCAAATATGGAGAGACCCTGAAAGAAGGACAAGAATTCTACTTTGGAAAATTGAAGCTAACTGCATTCCACACGCCAGGCCACACGGATGAAAGTATGTCTTATGCTTTAGCTGACCTCGATGCAGACGAGGAACCCATAATGGTATTTTCCGGTGACGCCCTCTTCGTTGGTGATGTGGGGCGTACAGATCTCTACGGACCTAAGGAAGCCCCACGGATGGCGGAGAACCTCTACAACAGTATCTTCAATAAGCTTTTACCCTTGGGAGACGGAGTGATACTCTGCCCTGCACATGGTGCGGGATCAGTTTGCGGCGGAGCTATTAGCGAACGAGAACATAGCACCCTAGGTTTGGAACGCGTTCTAAATCCTTTTTTGCAGAAAGGGAAAGAAGACTTCATAGAAGTAAAGATCTCGGAAAATCACCTGCGACCTCCCTATTTTCGTAGGATGGAGCGATATAATCTAGAAGGGCCGCCTATTCTGGGGCGCCTCCCTAATCCCAAACCCCTTCCACCGAAAGAATTCCTCGAACAGATAGATTTTGGCGCTGTTGTTGTGGACACCCGTACACCTACAGCCTTTGGGGGAGCCCACATTAAAGGGTCCTATAGCATACTATTAGGTAGACTCCCCTCCTATGCGGGTTGGGTGTTGCCCTACGGCAAACCGATCTTGTTGGTGCTGGAAGACAAGAGAAACCTAGAGACTGCGGTGCGATACCTAGTTAGATTGGGGTATGACGACATAGCAGGTTATCTCCGCGGCGGGATAGAAGCCTGGTACAAAGAAACCTTGCCGGTTGAGCATCTAAGCCTCTTGGCAGCGCAAGAGCTGAAAAAGCGACTAGACCAGGGCGACGATCTAGTGGTACTCGACGTGAGAGATGAGGAAAAATGGGATGAGGGACATATCGCGGGGGCCCTCCACATCTACGCTGGTCACCTTGAACAGCGCCTCGAAGAGCTACCATTAGATCGCCTAATCGTGCTAACCTGCAACGTAGGAAACCGTGCAAGCCTCGGAGCGAGCATTCTGCGCCAAAAAGGATACAGAAAAGTGCACAACCTGTTAGGCGGCATGACTGCTTGGAAAAACGCAGGTTACAGCGTAACCAAGTAATGGCCTCAGAGAATTATCCTTCGATCAATCGGCGACATTCATAGCACGTGATGCGCGGGTTCATGTAAAGTTAGAACAGTACAAGTTAGATCTGAGCAAAAATAGCTTTGCAGTTTTGAAAAAAGCTTATTTGAATCAAAGATTTACATTTGAATTATGTTTCCACTAGGCGTTTTTCCCTATATAGTAGGTGGCATACTCATAGGAGTCGGTGTTAGCCATATCTTCATCACAACAGGACTTCATGCGACACAAAGCAGCTTTTTCAGTACAACTCTGTCTTACTTTTCCAAAAGACCATATTTTCAACAGAAACAGTATCTTACTTCAAGGGGCTGGCGCCTCACCTTCGCTGCGGGGGTTATCTTAGGAGCGTTAATCTACACAATAACGTTGTCTTCTGAAGGCTTCTTCACGACTTCAGTGCAATGGTGGAGACTTGCATTAGGCGGTTTCCTCGTGGGCTTTGGCACAAGACTTTCGAAAGGATGCACCTCCGGACATGGCATAAGCGGGTTAGCTTCATTATCTACCACCTCGCTGTATGCGGTCATAACCTTTCTCGCCGTTGGAATAATCACGGCAATTCTTGTCCAAGCTCTGGGGGTGATTCCATGAGATTAAAGCATCTTTTTGTTTTCACAGGAGGCTTGCTGTTCGGCTTCGGGTTAGCATTCGGTGGCATGTCAAAACAAGAGATCGTTCTGAGTTTCTTACAGCTCAAAGATCTGGGCCTGCTCTTACTGCTCGGCGGATCAGCTTTTGTGACAGCGCTCACCATCAACCTTGTGCCAAAAGCTTTGAAAAGACCATTCCTTGGAGGAGAGTTCAAGAAAAGAAAGCGCACGCTAAGCAAGAGAACCATCCTAGGCGCAGTAATATTCGGTGTAGGCTGGGGCATCTCGGGACAATGTCCCGGATCGGCTATGGCAAGCTTAGGAGTAGGCAACATCCCCGTTCTAATCGGAATTGCTTGTATGTTTCTAGGCGCCTACGTAATGGGCAGGTTCTTTGCCTAGCAAAAACGATTCTAACTTGGTAAATACAACGGCGAAGGCTTGAAGGGGTGATCCTGATATTGAAAAGGTAGTTGAGATACCCGCCAACTCCTTTGACAGAGAGGTATCGGACTCCGATAAACCAGTGATAATTGAATTTTGGATAAGATCGTGTAGCAATTGCAAAAAGTTTAGACCAATCTATGACAAGCTCCCTGAGATTTTCGGCGACAAAGCAATGTTTCTGAAAATGAATATGTTTCTAAGTCTGGAGAACCTTAAGTTAGCTGAAGGCCTCGGCGTAGAAGAAACCCCCACCTTAAAGCTCTTCTGCAAAGGCAGAGAAATTGGGCAAATCATTGGATACATGCCACTGGATAAGGTAACCAAAGAGATCGAAGACATCCTTATACGCGAGAAATATTGCAATAAACAGAATACACCGTGAAGAACCCTATCGAAATCTTGCGCCCGTGAGAGACAAAATCCAAGATTAATGCCCAAGTAACATTTTTACACATGAAAAGCATACCGTGAATTGGTGTAGTTTTATGTCTAAAAGCACAAATCTAACAATTCTACAAATGAACGACAGCCATGGCTACTTTGAACTTCATCGCGAATTATACTGGGCTGGAGATAAGGCATTCTACAAAAAGTCCGGAGGCTACGCACGCATCGCCACCATTTTCAAACAGGCTCGAAAAGAAAATCCAGATGTGGTCATCGCACTGGACAATGGAGATACAATCCACGGCACCTTTGCCTCCGTTAACAGCAAAGGCGAAACATTGGTGCCCATACTGAATGAGCTAGCTTTCGACGGCATGACCGCCCATTGGGAATTCGCTTATGGACCAGACAACTTCAAAAGAATCGTGAACAAACTGGATTTTCCGATGCTCGCCATCAACTGCTACGAAAAATCTTCGGGCAAACTTGTGTTCCCTCCGTTCCAGATTGTGGAGCGTGGTGGACTTAGCGTTGGTATCATTGGGATTGCGGCCACAATAGTGGACAAGACTATGCCCAAACACTTCAGCAAAGGGATCTACTTCACCCTAGGCAAAGAGGAGTTACCGCACTACATAAGGCAACTGCACGAGAACGAGGAGGTAGATCTCATTATTGTTTTATCACATTTAGGCTATCCCCAAGAATTCAAACTGGCTGAAGAAGTGGATGGATTTGACGTATTGTTGAGTGGGCACACTCACAATCGTCTTTATGAAGCAGTGGTGGTCAATGGCGCAATCGTGATGCAGTCTGGCTGTCACGGCTCCTTTATCGGTCGGTTGGACCTCCGGGTAGAAAACGGGCAGGTACGCGATTTTCGCCACAAGTTAATCAATGTAGACGAATCTATCGAGCCGGATCTAGAGGTTGATGCAATGGTAAATGACGCGTTGGCTCCGCATCGAGACATGTTGGATACTGTTGTGGGGAACACCGAAACCGCACTGAATCGGAACACAGTAATGGAATCGACGATGGATAATCTGTTGCTCCAAGCTTTGATTGACATCAGTGACGCAGAATTGGCTTTTTCCAACGGCTGGCGTTACGGTGCACCAGTATTGCCCGGACCAATTAGTATTAATGACTTGTGGAACATCATCCCAACAAATCCACCAGTTTCAATATGTAAGATCACTGGAACAGAACTCTGGGAGATGATGGAGGAAAACCTAGAACACACCTTCTCCCGTGACCCCTACCAGCAAATGGGAGGCTATGTCAAACGGTGCCTAGGCCTGAACATATATTTCAAAGTCGAAAATCCTGAGGGCAAACGCATCCAAGATTTCTTCGTCGGAGGCAAACGGCTGGATCGGTCTAAAATCTATACCGCCTGTTTTGTTACTACCCAAGGGATTCCGGAGCGCTACGGCAACAACCGGCAGAATCTGGATATCACGGCTATTGATGCATTGAAGCACTACTTGGCGAAGCACGACAAGGTTTCGGCCGAATTAAGGGGAAGCATCGTTCCAATTTAGAGGCTGCCATGCCAGTCAGAGCCAAGCGTTGTAATGCCCTTATTCTAGTCTGTGCATAGATATGGTTTAGAGTCAAAATCTTGCTTTTTTAGCGAAATATTTTAAAAAAGGAGGATTACGAGGTCTATAGAGGCTAAGATTATGGTGGAAGCCAGTGAACAGGAAATCCTAGCTAAAATTCGTACTTTGTTAGCTTTGGAGAGAAATTATCTTGCAGAAGAAAGAACAGCACTCGCTGAATTCAGGACAGGATTGGCGCTTACGGTGATTGGCCCCACAGCAAGCACAGTAATTGCTTATATTCTGTCCGGATTTGCGATAGAGAAAGCCCCGCTCTTGGATCTGCTTAACTTAACATTTTTCGGTATTCTCACCATTATCGGAATCTGGACAAGCTTTCGTTCACAATCTAAATTGAAAAAGATAAGGAAAAAGAAAAAAATCATAAAGAATCGCGAAACTGCAATTGCCAAAACATCGAAAGCTGTCCAAGATCTTCTGTGCGACTGTATAAACAATGATGTTGAGTAGAAAACAGGGTTTAACTTGCACATACCCTAAATACGTTAAGGAGCACGGCTAATCCGTGGACAATCCGGTCTCAACTGGTTTTGATGATTGAAGGTAGTTTTAGCCAGCTTTGCATTACTTGAGGCCTTTCGGTTCTTGGCTGGAGTCTTAAGCGTGCGCGCGGCTATCTGAATCTCTTCACAAACTGCTTTGCGTGATATTCGTATTCCCTACTTTCCACGTCAACTTTGAATTTATCTTGTTCTTTGGTAAGTGTCACGTTTACATAACCCAGTTTATTTCCAAAATGTACGCAGCAAGAGCCTTTCTCAGTTATTTCCAGGCCGACGTTGTCACGAAAGTATTTGACTGCCTCATCCAGAATCTCTTCTTGATCCTTTTTTGTTTCGAAAGAAACAACTATCAAACTACATACCTCGCTTAACCCGTAGGTTCATCAAACTTTCTATTTTTTTGGAGTGCGCCAATTAAGCTACCGTCACTCAGGCGCACACTTTTTTCCGTCACTCCTTTTGACAGAGTAACAAAATTGTGGGAATGTTGTAGCGGTGTCAAATTGTGGTGAGCGCACCTATCAAAGGGTTTGTGTGTGCGCATTTTCCGCTGATCCTTCATCCGGTTATTTTTTGACTGCCAACTTTGCACCGCAAACAGAGCATTTGCCTTCAGCTGTAATCTTTGGTTGTTCAGGGACATCTGCTCCACAAAGTCCACACTTTACCATAACTTCACCTCCAATGGGTTGACACGTAGAACAACTGGTAATTCCACCATCGGATATTTAAGATTATGTTACTGTTGCATTACAGTCACATAGATTTAAAAGGTGTAGGCACTTAAGCTGGTTCATGGACTACCGAAAAAGGCAGGAAATAATTGCTAGTTCCCCTGTTTCGTTTGGATATCTGAAGCGTTTCAACACCGCAGCTGGCATTTTGCATTTGGTGCAAGGAATAGTAATGTTGCTTTTGGGCTTTCTACTAGAGTGGGAAAGAGACCTATACACCTTCTATCTGGATATAGATATAATACAAGGACCACCACCAAAATTTGAGATCGTGCCAAATCCTCAGATAATTTTTACTCTCGGCTACCTAGGAGTGATTATTGCTTCTTTCCCTATGATTTCTGCCTTAGCACATTTTGTGATTGCATATCCTAAGAATGGAAGTTACAATGAGAATTTAAAAAAAGGGATGAACCCTTACCGGTGGTACGAATATGCCTTCTCAAGCTCTATAATGATAGTGTTGATTGCATTGTTGGTAGGTGTCTGGGATTTCTGGTCATTGACCATGATATTCGTTCTTAACGCGATGATGATAATGTTTGGATATTTGATGGAGTTGATAAACCAGAAAACTGAAAAAACCAATTGGTCATCCTTCTTGCTAGGATGCATTTCTGGTGGAATTCCATGGGTCGTTCTCTTTGCTTATTTCATTGCAGCCATAAGCTCAACTGGCACTAATCCTCCAACATTTGTATATCTCATACTATTCATCTATTTCTTTTTGTTCAACATATTCGCTGTCAACATGGTTCTACAATACAAAGGCGTTGGACGTTGGAAAGACTATCTTTACGGTGAAAGATTCTACATAATCCTTAGCTTTGTAGCAAAAACGATTTTGGCTTGGCTCGTGTTCATAGGGATATTTGCACCCTTCTAAATGATCAGATGCCCGCGCAGTGATAGATAATGTCTTCACGTCATGAGACAAGGCGGTATAGGGAATACCATAGTTATCGTCAAGAATGTTTGCCGTGGGCATGCACGTGCCAGAAGGGCAACCAAAGTGGTTCCAACATAGAGATCTTCGAAAGGTCACGAGGCGCGCACGTGCGCACTTGTTTGTCAAACTGAAAAAGCGTTTATGCACGCTTGTTTGTTATTGACTCCAAACAGTTTCAGGTCTAGATTGAACAACATAAACATTCTGAGGAAATGAGAGATCTTTGTCAATTGCAAATTCGATATCCTGAGGTTTGCCGTCGTAATTTTTCTCTATATGTATGGCAATCTCAGCGAGTTTGATAATCTCTTCATTAGTCAAGCATTGTTGTTCCTGTCTTTCTGTAAGAATATCAGCGTAAATCATTCTCACCAAATTTGTGTCATGTACATATTCTACAGTTTTCTTGGCAATCCTTTTTTCTAAGATTTCTAGCGTTTTCTTCTTTACTATGTATTGGTCAGGAGTGGTGGAGCCTGATACGACTGACTGTCCAAATCCCCAGTTGGCTTCAATAACTATTTGATCGCGCTCTCCTGTCAGCGGGTTCAACGAGAACATAACTCCAGCGGCTCTCGCATTAACCATTTCTTGTACGCCAACGCTCATAAGTACTTGCTCATCTTTCAAGCCCACTTGTGTTCTATAGATGATGGCTCTTGGCGTGAACAGGCTGGACCAGCATTTCAGTGTGGTCTCGATAAGTTCCTTTGGTCCTCTAATGTTTAGATAGCTTTCATGCTGTCCGGCAAAAGAGGCATCAGGTAGATCTTCAGCTGTTGCACTCGATCGGACGGCTACAAAGAATCTTTCTTTTTTTATTTTCTTAGTGAGTACACCATAGGCTTTCTTGATTGCTTTTTCAATTTTGACTGGTATTGGAGTTGATTCAATGAGTTCTCGGATGTCTCTTGAAGCTTTCTCAAACTGTTGGAGGTTACTCAAGTTAGTGGTAGTTTCACTAATTGCTTTGCGTATTCTGCTTACAATGCTATTCTCGGTAATGAACTTCTTGTATGCATAGGCTGTGACTGCAAATCCTGGAGGAACAGGTATCTCTGCGTTGAGCAATTCACCAAGATTTGCGTTTTTACCTCCAACAAGAGAGACGTTTTCTTTTCGTAAATCTTCGAACGGTATGGTGAGTTTCAATAGTGCTCCGTCTTTTCAATTTAGGTACTTCCTGGTTAATAAAGACGCGCGCACAGCTTATCCAATCAAAAATCCACTTGTTTTGGAAGAAAAATCAGTCTTGGAATCAATCTACCAGTCCAGCGGAGTTTAGTTTTAATTCATGTATGAAATAATTTTTGACTAGGTTGGAATTGGTCTAAAACAAGCGCGAATTGAAAAACACTTAGATACTTTAATAAAGAGTTAGAAATAACTAGTTTTTCTAATTCAGAAGTATAGGTTGGTTCGGGTATTGGGTGAAGAAGCTATTGTTTATTGGGTCGGAGCGGCGATATTTGGATTCACCTCATTGATGTTTGCTGCACTAGAAAAGCGAAGACATGGTGAGGAACTGGTTTTCGGATCTAATATCTTTGTAAGTTTTATCACAACGATTTCGTACGTAGTTATGGCTTTGGCGCTGGGTACTACCGTTGCAGAGAATGGACAACCAATCTATTGGACAAGGTGGCTTTTCTACATCGCCAGTTGTAGCATACTGACGCTGGACATCGCCTTCATCGCACGAAAGCCAGCTTCCAAAAAGGTTGAAGTCGCGTTATTCACTGGACTCACAATGTTCTGCGGTTTCTTGGCAAGCATAATTGTCACAGTTGATCGTTGGTGGTTCTTTGCTCTAAGTTCGGCCGCTTTCATCGGCGTGCTCTATACACTGTTCAAACGATTAGGAGATGAGAGCGTTAATGTAATCTCCATAATGTGGTTTGTGATGGTAACTTGGTCTCTGTTTCCAGTAGTTTGGATGCTTGCGCCGACTGGCTTAGGTGTTTTCACGACATTTGTTGAGGCTATACTTTACCTTGCACTCGACTTCATAACCAAGATAGCCTTCGGCTTGTATATTTCAGCCCGGCAGGACATTGCTAAGTAACAACCATAACTAAGCGTGCGCGTGGATGCTGTGCAAGTTTTGCATCCGACCTACATCGCGAAAACATATTTTGCTGGTAACCAAAACATAGTTATAGCTTCTGCATCTTACGTTAGTTTATGGTTAAATAAGTAAAATATAGCCTCATCAAAAAATTAGATAATGTAGAAATCAGGCTCTACAACAGCTTAATAATCGCCAAAGTTGACGGTTATGGTGATGCGGGCTTTAACATTCTCTTCAACTATATCACAGGCAATAATACTCAAAAAGCCACTTTAGAAATGACTTCACCCGTAATATCACAAAACATTGAAATGACTGCTCCCGTCCTATCAGAAAAAGACTCGATAGCATTCGTTATGCCTGAAGAATACACCTTAGAAACAACACCAAAACCAAATGATGAACGAATCAAAATCCAACATATCCCAGAAAGATATGTAGCCGCACTAAGATTCACCGGTCGCTGGACATCTTCAAATTTCGCAAAAAAATCAGAACAACTATTAAAAGAACTGCAAAAAGCAAAAATAAAAATAAGAAAAAACATTTTTGCCATGCGTTACAGCGGACCCTTCACACCATGGTTCATGCGGAAAAACGAAGTAGCAACAGAAGTCCAACTCACCTAGAGCTCTACACGCACGCATGCATGCAAAATAGCTTTTATATAGTTTGTTTGATTTCTTGGTTGAGAAAATATGTTAGGGGAGCTATTGTATAGTTAAATATAGGGTACTCATCGACAAAGACCGTTGTGTTGATTGCGGCATATCTACAAGGCTCTGTCCTGCGCGCGAGCAAGGGCCTTCCTTTAGTGCTTTTTTTCCTCAAATTCCATATTCTACCTTTCATTACGACTAACCTCTGCTAAGTTTTTGCACATGCATACATTCGTAAGGAAATAATTTGGCATTCCACGCGGGCTGTGTTACTGTTGCACAACAGTCACATAATCTTAAATATTCAAAGCTCGACCAAGATTTTTGGTATCATTAATTAACTGGGTGGAGGTGAAAATTTGAAAAGTAAGATTTTAACATTATTTCTCATTTTGTATTTATTTTCGGGCATGTATTTACCGCAAATTCGAGCTCAACCGACTCTAGACATAGTTGAAACCGCCGAAGCTGATGGAAACTTCACAACTCTGATCAGCGCATTAGAAGCTACTGGTCTTAATTCTACATTGAAGACTGCAGGGCCTTTCACGGTTTTTGCGCCAACTGATGATGCTTTTGCGGCACTTGATCCTGATGTGTTAAACTGGCTTATAGCAAATCCGACAGCTCTGACTGAGGTTCTCTTGTATCATGTGGTATCTGGAGCGTTTAACTCAACGGATGTGGTTGCCTTAAGCTCAATCCAAACACTACAAGGAGATAACGTTTCGATCACTGTGGATACAGCAGTCATGGTAGATGGAGCTAACATTACCGCGGTTGACATAGAGTGCACAAACGGAATAATCCATGTGATAGACGCCGTCATGATACCCTCTGGTGCCTTAGACATAATAAGGACAGCCACTAACGCGGGTTCATTTACGACCCTTCTAACAGCCTTAGATGTTGCTGGTCTCACAAGCGCCTTAGAAGCTGCAGGGCCTTTCACGGTTTTTGCGCCAACTGATGATGCTTTTGCGGCACTTGATCCTGATGTGTTAAACTGGCTTATAGCAAATCCGACAGCTCTGACTGAGGTTCTCTTGTATCATGTGGTATCTGGAGCGTTTAACTCAACGGATGTGGTTGCCTTAAGCTCAATCCAAACACTACAAGGAGATAACGTTTCGATCACTGTGGATACAGCAGTCATGGTAGATGGAGCTAACATTACCGCGGTTGACATAGAGTGCACAAACGGAATAATCCATGTGATAGACGCCGTCATGCGCGCGAGCGCGGACGTAACACCCCCATCCATAAGCAATGTCTCACAGGAACCAGAGATCCCAGATGACGGTGAAACAGCAACCATTACAGCAATCGTCACCGATGCAGAAAGCGGCGTGTACAACGTAGTCCTTTCGTACAGTACAGATGGCGAACAAACTTGGAACAACGTCACAACGATAAAAACGATCGGAGACACCTACGAAGGACAAATCCCCGGGCTACCAGCAGGAACCGAAGTACAATACCAAATCATAGCATACGACAACGTCGGCCACCCAGCCGTAGAAAACAACGCGGGAGAATACTACGTCTACACAGTTATCCCAGAATTTCCATCAATTGCACTAATAGCAATCTTCATGATACTCTCTCTACTGGCAACAATCCTCATAAAGAAAAGCAAAAGAATCGTTCTCCGATAAACACGCGCGTGCATAAACACTTTTCCCCTTTTTCTTTTTGTTTCATTTTGAATATCCATCGATAATTTACTGACTTAAATTCAATAGCGCGCGCAACATATTTGCAGGAGGGCCATCATGAACAAAAATAAAGTTTAGGTGCCCGTGGGTATATTCTAATGTAGTTCACAGCGATTTCTGGGTTTTCAAGAGTGCTTGTCAATGGGCGTGCAATACATGTTTTGATTGGGGGTGTCAGATATTTGGATTGTGTTGCTCTTGTATTACAGTGCCCAGTCTTGAAAATGCGTGTGATGAAGTGGGTTTCATGGTATGAATCGAAAGTCTCTGGATGCAGCTTCAACAGCTTTAACAGCGCTTTTTTCCTTGTCCTTTATCTCAAGCATCAAATCAAAATCAAAGGGTTTGGTCGTTTCTAGAAAGTTATTGAAATGATCCAAGTCAATTGCCTCTGCATGTCTTCCCTCAATCTTTCCCTTCTCCTGAGAGCTGTAGTCAACCATTGGCAAACCATCACTTTCTTTCCAAGTCTGAGTGAAGAGCTCAAAAGCTTGAGATATTGTTTCACCACGATTATTGATTTCATGGTGGAAAAGGTCGAATAATACTGGAACTCCTATGACCTTGTGTATGTGAATACAGTCCTTGAGGTCATAACGCTTATCGTCATTCTCGATTACAAGTCGGCTTTTTATGGCGTTTTCTAATTTTTCAAATCTTGAAATAAATCTCTGCTTACTCCTCTTTTTGTCTCCGTAGACTCCTCCTACGTGTATCTGTATTTTGGCGGATGTGTCAAGGCCCATCAAATTCAGAACTTCTGTATGATAAGTAAGTTCTCTGACGCTTCTTTCGAGGATCTTTTTGTCGATTGAATTTATTAGGATGAATTGGTCCGGATGCATCGATATTCTCATTTCATGTTTTCTAATTAAATCTCCAATTGCTTCAAACTGTTTCTCAAAGTGTTTTTGCCAGTCAAATCGGCAGATGGGATGAGAAGCGAAGGGAACGATGTCTGAGGTTATCCTAAAAAATAAGATCTTGTGTTTCACGTTGAATTTCAACATTTCAGAGAGACAGGCTATATTATTTCCAACAGTATCTATCAATCGCTTATCAGAGTAGGATTTTAGCCTGAATGTCCTGTCTCCTTTACACCCTATTGTCCAGTTTATGCAAGGATAACCGATTCTCATTTCAAAGAGTCTTTCCTTTGTGTGGAGATTAAGCTTTCGTTAATTACGATATATTGTTCAAGGCTGAAAAATGGGAAGAGCAAACGGTGCGCGAATTCCTTCATTATGAACGGGCAATCAAGCTTCACTTTTTGAGCGAAGCTTCTAGGCTTCTTTGAACGTAATGGTCGACGCTGCAGCATGCACCCTTCTCAACCGCCTCTTCCATTTTGTTGTACAACTCCTCGGAAATCGTTACATTAGGCACTGACAACCACCAAATTTGGTTTTCATATTTTCCCTATTAAGTTTTTTCAAAATAATCATAAGAAACTACAAATTTGTATTACCCTTTAATGGTGATGCGCGCACATAGTTCATATTTTGTAGTCTGCAGGCGCTCCCCATAGCTCGGTCTTATTGTACCGAGGATCGGATGCTTGAAAGTGAACCCATACCTGTGCGAGATCCAATTCTGTGTTAGCGGCAAACAAGATTCGATCACCAAACCTGATGGTCTCCAGCACCAAAGGCATCTCTCTGCGGAAGATGGCCTCGCGCCACGCGGTTCTGCCAAAAACTAGGCCTCCACTGACGTGGCAATAAACATGTAACGATGCGGCATCTTGACTTCCTTTCCATTCAGCAAGTATTTCGTCTCGCATGAAACGGGTATACCATCCTGAGATCTGCTCAAGATTATAGTCACAGCCTATAGTTAGATAGAGATCGCCCGTAATGTCTGAGTGGGTCAGGGTATAGCGGCGCCGAGCAATCGGAGCTTTAGGTCCTACGCCGGGTAGATAAGTAACATGCAGCTTCTTGGGGTTCAGGTGCCCCATTAGGTAACACCATATGTTAGTGTTGTTGATTACGATCTTAATTCAATCTTTGGGCGTTCGATAATCGAGACTTCTCCGGTGTAACCATTTACTGCTACTAGTGTTTCATCTTCAAGCTCTGTGATGCCTTTTACAGAAACAACTGCAGGAATGTTGTACTCTCTTGCCACGATTGAGCAATGAGAAAGCATTCCACCAGATTCTGATATTACCGCTCTGGCTTTTGTAAACAGAGGGGTCCAACTGACATCTGAATAGGGTATTACCAGTATGTCTCCATCTTTTATCTTGTTAAAATCCTGTATGCCTCTTGCGACCTTTATTTTACCTTCGCAATATCCTTTTGAAGCAGGCAGTCCTTTCAACTTGCTAAATACTTTGTTCTTTGTCAAAGGAACAGGAGGAGAGTCTCCGTATATTACGCCCGGGAGAACTATGTCCTTATACTTGGTGATTTCTGTCTTCCTTTTTTTCAGATTGGCCTTGTATTCAGCAGGCATGGTTCCTAGTTCGCTTATGCGTCTTATTTCTTCCAGTTTCAAATAGAATATGTCATGTTCTTTTTCTATGAAACCATTTTCTTTGAAGAGTTTCGCGAGTTGTAGGAAATAGGACCTAAATAGTCCATACCCGTAGCTGTAAACGAAAGATATTCGCTCTCTATATTCTCTGTAACTCGACGCTTTTCTATATGTAAATTTGGGAAATGTGCCTCTGATAGGGCTTTTGAACAAAGCATAAATGTCTACTTTGTCAGTTTTTGCAGCCTTTGCTTTCTTAAGGCTCATGATCATTTTCAGAATAGTTTCAGGTGTTTCTCTCCAGGGTAAGGTAGAAAAATCATTGCCGCTATCGCTTAAGTGTCCAAACTTAAGCAAGAATCCTTCGACTTCTTCCTTGAATTCTTTGTTTTCAGGTGCTTTGTAGAAATCTTCGTAACTCATCCCTCTCATTTCCTGCTTTAGATGTTGAGGCAACGCTTCATATTTATCATGTAGAATTGACAAGTGATAGTTTGGATCAATATCTCTTATTTTCTGTGTTACCTGCTCAAAATCAATTCTTTTGATATCTACGCCGATTTTCTCCAATTGTCTTTTTAGCATCGTGTTGTAGAGACCCATGAGCAGTTGTGTGATTATGACAACGTATGAGGTCTCTTCGTTTGCTTTCACTAGTTCATCAATGCGTTGCAGAGTTTCTCTTGCATCTAGTTTCTCAATGTTCAGGGAGCCAAAAGACTCGTATTTTCCTATTTGCTTTGTCAAGAATTTCTCTATCTCTTTTTCGTAGATGATTTTCTTTAGGGCGAAGAGGATAATCTTGGGTATATACTTGAAGGTTTTAGCGCTTGGTTTGAACTTTGGTTTTTCTCTTCCTGCAACTTGAATTCCCATCAATAGTTCTACGGATTCTCTGGGCATTCCTAGAAGTTCAAATATGTCCCCTACCACACCCATGTTGAAGTATGCTCTATAATAGAAGGGCTTTGCCAAGTTGTTTATGTCTATGTTTCTTGCGTCTTTGCCTATAAGCTCCGTGAACAAATTTTTCCAAGAAGTATTTACCACGCGTATGTTTACTGACCAGATCAGTGGTTTTATGATACCTGGCAAGAATTCTTTGGATATCTTGTTAGAATAAAGATCAATGTTTTTCAATTTGATTTCTCTAAGTTGTAGCCAGTAGATTTCTTTTCCATCGTACACCCACTCTAGACTCACAGGCTTTCCGTATTTCTTTGCTATTTTCTTGGCCTGTGCAGCAATCTCACCTATTATCGGGAGGACGGTTTCTTTGTCCTCAGGTTTTTCAATCCATTCTCCCCATTTTTGGACCCATCGATCCGGTGTTGTTTCTTTCTGTGATGGTACGTCTTTGGAACCGAAAACCGACTCTATTAAGACTTCATCCATTCCATTTATGGGGTTTTTTGTGAAGACTACGCCTGAGATTTCCGGGTTTACCATTTCTTGAATGATTACTGCTAGCCTTAGCTTTTGATCGCATTTGGCTTTGGTGGACTGCCATATGTCCTCGATGGCCTCAACGATGGTTCTTGAGCCTTTCAAGTTCAAATATTTCCCAAATTGGCCATCATAGTAGCTCATTGCATCTTCAATGCTTGCTGAAGGCATTATGGCAAAATACTTGTTACCATCTATCAAGTTCTCTATTTCTTTCTTCAAATTGTCTAAGACCTGATTTCTTCCAGAAACATATTCTTCATACGCTCTGAAGGTGCATGTGTATGTCTTAGGTATTCTAAACCCGTTCTTTCCCAGATAGCCTAATCTACTTGTCCTAACCCCAACCTGTGAATCCCCGACATCTGTCACATTTGTGATGTATCTGTCTTTTGCAAGAAGTTCCCTAAACTTGTTTGTAGCCTTGTAGTGTGCAAATTCATCTCTACTTTTGTCGAAATTGAGATAGAAGAGAATTGCTACTGCCAGCCCAAATACGGCAAAGGGTACGGTTTGTTCTACAGAAAAAAGGATAACAGGTATGAGAGAATTGTTGATCATAGAGGAATTGTAAGAATCTTTACTGATTTTGTACACGATCAACCATATTGCTGCCAAGATAAGAACTGAAATCGGAGCCAATATCAGCAATGTACACATTAAAACAGTTCTTCCCATACCTCCTCTACCTTTAAGAAACACAGAAAAATTGGTACCAAGCATGGCGGAAAATACGAATACAAGAGAGGTGACGAGGTCACCATCAAAATAATAGTTGGATACAAACAATGGAAGTAATGCTTTTGATGTTTCACCTACCACCGTCAGAAAACCAGCAGGTAAACCACCAACCCAAAAAGCGTTGGCAACCCCAACATTCCTAGTCCCTTTTTCGTAGATTATCTCACCCTTGACAAAATAGGTAAAAATTAAAGCAAAAGGAACTGAACCATAAGCATAGAAAAGTAGCACAAATAATGTTTTGGAGAGTGAAATCCTAAAATAAATCATGCATACCAGCAAAAATGCCAGAACAACAAACAGGGGGCGAGCCTTAGGAAAAAAAGTATCTTTCATTTTTTCGCTTACCCAGAATAAATTATTTAGATTTCCCAATATTTATTTGTATTGCATGCTTCCCTCTGCTTCTTAGGAACCATTTTGGTTCTTCCAACCCTCCACGGCCATAATGCAATTGACGAATTTTGAGGTTGGCTATCAATACGGGTTCCATGTTACCAATGATCGTAATGGACTATTTCTTCCAAGGGTTTCCGATTGGTTACGGGGCCTTTCTTTTCTGCTGGATAACCTAAGGCTGTCATAACAAGCACACGCGCTTCCTCGGGGATCCCGAGAATCTTCTTCACTTCCTCTTCTCTGAAAGCACCGATCCAGCAAATTCCGAGTCCTTCCTCCCAAGCAGCGAGAACCAAGTTCTGCACAGCAACGGCGACATCCAACTTCCAGTATTCTTCCCCATCGTCTCTAACCCAAGCCTTTTCCGGAAAGGCGCATTCCACGATGATCACAGGCGCAAACCAGTCTTGGTTGCAAACGGACCTCAATTTTTCCTTCACTCCAGGATCAGTCACCACTATGAAACTCCAAGGTTGGCGGTTTAGCGTCGAGGGCGCCAGCCTAGCCGCCTCAACAATCTTCAATAATTTCTCCTTCTCGACAGGTTTATCTTTGTACTTTCTTATGCTTCGTCTAGTTCGAATAGCTTCAAAAACATCCATTTTTCTTTCCCCCATTTTTCGCGCAGGTTCTTCTAACCTTAGCGTACTTGTAATCTACAAAATAGCCTCTTAAGTCTATGTGACTGTTGTGCCACAGTAACACACTTAAATAACCATATGAATCAACCATAGAATATGAAACCGACAAATCTCTGTCTCGTCTTGTTGCTTATTCTTCTACTGTCGGCTGTGAATGACGTTTTCGCCCATGCACCTGACAAACCAACCGACAATGAAAGCCTTGCAACTGCTTACACGATCTCCGATCCTATAAAGTCTTGGGCTATTTACGCAAAACTCCACGAAGAAAAAGAAGCCCAATATTACAAGTTTGAAATGGCGCAGAATGAAAGACTTTTTGCCATGTTATTTGTTCCAACTTCTGAAGACGATAAATTCATGCCGAGCTTGGTAGTTATGGGTCCTGGTATAACCTCCCAAGATGTTTTACCTGAATATTTGGAAACCGTTGAAGGAGAAGGAGTTATGTTGTTGGAAGCGGAGCGTCAATCCAAGCCTACCTATGAAGCTTTCACTCCAAGCAGCTACTATTATCTAGCCAGCCTAGATCAGGAAGTCTCTACAGCTGGTACATATCATATAGCGGTTTACGTGTCTTCTCGAGGAGGTCGCTACGGTCTTGCTATCGGCTACAGAGAGGAGTTTGGACTGGACGAATTTGTCAAGATACCCATCGACGTTATAGGCATTCACCAATGGGAAGGCCAGTCCTTGCTCTTCATCTTTGCCCCGCTGCTGGTTACACTGGCTATTGGGTTCGCCTTGTTGATTCTCAAACGCCCAGTGACATTGCGAACATTATTTGGTGGGATAGGAGTATCAGCAGGTCTCCTATACCTGGGCAGCGGATTGATTATGTCAACCCAAATGATTCTGGCCTTGGCAACGGCTACCCTGGATTTGACTGTGGTTTTGACCGTGATCTTCATCATAATACCGATCTTACTGAGTATGGCTGTCTTTCGGCTCACAATCAAAGGGAAGGAAGTGACCAATCGAGTAAGGTTTTCGATGGCCATTCTAGGAGTTCTAGGTCTCTTTGCTTGGGCAGGCATACTGATAGGGCCTATCTTAGCCTTGTTGGCAAGTCTATTGCCCTCCAAGCGTTTTTGGTGAAATAATAAATAGTCACCAAAAACACCAATTACAGTGGTGAGTCACTTGACGATAGTGAAATTGCCGAGGATGGAAAAACATGAAATAGAGCAACTTATTCGGGAACAAATGCTTTGTCGGATAGCTTTCAAGGGAGCCGAGTACCCATATATTGCTCCGTTTCAGTACGTTTTCATGGATGGAACCCTTTATTTTCACTTCACAGATTACGGCAAGAAAATGAAACTGCTTGAGAAAGATAAACGAGTCTGTGTTGAGATAGAAGAGTACAAGCCAGATCTGAGCGAATACAACTTTGTTGTCCTAAGAGGAACCCTACAGGTCGTCACCGATCCTCAGGAGAGAGCCATGGTTATAAGAAGAATGGCTGAAGAGGGGGGACAAAAACTATCACCAAACTTTCTCGCTGCTCACGGTTTCAAAAAAGAGGAAGGATGGTCTTCATTTACTCCGGAAAAACCTTTGGTTGTAGTTAAGCTCGAGAACGTAGCCCAAGAAATAGGTTTGAAGTCTCCCTGATTCAATGCTAAGATTTTACACTAATATCTTCAGTCGCAAGAACCCTCGCCCGCTCAAGTTAATTACACCCTAGTAAACATGCGTTCATATCTTTCTCCACATCTCGAGCAACGACTGATAAGTTGCTTAAGATTCTTGTCTTTGTCTATAGACCCCAACATTCTGGCTTGTTTCCATTTCTTACTTATTGGGGAGTCATGTCTGTAATTTCTGCGTTTCATCTCTCTAACTAGCTCATCGTGACGATTATACAAACTGTGAACTTCAAGCAGTCCCTTCTCTAAATAGCCTTTAACAGAATTCCCACGACGGATAGTTCCGATAAACATGTGAATTTCTGCATGTTCCCCTAGCAAATGCTGTCTACACATTATTCTAGGGTCAACCATCCACATTCTCATAGTTTGTTAACCAACAGATCCAGCATTTTAAGTTGTTGTGTGCAGCTAGAACTATTTTCCATTGCATCTTACATTGTGCAAATTAGATAGCTGTTAGTGGAAGAAAGAGATATCCCAAATCAGATTGAGGACTTCGGGGGGATATCTTCCAGGCGTGCCTTGAAAGCGGGTTTTAGGCAATTTTTCCGGCTTTTAGGGACTTGTTTTCCTCAGCTACTTACGTTTCCTGAAGAACACCAATCCATCTTTTTCGCAGACGTATTCAAACCCTATGCGCGCGTATATTTTAATAGAGTGTTGATGAGATTAGAGATGTTTTGGAGTGTTTGGTTTTGGCTGAAGATGAGATGGTTTGGGACCTCTCGCAACTAGTTGAGAGCACTGCCCCTGATGCAATAAAAGCAGAATTGGAATCCAGAGTAGCCGAAGCGGAAAAAATTCGGGACAAATATCATGGCAAGATTATAGATCTTGATGCTCAAGGCCTCCTAGAATTTCTAGAAAGGAAAGACGCTTTCACTCTTAGGTGCGAAGGTGTAGCCAAATACTCTTATCTATTGTACTCCGCCGATTCCACTCTTGGTGTGGCTAAAGAGCTTCACGAAGCTGCCCGGAAGGCTCACATGAGGCTCGACCAAGCATTGGCCTTCATAATTATCGAGTTGGGCAGACTTCTTGCAGAAAATCCATCTTTGATCCAAGACCCACTACTAGTGGAGTACAAACACTATCTTGAAAAGACACTGAGAAGAGTACCTCACATTCTCTCCGAGGCCGAGGAGCAGTTGATAATCACTAAAGATAAAAACGGTATCGCTGCGTGGCAACTGCTTCAAAGTGATTGGCTCTCCACAAGAACCTTCGACATAGAAATTGAAGGGAAAAAGAAAACACTCCCATATGGGAAGATAATCGGTCTGTATCAGAGTCCAAATCGTGATCTGCGCAAACTAGCTAACCAGACAGTCTACGAGAATCTGGGAAAAGATGAGATCATCTGGGCAAGCGCTGTCCGCGCTGTATGCGACGATCATCTGCAAGTGAGCAAACTGAGAAAATACCAGACACCCATGACCCAGAGCTTCATCACCAACGACGTCACCAAAAAGACCATTGACAGCCTTATGAAGACAATTGAGAAAAATGTGGGTCTATATCAAAAATATCTGAGGCTGAAAGCTAAACTTATGGGTCTAGAGATGCTGGCCAGCTACGACTTGGTTGCTCCTCTGCCCAACGCTCCCGAAATGAGGTACAGCTGGAAAGAGGCACGCAAGGAGGCAGTAGACGCCTATAGCGAATTCGATGAAGAGGTGGGCGGTTGGGTTGATGAGATGTTTGAAAAGCGACACATCGATGGAAAGGTACGGAAAGGTAAAGAATCAGGGGCTTGGTGTGCGTCTTGGATCACGGGAAAGAGCGCCTACATATTACAGAGCTTCAACGAGAAGATAGGTGACCTCTACACACAAGCCCACGAACTGGGCCATGCTATTCATGCATATCTCGGTTCAAGGAATCAGAAGCCAAGCAATCTCGAGATAGGAAGCTGCATCGCAGAAACAGGAAGTGTATTCGGCGAACTCCTCCTAACAGAACGACTCCTCAGCAAAGCCAAGACTAAAGAGGAGAAGCAAACGATCCTCGTCAACTTATTGGACGAATTCGGCATGGCGGCTTTCCAAGTTTCCGCGAGAGTCTTCTTTGAACAAAGCTTGTACGATGCCATAGAGCAAGGCAAGTTCTTAGATGGAGAGACTGTTGCCAAATTGTGGGTCGCAGCGCGGGAGAAAATCTACGGCGACTCTGTTGATTGGTTGGACGTGATGAAGTGGGAATGGACAATGAAACCCCACTATTACATGGCTAACTACCGTTTCTACAACTATCCCTACGTGTACGCCCAACTGTTCGTATTTGCACTATACAAGCTCTACAAAGAACAGGGAAAGGCCTTCGTTCCCAAACTAAAGAAGATATTGGCTGCAGGTTCCAGCAAGTCTCCCCGCGACCTTGCCGCCGAACTGGGTTTCGACATAACCAAAGAAGCATTTTGGGAGAAAGGCATGGAACAAGCCAAAGAATTCGTCAACATCCTTGAAGAAACCATCTGATCCCATGCGCTCGCATGAATTGTGAATGCGTGCGATGGAATGCGCGCAAAGCAATTTGTCACTACTATGATTAAGGCATAATGTTGCTTTTCTCAAAAAAAGAGTGTTTGGTTTAGGAAGTTAGATTCTGAGCGGTTTAGGTTGGTAGATCAGGTTCTTACCGAGTCTAGATGTGTTTGATACACACGCTTAGAGACAGCCCTTCGAAAAGTTTATAGGAGGCCCCTTGCTTTCGCAACGAGTTTGACAGAAGGCGAGAAGACGAAACGAAAAATACAGAATATAACTAGGTGCCAAGGAAAAATCAGGAAGACTTTTCGGGGATGAACTGAGTAGTGCAGATAATTGTAATAGCACCGGTAGTCCTAATATTGGCTTTTGTGCTGGGTGAACTTTTTAGAAAAGCCAGTTTGCCCTCTGTTATTGGACAAATTTTAGCAGGTATAATCCTTGGCATCCCAGTTTTAAAGCATTTATTGTTCAGTGATGAATCATCTCTCTTAATAGTTGATTTTCTAGCTGAGCTTGGAATAGTGTTTCTTCTGTTTTTAGCTGGGCTGGAAATAGATATTGAAAAAATAAAGGAGGCTTCGAGAGATGCAGTTCTCGTATCTTTTAGTTCAGCTCTTCTTCCATTCTTTCTTGGCTTTATTTTTATTATGACATGCTTCCCCGAATACGGTTTCTTAACAGCTCTAATATTTGGTGGTGCCCTTATGGTCACATCAGAAGGAACCAAGATTAAGGTGCTTATGGATTTAAATTGTTTGAACACTCGTTTAGGAGCAGTAATGCTATCTGCCGGAACAATTGACGACATATTTGAAGTTTTATTCTTATCAATTGTTGTGGTGATGGCTCATGGTGGAGGTTTCGGTGGGCTAGTAAGAATTCCTTTGGAACTCTTGGTTTTTGCTGCAGTTGCATTTATAGCCTTTAAAGTAATCTCTAAAGTGCTTCCCTATCTCGACAAGAATGGTAGTAAAGACGAAACTGAGCTTTTCGCTGTGATGATGATTTTTGTTCTGGTTATGGCCGCGTTGTCTGACGTTTTGCAAATAGGTTATTTGATTGGCGCTATCATAGGAGGCTTCCTCTTGCAGATTTCAATGAGAGGTATTAGCAGGCGACATAGACGGGACATGGTTAAAGTTACTAAGCTCATTACTTTGGGTTTCATTGTTCCTTTTTTCTTTGTGAATGCAGGTTTAAGCTTTGATTTAAATACACTTTTTTCCAATGTTACTTTGCTGATAATAACTGTCACCATAGCTTTTCTCGGAAAGATTGTGGGTACTCTCATAGTAAAACCCCTCTCAAGTCTAAACCTCAAACAACTCTACTACGTGGGGTGGGCAATGAACTCTCGAGGTGCAGCTGAGTTAGTGATTGCTTTAATCGCAATTCAATATGGTTTAATTCCTCTTGACATCTTTTCAGCTCTGGTGGCAATGAGTTTGATAACTACCCTCACTTTTCCACCTATTCTAGCTAGAGGAATAAATAAGAATGCAGGACTTATGAATGCAACTTCAGCCAAGTCTCGCGAGAATTTAGCCGACCGAGAAGTGAAGTAAGTTTTATTTGGTAGGTGAGTTAAATAAAATGTGCATGGCGATGAATGGTAGAATGAAGATTTTGGTTGGGATCGACGGTTCAGGTCACTCTAAAAGGGCACTCACAGAAGCTATTAACATTGCTAAAAAATTTTCGGGTTTCATAAAGGTAATTACCGTTTATAAACGAGAGATGGAGGAGGAAGCTGAAAAAGTTCTGGAAGAAGCAGAACAATATTTGAAAAAAGAAAAAATTGATTATAGCTTATCATCAATTCTCGGTTCCAATCCTTCCAGAGCGTTGGTAAATGTTGCTAGAAACGAGAATTTTGATCTCATCGTGGTTGGGAGTAGGGGCCTAGGACGGGCAACATCCTTCTTGTTGGGAAGCGTCTCCAGACAAGTAGTTTCTAAAGCTCATTGTAACGTTCTTGTCGTCAAAAAGTAACGCGTGCGCAGTACTCGTCATCAACTCAAAGCAGTGACGTGCGTGCGACTGCGCGCGCATACAGTAGATACGTCGCAACTTCAGAATAGCGCGCGTATATGTTGCTGGGCTTAGAATATTTTTCTAAAAATACCAGTTGACTAATGTTGCGCGCGCGCCAATGTGTAAGATTTTAAGCCGCGTAGCAATTAAAGTCAGTATAGGTGATGTGGTTGAGTTTGTACAGTTTGAGCGAGATTCCTGAGGAACGCGTGAAGGACAGACTTTATCGAAAATTGATTATAGGAAAAAGAGTGATGTTGGCTCAAATCATTCTGAAAAAGGGGTGTCCCGTTGTTTCACACAAGCACGAGAGTGAACAGATTACGTTTGTTATCGAGGGATTGTTGGAATTCACACTGCCAAACGGAAACGTCAGGGTTGGTAAAGGCCAAGTTCTTGTTATCCCATCGAACTTGGAGCACAGTGCAGTGGCGCTTGAAGACACTCTAGAATTTGATATCTTCAGCCCCATCAGAGAAGATTGGTTGACGGGAAAGGATCACTACCTTCGAAAGGGATGAGGCGCGCGCATGTGAAAGGTTACAAGTTTAAGCTGGTGTACGTTTCCAGAACACGCGTGCAGTGTCGCTAGAGATTTAAACTTCGTCGAAAAATTGTAGGTTTTCACAGGCTACACTGTTGTTGTAAGAAATGGATTTCTTGTTCCTGCAAATCTATTCTGGCATTTCTGGGAAAAGTATCTTTTTGGTGTTGGCTCTGCAATTCGGGCATTCTTGCTCGTTGGGCGAGTAAATTGTGTTGCAATAGGGGCATTCGATTCTCATCATTTCATTGAAGTGTTTGTCTATTATTTCCATCTTCTTTTTTTGAAGCTCTTTTTTGCTTTCTACTTTCGAGGAGGAATGTGCGAACCATAGTGCGGCAATTGTGATTCCCATGAACATGAATGAGAAAATCGCGACTATTTGCCATGCCTCTGTTCCCGCCAATTTCTCTAACACCAGCAATTACAGTGATTGTTTCAAGTAAATGCGGACTTGAACACGTTTTCTAAACTCGTATGTTTGGCCTTCATGGAGACTTAGCTTTTATGAATCGTAAATCAAGACTGGACATCAGACCTTGTCCACGTTCTCCCACATTTTTCGCTGCGCGCGCAAGGTGAAGTCATACTGCAAGCTTTGGGTAAAGGATTAATCTGAAAAGCGTTACAGTGTAGATTGATGGACAAAACATGCCGTTTACGCCGTTTCATTTTGGTCCAGCCCTAGGTTTAGGGCTTCCCTTCAGAAAATATGTGCATGCACCTACGTTCATAGTTGCTAACGTGATAGTTGATGTTGAGCCTTTCTTGGTTCTTCTTTTGGGATTACGATATCCTTTGCATGGGTATTTGCATACTTTCCTTTCGGCTTTCCTCGTGGGGCTCGCTCTTGGTTATGTCATGTTTCTTCTTGAAAGAGTTTTGCATCCGCTATACAAAGTGTTCTTACTAGAGGCAGATGATGGTTTGACTCTGAAATCTTTCGTGGTTGCAGGCGTCTCAGGCACTTGGCTCCATGTTTTATTGGATTCTCCATTATATGCCGACATACGTCCATTTTATCCAATAACAGCAAATCCGCTGCTTAACCCGGCCATAACACTAGCAGTGTATAGTCTTTGCGTGTGGATGGGCATCGCTGGAATACTATACTACGTAGGCTTACTAGCCTTCTCTGCTTATGGAAGATTGCGAAAGAAACGAGAACATGCATGCATGGTTCAAGTCTAGACATTGATGAGAACGAACAGAGGAATTATTGGAATTAGGACAGAAACAAGAATATCCAGATCTTTTCTATTAGTCTTTAAGAAAGGAATGAGGAAAGGCACTTGACTCCTATAGTCGCTAAAAATCTTTCCATAATTTCTGGATAAGAATAGTTCTTCTATGTGTGCTAGGAAAATGTAAG
>Ga0209636_10001168_pt1 | contig 26385 bp, 27 predicted proteins | sample DeeMarSWOR152_54_FD_187464 | JGI IMG/M metagenome (GOLD analysis project Ga0209636, IMG submission 187464) | Marine sediment microbial communities from White Oak River estuary, North Carolina - WOR-1-52-54 (SPAdes) (version 2) | ecosystem: Environmental > Aquatic > Marine > Intertidal zone >...
CAACTTCAACTTTGGGGTATCCTAGAAAGTCCATGCTGTAGAGGTGTTGCCTCTGTAGGTTTGACAGTTCGACGACGTCTCGGTCGACGAGGCGCAGGTGTCCAACGCCCACAGCCGCTAATTGAATTGCGATTGAGGAGCCTAAGCCTCCTAGGCCTGCTAGGCAGACTTTAGCTTTTTTAAGTTGTAATTGTCCGCTGTAGCCTATTTCCCGGAGGACTATTTGCCTCGAGTAAAACTCTAACTCCTCTTCCGAAAGCTCTTTCTTGCCCGAATGCTCAGACACGACTAACCCTCACAGCAGCATTATAAGTTAAACTCTCAGAATGTGCATATTTATTTGGTGGTTTTTGGTTGCATGTAGGTTTATGCGCCTAGGGGTTCGCTTGAGGAAAGCATAAAAGGAATAGGATTGCCTTTTATGGTCTATGGTCTCTTGCGTTTACTTGCACGCGTTTGGAGGTGAAGATGTGGATATTAAGCGAGCGGGGAACAAACTGACTTTAACGGTGGAATTGACCGATAACCCGAAGCCGTCAAGCACGGGAAAAAGCCTCATACTTTACACGAGCCACGGGTTCCAATGGGAAGAAGACATAGCCATAAACTTAACCGTTATTAAACGCCGAGAATAAAGCGTTTGTGCGGGGAATGGGGATGAATGAAGAAAGCGAATCGGGTGGAGGCTGGTCGGCTGGCGGCTGGTTTGCTGTTCTGGGGGTTCTGCTGTTATTCGTTGGGTTAATTACATACTTTTATGAAGAGTTAAGGGGTGGATCATGGATGTATTCTTATTGGTGGTTAGGAATTCTGTTAATGGTTCTGGGAGTGGGCTTAATCATAGCTGAGGCGTTCCTACACTTCCGTACTCCCAAAAAAGAATCACCTTCTAACCCCAACCTAACTTCATGTTTTATGCACGTACATAATGAAAAACTTAGAAGGTTGACTCATTCTATTTGTTGTTGGAGGGTGTATGCTTCAAGTGTTTCCGTTTGATTCTTTCTTCACCTTATTTTTTGTTTTATTTGTCATAATTCTCATTCTTAGCGTGGTAACCACCTTGCTAAGAATCTTTCGCAGAGCGCGTGAAACGGAATTAACCGAAGAGGGGGCGACTGTTGTCAAGGAAAGGGAGATTATAAGGGAAATAGTTAAGATTCGATGCCCCTACTGCAACAACCTTTACGACGAAAAGTACGACAAGTGCCCCCACTGCGGAGGCAAAAGAAAACCCTAACAAAAAATGCGCGCCGCAAACCAGCATATTTGTAGCCTATTTGACCACAAATAAAACTATAGAGGGTCAACCTTCTATCCGTACCGCCAAATTATGTCTTATGATACACCAATAAATTTATAAGATTAGTATATAGCTATTAGTATAGGGTAGTGTTATTGAGGTGGAAGCTCTTTCTGGCGATTTTTTCTATGCTTCTTCTACTTTTAGTATTCTTTCCTCCTATAGTCTCAGCTTCTCCTGAAACAGTGGTTTACGACCCCTTCCTCAACTCCTCTGGTAAACAAATTCCATGCGACGCATCTGATGGCTTCGTGGAGGTAAAGGAACCAGATGACGATGTAGCAGTCACCAACATCATAATAGGAGCTGAACCAAAGGGCGTATTCATAGAAGCACCCGAAGCTTATCCCACATGGCTGGTTCCCTACAAAGTCAAAGTCACCGTCAAAAACGAAGGCCAAAACACCGAAAGCTTCAACGTAAGTGTCCTCCTCCAAAACGCCACAGGCAACTACACCAAGGGAACCCAACAAGTAAACAACCTAGCTCCAGGAGCAACCATAAACCTCACATTCACCTTCGCTGTTCCACCGCTACCAGGCTATCCCGACAATGCTCCGGCTGCGTGGCCATACCCAACCTACACCGTGTGGGCTAACGCAAGCGTGGTTCCAGGCGAGACGGACACAGCCGACAACGAACTATTCGACGGTCTCATAAAGGTGAAGTGGCCAGGCGACGTGAACAACGACGGCCACGTCACATTGCCCGACCTAGTTCCATTCGCTAAATCTTGGGATGGCGATATTGTATTGTGGCCCTCTAGATACAACTACAAGTGCGACTTCGACATGAACGGCGAAATCAAATTAGGCGACCTAGTTAAGCTGGCGAAAAACTGGTACAAAGGACCTTTAGATCAAGAATAATGAAAGCTGAAAACCTCTTCCCTTCTTGTCCTTTTTCAGGGGTATTAGGAGATTGACGTGAATTTAGGTGATTTCCGCTCGGATTCCGATGAAGACGGGTCCGGTGGTTTCGATTTTGTTTTTTCGGCTTGTTATGTATCGGCGGGCTACTTCGCTGATTTTGATGTTGATGTCGCTGGGGTTTTTCGCCATCTTCACTCGGATGTTAACTGTTTTTTGTCCTAAACGTAAGGCTTCCTCGATTTTTGCGGCGGCGAGCGAAGCCACAGCGTCTAGGTAACTGAATCCTAGCGATGTTCCTTTTTCTCGAGTTTCCTTCACGATGGGTACGTGTTCTATGCCTTTTTCGGGTATGCCAAGGACGTTGCCTTTGTAGACGTAGATGCGGTTTCGGGCGGCTGGACCTAGAAGTTTAGCGCCTATGTCGGTTTCATAAACGTAAACTCTGATGTGTTTTCCCGCGATTTTACCCTCGTAAGCTTGAAATTCGCATGGGCTTGGTTCTTCGCCGTGTTTCAGCGCAGTAGCCGTGATGGCTTCAGCTATTTTCTTGCCTGTTTCGGTCTTCGGTTTGGCTTCTATTTCCACCATTTTTGCGATTTGAGCGTCGGATAGTTCCAGCGGAGCGTAGAGTTGCGGGTAAGTTAGGCTCCGTATGTCCTTTGCGCCTTGAAGAAGCATGGCTAGTCTTTCAACTCCGAATCCTGCGTTGAACACCGGATAGCTGATATCGTATTGGGCTAATGAAACAGGCGAGTAGAGCCCTATGTCGCCTATTTCTATCCATTGTCCGTCTGATTTCACGAACACTTCGATTTCGGTTTCGGGCGCGTAATACTTGCTTGTGGCTTTTTTCACTTGGAATTTTGCGTTTTTGAACCCTAAATCCGACAGCACGGCTTTGCACAGCGCTTTTCCATCTTCCAGCGTTACGTCTTCTGCCATGACCACCATGGAGGCGACGTATGATTCGTAGAGGTGAGTTTCGTCTAGTTTTTGTTCTCTTCGGTATTTGGTTCCGATGGAGAAAAGCTTCATAGGCAACGGTTTTTTGTGTTGTAGCGCGGCTAAAACCAAGAACCACAGGGCGGTCATGTGGGACCTGAGGGTGAGCTTTGAGGGTATGGACGTTAATTTTCTGAGTTCTGGGAATAAGCCTAGGATGGCGGTGGCTTCGGCGGTTTCTATGCGTAGGCGGTTTACGATTTCCTCCACGAGGTCGTCGCCTTCGATTTTTCCTTCTTTGTATTCTCTGAAGATTCGTTGAAGTTTCTTAACGTTGTTAGCTGAGAAGCTTGGGACAATTCTCCGGATTTGCAAAGTTTTCTTTTGGCTTAGCCCTATGTCCGGTCGCGGTAACCCCGCCAAGTAGAAGATTCGGTCGAGGATAACCGCGGCTTCGGGTCCATACTGCCTCCTCACGTCTTCTTCTGGAACTATGGATGGGTTAATCAGTTCCTCGAATCCGTAGGACAGGAGAGTTTTTCTGATTTTTTGGATGAGGCTGTTGACGGGATGCGGTTTTCCGGTTGTTTTCTTCCAGAGGATTTTTCTTCCGCTTTTCTTCAATAGGCTGGCGGTTTCCACCCACGCCTTCTCGTAGTCCTTCTGGGCTTTTCTTTTGATTTTCTCTGGTTCCCACATTTTTCGTGGCTCATTTGGCTTTAGTTTTCTTCTTTCCCTTAAGGGTGCTTTCAAGTTTTCTGATGGAGTTTTCAAGTGAGCTTCTCCGCGCTTCGATGGTTACGTCTCCCCTCGTTGTTTCGATGATGTGTCTTGCAACGTCGCATTTTCTCCGCAGCCCCGGAACCAGCATGTAGGCGTCGTCCATGGCTGTTAACTCGAGGTAAATTTTCTCCATTTTTCGGAGGCTTTCATCCGCGGTTTTTATGTCTCCTCTGCGGATGTTGTCTAAGGTTCGGCGGCGGAGTTCACCAATAACATCGCCTAAGGCAAGAACATAGTGAATGTGGGGAACCCTGATTTCCTCGGGGCTGACGAACCGGTTTTCCCTAACTAAGGACAGAAGCACCCGGGCTTCGCTGTATTCCTCAAAAGCAGCCTCAACTAAACCAGTGTAGAAAACATCTGGGTGGTCCTTCGCCAATGTCTGAAGCTTAGAGAAGTTTTCATCTGCGTCTTTAAGCGCTTTTTCAGCGTCGCCGAACCGTTGCTGATGCAGGAAAAGGATGGCTTGTTTGGACAGGCGGATGGTTTTACGCGCGATGTCTTGAACTTCAACGCGGATTTCCTCCCGCTTCTTCAACTCCTCCTGAATCTTAACGAGAATTTCGTTTAAAGACATAACGTTCACACGCCGAAACCACACTTCAAAACATGATCCACGCAAACCTAAAAGACTTTCTGATTAGACATATTTGAAGCCTATTTGACCGCAAATAAATCTATAGGGTCTTTTTTGGCATCAGTTAGGCTAGATAAGCTTTATCGGTTTCTTTAGGCGGCTCAACAGAACAACTCGGCTTTCCGGCGCCTCGTCAAGCACCTTATAACCCGTCTCCTCAGCTAGCTTGTCCGCGAAGTTTCTGATCTCCCTGTGAGACGGCATGTTCTCAAATCCGAGGCGCAGACGCGAAAACCCCACGTGCATGTAAGCCTTAGGCTCCACGTAGGTCGGATTCGCCTTCTCCAGCAGCTGAGCGTAAAGTTCAGGATGCTTCAGATTCAAGTTTCTCACAAGCGTCAACCGAAGCACAGTGGGACAGTTGAAACTCGGCAACAGCGAAAGCGTCTCCTTAAGCTTTTCCCAAGCGTTCGGGATTTGTGGTCTGCAGGTTTTAAGGAATGTACTTTCGTTTGGTGCACAGACTGAAACATACAGTTGAGTTGGCTCCTCGCCTAAGCGGGACAGAACCTCTGGAACCGTGCCGTTAGAAACCAAAAACGTGGTTAAGCCGTGCCTGTGAAACTCCGCGATTAAATCGCCTAAGTAAGGATAAAGCGTAGGCTCCCCAGCGAGGCTGATAGCCGCATGCTTAGGCGTCAAAGCCTCAAGATACTTTTTTCTATCAGCTTTCGGGTTCCCCTTATACCCGCTCAGAAGCTTCTGCTGGGCTTTGAGGCAGCCTTCAACCACCTTTTCCGGCGGATCCCACTTAGACCGGCTGGTTTCCGTCCACTTCCACTCGCGTGAATCGCCGCTTTGAACCCGCCAACAAAAAAGACACCGCATAGTGCAATACAGGATCGAGGGCGTCATCTGCACGCACCTGTGACTATTAATCCCGTAGAATCTCTGCTTATAGCAAACCCGACCGTGAACAAGCGACTCATAAAGCCACCTGCAACGCTTAACGGCGGAATGTTCCCCCACCAAATGATACTTCTGATTCTTCAACACTCGGAGCAACTCGCTGGAAACCAAGGAACCCAAGTCCATCGCCAACATTCAAACATGAAGCCACTCCTATTATAAAATACATCGCCCATCACGTGGGGCTAAGTCAAACACCCAATTAACGGCAAATCTTTTATAACCTAACCGCTAAATGAAACAAAGTTACGGAAGTTTGTTATATTGCCGAAGCCTAATACTTACATACCTCAAAGCATACACGGTTTTAAAAGCGAAAACTCTGAAAGATTAGGAGGATCGGAATGAACCCAATTCACCTAATTGCAACGTGCATTCTCGCTTTTCTTTACGCATGGGTCCTATACAACATACCCATTTTAATAGTGGGCTTAAAACGGCTACGCCACGCGGAACAGAAGGAAGAAAAAACTTCGCGGGTAAACAAGAAGAAACTGCCCACGTTCTCGATTATAATTCCAATGAAAAACGAAGAAAGAGTTGCGGAAAGATCCCTAAACGCGTCACTTAAACTGGATTATCCTCTACAAAAAAGAGAAATAATTGTAGTGGAAGACGGATCAAACGACAAAACAGCAGAAATATGCAGAAAATACGCCGACAAACACCCCCACCAAATAAGAATCCTCCATAAACTAGGCTCAGACGGAAAACCCTCCGCTCTAAACTACGCCATTAAACACGCAAAAGGCGAAATCATAGCCATCTTCGACGCAGACAACGCCCCAGAAAAAGACGCCCTGATAAAAGCAGCCGAATACTTCGAAGACCCCTCAATAGCCGCCTTACAAGGCACAACATGTGCAATAAACGCCGACGAGAACCTACTAACCAAATTTCTATCATACGAGGAAGCCGCGTGGCTCAGAACCTATATCCAAGGAAAAGACGCCCTCAACCTATTTGTCCCCTTGACCGGCAGCTGCCAGTTTCTAAGGCGAAATGTGCTTGAAAAGGTCGGCGGGTGGGATGAAAAATCCTTAAGTGAAGACGTTGAAATGGCGGCGAAACTTACAGAAAAAGGATATCGAATAAAATACGCCTCGGATATACGCTCGTGGCAGGAGGCTCCAGCGAGCATAATGCAGTTCATGAAACAGCGGACAAGATGGTTCAGAGGGTACATGGAGGTTGCGTTGAAATACGGAAAACTGATAACGAAAATCAACAAAAAGACCATCGATGCGGAAATCACCCTTATAGGACCTTATCTGTTCACCTTGTCCCTTGTAGGCTACTTTACGGCAGCATATTCCTTTATAGCCCCAAGCCAATTTCAAAGCGTCCTCACGCTCATTTCGCTTTTTACATCGTTAGTTACTCTAGCTACGCTGTTAATCGTGGGAGTGGCTCTAATTTACGCAACGAAACCGCGGAGAATAACGAACCTGTTTTGGTTACCCTTCATCTATGCTTATTGGGGCTTACAAACAATACTCGCTGCACGCGCTCTGATTCAAATTATATTAAGAAGACCGAGAAACTGGACGAAAACGACGAAAACAGGAATGACAACAGCCACGTTTTAAAGCAAACTTCCCCAGCAGGCGTTGAAGGCGAAAGTTTTTATGCTACATAAGCCTGACGTTTCAAAAACTGCAGAACTATGAAGGACGAAACTGGCGATAACATTGATCGAAACGTTTGCTTTAATGCCGCTTTATCCGCAGGGAGGCTAATGATTGAAAAAGGAAAAGGGCAAAGAAAAAACTGATTCTACCGAAACGAAGCCGACTAGGCGGTTTTTAAAATATGAGGCGGCTAGGAGGATTGTGCAGTTTTGTTCCTTTTTGCTTTTTAACGCCGGCATTTTCGGGTTGGCAGCCACGCCGGTGCTTCTCCCGGTTCTTCAGAGCCTAGGGATTCCTCAGAAAACCGTGGGAGGCGCTTTCGGAGCCCTTCAGTTAATGCTTTACGAAGTTGTTTTTCCGTGGCTTCCCTTAACCGCGATTTTCTTAACAGCTATTTTAATGGGCAGAGCGCTTTGCGGGTGGGCTTGTCCCTTCGGTTTCGTTCAGGATTTATTGGCTTATGTCAAAGGGAAGCATGCGAAGGTTTCTCCGAGGACCCATGGGGGACTGGTTAAAGTGAAGTATCTAATTCTAGTGATTGTTTTGTTCATTAGCGGAACGTTAGCCGTTTCATCGATCGTGGGGACGGGTCAGGAATACAGAAGATCTCTAGGCGAGTTTGCTAAAGCGCCATTCAATGTCTTAAGCCCTTCTGACACGCTTTTCGCGGCTTTACCTCGATTCATTTTTGATGCCCGTTACTCGCCTATAGCTTTGCCTACACTGCTCTTTTGGGTTCGCCTCGCAATAATGGTTGGCGTCCTGATCTTCGCGGTTTATGTTGAGAGAAGTTGGTGTAGGTATTTCTGCCCTCTGGGAGCCTTTATGGCTGTTTTAAATCGGTTCAGCTTCCTCGGTTTGAAGAGGAACCCTACGAAATGCACAAAGGCTGGATGCCGTGAATGTATTGAGGTGTGCCCCACGAAGGTTCCAATCCTTGATTTGCCTTGGGAGAAGTTCACTCATCCTGAATGTATTTATTGCCTTAAGTGTGTTGAAGCTTGCTCAACTAGGGCTATAAGACCGAAGTTTCCGTGAAAGACGTTTTATGCACGTTACATAAGGTTTATACTAAATTAGTTTGATTAGAACATTGAAAGGGCTTGTGATGAAGAAGAAAGTTGGTCTTAAGCTTAAGCTGATCGGTTGGCAGGGCATAAAACTTCGAGTGCCGGAGGATTGGAGCTTTGTTGTTGAGGCAGGGGAGAAAGAAGCCGGCTATACGGGGTTCAATTCAAGTTACTCTAAATTTGAATTCAAATGGGAGAAGATGAAGAAGAAAAAGGTGTTTTCTATCGACGCGATCATAGATAACCTGATTAAAAAAATGAAGAAGTCCAACGAATTGTTTGAAGTGCTGAGTAGAAGAGACGCGAAGGTCTTTGGTCACAACGCCATTTACTTCCAGTTTAAGACTGCAGTGAAGGGCTATGGTATCGCTTGGTATTGCGATGATGAAGAGAAGGTTTTCGTTGGACTTTTCAATTTTAAGCCGTCTGAACATAAGAAGGCTAAAGCGGTCTTTGACGCTCTTGTGGATTCCGTGAGGTGCCACGGTCGAGGTAAACGGGACCAGTGGGCAGTGTTCGGTTTTTCCTTGAAGGTGCCCGCAGATTTCGGGTTGAAGGAGAGAAAGTTTCTGGTTGGTTTTGTAGCCCTTTCATTCTACGCGGAGAAAAGACATCCGTTTTGCACTGAAAAGTATGATTTAGTTTTTCAGTATTGGAGTCCGGCTACTTTGAAGTTTAGGGATTCCTATGATGATCCTGAGAAATGGTTTGAGGAAGTTTACGAGAAGACCTTGAAGAAGCGGTTTAAAGGGAAACTTAAGAAGGAAAGGTTTCGGGGCTTCAGAATCATGGGTCACGCAGCTAAAACTTTGACGAGTACTGTTAAGAGGGGGTTTACGAGTCAGGTCATTATGAAGAATAAAACCTGCATATGGTATTGTCCCAAAACTAATCGAATATACGCGGTAACGCTGTCTAAGGCATTGAGCAAACTGCGGTTTTTGCCCACGAAGAAATATGAAGCTGAACCAGAGGAAATGTTCAACAAAATATTAGCCTCAATTTCTTGCCACTAGGCTTTTTCATAAATACATATAAATGTTAGAGTTACATGTTCTGTTGGAAACTAGAGAGGGTTCATTTGCCGATTTTAAATAGAATATTTGGTAAGAAAAAACCTGAGAAAACTTTGCCTCGTGAGATTTTTTTGAAGCTGAAGCCTGTTAGAAATCCCTATTTAGAATGGTCTAAGTCGGAGAGAGGTGAGGTGATAATAACGTTGAGGCTGAAGAAGACGAAGAAGACGAAATTTCTTTCAAAGCTGTTCTCTTCAGTGCCGAAAGAAGTGACTAAAAAAGTAACTTTAGATGAGGTTGGAAGTTTCGTTTGGGATTTGTGCGACGGGAAGCACACGGTTGAGGAGATTATTAAGGAGCTTTCTGACAGGTATAAAATGATGCTTCGAGAAACCGAAGTGGCGCTTATGACCTACTTCCAACAGTTAACCCGCAGGAGGTTCATAGGGGTTCTCGTCCCCGAGGCGAAGAAAAAGGAAGGGGAAGAGTTCAGTCTCCGCGATATGGAGATGCCTTAACCTCATTTGCGTCGCTGGAACAAAGTTACTGAAAGTTTTTAAGGAATTAACACTACAAGAATAGTGGTACGTATCCTTGTTGTACGTACTTATCTGGTAAAAAAGAGAGATCTCTTCATGAAAATAGAAAGTAAGAGAAAGGCTGTAGTGGTATCCTTTTTGATTTCAATATTTGCAGTGTCTCTGTTTGCATTATCAACGATATCGCTAGTAAGCGCTCAATATGAACCACCTCCATATAGTGTATACTGGTTTCAGAAACCCAACGCGACGGACTATGCTCCTAGCGATATTCCAGACTTCGACCAGAAGCAAAATGAGAGTTGGACAAATCCTTGGGATCCGTATGTTGGCAATTATAGCTGGTGTGGACCGACAGCCGTGGCGAACAGCCTCTGGTGGTGGGACTCCCACATTGATGGAGGAGAGATTCCTCCTCCCGAGGAAGAAGACCACTTTCCATTAGTTCAGAACTATGGGCCTTGGGATGACCACGACCCCCGGAACGTTCAGCCTCTCATTCAACATCTGGCACAGCTCATGAAAACAGACAATGAAAGCTGTGGCACAGACGTTTATGACATGCAAGCTGGAATTAGCGAGTACTTAACAGAAAAGGGGCTAAACGGATCATTCCAAGAGTGGACCTGGTTCTGCAACTTCACCTTCGAGGATGTCATAGATGAGTTTGAAAAGTGCGAGGATATCATCTTCCTCCTAGGCTTCTACCAAGAGGTAGAAGTAGAGCCTGGTGTGTGGCTTTGGGTGCGCGTCGGCGGACACTATGTGACCCTTACCGGGGTGGGCTTTAACACAGAACCTCCATATGATTATTGGGTGAAGATCAGCGACCCCTGCCTAGACTGGGCTGAGACTATGCAATTGGGTCCACCCTACGTCAAACCGCCGGGGCACATGCATAACCCTCCAGGCAACACCACTCTACATAACGACGCCACATTTGTGTCCCATGACCCCTACAAGATTATACCTCCTCCAGAGTATCCTCAGATAAAAGGCGTACACTTTGGCATTGAATGGTATCCGTGGGACCTCCTCTGGGAAATCGGTGGCTTCGCGGCGAACGGCCCAGTTGATGTACCGTATGATCCGTTTGGAGGTTTTGTTTACACTGCTGTGGAATACGTAATTGACTTCTCCCCGATCCAATACGATAAACCAGCCTATCCAGACTATGCTCCGAGCAAGATGCCAGACTTCGATCAAAGACAAGACGGATGGTTTGATACATTTGGGCGGTGGAGCCACTGTGGACCTGTAGCTATGGCGAACAGCCTTTGGTGGTTCGACTCCAAATACGAAAACAACACGATACCTCCGCCAATGATAATTGATAACTTCCCCTTGGTTCAGAACTATGGACCGTGGGATGACCACGACGTTCGAAACGTCGAACCCTTGGTTAACGAATTAGCGTGGCTCATGGACACCAACGGTAAACGAACAGGGATTCCTCATAACGGCACATATGTCTGGGACATGCAGAATGGGACCCGCTGGTACTTTGAACTGAAAGGACTTAACGACACGTTCTACGAGAGGACTTGGTTCTGCAACTTCACCTTCGCCGACGTAGAATACGAGGTGGAAAAATGCGAAGACGTCATCCTACTTCTAGGATTCTACGAGTTTGATCCCCAAGCAGAACAGTGGTTCCGCTTCCGCGGACACTACGTAACCGTCAGTGGCGTAAACGCGAACGGAACCATAAAGTTCAGCGACCCAGCCATAGATGCAGCGGAATGGTGGGGAAACGGCGAAGTTCTTCCTCCAGGACACACGCACCCAGGATATCCACAATACACCATGTTGCACAACGACACCCTCTTCGTTTCCCACGATTATTACAGCGTTAGGTACGATAGCCCGATTTCAGGAGTGCACTGGGGCATTTGGGACTATCCCTACTACGAGTTCTACGAAATAGCTCCTAACGAGGAAGTTGACAGGGACTCGTACGGAGGAGGAGAAGTTTTCGTCGGCGTAGAGTACGCGGTGGTAGTCTCCCCACGTCCAGCTGCACCCCCACCCCCTGAAGAACACGACGTAGCCATCATCGACAAAGAAATATTCGTGAACCCATCTAAATATCCTAGCCTAGTCTTGTCAGGAGCATACGAATCCTATCCAACTTGGGGTGTTCCATACAAAGTCAACGTCACCGTCACAAACGAAGGAGACTACACCGAAACCTTCACCGTAAGTGTCCTCCTCCAAAACGCCACAGGCAACTACACCCAAGGAACCCAACCAGTAAACAACCTGGCTCCAGGAGCAACCACCAACCTCATATTCAGCTTCGCTGTTCCGCCGCTACCCGGCTATCCTGACAATGCTCCGGCTGCGTGGCCCTACCCAACCTACACCGTGTGGGCTAACGCAAGCGTGGTTCCAGGCGAAACCGACACAGCCGACAACCAACTATTCGACGGCACCATAAAGGTGAAGTGGCCAGGCGACGCAGACGGCAACGGCGAAATCAAATTGCCCGACCTAGTTAAGCTCGCCAAAGCCTGGTACGGCGACATTGTATCCAACCCCAGCAAATACAACTACGTAGCGGACTTTGACATGAACGGCGAAATCAAATTGCCCGACCTAGTCAAACTGGCGAAAAGCTGGTACAAAGGACCCCTAGACTAACAAATCACAGTAGAAGGAACGGGTAACCACTCCCGAATTCCCCCTTTTTTCTATCCACAATCTCTCGCGTAAACATGAAAAGTGCCTACTCTATAATGCTGAATCTATCAGTGGGTGTGCCCCCTTTCTGCTCTGTCAGCGGTTAGCCCCCTATACTTTTATTTGTGGTCAAATAGGCTTCAAATATGTCTCTCTCCTAAAAAGCAACTTGAGGGTCGATGCGAATGGATGCTTTAGTTGCGACTGAACGTGTTCGAGACTTGCTGTTGGAGGCCACGCGGAAGCGGGTTGCGGATGTCGAGGAGGTTTCGGTTGCGTTTTCAGGCGGTTTAGACAGCAGTCTCATCGCTGTTTTGGCTAAGAACTGTGGAGCAAAGGTCTTCTTAGTTTCGGCGAGTTTGAAGAATCAGCCCGAGATTCAGTTCACAGAACGGGCTGCTGAGGCTTTAGGTCTGCCCCTCCGCCTTGAAACATATGAGTTCAAAGACGTTGAAGCAGTTGTTTCCCAAGTTCTGCAGCTGATTGGGGAACCTGACGCCATGAAACTAAGCATCGCCATCCCCTTTTACTGGACGGCTGAAACCGCCTCAAAACTGGGCTATAGGGTTCTCCTCACTGGTCAACTCAGCGACGAGCTATTTGGCGGTTATCACCGGTATCTCCACGAGTATGCAAAACACGGGTTAGAGGCGGTGCGGGAAGCCATGCGTCGTGACGTAGTTTCCTCTTATGAAATGAACTTTCAAGGGTTCTTTCCAGTTTGCGCCCGTCACGGGGTTGAGTTGAGACTTCCCTTCGCGGATCGTGAAGTCATAAACTTTGCTTTAAGCTTACCCGTGAGCTTAAACATCGCTTCTGCAGATGACCGCCTTAGGAAAAGGGTGCTACGAAAAACCGCTCAACTGCTGAACCTGCCCCAGTTCATCGTCAACAAGCCTAAGAAAGCCGTTCAATACGCAACCGGCGTGGACAAGACCCTCCGCAAGTTGGCGAAAAACAAAGGCTTAACTCTCCAAAAATACATTAAAGAAAAGTTTGAAGCGGCGTAAACCGCGCGGCTGAAGGACAAAAAATGACGAAAACAGCCCTAATTTACACCCCGAAATACTTGGAGCATGATCCCGGTCCGGACCATGTGGAGTCAGCCAGCCGCCTAAAAGTAATCATGAGAGAACTGAAAAAAAGCGGGCTCCTCGAACGCAAGGAAATTTCGCTGTTGGAGCCTAAACCCGCTGACCTCAAAGAAATTAAACTTGTCCACGATCCGGAATACGTCCAGACTGTTAAGCGGTTCTGCGAATCTGGAGGCGGGCTACTCGACATCGGCGACACCGTTGTTTCCCCAAAAAGCTTTGAGGCAGCCGTCCTAGCAGCGGGCGGAACAATAGACGCAGCTGACCTCGTCATGTCTGGGAAGTTTGAAAACGCTTTTGCACTGGTGCGTCCCCCGGGGCATCACGCCGGTCCCTACTATGCACTTGGGTTCTGTATCTTCAACAATGTTGCTGTAGCTGCGGTGCACCTAATTCACCGCTTCAACCTTAAACGCATACTAATTCTAGACATCGACGCCCACCACGGAAATGGAACCCAAGAAATCTTCTACACAACCAAAAAAGTGCTCTACATAAGTTTACACCAAGACCCCCACGGGTTCCCAGGCACCGGATTCATCGACGAAACCGGCGAAGGAGAAGGCCTCGGCTACACGGTTAACGTTCCTTTCCCCTTTCGAGTTGACGACAAAATTTATCTGCGCGCCCTCAACCGAATCGTAACCCCAATAGCTGAGCAGTATAAACCACAGTTCATACTTGTTTCCGTCGGCTTCGACGTGCACCACACGGACCCTGTAGCGGGTCTCTCTTTATCCACTTTCGGTTGCCTTGAAGCCTTCGGGAAAGCCATGGACCTTGCTTCTAGGTTCTGCGAAGGAAAACTCGTGGCGGTTCTGGAGGGCGGCTACAACCTCGTTTTACTCGGGAAACTTGTTACTGCAACTGTGGCGCAAATGGCTGGAATCCCGTATAGGCTTAAGGATCAGCCTCCGGTGGCAATTCCCCGCGTGAGGAAAAGGGCTGAGAAAATCATGGAAGAGGTTAAGCGTGTGCACTCAGCGTTTTGGAACCTGTGAACCCGGGAGAAAATGTTTTCGAATTTTTGGCTTCCAGATATTCATGTTTAAGCCCATATCTAGACTGTTCGTGAGCGTGTTTTTAAACATAAATTTGTCCAAAAGAACGTGGAGAACACGATCTTAATATTTAAGACTATATCAACATGTTAACAAATGTTATCTCTCAGTTTCTTCTCCACTCTGAACGGGCAGGGTGCGAAACTCTGTTTTCCTGGAAGACTTCCTACGAAGAAATAAATCAGGCGTTAGAGTCAGCGGAGCGAAAGAAACAGACCCTGCACGAATTATTCAAAGAAGGAAAAATTTCATCATCCACATACGAGTACGTCAGCAAAACAATCAACGACGCCATCGAAAAGATCAAAGCACGTCAAATCGAACTCAAAGAAAGAATGGCTAAGAGAGCCATTGAGCTTGAAAATCAAATAAAATCCTCAGAAAGCCTCCTCGCAAAGCTGAAGTCCCGCTGTGTCAGTTCAGATGAAAAGGAAAAAATGCATGAATATGAAACGCAGCTTTCTGCCTTCACTTCTAGACTCGACGCCATGAAACAGGAAGCAACCTACGTTAAAGAAACTCAATTTAAGCCTGTAAAACCGGTATCAGCACCTCCCAACATCACGGGAACCCCCAAAATTGAAAAGCCCATAAAAGTACAGACGTTAATTACGCCGCTTCTCAAGGAAAAGAACATTAAAGAAGTAACTGAAAAGCCGAAGCCGGAGACTGCCAAAAAACCTATGCCAATTACGCCGGTTCCAAAGATCGCTAAACAGCCACCCGCAAAAAAAGCAACTGTGAAGCCCAAAGCGAAAAAACGCCGGAAAAAGAAACCTCAAATCAAACGATCATTAGCAGAAAGACCCCGTTCAAGAAACGCCTCGAGAGGACACTGCAGGAACCCGTGGAACGGCGAATGCAAAAACACGGACATCGAAGTTACCATCTACTACAAAAAAGAGTTGTTGCCCATTTGCCGAAGCTGCTGGAAAGAAATCGCAGAAAAGGATCTCTCTTGGTGATACTTACTTAAAGCAACTGAAAAATAATAATTATTAGTTCAAAGATTTATAGGCAGAAAAGGAAAGCAGGTACCGGAGGGGATGATGTTTCAATTTTCCAGAAGAACATTTTTATTAATCATCATTCTAGTGTTCTGCTTCACATTCCTTCCTTTGTTTAGAAGCTCGATTCAGGCGCAAGAAATTGAGGTAACACCCGTTTATGGGCGAGTAGTTGACAGCGTAACAAACCACTCTATTTCTGATGCCGCCATCATTTTCTGGGACCTCGATGCAGGCCTGATAACAAAGACTAAGACCAATGAGTCAGGAAGTTACAACGCGGAAGTCATAGGCTTCAGCTCCTTTAAGGTATACGCTTATTACGACGACGAATCCACCCTAGGCTTCGACTACGTTCCAGCCTGCCAAGTGAGATATCTAGGCGGGTTCCCCGAGAATCTTTCATTTGCCCTTATGCCCGGTGCGTCCATCGTCGCTGAGGGAGATTTAAAACTTCTGCGGTTCTTCGAGTTTCCAATAGCGCCTGTGACGGTCAGCTTCACCGTGTTCGATCAGTTCAGGCTTCTTAGTGGAACTGGCGCTGTAACTGAATATGGAGAAGACCTACCTATTAATCAGCTTCTAAATTTGAGTGCGAGAACCATTTTGGTGCCTTCTAACACGCCTGTGAAGGTCGCTGTAAGCATGGACTACTCGCCCGGAAAAGGCTACTTGACGATTGACAGCGAAGGCGACTACTTGAACTTGGCTCAAGGCAGTCAACTAACCGTTAACCTCAGATTCTTCCTATTGAAAGTTGAACTTGACCCCGTATACACCCGGTTGCAAACAGTTCAAACCATGATGAGCGAGGTTGGAAAAGCCGGGTTTTATGCTTCCTATGAAAGCATCAAAATATCCAGAGCCGAAAACCTGATAGAAAAGACGTTATCAGCGCTTAATCAGGGAGATTATGATGTTGCTTACGCGGACCTCCACGAAGCCTATCTTATCATAGAGGACTTAGAGACCACTCTTCCAGAGATGTACACAAGCGTTTCGCATTCAGTGCTTTTCATCACTCCCTTTCTTGGTTTCACAGCTGTAGCGGTTGCTTCAGTTCTTTTCGATGAACGTTCTCGCAGATTCATTGTAAGCCTTTGCCTATACGGCAGCCTCCTAGGGCTTCTCTATTTTCTTTACCCAGGCTTCAGTATTCTCCAGAAACCAGCTTACAACCCCCTGGCTGGCACCGCCTTTGAGAACCTTCTCATTCCGATACTGGTGGGCACCTCTTTTCTCGCGGCTTTCTTCGTGATTCTAATTCTGCCCTACATTTTTAGGGAAAAGACCGTGAGGGAAAGACTTCGCTTAATGAGTGCCTTATCCGCAGCCTTTTCAGTGGCGGCGAGAAACCTCAGACGTAGGAAGCTTCGCACCTCACTAACGTCGGCTTTCCTGTTGACTTCCGTCTTCGCCTTCATCGTTCTAACATCCTTCTCCTCAGAACATGGATTCTTCATCGAAAAATATCGGGGTAAAGCACTCTCAGAAGGCTTCCTCATACGGCAGGGTCCTATAGACAGGCTCACGCCCTTCGAGCGCATGGAACCCGCAGTTATTCAATGGCTCAAGGAACATTCTGAGTCTAGTTTAGTAGTTCCCAAGATAGAGAAAAAACCGATACTTGGCTATCGTCCAGTCCTCTCTGAACCCAGATCTCGCTCAAGCCTGCACGTTTGGGAGTTGGGAGTGTTTCCCAGCCTTGAGGTTAAGGTCACCAAAATGGACAGCATCATTACGCGAGGACGATTCCTCAGCGATAGGGACCTCAACGGTATCCTGATCAGTGAAGATGTGGCAGAGACGCTCCAAGTTGAAGTCAACGAAACCGTACAGTTACAGGCACTCCAAGAAGTGGAAGTTGGCGAAGTCGCACAGATTTATGATCGAAACTTCACTGTAACAGGTATCTTCAGCAGCGAAAAACTTGGCGCACTCAGAGACTTAGACGGAGCGCCCCTGAATCCTCAGCGGATAATTAGAGAAAGAGCTCCCCCTCCATATATGTGGGCTGATTTTTTAGAGTATGTCCGAAATGAAAGAGTCGTTATCATGCATGGTGAAACCGCTCAGAAACTTGCGATGGGCATTTCAAGGGTTGACATTCAAACTTGGAATCCTGAGGACATCGTGGATCTAGCTCGCTTGTCAGTTCTAGTTTGGCCCAACGTTCAAGCCTTCGCTTCCGTTTCTGGAGGAATTCGTCATTTGTTCATAGGTTCCTCCCATATCACGAAGGGATTTGCCGAGGTGATGGTTCCCTTAGCTTTGATGACTTTGAATGTGGGGATTATGATGCTGACTACGGTTTATGAGCGTAAACGCGAGGTAACCATCATGTCAACGGTGGGCTTGAATCCCTTCCACATAAGCGCCATGTTCGTGGCTGAAGCCATAGTGATAGGCGTGGTAGCTGGAAGCCTAGGGTATCTTCTAGGACTGTTCGGTTACCGCTTTCTAGCACTTTTCTCCATTTCCCTTGCAGTAAAGCAGAAGATTGAAGCTTTTTGGGCTGTCTTCGCCTTGGGTTTTTCCATCGCCGCTACTGTTTTAGGCTCAATGATACCTGATATCAAAGCTTCCGTCGTAGCTACTCCTTCGCTGCTCAGAAAATGGAAGATTACCGTTGAAGAAAGACCGCGAACTGCTAGGGAGCCATGGGTGCTGAAGATACCTCTCGGACTTCGGAGGGAAGAACTAAAAAACTTTTTTAACTTCATGGAGAAACGCCTCGAAAAGTACGCCTCAGGCCTCGTTGAGGAAGTTGCAGACTTAACCGTTTCTGAGAAGGAAGCGGAGCCCCGCCTCTCATTCACCTACGTTTTCAGAGAGGAAAGAATAGTAACCGACAACGAGTTGATCCCGGTTAAGATTCCCAACTCTGACCATTACACAATTAAACTGGTTTCACAGCCCCGAATGTCTAAGCAGGGAGTCTACGCTGGAATGCTTTACGACGAAGCCCAAATCCGGCGGACAGCCTCTTTCATCCGCCGCTTAATCCTCGAATACAGCTACCAACAAGCCAGCCACTAGAAAATTAGATCAATTATAGAAACTTAGACTTCAAACTAGGAGAAGAAAGGAGAATTGGAATTCTAAATCTTTTGTGCGTTTTTTCAGGCGTTTATCTCTGCGTTTTCTTCGCTTTCTGTCGGCATCTCTTCTTCGGCGGTTTCCGTTGATTCCTCTACGCGTTCCTCTATCATTTGTTCGGCTTTCTCTATTTCGCTCACTTGTTCGACTGGTTCCGGTTGTGGCTGCGCTGTAACAGCTCTTTCTGGAATGAGGTTAACTAGGGCTTCTTTGATGTCGCTGAGTTCCTGTTTTGTTGCTTCTAAGCCTAGGCTGATGGCGCCATTCTGATGCTCATAGGATTCATCGTCAATTTCTCCTGTGGCGTGGTGGATCTCCAAATTAGCGAGGAACATCTCTAGGGACTTGACCTGTTTTTCAAGCTCCGTGGCTCTAACGGTCATTTTTTCAGTTAGAACCTTCTGCTCTGCCTCAATTGCCTTTAGGGCGTCAGTGACTTCTTTGTTGAGGTATCCATAGGTCGACTGGGAGATTTTTCCTTCGTTAAGTAAGCTATCTAATGCCTGTTTCTTCTTCTTCACCATCTCCAATTCTTTGCGCGCTAGTTCGAAAGAATACTTCCATGAAATCATTTTATTGCACCTTGCGGTTAGTTGTTGCAGAATTATAAAATAACCTTTTTTAACATTTAGGTGTATTTTTACCTATTAAAAGAGAGCGTGTTTAGTCTCTTTGAAACAAATTAGCGATGTATGAGCTATATGAAATTTCAGTTACGGTAGGTTTTGGATGAGTTTCTCAACCGCGTCTTTTATCTGCTGCCAATTTTTTTTGTTGATGATGATAAACTTGTTTTTCCTTTTCCACTGATCGCCACGTTTAACCCAGAGGTAAACCGCAATCTGCTTCCTCCCGAAAGAGTCAATAAGGGCTACGGCTGCCCACCATTTCTCCGATTTGTTAAGCGTAATTCCCTCAAGCACCTTCAAGCTTTCAGAAACCGGAAGCCTCTCCCCGCTTACTGTCATTCTAACTTCCACCTAACAAATATCGATCCTTCCATGCGCCAAATCGTCGCAGAATTTTTCTATGTTCTCAAGTTCGAAGTCTATAACTTCCCAAATGTCCTTCCGAATGTCTTCGAGGCTGGTTCCCGGTTTCATGACGGTTTGAGCCGCAGCGATAGCGGGTTGATCAACGGGTCTACCTATCTGGCTTAACAACCAAATGTAAACTTCCTCGATTCCAGGCACCTTCTCATACACTTGGCTGGCTATCCGGTGCGTAAGAAGATTGTATATTTTACCAACGTGGCTCACAGGGTTCTTCCCCGCCGCTGCCTCAGAACCTACAGGTCTATTCAAGGTTATCACGCCGTTCACTCGGTTTCCCCTGCCGACCTGACCTGAATCCGCGCCGTCTGCGCTTGTGCCCAACACGCTTAAATACACGCCGTCTACCCCTCTTCCCTGCACGTCCAGCGTGTTCAAGTCCACCGTAACCTTTTCAAAGTCCATGTTTTCACCCACAAACCTGCGCATTTCTTCGAGGATTTCCTCCTTTTTCCTGAAATAGTCCTTTTCGTTTTCTACGAATCGATCCACAAAAGCCATGCAGACGGTTAAATTCAGTTCGTTGCCTCGTCTGAGTCCCATCACCTTCACGTCTTCCCCAGATTCTGGAAACTTCTTTTTGAATTCTCTCGAGTTCACGTACTTCTCCGTTTTCAACACCGTTTGCTCTGTTCTGGTCATGGGCGCATATCCGACAGCCGCCGAAGTGTCATTCGCACCTAAGAGTTTTCCTTTCCGTTTGAAGATGTCAGAAAGCTCCTGGGACCCCGGCTTCAGTTCCACCTGATACCGCATGTGTTTTTCTGGGTCCACAAACCGCAGGTTTTCCTTAAACCATTTCTTAGCCGTTTGCACAGATATCTTCTTAACCGGTATCGTAATTCCCTCTGCTTCGAAGGTGGCTCTGTCGCCGAATATGAAAAGCATAGGCTTTTTCACGGTGCCTCCGCCGAATTTGGTTTCAACTTCGCCGGCAACCAAAAGAGACTTGTCGGCGTTGTGATGCATTATAGCCCCTATTTTCTCTAGGTATTCTTTGCTGAGCCTCACGGAGATCTGATCCATTATGGCGTCGCATATGAAATCGGGGTGACCAAGACCTTTTCTTTCCACGATTTCCAGTTTTTGCTTTTCTAGGGGGGTCTGGTTTAAGCCGTTGATCAGGATGTTTCTCACAAGATCACCTTGTCGAACGTTATGAGCCTTTTTTGAATTTATATGTTTTATGTGGAAGCTAGGCTTCTTATATCGACACAGGTTATAATTGATTATCATGCTTTATCTTTAGATTTGGTGACGTGAATGGGTCTCAAGGGATCCAAAAGATATAATCTGCCAAAGGGCATGCGGTATGCTACTTTGAGGGAGAGGAAAGCGTTCTACCGAAACGAATTCAATTTGGAGAAAGTGCAGGAATGGTTCGAAGACTGGGAAGAAAAGGTGGTCTTCGCTGTGATCATTGGTCGGCACACCCGAGTGTTTCCCGAGAAATATCGAGAAGACGCTTCTACAACTATTATTATCGATGAGTATGAGAATTTGGAGGATGTGCGAAATCAGATTTTAGAGTTTCTCCCCGAATCTGCTTATTATGACAGGAACGTATACGCGGAAAATGGGAAAATTCTGGGTCAAGAGTTAGCTTTTGATTTAGACCCTGAAAATTTGGTCTGTCCGGTTCACGGCACTTTAGAGGACAAGATGAAGCGTTTTCAAGGGCTGAGCTTTTGCGAACTAGAGCTAGACATGGTGAAGGAGGAGACGGTTAGGCTTTATGAGGAGTTGGAGGAGATGTTTTCTAATGTGCGAATCGTTTATTCCGGCAGGGGGTTTCACATTCATGTCTTTGATAAGGATGTGTTCAGGTGGAGTTACAAAAGGCGGACGGGGCTGGCTAATAGCCTGAAGCAGAAGGGCTTTCTCATCGACGAATGGGTTACATCTGGGGGAATGAGGCTGATCAGGTTGCCCTACAGCCTCCACGGCATGGTTTCTCGGATAGTGATCTCCTTAAGAGTGGAAGAGATGAAGAACTTTAATCCGATCAGAGATAGGCGGTGCATCCCAAAGTTTCTTAAGCCTACTTCTCCTTAGCAGGGCTTCTTTTTAGCCACTTCTTTGGCTTTTTTCTCTTTCTTCTTATAATAGTAATACTTTTTCTTTTTCTCTGCTGATTCGCACATATTTTCTCACAAGAATTAATATTTAATGGCAGTTGATAAATGGCTTGCGGTTCACGTCTGATCCTTGTGCTTCAGGGCTTCTTCAACCGTGCTTGGGCAGATTAATTTTTTAAACAGCTCTGCACCTCGTATTTTAGGGAAATTTCCATGAGCTATGAAACGTTTGTTAAAAGGGCGGGCTTAGTGATCTCTGAACTGCGCCAAAGAAAGCCAAAGGAAGTTCTTTTAGTTCACCATGATGATGGGGATGGCCTTTGCTCAGCGGCTATTACAAAGGCGGCTTTGGAACGGGAAGGTTTTGAGGTTAAAGCCCTATGTTTGGAGAAGGTTTTTCCTGAAGTCATAGAAAATCTGCACGAAAGCGAAGGGCAAGTTATTTTCTACTGCGACATTGGTTCCGCCCACGCCAACCTCATCTCAGAATGCAACAAGGGCAGAAATCTAGTCGTTCTTTTGGACCATCATGACCCCGCGCCAGCAACGGACTCTAAAGTTTACGACCTTAACCTAGAACATTTCGGCTTTCTCGGCGAGAAAGACTTTTCAGGAGCCACCTGCTGTTACCTTTTCGCTAAGGCATTAAATGAACGCAATGTTGACCTCGCTTATTTAGCGTTGGTGGGAAGCCGCGAAATTCCAGGTGAGTTTGCGGGTTTAAACAGGGCTGTTTTGGATGAGGCGGTTAAAAACGGCATAGTTCGCGTTGAAGGCAAAAAAATCAAGATCGTAAAACTCAGCATCAGCATCGCTAAGCTTTTCTCAACTCTTCAGATTTTAGGACCAGTTGGATATTATGAGGGCGGTTCTGCGCTTGGAATTCAAGCCTGTTTAGAAGGTGTAACCGATGACATTAAACGCCGAATCGACGAGTGGGAAGAAAGGAGGAAAACGGCGAATAAACGTCTCTTAGCACGGCTTTACCGCGAAAGACTGAAAGAAACCGAGCATATCCAATGGTTCGATGCAGGCAACACCTACGCTGGAATGGGCTCAAAAGTCATCGGAACCTTCTGCTCCTTTCTATCCTATCAGAAACGCCTAGTGAAACCCCGAAAATACATCTTCGGCTTCACCACCATGTCTCCAGAAGTTCCGGGTTACGGACGGCTAAAACAGAACTACACTAAGGTTTCAGTTCGAGTTCCAAAGGAAATGGGGAAGCTAATAGACGCGGGTAAAACGCCCTCCGCGGTTCACCTGCTCGTAGAAGCGTCGAAAAACTTTGGAATAGCAGACGGACACGCCTACGCCGCAAGTTGCATACTACCCGCCGAAATGAAACCGAGCTTAATTGAGAATGCGGAGAGATTCTTTCAAATTTGACTTTTATAGATTGTAAATCTTTGTTGAGGAACTGTTTTTTCATGTCCGTTTTAGAGTTAAGGTTTAAATAATGTGCGTGAGTTTTAACAACTTCGGGACCCTGTTATCAGGAGAGGCGATGATACTTAAGGACGTAGAGAAATGCCTGTAAATAAGAACAGAGATTCGATTGAAATCTTGGCTAAAATCCTCAGCATCGCCAATCCAGAAGCTAAGATAACGCAGATTCTCTACAGGGCTAACCTCAGCTATAGTCTGCTTCAAAAATACCTTGGCATATTAATAGAAAACGAGTTGCTGAAAAAGGATGGAAACGTTTTCTACAGAACACAAAAGGGCTTGGATTTCGTCGCTAAATATACGGAACTCAAAGGACTGTTGAACTCGCGCAAAGAAACGATGAAAAAGCCTAACAGCGCCTAGAATCGCTATTCCTGTTTCATATCCTATTTTGATCCGTCCAGACCGGAAACAGGACTTATTAGTTTTTCGCCTTAACATTTATGTTGACCAGCAGGCGGGCTCTTAAAATTTGAAGCTGAGCAGAATTGACACAGTGATAATGTTTCCCCCTTTCCTAGCGATCTTTGATTGCCTTTCAACCCTATATGCAGAATACTGCGGTTTTCCGCTGGAACAATACGAAACCGGCTTTTTCGCTTCGTCTTTCGCTAAGGCAGGAGGTTTCGCTTACTACATACCCATCGCGGTCATTTACTTCGCCGCAGTTTCCATAATATTTTATTATATGAAAAAGAAAAGACTGTTTCTGAAGGATTCCAGTAAACATCAAAAACTGTTCTTCGCTGTCTTCTTAATCGGGGTCTATCTGATACCAACTTGGCAAATCCACACCGTGCTTTCAAACGTACTATTCACCACAGCACTGCAAAACAGCTTGAAGATATTCGCGGGATCCGCAGTATCCCTAATTGCCTTCGCTCTTATGCTTTTGTTCACTAAAAACGAGATAAGAAGCCCCTAGAATACGCGGGGAATAAGCGAGGCTTCTGCTTCAAAGCGTATTTAGAAGTCGAAGAAACTTTTGTTTACTTTTATGTAGATCAGGGGCCCTCTTTTTCGGGAAACTTTCCTGACTTTCCCTAAGACATTGTTCACGACGTTTAGGATGCGTTCATCCTCACTCGTGTAATCGTTATTTTCTGTGGATAATCCAATTTCCACTTTTAGCATGTCCTCAGCTAGGATGGATGTTCCGCAGATTTCACCGTTCTTGATCAGAGACTCTATTACTAGGTCTTTAACCTCGTCGCGGTTCTCAAGTTGCCTCCAGAGGGGTTCAGCCTTGTTCAGAAGTTTGCCGGTTTTATTCCATCGCTTGAGGTCTTCTCTCTCCAAGATGAGTTTGACGCGCTCATTCCACTTCTTCAGCCAGATTCCTGACCAAAGATCCACGAATTCTTCGAGCTCACCTGGTTTTTCGTAAAAATATTCGCTGAGTTTCTCAATTAGCTTGGGTTTGTTCTCTTCTCCTATGAGCTTCCAGTGAAACTTCAAGTAGTTCATGAGGTCTTGGTAGGCTATGCTTAAAACTCGTCTGTCTGAGCCTTCTAAGTTGAGTTGAGGGTTTCTTTTCCTCAAGCTCTTTGATAAAAGCTCTGTTAAGAAGTTCCCTCGCATAGTCTTCTCGGCCTCGCCTTTCCCCAATAAACAATTGACACGGCAATATTAATCTCTTGCTTACATTAGAAACAGTACAGAGTTACAGACTCCAATTAAAGAAAAGAAAAAGTATTTAAAACCATGTGAGTGGATAAGAGCAACATCTATTGGAAGATTCGGCGATGGTGAGAAAAGCTCGAATTCGGTTGACCAGCACCGACTACAAGAAACTCGAAGAAATATGCAAAGAACTTAAGGCCATCGCTGACAAAACCGGCGTAAAAATAGCCGGTCCTATACCTCTAAAAACTAAACGCCTACAGGTGCCCGTTCGGAAAACTCCGTGCGGCGAAGGAACCGCCACCTGGGACAAGTGGGAACTTCGCATTCACAAACGCCTCATCGACGTCGATGCAGAGGACCGTGTTATGCGCCGAATCATGAGGATCCGAGTGCCCGAAGAAGTTTTTATAAGCATCGAGCTTCTCTAGAAAAGACTTCTCGTTTATGTTAGAACGCCCATTGTACGTTTATGAAGGCCCACGCTGCAAGTGCAATGGCGAGAAGGAAGGTTGCGATCCAAACTGCCTTGTTCCACCTGAAAACTTTCAGTCCATCCAGCATCGCAAACGGAATGAGATTGAAAAAGGCTATGAGCGCATTGAAGAAAGCGCTGATAACGGCTACCTGCGAAAGGTAGACTGGCAGAAACGCCGCGGCTCCAGCGGACACCGCGGAAAGGGCGAGGTTAGTTAAAGGTCCAGCTAAGGAGACTTTTCCGAGGGTTTCTTTAGTTGCGCTTCCAGCAATCATTACGGCGCCTGGTGAAATAATCTTGAAGGGAGAAAAAATAGATATGAGGGTGATAAGCGCGCCAATTGTAGTTATCCGGAACTCAGCCCAAAGTCCATGACGTTGAGCCGCCAGTTTATGCGCTAGTTCGTGGAGAAGAAAAGCCAAAGTGAAGACGACCGCAAGGCTCACCAGCACAACCGGCGTTCCAAAAGATGTGAATAAAAACAGGGACATACCTACACCCATAACCAAAAGCGTGCCTATCGCCAAGTGCTTAAGCTCGGTGATGCTGAACCAGAAAACTTCGGTTTTCGGCTTAGACCTAAGCGGTATCATCTGCTCTATGTATTCCCTATCGTGAGGAATCGGCCTCTTAAAAGCGACTGCTGGAGCCTCCGCACGAGGAATCTTAGCCCTCCAATATTCTGGGCACTTGTGGTTTTCAGGCAACCGATGCTCAGCGCAGAAGTACCCCTCACAGAAGGGGCACCTGAAAGGCAGAAACGTATCCTCTTTACAATATTGACACTTCACCCTTCCCTCAACTTCCCACAGGCGAACAAGCTTTCAAGGAAACCATAACTTAAAACTCTCAGCGCCCTATAACTCTTTTGCAAATCAATCACAGCCAAAACGGAATAAGCTTTATAGACGCTTCACGTTGATATCGATGATAGGAGCCGAGGTTGCGGAGTCAGGATTAACGCGCAGACATGCACGCAAACGCGCGTGTACGGCGTAAGCCTTGAGAGTCTGTGTCCCTTTTTGGGACGCGCAGGTTCAAATCCTGCCCTCGGCGCCAA
>Ga0209636_10001169_pt1 | contig 26327 bp, 32 predicted proteins | sample DeeMarSWOR152_54_FD_187464 | JGI IMG/M metagenome (GOLD analysis project Ga0209636, IMG submission 187464) | Marine sediment microbial communities from White Oak River estuary, North Carolina - WOR-1-52-54 (SPAdes) (version 2) | ecosystem: Environmental > Aquatic > Marine > Intertidal zone >...
TGTTCACTGTGTCAGCGTTTGCATTAGTCAGTAAGTTCTTGATGCCTACTCCTATTCAAATAGTCATTCCAGGCGAAGAACCCATCGTCGTAGGGCAAATCTTTAGGTATACTCAAATTGACGTCCTCATTATCAGCGTTTCCACCGTCATCCTAGCAGTTAGCGGTTTCTATTTGTTGTCTTCAGATTTTGCTGAAACTCGAAATGCCCTACCAACCGTTGAAAAAAAAGATGCTTCAGACCTTGACATAAAATTCGCCCGTCGTCTCCTAGATGGCGATAAAAGGAAGGTCTTCAGCAAGATAGTTGAGTCTGGGGGAGAGATTCTACAAAGCGATTTGCATTTACAAACGAGTTTTTCGAAAGCAAAGATTACCCGAATTCTGGATTATCTGGAGCTAAAGGGTCTAATCGTCAGAAAAAGCTATGGAATGACAAACAAGGTAGTCATAAATAGAGACATGCGCGCGCGTTGAAGTAAAGGTTAATTTGAAGGGGAACCCTTAGTGTCCTCTGGAGATATATGAAAAAACTTCTGTTGGCTTTGGTTCTTGTTGCATTGCTGGTTCAAGCTACCGCAATTGCGATAATCTTTACAAATCCTCTGCTTAGACGCTCTCCCGAGCCTTGCCGAAAAAGCCATCTAATCTGTATGCATGCTGCTGGTGCCGGAACCAACTATCAGATGAGGATCAAAGTTCATTATGGCAGTGGAGCCGACCATGGCGAGGATGTCTATTTGAACCATAATGTGCGAGTTGACTTTGGCGATGTACGGTTCATGGATGAAGACGGTGCAACGGAGCTTGACTATTGGATGCAAGAGAAGGTTAATGGTCGCTATGCAATTTTCTGGGTGGAAGTTGCAGATGATTTAAGCTCGAATAATCAGACGATTTATCTCTATTATGGCAACAGTAGCTTGTCAACAACAAGCAACGGAGTAGACACTTTCATTTTCTTTGATGATTTTTCTGGGTCGTCTCTCGACACGAACAAATGGGAGTTGCTACAGGGAGATGTTGGAATTGCCAATTCTAGTTTAGAAATCACCGGTACGACAGGAATTAGAGGCAGCATTAGAACTAGACAAACCTTTTCGTATGGTGTAGCGCTTCACTCAAAAGCCAAGGGAAACGATACTGAGCAATGGTCGCAACGATGGCATCTAATGAAGGTTGGTTCAGGCCAAAACGTTAGTTGTCTCGGAGTGTATGGATGGAATTTTGATAACCAGATAGGATATAGAACTAGAAACTCGTATGAAAACCTTGAATACACGGTTGTAACCATCTCAGATCTCACGACTTGGCACATATTTGAAACGAGATGGACATGGAGTGCATGGGATCAATCTGGGAAAGCAATATATTTGGTCGACGAAGAAATCAAAGCTACTCACACTAATTATGTTCCAACAACAGATTTACACATAAAATTCACAGAAGGTAACGTCGATTGTGGCACTGTTTATACTGACTGGATATTTCTCAGAAAATTTGTTCATCCTGAGCCCAGTCATGGAGCGTGGGGAGCCGAGGAAACCGTCGAATAAACCTTGCGTGCGCGTGTGTGTTTATCGTTTTTCGTTTTGTGAGAGGAGAGTAGAGTAGAGAGCAGAGTAGAGAGTAAAGAGGCGAGTGTAGCTGAGTAAAGTAAAGAGTAGAGAGTAAAAAGTAGAGAGAGAAAGGTTAAATTTTAACCCAACCAACCAGAGGCAATAGATGAGAAGTCTTATTTGTTCAATCACAGATTTGCATGCATGCATTTGAAATTGTAATGGAGGAGATGATAAGATGGCTGAGAAAAAACCTATCATCAGGTTGTTGTTTGCCAAAATCAAAGAAGAATTTTATACCCTATCTGAAGAGGAAAAGATGGAGTTCATGGTTAAGGATCGCAAGAATTTGGAGGAACTCGGGTGCAAAGTCTTGATGATGATTGACTGTCGTTGGTCAAACGAGGAGTGGAATTATGTTGGTGTCGAGGAATGGTCAACCGTAGAAGCTCTTGAGAAGAGAGCCAAATTCGAATATGAAGAATTAGAAAAATACAGGTATATTGAATCGAAGACTTATTTGGGTACTCTTGGATCCTTTGCTGAATATGGTAAAGAATGAAACATACGGCAATGGAGATCTAGACCAATTCTCAGATAGATGCATGCATAAACTCGCTTTTTCATTATTTAGTATTCTTTTGTTTGGGTTTGGGATCACAAATTTTGGCCAAAACCCGACATTCTTTTTGATGTGGTCGCTTTCTCTACATGGTTTCCTCTACGAGACGGCAACATATCTCACAAGCCGCTATAGCATGAGCCCCTTTTTCGGTTGTTTTCCAAATACGTGTGCGCGAGGGTTCCTCGGTTATGAAACCTGCTGTTGACAAATGGTTTAGATATTTCTCGAGCTGACGAAAACTTAATCTGGCTTCTAACATTATGTGGGATTTCTTCGCGCCGTTCTTAGCAGCTTTCAAAATTTTCATGATTATATCGTGTCGAACTCTTCTTCGGCGAAGAGGAAGATCAGTCAACGAACCACCTACTGCATTCAAATTTGACATAGCTAGCCCAATTAGTCTTTCGCAAAACCACTTACCTTAATCATCGAACGATCAAACCACACTGATTTTCTTTGACAAAGGATTATGACGTCAAAACAAAAAATGCCGACCGTACTTTTATGCAAGTATCTACTAAGCTCTTTTCATTCCTACGAACCACGGGAAAAATGCGAAATGAAAACACAGAACATAGAAGAGAAAAACAGGAGATGGAAAACAGAAAAACTAAAAAACGCAAAAAGAAACATTTGACAATTCCTGCGCACGCACATTAGTGAATAAGGAAATGACCAACGGAAATGCGCAGGCGTGTTTTTCATCCGAACTTGTAGTGTTTTCTAATCTTTTTTTCTATTTCCCATGCGCATTTCAGACTTTTGGGAAACACGACATAGTCACCTGCTCCAAATTCTACATTTCCTTCAGGCGTCTTCACAACAGCCTTTCCTTCTATGATTAGGCACGTCTCTTGTTCGTCGTATTCCCAAGGGAATGTGGATTCTGCCTTCTCCCAGATCGGCCAAGATTCTGCTTCTCCCAACTCCTTTTCAGTGGGTTTTCTAACCTTCGGCTTCATTTTCAATCACACCTTTGCAATCGTCTCTCCTCTATATTATGATTGCGCGTGTTTCTCCTTCCTCTCTGCACACTCATAAACTGGTAAGTTGATAATAGTTTTGGCGTGCCCACGTTGACTCGACCAGTTTCACCTCCACTTTTTTAGGAATGAATGAAAGTCTCTTGCCACATTTAGGGCATCGGCCATCGTATTGTTGGGTGATTTCATTGGGAGCTTTAATATCCATTCCTTTGTAGAGGGTTGCTCCGCACTTTTCACAAAGAACTAGCTGGGGCACGTTCTCACCTCCTTGCGTGTGGACGTGAAGGGTCTGGTGTAAAACCTTCGCAATTGGCTGTGAGCCGTTCTATGTAGATTGTGTAACGGATGCAGATTTGGTGCTGGCGCCAACTTATGTAGTTGACGCAGGTTTGACAGAGATCGAAACTCGTGTGCCGTTTGTTCTACTCTGTTCAAAGAGAAATTCCCCTTTTTCTCCCGTTGGGACCGCGCTCAAGAGTCTAACAGAGTCTGTATTTAGAGATTGAGATACAACGTAAGCGCTTCGAAGGGAGAGAGTACAGTGAAATTGAAAAACAGGTTATGCACGCAGATGCACTGAACTTGCTAAAGATCACGCGCAAAGTGTGTGTAGTGATGAAATTGCTTTTATACGTGAACCAACGAAAATAGAAGTTTAGAGGTGCTGTGATGCCCTATTGTTCGAAATGTGGAACCGAACTAGACAAAGCTGTGAAATTCTGTCCAAAATGTGGAGCTCCAGTGGGGCCAGAGGCAAAGGCTGGACCAAGAGCAAGAGCTGTTGAGGAGCCGAGGCGGGAGGCTTGTTTTGGTCCCCCTGGATCTGGAGGCGGCCTCTGGGGAGCCATATCCTTTGGCGTGTTCATCATCGGCCTCGCGATTTTATGGCTAGTCGACTGGTTTTGGCCAGGCATCCTCTTTCTGATAGGCTTAATGATCATCATAGGTGCCTTAGTAGCTCTTTCACGGAAATAGCACATGCCCCTGTCGTGCGCGCACCTCGAATCTTTTTTCATCTCGACTAGTCGAAGCCCGCTCCCTCAGGACCGCGCGCAACCAGAGAAAGTTAAAGAAGCTTTGCCAGTTTTTTCCATGTCTCGACAAACTTGACTCCTTTCGGGGTCGCTGCATATTTGGTTAAGCTGTGGTGGACTTCTATGAGTCCTTTTGATTGTAGAGTGGAAAGATAATTATGAAGCATGCGCCACGACAGATTCGTCATGTACATAATTTTCGTCTTGGTCTGTGGCTTTTTACAGAGAATCAGTATTTCAGCCATAATTTCGAAACCACTTCTCTTCACCATCAAAACTCCCCTGCACGAATTGAACGGCATATCAGCTAATAAGTCTGTGTGACTGTGGCGCCACAGCAACAGGTACGCGTACACCGCGCCGAAGGATCCAAAAACTAACAGATCGAAAATCATCTACTAGCAGTGGAGATATCCCCACGATTCTCTTTTTTTTCTTGGCAGGCAACAGTGTAAGTGCGCTCGCGCGCGTTGAAAAGTGCTGCATAGAAGAAATCCAAATATCATAAAACTTAAATTGGAAGCAGCAGACTTGAATTGGATGTCGAATTTGAAGGTGTGAAAATGAGGAAATTCAAGGATTCTAGAAGAGGAGTTTCGGCGATCGTTGTTGTCGCAGCGATAATTCTAATAGTCATAGTAGTTGTCGCAGCTTTATATGCCCTACAAATAGGTCCTTTTGGTGTGGTTAAGACTGAACTAATTATGGGAACGACGGACTCGGTGGAATCTGCTGTCGATCCAGCTCAAGCCTACGACTTCTTTGGGTGGGAGATAATCCAAAACACGGGTGCCGCCTTGGTGGATATTGAGCCTGGCTCATCGGCGGGACCAGAAGACTATACTGGAGCGTTGGCTACCGATTGGACACCAAGTATAGACCTGAAAACTTGGACCTTCACCCTGAGAGAAGGCGTCTTGTTTGAGGATGGCACAGAGTTCAATGCTTCTCATGTGAAATACAGTTTCGATAGGAATATTGGAATTGCCAGCCCTGATGGTCCTCAATACAACATGGAGTATGACGCTATAATTGACAACGTGGAAGTCGTAAGCAAATACGTAGTCAAGTTTAATCTGAAGATACCCTTCGCCCCATTCCTCGGACTAATGGCGTGCCAAGCATCTTCTATAGTTAATCCTGAGTACGCCGGAGGGTGGAAAACAGACTGGAACATGGACGACATAGTTTGGTACGAAAATGGCACTGATGCACGCACACGCAATCCAATGGATTTGGGTCCATATATTTTGACAAAATGGGAACGCGTAGCCGGAAAGGATAACGAAATGAGACTGGAAGCGAACCCCAACTACTGGAATAAGGATGCAGGATTACCAAAAACGGACGTCGTTGTCATCAAGTTCTACGCTGACGCCACAGCCCTTCGTCTAGCCATCGAAGCAGGCGATATTGACGTAGCGTTCAGACATATCACCGCAACGGACATAGCAGATCTTCAGGATGATCCAGATGTGAAGGTCTGGCAAGGCGTGGGAGCAGCCATTCAGTACATGATCTTCCAAGAAGATGACTTGCCGGGTTTACCTTCCCTTAACAACGCGGCGGTGAGGAGAGCCCTGACAGCCTGTTTAGATAGGCCAGAAGTATGCGAAACTGTGTTCCTTAACCAGTCTTCGCCTCTATACAGCATGATACCTACGGGAATGATGGGGCGTCCAGCAGGAGTGCCTGGGCCATTCAAAGCACTTGGAGACGCCAACTACACCTACGCTAGGAGCTTGCTTGCCGATCTAGGCTACAACGAGACGAACAAATTGGAAATCGAGCTGTGGTACGAATCGAGTGGACACTATCCTTCAAGCCCTGAACAGGCTGCCCTCTACAAGTCGCAGTTTGAAGCAAGCGGAGTAATATCGGTAACCCTCAAGTCTGCTGACTGGCCCAGCTACAGGATAAATAGAAACGAAGGGGTGATGCACGTCTTCCTATACGGTTGGTACCCCGACTACATAGACCCTGACAACTACGCCTTCCTTTACTGGGCACCATGGCTAGGCCACCACTATACTAAATACAACGCAACAAACAATTACAATGCGACAAAGGCTACATATGACGACGCACGTGGCTCAACAGTTGAGTCTACGAGGATAAGTCTCTATGACGAGCTTGAAGGCTACATGGTGGATGACTGCCCAGTCGTTCCAATATGGCAAGGGGCAGCTTGGGCCGTAACAAAGCCAAACATCAAAGGCGTTTACCTCGACATAACACAAACTTGGCGAATTTGGCTACTCTACGAAGAAGAGTAAGCCTTATTTCCATTACCCTTTCTTTTTTTTCTTACAAATCTCAACTCACGTTATGGTAAAGGTGTTGCTTTGTGGGTCTTCGCTCGTACATTGTCGCCAGAATACTACTTATGATACCTATGATATTCTTGCTGCTCTCCATAGTGTTTCTGATAATTCGAGTTATGCCTGGTGACCCTGTCTCACTCCATTTTGAAAGAAGAGCCAGCGAAGAAGCTATGGCGGAATTGAGGCACGAATTGGGAATGGATAAGCCTTTGTATGTTCAATACTTCGAATATCTGGCAGGTCTCCTACGCGGAGACATGGGGAAGTCGATGGCTCCGGGACGTCACTCGATTTCACAGGAGATCTTCTCGGCCTTTCCGGCGACACTTGAGCTTGCTCTATTCTCCATGGTGATAGCAGTGGGCATCGGAATATTGCTTGGCGTGGGAGCGTCTAGATCATACAATTCTATCCAAGACTACGTGGTAAGGGTCTTTGGAACAGTCATATATGCTATTCCAGTCTTCTTTCTGGGCATGATCCTGCTGCTGATTTTCAGCGTAAACCTTCACTGGTTTCCTGCAGGAGGACGCACCAAACCACTCATGGAGCCAGGCGGCTTGACCGTATACTTAAGCAAACCTGCAGGGGGGTTCCTCCTCCATTTCCTGCAGTCGTTCCCTGTGGGTCTCGCGTTCTTGGTTGTATGCTTTATCGCACTAAAGAGGAAACACGTAAAGTTTTGGCCAAGAGGCCTTATGTTTTCTCTTTTAGCCTTCTTCGCAGGTTGGGGAGTTTATGCAATGGTAGCTTGGCATTTCATGTCTGCTGGGGTCCTGCACATATCAACAGGCTTATACACAATCGACAGTGTTTTTGAGGGAAATATCGTGAAGCTTGTGGAGGCTGCGAGGTATCTTTTCCTGCCTTCCTTAACGCTTGGACTGATGCTTTCCGGCGTCTTCATTAGACTGACTAGGAGCAATATGCTCGAGACTCTGCGCCTTGACTTCGTTACCGCAGCTAGGGCGAGAGGGTTAAAAGAAGGAGCAGTGGTCTACGGGTATGCGCTTAGAAACGCTTTTCTCCCAATTCTTACGATGATGGGCCTGCAATTCGCTATGCTTCTCGGGGGAGCCATTCTCACCGAGACCACTTTTTCTTGGCCCGGATTGGGAAGATATCTAGTTGACAGAATCAATTTTAGGGACTACACAGCTATTCAGGGAGCCGTAGTCTTATTCGGAATCCTCGTTGCTATCGTAAACCTTGTCGTCGATATTCTATACGCATACCTTGACCCAAGGATACGATTCTAGGAGGAACTGAATTGCCTAGATTAGAGATCAAACGATCTATTCTTGCTCGCCTCATTCCAGGATTAACTTCGTTAACCAAGAGAGGTTCAGCAGGATGGATGATGGTTATCGGGTTAGTAATAGTGTTGTCAATGGTCTTAATGACGCTGCTTGGTCCTTGGTTCGCACCATATGATCCAACGGCCGTGAATGTTAGCCCACCCCCAAATCCCAGTCCACCGAGCGCAGATTTTCCTCTAGGTACGAACCTTCTCGGCCAAGATATGCTGAGCAGAGTGTTGCATGGTGGAAGTGTCATGCTTCAGGTAGCCCTTCTCTCAGTGCTTTTCTGTTTCATCATAGGCGTACCTATTGGTCTCCTTGCGTCATATGCTGGTGGCCTGATTGACAAAATATTTAACATAGTGATGGACAGTTTCTATGCTTTTCCGGGGTTGGTTTTAGCTATCGCCGTAGCTGCTATGATGGGAAGAGGAGTAGTCAACATGGCTCTCTCTATAGCAGTCGTCTACGTTCCATCGTACTTCAGAATAGTGCGAAGTCAAGTCCTAACCATAAAAGAATTGCCTTATACAGAAGCTGCTCGAGCAACGGGTGCGAAAGGACGGACGGTGCTTCTTCGTTATATTCTGCCAAACGTTGTGCCTTCCATAGTGGTTGTGGCCACGGTCAATTTTGCCGACGCCATTCTGACGGCTGCAGGCTTAACCTTTGTCGGTCTAGGGGTTGGAATAGATGTTCCAGATTGGGGTTGGGATTTGACGCAAGGGAGACAACTTCTTCCAAGTGGTTCATGGTGGGTCATCACCTTTCCTGGCTTCATGATTGCCCTCCTTGCGCTGGGATTCACACTTATTGGAGAAGGACTAAGCGAATTGTTGAACCCAAGACTTGAACAGTGATGTGATCTCGTTGCCCTTGTTAGAAGTTGACTCGTTGACAGTAGATTACCGGACCCGAAGAGGGAACATTCGAGCTGTCAACAACGTATCCTTTACTCTGGAGAAAGGTGAAACCCTAGGATTAGTTGGTGAATCTGGTTCCGGAAAATCCACCCTTGGGCTTTCTATAATCCGCCTCATCCCTTCTCCAGGCGTGATTGTTAACGGTCACATAAGAATTGATGGAACCGACATCATGGATCTCTCAAAGGAAAAAATGCGCTCCATCAGAGGAAAAAAAGTTGCTTTCGTTTTTCAAGATCCCATGACCTCCTTAAACCCTGTCAAGAAAGTTGGAGCACACTTTGTTGAGTTGATACGCACCCATGAACCTAATGTAAGCGAAAAGGAACCGCTCGAACGTGCCGAGAAGGCACTAACCGATGTAGGAATACTGCCCGATCGCATAAACGATTATCCACATCAATTCAGCGGCGGAATGCGACAACGTATAATGATAGCGTTGGCAATTGCCCTTAACCCTGACTTGGTCATCGCCGACGAACCCACGACTGCTCTAGACGTGATAGTTCAAGCAAAGATACTCGACCTTTTGAAGAGTCTACGGAACACCTATGGAATGGCCCTTATCCTCATAACCCATGATCTAAGCATCGTCTTGGAGAGATGTGACAAAATCATTGTGCTATATGCTGGAAATCTTGTTGAATACGCAAGTAGTTCGGAGTTGCACAGAAATCCGAGACATCCTTATACGCAAGGGCTTCTGAAAAGTATACCAAACGTTGAGCTGGCTCAACAGAAGTTAGAGGCTATTCCTGGTTCGCCTCCAAATTTGCTTGCCCCTCCAAAAGGCTGTCGCTTTTGGCCTCGCTGTTCTTTTGCCCAGAAGAAATGTCGGGTGGAAGAGCCTTCTGTCATAGAGTTAAGCTCTGGACATTTCGTAAGATGCTTTGGGGAGATACATAACCATGAGCGCCGTCACAAACGTTGAAAACCTGAAAAAGTATTTCCCGGTTCAGAAAAGCTTCCTCGAGAGGCTGTTCACACGAACAAGGGATTTTGTCAGAGCAGTTGATGGTATCAGTTTTTCAGTGAGGAAGCAAGAAGTCTTTACGTTAGCAGGTGAAAGTGGTTGCGGAAAGACAACTGCCGGAAAGCTTCTTGTGAGGCTTCTTGAACCTACCGGAGGCAAAATATTCTTTGAAGGTCAAGACCTTGCAAGCCTCAAAGGTGAAGAACTTAGGTTGCTCCGAAGAAAAATACAGATTGTTTTCCAAGACCCCTACGCGTCGCTCAACCCCCGAATGAGGATAGGAACCGCTGTCGGTCACCCACTCGAAATCCATAACTTGGCAAAGGGAGCAGAAAGAACAACGAGAGTCATGGAAATACTCGAAAAGGTTGGCTTAACGCCTCCAGATCAATTCATGAACCTTTATCCGCATCAACTGAGTGGGGGACAGAGGCAACGCGTGTCCCTAGCCAGATCAATTATCACAGAACCAGATTTTGTTGTCGCAGACGAACCCGTCTCTATGATCGATGTCTCCCTTAGAACCACCCTCATTGATCTAATGCTGGACTTAAGGAAAGAACTTGGATTGACCTATCTGTTCATCACTCATGATCTGGCTGTCGCCAAATACATATCGGACCGAATAGCCATCATGTACCTAGGAAAAATAGTAGAAATCAGCGAAAAAGAAGAAATTTTCTCAAATCCTTTGCATCCGTACACGCAAGCGCTACTCTCCGCTATCCCTGTTCCTAATCCAGAACGAAAGCGGAAGACTATAGAACTCAAAGGCGAGGTTCCCTCTGCCATCAACATACCTTCGGGTTGCCGTTTCCATCCACGTTGCCCAAAAGCGTTCGACAGATGCCCTCTCGCGGAACCTATCCTAACAGATATTGGAAAAGATCACTTCGTTGCTTGCCATCTATACTAGACGTGTTTGCATGCATGCAATAGGAAGAAGCTATAAACTACAGAAAGTTCTTGAGGACAATGTCAAAAGGTTAGCACCTAGCTCCCGTTTGGCAAGATTGCCCCACAATGAGGAACTGGAATACTGATTTTCACTTCATAATTGTTAAGAAGCTTGAGGTTGAGACTTGCTGTGGGAGAATAAATCTATGGCTGATTACGTGGATAAGGGACTGAAACGAATTGGAATAACGATTTCGAAGCCTATGCTAGCGATCGTATGCATCATTTTCGGAATATTTGTCATACTATTCCCAAATCTTCTTGTATGGATAGTCGGAGTATTTCTGGTAATTCAAGGAGCTCTGCTTTTGGCAGATATCTTTGAACAGGAAAGACCAGTAACTCCCGCGACTATACCAAATGCTGTCTATTGTCCTCAATGTGGAACAAGGAACATGGAAGAAGCGGTTTACTGCAAGAATTGCGGAAAAACGCTTGAATAAGTCAAGCAACAGGGAAAGGCATAGTAGAGCCTCGAGAACTCCCGCGAACAGAAGTAAATGAAATCGTACTGCTTGATTTCTCACTTTTTTCTCATTACAGATGCGCGTTCGCATACACTAATATATGACCAGACCTATACGGTATATCGAAGGTAGAATTCTCGTAAATAATATCGACAAAAAGCTCATGCGTTTTGTCAGTTATTTCTGTGATTCTACTAAAAGCGTGAAGTGAAAACTATGAAACCTGCAAACAAGCAGTTCAACAGGTCAGAGCGAGAAGAACCAAAGAAATTTGAAATGGAAGCACTGGAAAAGGAAATACTTGATTTGAAGGGTAAAAAACGGGAAGAGGCAATGGAGGCTTATCGTAGACTTTTGTTATCCTCAGCAGATCAACTGATTTATTTCATGAGATCGTAGTAAGGGAGGTACCAAGTCTCTTAAAGGAACAATGTAAAGGCGGGGTTATGATTTGTCTCTTTCTGGGCTTCAATTTAAAATGCGTTACAAAATTATTTCTAAAATTGAGAAAGCTGGAGCTACGTCAAAAGAGAAAGCTGTGACAGTTGAAGAGGCTGGATTAGACTTGCAAGAAAAAAAATGGCTGGACTATTTTGCCGGAGCTTTTCTTGGAACGATAAAGAAGACAAAAGACCAACGATATTATATTTAGGAATGCGTGCGCGTTTTTCCCTCTATGCAATTGTATTTCACTCAGCAGTTATGCGATCGTTTATTCTTATGGAGCATCTGGTTCACCTGCATACTAATGATAGAGGTAGCAGATGCGGGATCAAGAAAATATAGCGTTGGAAAGATTGGCGGCCGCTAGCTTTTTTCTGGTTTTCCGCCGACACGGCAAAGGCAGTTGCTAAATTGTTGGCTGTTGCGCCTAAGGGAAAGGCGAAATAGTAGCTGCCAGTCGAGTCAAAGATGTATCCTGCAAGAAACGGCCCCGAGATTCCGCCAATAGTCGGTCCAAACCCCATAAAAGGAATAATTGTTCCCAAGTTTTTTACAAGAGTATATATTTCTATTCGTTCTTTCGGGTTTGCGCGCGCTTGGTTTTCTTGGGTTCTTGGTTTGGGTTAAGGAATCGAGTACACACAAAAAATCTTGGTTCCATCTGACGTCTAAGGCTGAATTCTGGAAAAAGGAAGGCATGCGCCAAGATTGAAACTATGCATATATGTATAGGAGCTTGCTAAGAGTCTGAAGCTCGTTTTTGGATATCCATTTTTCATCTTCCAACTCTTTCAGTCCCCTCTTCACGCCCTTTCGTAACTGTTTTATTCGTAGGACGCTGTCTTGGATTCCAGCCTCGGTTACCTCTTTTTCAAGCATGGGGCTGTTTTGCATTAGTGTTATAAGCTGATCAAGGAATGCTGTCATGGCTTTTGAGCGAGGCTGAAGAAAAGCTTTCATTTTTGTGGCGCCCAACGCTCCCTTCATTTTTGTCAAGATTCCCATGTCACTCACGATGGATGGGGGATAGAGGGCATATCTTTTCTTCGGTTCCATTTCGTAACGAGCGAGGTAGAAGGTCAAGTATACCAGTGCATGCGCTTTTTTTCTTCTCGCCATCTTTATTCTGTCAAACTGCGCGCACAAGGATGCTTTTTTTGACTTTGCCATTTCATTCATTTGATCTATTATCGAGGAAGAGGTATTCTGCAGCGCCGCTATTTCCTGTCGCTTGATTTTGATGCTGGCTTCGCGCGAAGCCTCAAGGTCTCTAAGAGTTTTCGTGGCTCGTTCGATGCGCGTTTCACACTGAATCCTCTGTTGGGATGTCTCAAGTTTCTTGGCAGTCTCAAGTTTCTCTATTTTTTTGATAGTGTCTTCGATGTTTCTCTTAAGAGGTGAGAGTCTCTTTCTGATTCTTTTGAGCTTGAGGGTCCATTGGCTCTCGTTTCGTTTGTTCTTGCGTCGCCTGCAAGATTTTATTTTGACTTTACAACGCTTGATCTCAGCTCTTAGCTGTCTCTGCGTTTTTTCAAGTTTGACTTGGTTTTCGTGAAGGAGCCGAAGTCGTCTTTCGAATCGTTTAGATGTCCTAGTGATTTTTTGATCATACTTCTCTTGAATTTGCCGTTTTTTTCTTGTTACTCTAGGTTCGACCTTTTTGATTCGCTTGGCAAACTTTTTTCGAGTCTCTTTGATTTCTTTTCGAATTGCTTTTACTTTTTCCATGGTTGTTTTGTTGAGCAGTGTCATACTTGCGTCTAGGTTTTCTACATCTTCGTCGATTTTTGCTCTTAGGTCTGAAAGCTCTTTGATAGAAGCTAAGATTTCGGATTCGTTAATGAGAGGGGACAAAACCGCTTTCGTTGCTAATGGTTTTCCAGTTTCCTTCATGTGGGAAAGATGGACCAAAAAATCCTGTATGAAATCGGGAGATGCAATCAGGCCTTCTATAGTTTTTTCCTCTTTACCAACGAAGCTTTTGAAATAATTGACATTTCGGGAGAGAACCACGGAATATGCCTTACATGTTTTGGCGCTTCCCTGAACATCCTTGTTGAAAGCCTTGATGTCGGGCACTTTGTCATAGGACAGCGTATGCGACGTGACACCAAGTCCGTCAAATATCAGGGTTCCTCCACTCCAGGGAACCAACCATATGGGATAGCAAGCCTCAACTAGGAAAACTAGCTTCTCATCTGGCTTCTTCATAATGTGGCCTTCACCCTTTTCTCGATTCGACTCTGCTAGGTAGAAAACAGCCGCCATCTCCATGTTCTTTGTAAAATCTTTGATTCGATCCGGCGCAGAGATGGCAAAAGGCAAAACAAGCCTCGTTGTCAATCCTACATCTACGTAATCAGTCATAGATGCTCCTCCTAACAAGGATTACAGGGGTCAAAATGTTAACAATTATGAAAAGAAAATCTATATTCGTGCTCAGCTTGGATGCGCGTGCCTTTTCTAGGAGAATTGAAAGATTTCCTTGGCGTTTTTTGTCGTTGTTTCAGCGAGTGCATCTATAGGGATTCTCTTGAGATCTGCAATTTTTTCTGCTATGAAAGGTAGGTAGGCTGGTTCGTTTCTTTTTCCTCTCATGTTTTGTGGGGCCAGCCAGGGGCTGTCGGTTTCGAGGAGAATCTTGTCCAAGTCTATTCCTTTGACTATTTGTTGTAGTTTATGCGAGTTGGAGAAGGTAACGGGTCCTGCGAAGGATATGTAGAATCCAAACTTGACGCACTGTTCAGCCATTTCTCTGCTTCCTGAGAAGCAGTGCATGACGCCTTTTATTTTTCCTTTGAATTTTGACAGCATTTTGAGGATGTCGGCATGTGCTTCCCTGTCGTGGATGGCGACTGGTAACCCCAGTTTTTCAGCTAGAAATAGTTGAGCCTCAAAGGCCTTCTTCTGAGCTTCTCGCGGAGACAGGTTTCGGTGGTAGTCAAGTCCAATCTCTCCGATAGCTACAACCTTCAGGTCTTCAGAAAGTCTCGCCAATCTTTCTACGACAGCTTCGTTTACTTGGCTGGCATTGTGAGGATGAACTCCCACAGTCGCGTAGAGTCCCCGGTGTTTTTTCGCGAGTTCAATGGCTTTTCTGCTGCCGTTCAGATCAAATCCAATGTTCACTATGTGTTTCACGTCGACTCTTCTAGCTCGATCTACAACCTCTTCCCGGTCTCTGTCGAAGCTTGCCCATTGAAGATGAGCATGAGTGTCAACTAGCATGTTTCGTCTCTTCCTTAAGAACCTGCGCCTGCATTGCTTCTTGGCGTGTTGAGGCATAAATAAGCTATGCGTGCACATTGAAAAGCCTCGCGACAAAGTAAGGCTGCATATCTTGCGTGTAGAAAATACAAAAAAGCTTGTCTGCGTGCGTTGTTAAGTACAGGAAACTGTTTACTACCAAACTGCGCCTCATTTCTCCTACCATCTGGAATATAAAACCCAAAGCGATTTCAAAATGGAGAGAGGTTGTTAGGGATATACCCATGTGTTTTATGCGTGTTAACAAGGTAGTAATACGTTTTTTGTTTCCTTTTTTGTGAGGAATTCAGATCGAAGTTTACTCAAAAATGGGGAGAAGGAAAAGTGAAGCAGCCCTTGGTGTGTGAACTGGATTTGACCCGAATTGAAGGGAATGGAGATTTTCCCTGCCCCAATTGCGGTGTTACCATATCTCCTGAAGATGAAACAGAGAGTGTTTACCGCATTCTAGAGACGAAGGTCAAAGGCCAAGCTTTAGAAGAATTGGTGATTCAATGTAACAAGTGTGCAAGCCAAATCCGTCTAAGAGGTTTCTCTATCCTCAAGATGGATAATGTCTAAACTGATGCGCGCATCGTAGGAGATATGAAATTAAACTTGGAAACTTTTTGGTTATGGATGTTACTACTACAGAACGAAAGACAGTTGCAAAGAATACTGGAGAGAAAGAATGGCTTTGAAACCAGAGGAATTGGAAACACTCCTCATAACATTGCGTGAACTTGGCCTGAGCTACGATGAGACAGTCAAGCTGATGAGTGGAGTTACGAAAGATGCAAAGCCTCTCAGGTCCCTATGGGGAAAACCTGGTGTTGGAGGACAGAAGGGTTCTCGCCTTACCAAACTCGGTATATCTCTAATAGCTTTTCCAATTCCCACCGTTGGCATCAAAAAGAGCCTAGGCGTTATGCTGATCGCTGCTGGTCTAATCCAGGAGAGAAAGAAGCACCTGCACGTAGCAGATGTCTACAGCACTTTCCAAGATGTAAACAGGGAATTAAAGAAGCTTGAGCAGAAATCTGTCTAGCTCTCGTATATGCACGTTACCATTGTTCGCGATGCACTCGCAGCTCGTCGTATTGTGTACGCGGTTCTTTTTCTTCAGCTGGATGGCCGATCGAGATCAGGTTAAGGGGAACAATATTCTCCGGAATGTTCAACGCCTTTCTTATGGCTTTGATGCGTTCTTCCCTAGGATAGACGCCAAGCCATACGGCACCGAGATCCAATGCGGTTGCCGCCAAAAGAAGGTTCTCCGCAGCCACGGAGCAATCCTGTACCCAATAGCGTGTAGAGAGTGCTTTATCGCCGCACACGGCAATGCAGAGGGGCGCTTTGAAAAGCATTTTGCCATAGGGATGAACTCTAGCGAGTTTGTCTAGTTTCTGCCGGTTGGATACCACGATGAAATGCCAGGGTTTGAGGTTTGAGGCTGATGGAGCTGCCATAGCCGCTTCCAACAATGTTTTGACATCCTTCTCGCTGACTGGTTCCACCGTATACTTACGTATGCTGCGCCGAGCAAGAATAGTTCTGATAAATCCCTTCGTCATCACGCACGCGCACTCCTAGATGAGTGTAGGCAAGAGCCACAGCTAGAAAAAGATAGCGGTGGTGTTGATGCAACTTTCATCGCAGTGGAGACATCCCCCGCAAAATGCGCGTGTAATGACTTCAACAAGTTATTATAGTGAACATTTTATCATAGTGGAGAGGGAACATGGAGGCTGATGAATGTGAAGCGCGAGATAAAAGACGTTTTGTGGGAGGAGACGCTTGACCCTGAAGATTGGGAAAAGATGAGGACTCTCGGCCACCGCATGCTTGATGATATGTTAACTTACCTGCAGAATATAAGATTGGAACCATCAGGCTCTCCCACTCAAAACGCCGTCGAGGAGATTTGTGTTCCTTTAACACGAGAAGGGGAAGGTGAAGAGAAGGTTTACGAGGTATTCCAGCGAAGCATTCTTCCCTATACGCTTCCACACACGAGGCCACGGTTTTGGGGAGTAGTTGCTGGAACAGGTTCCCCTTTTGGGATGCTCGCCGAGATGTTAAGATCAGGTATGAACGGTGCCCAAGAAGCTTTTTTCGCTGAAGCATGTGTCCACGCGCAAGTAATCAACTGGATTAAGGAGATGCTCGGCTTCCCTGAAGACGCTGGCGGAGTACTCGTAAGCGGTGGCTCAGAAGCTAACTTCACAGGATTAGCCGTAGCCCGCAACGCGAAGGCCGAGGTTGACATGAAGGCAAACGGTGTCCAAGGGCTCAGTCGAAAAATGACCCTCTACTGTAGTGATGAGACTCACCATTGTCTTGAGCGTTCGGTCGAGATTCTCGGCCTCGGAAACGAAGCCCTCAGGTGGATTCCAACAGATGACGACTGCAGGATAAAGCTCGATGTGCTGAAAGAAACCATTGAAGATGACAGGAAGCAGAACAACCATCCATTCTGCATAATTGGGTGCGCTGGAACTGTAAATAGCGGCGCCTTCGACGATTTAAACGCCCTAGCTGATCTAGCGAAGAACGAAAACATGTGGTTCCATGTGGATGGCGCTTTCGGAGCCTGGGTAAAACTCTCCAAGACACATAAGCACCTCGCAGATGGCCTGGAGCGTGCAGACTCTCTAGCTGTCGATCTTCACAAGTGGATGTACATGCCCTACGGCATTGGATGCACACTCGTCAAAGACCGACTCGCTCACTATAGCACGTTTGTCTACGGTCATGAGGCGAAATATCTTAAATCAGCATTTGACCAAGTCAAAGATCGAATAGTTGATCCTCACAACCTAGCCCTTCCGCTGTCCCGAAACTTCACCAGCCTCAAGGCATACATGCTCCTCAGAGCCTATGGCCAAAACAAGTATAGCGATCTAATCCAACAGAATATTGACCAAATAAATTATCTAGCCGAACTAATCAGGAAGGAGCCTAACATGGAGATTACCGCTCCAGTCGCATCTAATATCGTCTGCTTCCGCTACAAGCCAAGAAGTCTCGCTGAGCCCGAGCTAGCGAAGCTGAACAAGCTGATCTTCAGCGACCTCAACCAAAGGTCATTCTGGATGATCTCTGACACGACGATCAAGGGCAGGTACATGCTGCGCGCTTGTAATGTCAATCACCGAAGCCAAAAACAAGACTTTGACTTCCTTGTGAATGAAGTAAAGAAAACCGGGGAACAAATATCCTCTCAGACAAATCCATGAACCATTTGCGCGTGCGTGAACATGTTTCCTACAAAGCTCTTGATCTTTTTGTGCAAGCATACAAAGCGAAGCATTATTACTTAAAGGTAATATTTATATATAACGCCGTCAATATTTACTTTTTGGTAATAAGGAGCCTATCTAGTATGACCCTGAAGATGCAACTAGTTCGAAATGGAAAAGTGCTGTTTGAAATTCCTCTCTCACCGGCGGATTGGCCGAGAGAGCAGCTACGAAACGAATTACAGGCTTTCGAAGCAGACTGCCAAAGATTATCAAAGATCTTTGATGCCCTGTCCCATGAGACTCGCTTGAGGATGATGAAACGACTTATGGAGGAAGAAGATCGCACCATGAACTTCGCTGACTTCATGAGAGACCTGGATTTGAATCCGAAAATCGTTTGGGAGAACGCCAAAAAACTCAGAGAGGGAGGGCTCTTAGAAAAGGTCGAAAGGGGAAGATATCGTTGTTCACAGGTTGGGCAGAGTGGATTTATACTGATGAGCTTTGTCCTAAGGCATCTCATGGAAGCTTTGGAAGAAACGGAAAACTTTTGGAGAAGTGAAATGTAATGGCATCTAGTGAAGGTTTCTGGGATTCTGAGTCACGTCAACTTTTGGATCCGTTTTATCCGCTTGATCCTTTTAAGCCATTGAATCCTGGAAGGCGCAGGCCGACGCCCAAAAGGCCTTTCGAAGTCAACTATGAAGTGACATTGAAGGGGGCTCTTGAGATGGAAATAGAAAGGAGGTGACAAGTTGTGTCAGAAGAAGATTGGTGGTCAAAGCGGTTTAGGAAGAGAAGGTGGCCCTTCTCCTTTAGAAGTGGCTTCGGAGACATAGACGAGGTCTTCAGAGAAATGGAAGAAATGATGAAGAGAGAATTTGCGGAGTTCTCCAAGCGAACTCCTAGCGATCTCATTCAAGAGCGAACGCTGCCGGATGGGACCAAGGTGAAGCGGTGGGGACCATTTGTCTATGGATACAGTGTGACCGTTGGCCCGGATGGGAAGCCTCAAGTCAGAGAGTTCGGCAACATCAAGTCGGAAACTCGTATGGGCAGACCTCAAGTCAACATCAAAGAACAGAGAGAACCCTTAGTTGACGTGCTAGAGACCGATGGCGAAGTCAAGATCATCGCTGAACTACCAGGCGTTGAGAAGGAAAACATAAAACTCCATGGAACTGAGAACACCCTCACGATCTCAGTCGATATGCCACAGCGCAAATACTACAAAGAAGTACCGACCCCAGCAGGGATAGATCCGAAACAAGCAAAGTCCTCCTACAAGAACGGTGTCTTAGAGGTCACTGTTCCCAAAAAGAAAAAGGAAAAACCCAAAGGCGAAACAATCACGATTGAGTAAATGAAAACTCAAAAGCGCTGAGATTTGACCGCTCGCTGAAAGCCACTTCCACCCTTTCCCTTTTTTCCACTATTTACATCTGTATATATATACTAGCTGCATTTGCCCATAGCATACTATCGATCCTACCCAACTGTGATAACCGATCTGCATTAACCACTTCTTCACAATTGAGCGCGTAAAAAGTTGCACAAAAAGTTTAAGAATCCAAACTATCTCTCTACACAGTGAATTAATTATGGAATAAGACTTGTCATGACGTCTTATGAATGCGCACATATTTTCGATCTAGTCAACGAAGATAGAGAGGCACGGGAACAATGAAAACGATTCGTGCTTATCTGGAAGAAGCGGTTGATTATTGTTTTTACCATTTGATAGACCGATTGATAGACCACGTGCTAAAAAATGCAAAGTCGCCAAGTGACCGTGACCGACTAATAACAAAGTTATGGGAAATCACTTGTCCCTATGAGAAGAATTGGCGTTTCTCATTTCTTCTCATGGTTATGCCGCAGCTTAAACCAATAGCGCGCACAAAAGCTCAAGGAGAAACCAAAAGAGTTATCTGGGATTGATTTCATTTGAGGATAAACCATTTGAGAGTCGTTGTGAATGAAGAAGATTATGACGAAGCTTCTTTTGGAATTGCTGAAGGATTCCAAGAGGAGTGATAGGGAATTAGCCAAGATTCTGGGAGTATCACAACCAACAATCACCAGAACTCGTCACAAACTTGAACAGAACGGGCTAATTCAAGACTATACAATCATTCCTGATTTTAGAAAGATGGGTTTTGAAATGTTAGCCATAAACTTTGTCAGAATCAAACCTAGAATTCTTTCTCCCGAAACAGATAAGAAAGCAAGAAAATATACTGAAAAGTTTCCCAATTCAATCTTTGCATCTCGAGGAGAAGGCATGGGTATGACTGGAGTAAGTATTTCCTTCTACAAAAACTACACAGAATATCATAAACGCATTAATCAGCTGAGAACTGAATGGAAAGACCTTATTGAAGACGTTCAAAGTTTCATTGTTATCCTTGGAGAAGAAGAATTCAAGAGATTCTCTCTAACACACTTGAAAGATGTGCCTCTCTAGACTGGTTTGGTGGCTCTATACGTTTTTCTGATCTTTTCTTCTCTGTAGTACAAGAAGGTCTTTGCATGCATACAAGAGAAGAGAACGGTTGAGCAGTGTTTACTTCATCTAGTTCTATAGTTGTATCTACCTAGAAATGACTAGGTTTGTTCTTTCCTTTTTTCAAACCACTTGTATGTTCCATAAATTGCTGTGGTTATTGTTGCAGGTACCCAGAAATAATACCTGCTAAAGGCAAAAGTGTTGCTTACGATAGTGAACCAAATGCCGTTGACTCTATACCACACAATTGCAGCTAATCCAAACCAGCTTAACCAAAATATGGCGTAGCAAACTAGGAAAGACCAAATCCCGCTCCGAAAGAAGAAATTGAACAATTTCCATTCGAAAGTTTCCTCCGCAAGTCCTTTGTTAATCCAGTAACCGATCATCGCACCTGCAAGGTTGATCAAAGAGAAGAACGCGAAACCGCATACAGGAACGTTTTGGGGGGAGATAGACATTATTTCTATTTCGAAAAAATGGATATTGTAGCTAGTAAGGTGTCCCCAATCACCGAGAGATAATTGTGGATCTGAGAAAAATGGGAAGGAGACTAACGAAAATGGATATAGAAAGATCAGCCAAAGCCAAAGCACATATACAAATGTGGAACAAAGAGATGCTATAATTATGAAACCAATCATTAACAGCAGATAACTTATCCGTTCATTCTCGAGGTATCTTGACAAACGAAACGACACGTACGTTGAAAGCAGCATTCGTCTTCAATACACCTTGGATCGGTAATAGTCATAAACTTTTTCTCTCTCTCACATTTCATTTCGAATGCGCGCGAGTCAAGCGCTATAGAACATTGTTTTCGTTCACAAACGAAAAATGTTCTTTATATACTCAACATATCAAACGGATAAAGCCCAAAGCAATGGCATTGGTTATCAACAGAAATGTCAAAAAACAGGGTTCGCATCGGTGCGCAAGAACTTCTTGCTTTAGAATAAACATATACAGCTCTCTCTCCTAATATAAATTCCCGAGTTGGGGAGTACGCTCTCGTGTTGCATTGAAGCAAAGAGCGTATCGGTCGAAACGGCTGAAGACTGATATGTGACAAAGACTCTGCTTCAGTGGGCTGGACAATATAAAGCGTGATGCGGTAAGGCATTGAGCGCGCCAATCAAAAAGGCGGAAGAGAAGCGCGCGATAAAGACAATGTCTCATCGGGCTTGGCATGCGCGGAGGGCTTAGACCCAACTCGGAAATTTTTATTTTCTACAACTGTGAACGGCAATTCTCATGTTATTGCAGGTATCCCTGTGCGCACGCATCTTCTTATTTAGTTCCATAGATCAGTTCATGCCAAGTTAGTTCTTTCTTTTGTCCGACTTTAGATTCCTCTTCCTTAAGTGGCTCTTTCTTCTCTGGCCTAAGCGCTCGCCTTTGTTTCTCATTTTCTTTCATAGCCATATGCACTAGCGCTCTTGAAGAGAGGTCTATATCTGCTTGAAGTTTTGGAAGGTTCTTGCGTATTCGATGAAGCAACACAATCAAGTTACTGGTTCTGGCTCTGGTTTCGAGATAGCGTTCAAGAAGTCTTCTCTCGGTGTTAGTCAAAATGTAGGCTCTCATCCCAAGTCAACCAGACGATATTACTACAGTCGTAATATTTAAACACTTCCAATTACAACCGCAGTAATGGAGAAATCAAAAACGCAGTGAATCCTAAACCAAACTGGATGCGCGCACGAATCTCAAGACCACTTGATTTTGGAGAGCCGATACAGTATAAACCCTGCAAACAGGAATAGAGAACCAGATAGGATCACGGTAATGTTAAATTGTAAAACTAGGAAAAGGCATGACAGAAGACCTAGGAAACCGGTTATCGGAAATTTACCTATGTTTAATGGAACCCTAAACGGTCTCTTCCACTCTGATCTGCGGTACCTTATGTATATTAGCGAGACGTTCACGAATGCAAACGTGATGAAGGCTCCAAAACTTGTCAAGCTGGCCACAAGCTCTAAGTCACCCAAAAAGACGAATATTATGGAAGAGAACATGGTGACTAGTATCGCTAGAAAAGGGGTACCTGTTTTGCGGTTAAGCCTGGAGAGAATTCTCGGAAAGGCACCTTCATTTGCCATACCATAAATCATTCTAGAGCCGACAACGAGCATAATCAACACTGTGTTGCTAGTGGCAAATAGGGCTATTATAGACATGATGGTGAACGCGTTTTCACCGAGAGCCTTGGAAGCTGCGAATGCAAGAGGTGCACTGTTTCCGCCGAGATCATTCCAGTCAGCTAAGCTAACAGTGACAGCGGCTACCACGACGTAGAGACAAGTTGTTATTAGAATCGACGAAATCAACGCTTTGGGAATTGTTTTCTCTGGATTTTTGGTCTCCTCAGCTACGTTAACGATGTCTTCGAATCCCAGATAAGCAAAGAATATCAAAGCTGAGGCGGATAGAATGCCAGATAGGCCGTTGGGCGCCTCCAACAGGTCAACTTTTCCAAGGCTTCCCAAGCCGATTGAAATGATAAAAACTAATCCAGCGGTCTCCACAAACGTAAACAGTATATTCATTCTGGTCGCCTCCTTTATCCCAGAGAAATTGACGTAGGACAACAAAACTATCAGAACCACCGCAACTAGAACCCTAGGGACGCCGAAGAGACCCTGAAAGTAACCTGCAAAACCCAGAGCTATCGTCGACACCGATATTGTTCCCGTCAAAATTATCAACCAGCCGATTATGAAGGACAAAATTTCGCAGCCACAAGCGGTTTTGACGAAGATGTACTCTGCAGCCTCCTTCGGAAACATTGATGAGAGCTCGGCATAGCTTAAACCCGTTAAAGCAGCAACCATGGCACCAATTATGAATGAAAGCCAGACAGAGTTTCCAGCTATACCCGACGCCTCTCCAACCAACACATAGATTCCGGCTCCGAGGATTATCCCCACCCCCCACGATGTTATCTCAAAAAGCCCTATCTCTCTTTTCAAAGAAATCACACACCGTCGACAAACTTACAGCAATTCCATTCTCATATTAACCGTTTGGGGGTTTGGATCAAATCTTCATCTCTCCCCCAAAAAAACAAACACATGATACCGACATCTGCACGCGCGCCGTGCGGACGTAGCCTAAGGATCTGTTGCCAACAAGGCTAAATTGAGCAAGCCAATTGCAAACCAAGTACCCACCACCAAGAAAATAAATAACCATGTTCATGCATGCAACTACATAAAGTATATCAATCGTAAGATCTGAAAGTCTGAACATTATGCTTGAAGACCCGTTAGTTCAATTGTTGATTCTAATTGCCTCCATAGTCGGCTTAGCGTCGGCTAGCCATTTTGCCATAAGATCAATTGAAAAACTAATTGAAATGACCGGATTGAGCGACGCATCGGCAGGTTTCATAATCCTTGCCGTGTTGACCTCCACTCCTGAGATAGTTGTCGCTCTTTTCTCAATTGTCCAAGGAAATCCTGCCATTAGCATCGGTGACCTCTTAGGTTCCAACGTGTTCAATATAGGGATGGTTTTTGGCATCTTGGGTGTCATTGGATACCTCAAAACCGGTTGCACTGACCTAGTCGTGGAACTCACGGACATGCTTTTTATAACCGCGCTCATTCCCTTACTTCTTGTCATAAATCAATACCACATTGTGGATATTCCAAGTCCTTTCATCGGCATCATCCTCCTCGCCACCTTTCTGATAAACACGTATCTCATGGCGCGGAAAAGAACGCCGCCTGTCAACTTGAATGACGGGAAAGCGATGATCAACGGAAAGAGAATCGTTGTGATCGCAACGCTCTTGACAAGTTTCGCGATCGTAGTGGTATCCGCCCGTCTAACAGTTTACTCCGCCTCAAACATAGCAGTAGCCCTAGGAGTTCCACCCATCCTGATAGGCGCGAAAATAGTCGCTGTAGGCACCTCGCTGCCAGAACTTACGTTGGACCTTACGGCAGTTAAGCGTGGTCGCGTGCAACTCGCGTTAGGCGACATCATTGGTTCTAACCTCACCAACCTAACCCTCGTACTCGGACTGGTACTCTTAGCCTCTCCTTTCAAAGTAGACATGACAATCTTCATTGAGATCCTTCCATTCTTGCTAATAACAACCGTCATATTCTGGCGCTTCATTATGAGAGGCGGAATTTCAAAAACTGGTGGGGCAGTCCTAATATTGACTTATATTCTATTCCAGGCACTCGTTATGAAGGTATAAACTGCTGTCTGGATCACTTTTCACAGGCACAATGCGCGCGCGCATTTTTGAATTTCTCGAAAACGTCTGTATTCTTCTCAAGTTCTACAAGGTATCTTTCAAAAGCGTTCTCCACTTCATTCAGCAGCATACCTGGGTTTATTCTGCGCGCGCACACAAGAGTTAATTGATTGCTTGTTGGGTATTTCTGATATGGAACAGGCAGTTTATCATGAATGGGTTCCAACTGGGACCTTTGTGAAAGTCACTATACTAGCGGTGGTATCAGCAATTGTAGTTCTGCTGTTGATACTAGCTGTCTTTCTTCATCCATTGAGCACTGAAGGACTTGTTGGATTTGGAGTTTCACTGCTGACCTTGTTGTTTATTCTAGTCTTGAGTTTGAATTTCAGGGGCATCAAGATTCAGCTCAGTTCTGAAGGACTTACTGTTGATTATGGTTTTTTTAATCACAAGTCTATTAGGATGGATGATATTGTTTCTTGTAATCTAGTGAAAGCATCTTTTAGAAGATTTGGTGGAGTGGGTGTCCGCTATGGGCTTGATGGTTCCTGGGCCTATACAACGTCATTTGGCAACGCAGTAGAGATTGTTCCAAAGAAAGGCAGAACATTCGTTTTTTCTTCAAATAACTCCGAAAAGATCTGTCAAATCATAAACACGAAAAGCGCGCGTATCTGATATCCTACCTCTGGCTTCCACTCCATACAATGTATTGCGCAGATACGAGTAGATAAGGAACTGTTTTCTAGAAATCTCTTCTAAGATAGATGGTCAAGTCTTAAGTTGAGTTGCTATTTTTTTTCCGAAATCTTTGCATTTAGGGAACTCTCCATCTGTGACTGGCCCTTTCATTCCGTCAACCTTTATTGATAGGCCAGAAGTTATTAGTTTCAATCGGGGAACCTTTTCGCTTATTCTCTTCTCCATTTTCTTCACAGACTTTTCGAAGTCTTCTCCCAGATAGGTGTCGAAAACAGCAACCCATTTCGCTTTTAAGTCAAGTTTGCCCAGTTTATCAATAAACTTATTAGTACCCCTAACAGGTCTCCCAAAATGTGTTGGTGACCCTGTCAATATTGCATCATAATCGGCTGCCTTTTTGGGATCGGTTTCCTCGACATCACTGATAGCCGTTTCTATTCCTTCGACTTCACCTATTCCCTCCCTGATCTTTTCCGCTACAAGCTTTGTGTTGCCATGCTTTGTGTCATAAACGAGAATAACTCTCACCATTTCATTCACCACTCATTATGCCTATTCTCTTAGTTTTTGTGAATTATGGAAGAAACTTCAATTATCTCAACTAATTTCTGATTGTTTGTTTGAGAGAATATCTAATGTGCGCACAAGGTGCATCTTTCTATCCGAGTTGATAATTGGGGGCACTCTCGAATTTCAACCAACCCTCCCCTTTTTTCTGTGGGCACGTGCAAGCGAAAACATTTTGCCGAAGAAAAACGAGCATGTGTTTCGCAGAGGAAACCTAAGGTGGTTCAGACAATCACTCGTTTTCTTG
>Ga0209636_10001170_pt1 | contig 26316 bp, 21 predicted proteins | sample DeeMarSWOR152_54_FD_187464 | JGI IMG/M metagenome (GOLD analysis project Ga0209636, IMG submission 187464) | Marine sediment microbial communities from White Oak River estuary, North Carolina - WOR-1-52-54 (SPAdes) (version 2) | ecosystem: Environmental > Aquatic > Marine > Intertidal zone >...
TACCTCTTTTGAGGTAATTTTTTTACTTTTTGATTTGTGGATGTTCAGGAGCCCTTGTGCGTACTTCTTGCCCTCTTGTACCGAAAGTCGCATTTTCCACCCCATATCCAAAGTCAAAAGTGTTATCACCCTCCACGAAGGTGAAACCCCAGTCCACAGGGTATTGACGTATTTGTGATCGTGCCCTTTCATGGTGTCCTCCTCTTTACTCTTTCATTTCTTCGTCTGCATTTCGGAACGCACCATTCTTGAAGCACCATTCTTTGTAGGGGCAACTCTTGCACCCTCTGGTAGCTATTTTAAAGAGAACATCTGTTATTTTCATGTGATCCACCCTAAAAATCCTCGCAGCAATACTCCCACTGTTAACGCAGTTATCAGCATTACTGCAACAGCTTTTGCTGTATCCTTCACTCCTAATTCTCGTAACAAAACGGCAAAAGTTGCAATGCACGGGAAATACAACGTTAAAACAGTACAAGCCACCACTAACTGCTGTGGAAGCAAATTCAAGGGTTCTAACATGCCCACAGCCACATCCTTCCGTAAAAATCCGATCATTAAAGCAACGATAGCATCTCTTGGTAATCCTAATAATTTCTCAAGGACAGGAGCAAAAAAATTGGCCAAAAAATCGATGATTCCCAAAATATACAATACATTTACGATGAAAACGCCAGCCAATACAAAAGGAATGGCTTCCATGATGAATCCCCTGATTCTCATCCACGTTTTCTTGAGTAGCACCTGGATATTGGGTATGTGGTAGTCCGGTATCTCCAAAAAGAGTTCAGGGCTCTCTCCCTTCAATATTCTGTTCAGGAGTAGCCCAACGATGACATACACCGTGATCAACGTCCCATACACCATTGCCAAGTATATACTCCCGTACCTTCCCACCAATCCAATAATGACTGCATTTTGAGCCATACACGGAACGGTGACAGCCATCAAAGTTACTGCAATGAACCGCTCTCTTTTTGTCTCTAATATCCTGGTGGACAGCACTCCAGGAACGTTACACCCCAATCCGAGAATCATACAAATAATAGAAGAGCCGTGAAGGCCCACCTTGTGCATAACATTATCCACCAACACGGCCAATCGGGGTAAATACCCCACATCTTCTAAAACACCTAATACCACGTAAAAGGACAACACATACGGTAATACCATGGCAAAGGGAACGAATAATCCAGTAGTGAGCAACCCAAACGATTCTACAAAATCTGGTGTAGTCCCTATTAACAAATCGTGGATAACTCCTGCAGGAAACACTTGTTCCACTGCCTGTGTTATTACTGGCCCATAGTAATTCTCAAATAACGGTTCAATTACTGAAATCAATCCCTCACCCATCAACCTTACCACGGTAAAGGATATATACACAACGAGTAAAGCAATAAGAATGCCAGTCACTGGTTTTACGGAAGCATCTTCCACTTTTTCCAGAAAAGAGGGGTGTTTATGTTGAATTTTCTGCACTTTTTGAGTTATTTTTCCTATATATCTCCATTTTTCATCATCTGAAAGCTTTTCAAAAGAACCAAAACTCTTAGATTCAGAAATTGTATCCACTAATTGTTTTATCCCTTCTCCTGTCACTGCCACTGTGGGTACTACAGGAATGTGCAGTAGTTCAGATAGGGTTTCTGTATCAATGGTGATCCCTTTTCTGCAGGCTGCATCCCACATGTTCAAGACTAAAACGACAGGAATGTTATACTCCAGAATCTGTAGTAACAAATACAGGTTCCGCTCCAACGCTGTGGCATCCACAATGTCAACGATCACATCTGGATTCTCAGTAACTAACATGTCTTTTGCCACTTCTTCCGCCTTTGATGTCGGCTGCAGTGAATAGGTACCAGGAACATCTATGATTTCTGCCTTTTCCCCTTTTATGCGGGCATTTCCTTTGGTGAATTCCACTGTCGTCCCGGGATAGTTGGAGGATACCACATTCACTCCGGTTAGTCTCGAGAAAACGACACTCTTTCCCACGTTGGGATTTCCCATCAACAATATCTTCACTCTTCCACCTCGACCCATATTCTCCGGCACATGCCCCTCCCCACAGCAACTTGTTTTCCATCCACCTCTACCACCACAGGACCTCTAAAAGGCTGCGATGCTACTCTGCTAATCTCTTTGTTGGGACGAATTCCCAAACACGCTAAATGTCTTTTCAATCCGTAACCACCCTCAATTCTGCACACTCTCCCGTGTGCATTCTTCATATTGTCTAGAGAAATTTCAGTCTTCATGGGATCACCTCAAATGTTAGGCTACCCTAATTTTAGTAATTAGGTGTATAAATTTCTTTCCCTAAAATTTTTAGGATTTTCTTACAAATCCGAATTCAGTCTTGCTCGCATGCAAGGTGTTGCCCTGTTTTGCAGTACTCCTTGAAGTGGGTTAACCATTTGGGGTACATGGGAGCATTTTTTACAAATTTAACAAATCTTGAGAACTGTTCAATTGTTTTGGGGTTCAAATGGTGTTCTAATTCGCATGCATCCTTTTCAGCAATGTCAGTGGGAACTAAAATGATCTCCAAAAAGGTGGTGAAGGTATCGTGTCTGTGCTTTACAGCTTGTGCTATTACTTTTCCTTCTTCAGTGAGGTTGACACCACTGTATTTTTCGTAAAAGACCAGGTTCTTCTTGGCTAATTTTTGCATCATTTCAGTAACGCTGGGTGGGGTGATGTGTAACTCGGAAGCAATATCTTTTATTCGTGCGTATCCTTTTCTTTCTGTGATATTTAATATAGCTTCGAGGTAGTCTTCTGTCTTTCTCGTGAGCATTTTCATGAAATCACCTCAATGTTAGGATAACCTAACTTTTGATACTTAAATAGGTTTGCATCACATTTGTTGTTTTGGTGGTGTCTTCCTTTGTTACACGTGTAACAATTAATTTCTTTTTTATCATCCAATATGATTTTGCAATATTAAAAGGAATTTTAAATGTATGATGTCAAAATTATTGGCAAGCCGTAGGTTGTCACTCTCATGATTCATGGCTTCTTAGAATGGACATGATATATCTATGTTAATAAGTTACTGTCGGCAGTAGAAGAGTGTTACTGCTTGAATGAATCCTTCTATGATTTGGCTAATTCTCATGTAGTAGATGAGGGAGAATAAATTTCTGGTTATTTCTGATGAGAGTATACTGGTGAAAACCAATAACTGATTGCTTATTTCCATAACAAAGGAGGTAGTAGGAAGCAAGGAAAACAATGACTTTACTGTTGATTCATAATCTGAAGAAACCAAAAAACAGTGACTCGTATAGTTTTGATACCCTTCGGGGTAAAATCCTGTATGAATAGTACAGTGGTCTTGTATTGTCTCCATCCATTTCATGTAAGTCTCGTACCGTACTCTGATCTTTTTTAGTAGGGGGGGTCACTTTCTGTCTCATGTTGTATTTGAAGATATGAAACAACTTCCATTCATCTTCTTGCCAGGTTAAAGGGGCTACCTTCCGGCTTTTGTATTCAATTCGTGCAGGAGTACCTTGTGCTATCTGCTGACACACCTTTTTGAGGCTCTCATCCCATGTGGTATGTGCTGGTTTAGGAGTGTAAGAACAGTATCTTATTCCCTGGTATACTACATTTTGAAAGCCTACCAATTGTGAGAAATCCAATGGATTATTGGTGATCACCATAGTATTCCAGTCCCCAAAGGCTACAGCATGATACAGAACATGAGGGAACCCTTTCAATCCTTTGAAGACCATCCAAGGATCAGAAAAATTCATTAAATACACGTATTCTTTATAGTTGGCGTGAGGATTCACCCGAAGGTGAGGGCCAACCAAAATATTTCTGGCATACATTTCTTTTAGGTATTTAGATACTGTATTCCTGGATAATTCAGTGGTTGCTGCTATTTCATTAAGAGACATAGTAGGAAACTCATAGATCTGTTCAAATATCTTGAAATAGTTTTTCATTCTTGTTTTTTTGGAGATTTTGCCCATTTAATCACCCAAAGTGAAGAGATTCTCTCGTGTCACTTTCCAGAATGTACCTCCAGAATGGCAAAGTGAATGCAATTTCCTTTGTTATTAAATACTGCTTCAACTACTGCTACCAGATTATGGGGTTCATCCAGAGTAAACCCTTCTTTATGGTAGCGATGCTCAAAATTACAGTGTAACTTGACTGGACAATCCACAAGTAAAACACCACCCTCGTAGTACAAATTGTCCTCCACAATACTCTTTACATCTACCAAGTTAGTAGTATGTAGTGGCCCCCTACAAACGGGACAGATGCATGTCACATCGGTCTTTTGGTGTAACAGTGGATCTTCAATCTCTTCGTGCGTGAAATGATCCTTTGGGGTTGACATGTTCTCACCTCCTGGTTGCCCATCTTCCATCCCTGCTGGGGTGTCCTACCACAAGGTTTTTAAGGTACACATTTAAGCATTTCCATGACAAAAATTAATAAATCGCATATTCACCTCACTTTGTCTCATATTCTTAACGATGATCCCGATATAGCACTGGATGATATACGTGCGAAAGTTCCAGAGATTAAGTCGCGTATAATTGTACAGGATACGTTGGTGTATATGGAGGAACAGCAGATTTTGATGAATCCGCGCCTTTTGATTCGGAACTGTGAGGGGTATACGAATTATTACATGATAGCCCGGGTGAAGAGCTGGGATGATTTGTACAGGAATGTTATTTGCAGGAATTATGAATTCATTGATAGTGCATTGTACATTCGTTCATGGGAGGGAAATCGGTTAGCATATTTAAAATATCATAATGAGCTGCAGAAAGAGGTGGATGATGTACTGGAGGAAGGTCCGCTGGAGTACTATGAGGTAATCTACCCCCAGTGTATTACAGATGAGAAGATTGAGAATATAGGGGAACCAGACGAAAAATCAAAAATACCTGCAGATAAGCTGGATAAGAGATTTGATTGGGATTACGATACGAAACAGGTGTTTGAGTGGTTGAGTATTAATTATCGATTGAATTTGACAAGAATTGGGAAGTTGCTTGATATATCGAGGACGACAGCAAAACGGAAGAAAGATTTGGTTAAAGAATTTGTTCATGTGCATTATCCAACGTATATTCAATCGCTTTATAGTTATACAGGTGTTCTCTCTTCCTTTCATACTGAATATCCTGGATTTGTGAAGGGTATTTTTCGAAATTTGAGTGCTACAAGCTATCTTCTTGGTAATCAGAAGCGGACATTATGTCATATTAACACGACCCTTCCTGGTTATGTGATCCGAGTATTTGAGAAACTTGAAGCGAAAGCTATAATTGAGGATTTGAATGTTGAAATACCTGTAAAAAACTGGAATCGAATTCAAGAGGAATATAAGTTAGGGAGAATCCCAGAGAAACTTTTCTGGATGTTCAAAAGAAAGAAAAGGAAAAGAATAGAATTACCAGGGAGTTCCTTTACCTGAATCTCCATCACTAGGAGGTCCATCTGGAGTAATGAAATCTCCAAGTGGCTGGAATGGCCAAGGTTTTAGAATCGTGTTCATGGTTGTCACCTGTTCTAAGTTTTCTTGTCCTGTAATAAGCAAATGGATTGAAAAAAATTGCTTATAAAATGAAAAATATTTGTACAGATTAATCAAGCTATGCAGTCCTTGAGTATCAGTTTTGTTACACGTGTAACAGGCCACAGGTTAATAAGAGGAATTGAAAGGTTAGGTGACTGGACCTTCAGAAGAGTTGGCAATCCTACTTCCCACTTCCTAATCTAGAATTCATTCGTATCACCTCATCAGTAATGGATACCTTTGTATAACCTGTAAATTTATAAAGTTTTCGATTTAGATTTAAACCAGATTCCCAAAGCAATCAACGACTGTTTCAGTATATTAAAAGTGTAACAATTTATTGTCCTCTTGATTAGCCTCCTCTTTATTGAAGAGAGTAGAACAGACAAATGGTAGACATCTTTGAAGCCAATCTAGACTAACCACATTCAAAAATAACCAAATACTCAATATAAAATATATCTGCATAAGGAAGGAAGCTCACAGTAACGTCCTCACCAGACGGTAATACAAACAAAGCCAAGAAATGATCCCCACTGTCAAATCTGAATACAGTCCCCACGTACTCATCGTTGATTTCAACATCCACATTGCCAAATCCTTGATCTCTGTAGTAAACCCCGAGGATACTCCCTCCCTTTAAATTGGAGAAATAAACATAGGACTTGGACCCGTACAGTGCATCTGTACCTTGGTGATACCTGATAATCTTACAAGGGGGAGGCTCACCATCTGTTACAGAGAAAATGTAGACAGCCCCCTCATGAAACTCTACACGGTACAAAGAAGAATTCAAAAAATTCGTTACATCCACAGGACTCTTCTCATCTATGTACACGTATGAAAACCCATATTTCTCAAGGATATCCTTTGCAAATTCAGAATCTGGCATAGTCCTTAAGGTCATGCTATCTGTGAACCGTTCAGGAAGGTGCAACCTGCTCATAGCATTATCTCCCTGGTAGTACAAGTGAAAGGGAAGAAAGATTCTCCTGGCAGCAACTGCTGGAATCCAGGTAGAAGAATCCCCATACGTGGTAAAATTACAAAAAGATGTTCCTGTAGCAGTGTTCTCTGATATCCATTGGTAAGCAGATAAAGCATCATAATCCACAGTGGGAGATGATGAAGGAAGTATGACAAAAGGATCTGTCACGTGGACAACGACAGAAAATAAAAGTAACCCTGATATAAAGAATTTGATCTGGGCAAGCGTTTTTAACTGAACCAGAAAAAGGCCTGACAACAACGATAGGGGAATACATACCAACCTAAAGATGAGGACAGAATCCAACACATACCAGAAAGGAAGTATCCTACCCAGTAAAACGGGCACAAAAAAAGGGATAGACAACAATCCCAGATACATGTACGGATTTTTAGCTAATGAGGCAACTGTTAGCGAACGGAATTTACGCATCGAAAACAACTGCAGGAGTGCAAAAATGAGCAAGAGTGGTCCCACAGAGAATAAAACGACCCACAACTCCCCAAGGGTAGTAATTGAATTGTGCTGGAACCATTCTTGAATAAAATGCAGCTCCAGAGATGTTGGTGCAGGCAAAGTGAGTCTGGCCAACTGAGGAAGGCTGAAAAGAATAAAGGCTGCCAAAACAGGAAATAGAACCCGATTCATTACCAAGAAGAGAATGAAAAACAAAACCAAAGGAAAGAATGCATTCATATCTGTAGAAAGGCAAGCAGCACAAAATAGACCAGCCAGTATGTAGGAATTTCTTGTTTTCTGTCTGGAAGCTCTTACAAGTACAGCCGCTGCACCAATATAAAGCGTAATACCTGCTAACACAACATAACTTCCTGCAACCCCTAATTGGTGGGAGACAAAGGAAAGAAAAGCAAATGAAAAGGCTGCAGCTATCCCTTTTTCTTCAGAAAATAATGTTTTCCCCAGAAAATAGATGGAGACACACCCTAAAGAGGCCATGAAAATGCCCACAAAGGTCGCTACCGGAATAAATGATGTTCGTGATGCATCTCCTACGAAGGCGGTAACCCCGTGAAATCCTAAGGGCTGGCTTATGTGATAAATTTCAGGGTACAAAGGATACATTGTGGGAAAAGCATGTTCTGTAACAATAGTATTGGTATACAAAAGGTGCAGCTTCATTTCATCTCCAGGCGGGTAAAAATCCACATAATCTCCCCAAGGGTACAAATAGACTATCATAAACAGCATACATCCCAAAAGGATAACTGTTTTCTTATCTATTACAGGTAACGGTATTTTCCTCTTTTCCAGAACGAGAACACAGCCAAAAGATATCACTAAAGGAATGGGAAAGAAGACGAACCAACTGCAATAATAAACCAACACGGTCAAGAATGCAGCTCCACAGAGCAGATAAAGTAACGGGTTTTGTTCTTCAAAATCTGCAAAGGACCAGATCAAAATCCCAGGAAAGAAGGTTAACAAAAGAAAGGCAGCAGTGACTCTGATAATACCTACAGGTACTAAAAGACCAACTGCCATAATTACCCACAGGATGAGGTTGCGCATGAACTATCTTCGAAGCAGTACTAAAAAAGGTTGTCTTTCAGGGGTTATCCAATCGTTGGATATCACGTTGTTACACGTGTAACATTCCAAGAAATTGTCTTTTTAATTTATAGAATAGTACAAAATAGTTACAGAAACTGAAATCGACAATTTCCTTTCAGACAGTGTGTACCAACCATGAATAAGCCCTCTCAGGTTGAGTCCTTAACCTTTCCTCTGCCGCGACCACAACCCTAAAAAGTGTGAGAACCCCATTTATACCAATTGAAAAATGAAGCTCACAATTCAAAGGAGGATTCAATGAACACGACACGTGTTAACCAGTTACTCAAATATACTTGGGAACACAAGCATATGGTGTACAGCTATCTTCTATTACGGCTGGCTATGGTATCTCCTTTTGTTGGGCTTAATGCGTTTTTTCATAAATTGCGAGGTGTTATCATAGGAAAAGAGGTTAAAATTGCCCATGACGTTCTGATTGATCCTATAGAGCCTCAGAGTGTTATCCTGGAGGATTACGTTACCATTAGTCCACGAGTGACAATTCATGCCCACACCACTCCCACAGATTGCGGGGCTGGAATCGTTAAGCCTGTAAGAATTAAAGAAAACACGTGGATTTGCGTGGGAGCTACCATACTGCCTGGTGTCACGGTGGGGAGATATTGTGTTATTGGTGCTGGAGCAGTTATAGCAGAAGATATCCCTGATTTTACCTTAGCTTTTGGGATTCCCGCAAAGCCTGTGCGAACCCTTAAAAAAATTTATGAGATTCCGAAAAATGCAACATTACATCGTGTACTGGTTTTAGAGGACGAGAATTTCTCTGAACAAAACGCACAATTTAAAAAGGAAAAAGATTAATTCATACTACTGAGCTATGAAAAATCACTGGTGAAAAATGATCGAATCGTGAGAAACCTAAGCAGGTGCCCCGCGGTACTATATTGAATTGTGTTTTGCTCTGTCAACATTCATGAACAGGTTACAAGATAGTTGTCCAGTTGATTCTCCCAATGTTACACGTGTAACAAAATACATGTGCACTACCGAGAAGTACACCTGGTTATATTCTCTTGTACTCGAACTTTGTGCAGCTCCATTGCTGAATTGGGTGGCCCTGTTCAATGAAATTCTAACTCTGATTCCGTGATGTTTTTATAGACTTTGGATATTGTAATCACATGGACATCACCAAGGTTCGCTATTCTCTCATTCTTCTGTTTGGTTTTGTATTCTTCATTCCTTCAGGTTCATTTGTGATTGCCACAGTAAAGGCGTGTGCAGCTTTTGCACTTTTTTACTTTCTGCCAGGAGTTTTTCTGTCAAAAAAGTTACTTGATAAGTGTAATCTCCTCTCAGGTAGTGTTTTGGCCGTCCTTGTAGGGGTCTGCTTCCACATTGTGTATGTCTATTTACTGGGATTCTGTGGGATTTCTTTCAATATGTATGTCCTTTTGGCTCCTGGGGTCGTGTGTGCGGTGTTGGCTGACTACTACAAAGTACAGTTGCCGAAGAATGACCCTCGAGAGTTATACCTTGTCCTAGCTGGAGTCATCTTTTTCTTGTTGACGTATAACCTCGCACCAGGAGAAGACGCCAATGGCCACCTCATGGTGATAACCATGATTTTGGAGGAGAAGAGTGTACCATTGACCTATACACTGTATCCAGAGCTCTCTTTGTCATACCACATGGGTTTCCATGTCATTGTTTCCGAAATAGAGTATACAACTGGAGTAGGAACCCTTCTTTCCGTAACAGGTTCTTTATTTGGTGTTTTCGTGATTTTTTCCTCTTATTTATGTGTTAAGAGCTTTTACACTGAAAAAGCAGGGTTAATTTCAGGGATTTTGATAGGATTTGGCGTTCTTCCCCTGTTGTATTACCTTTCGTATGGAGCTTATGCGAGTATAGTGTTATTTGTTATGCAGCCTTTAGTGATCTTTCTTTTGTACAGTAAAGACTTTTCAGATATACCTCTCTTGTCTTTAGTTTTAGCTGCAGGGGTTATGTCTCATTCTTCGTTTCTCCTTTTCTGGATACCGCTTCTCACGTTTTTTGAAAAGTACAAAATGTTGATTCCAAGCTTTGTACTCAGTTTGGTACTATCTATCCCTCATTTGGTGAGGATTCAATCATCGTATTCGCTTCAGGAAGTAGTCCAGTTGTACCATTTATGGTATGTCCCAGAGGTTTTCAGGGTTCAAATGGTTGCAGAGAGAATTGGTTTACTCGTTTTTGTGTGCGGGATACTTGGGTTCATCTTTTTGAAAAGGAGAGAATTCATATTCTTTTTGGTGTGGGTTTTGTCTCTCTTGTTCCTGGCTTTGACGAGCGTGGTTGATGTGGAGTTTCCTTTCTGGTTTGTTTTGTTTGCTAATCGATTGGTTGATTTTATGGTTATCCCGTTAGCATTTGTGGCGAGCATTTTTGTCATAGAGATAGGTAAGAAAAAGTATTATCTACTAGTGTTACTACTTGTACTGCCATTAGTTCCCCATTTCTACAGTATACCCAGATCCAGTGATGGTCTCCTCTTTCCGACAGATTCTCCAGAATTTGCTGCAGATCAGGAAGGAATTGTTTGGTTATTACAGAACACGGATGAATCTGTTATCATTTTAAATGACTGGTGGACAGGGACTGGTTCCTCATGGATTACCTCTCTAGGGATGAGACGGTTGATTTTTCCTTTCTTGTATGTGCATGACCATTTTTTAGACATTCTGGATATACCAGAAAAAAGTCGGGACATCTTATGGGTTGGTCTAACCCCCGATAGTGAAGAATCGCACGAGTTACTCACCAACTGGGGTGTTGATTACATCTTTTTGTCCTCGTACGTTGAAGATAGAGTAAAATGGAGAAGAGACACCTGGAATATAACCCAACTAGTGAACAGTCCAAATTATGAGCCGGTATTCCAAAAAGGTGATACGTACATTTTTAAAGTAAAAAAAGAAGAGTGGACATACACCCATTTATTCACGCTAAAAAATGTTGAATTTGAGAAAGGGAATTTAAAAAATTCTGGTTTGCATGAGAGTTTTCCTGCAAGAAAGCTGATTCGGATTACTTATAAAGATTCTTTCACTGGGATGGTGCAATTCTGGTCAGGTCGTGGATTAATGGCAGAGATTCCTTTGTTAGACACTGGCGAAGTTACGACAATTGTGTTACCTTTCGATGCCTTTTTGCGGATTGAAAGCCCTCAACCTCTCACCGTAGTCAACGCTGAAATTGTTACAGATTTATCAGGGTATAACCTGGGTAACACTGGTCTTTCTTCAGATTGGGTACTCAATGAGTACATGACGTTAGATGATGAAGGATATATCTATATTTTCGGAGCTAGAACCCTCACCCTCCTCTACAAAGATACCGCTCCAGGCACTATAAACATCAACATATTAATAGATGAAACCTGGGTACCTTTGATAGTGATTAACAGAACAGGAGATAACCTTCTCAAAAAGGAAACTATTACCCTTCCTGAATACCATTTTCTGATTCTTGGAATAAAAGTCTACAATTCTCCCTTTCATGTGGTTTCTCTGGAAGTACACTAATTAACCCTATGAAAGTTACTATCAAGACCGTAAGTTTTATAAAGGAATAGAATATAGAATACTCATGAGAAAAGTGCTGACCTGTATACTCGTATTGGTAGCGCTTTCAGGAAGCTTACAATTACAATTAGAACGGGAAAAAGTGGTGGTCGTATCAAACTCCATCGACTACTCATCAGGATTAATCAGATATCTCCAAAAATCCTTTGAAGTTACCTCCATTACTGCTCAAGAATTTCCGTGGTACCAATCCCAGTATGCCTACAAGTATTTCGTCATTTTGGGAGGTCCAGACGCCCCACAAGGTATAGGAGAAATTGTCAGGACGTTACTCTCACCACAGGAACGGGAGGATTTGAGAACTCGCGGCGTGTACGATCTTTTTATAAAACTAAAAAATGGGAAAACCTATTTTATTCTGGCTGGATCTGACAGAGAATACACAAGTTTAGCTTCAGCTCATTTAAAACACGAAATCCCTTTACGCATACCAAAGAACCCTATGAAATGGCTGGAAACCATGGATATAGCAGAAGTCATTGACGTGGTCATTACTGATTTAGACTTTGATCTGAAAGATGATTATGTCTTTGCGTGCCGCAGAGTAGTTTCAGACCCCTGGAACAGAGGCGCTATCTACGTGTTCGAGGAGAGCACATTAAAGTGGTACTACCATGTTGAAACAACGGTGGAAGCACTACAAGTGTATGATCTGGACTCTGATAGAATACCAGAAATTATTGTTGCCTGCGATGTCCGGGTAGACAAGGGAGGAGATTTATACGTTTTTGATCGAAATGGCCTAATGAAATGGCGTAAATGGATTCCTGGTAAACCCAAATCAATGTATTGCTACCAGAATAATGTGGCAGTTAACCTGTACGGCCAGGAAGAGAGAGTGATGATCTTCGATTTTAAAGGGAGAGAAATAAAGGATTTACCAGTGGATGGAGACATTTCCAAGTTTGAAATAAAAGATGTTAACAACGATGGCGAATATGAATTAATTACTGCAGGTATTGTGAACACCAAATGGGAGCACTTCCTGGTGGTGTACGACATGGATGAGCCAGATTATACAAAGAGAGTCTTATGGAATTACGAGACCTGGGAACATATCAATGACTTCCAGTTTTACGATATTGATGATGATGGAACCCTGGAAACTCTCATCGGGGCCTACAACACCTTATATGTGACCAGAGGAGGAGACCTTTTAGGAAAGGTGGAATTGCCGCCCTCTATTACACATGTTGAGATTATAGAGGATAAAATTCTAATTGTCAATAAAAATACTATAAATACTATGCTTCTCATTGATTTTTCCAGTGTATTAACCCTTAACGGGGATACTGTCCCTGTCACCAATTTTTTTCAAATAGTGCATTCTGCTCTCCCTGTGTCTGCTGATCCAGACTTTCTCTTTTTGCGGGATGTTGATGCTGACCACGCAGATGAAATCGTTGTCGGGAATGGACAAGTTCTAGAAGTCCATGAACTGTCAGAATTTGGACCACCAGAAGCGTGGGTAACAGAATTAGCCGTGATAGCAGAACTTGCACCTGCAGTAGAACCTGTTATCACCTTTTCGACCTATGAAAATATTGAGTATGGTATAAGAATTGACTATCCTTCAGGTTGGGCTGAAGAGGAATCGGACATAGAAGATGTTGTCATAGTGTTTTTGTCTCCATTTGAAAGTGCTTTCGATGTTTTCAGAGAGAATGTCTACATAACGGTTAAAGACTTCTCTGCGCAGCCAATAACATTGGACGAGTATACTGAAGAGAGTATTGATGAGCTCAGACAGCTTATTTCAAATTTTACCCTTGAAGAGTCAACTACAGCCACTCTTGCGGGGAATCCTGCCCATAGATTAGTGTACACTGGAAAACTTGAACAATACGATTTGAAATGGATGCAAGTGCATACTATAAAGGATGATATAGCATATACGATCACGTACACTGCAGAAGAGGATTTCTATTCTGCATACGTGGACATTGTGCAAGAAATGGTAGATTCATTTGAAATCCCTGGAGAGATATATCTGGTCAGTGTGTGCTATGTACAGTTTGATGCACCTGGTGAGGATAATGAGAACTTGAATGGAGAGTGGGTTACACTATGTAATGATGGGGATACCGACATTGATATGTCAGGCTGGGCATTACTGAATGATCTGGGTATTTACTACGAGTTTCCCGTGGGGTTCATATTGAGGGCAGGCAGTTCTGTTACAGTGTATACAGGATCTGGGGAGGATACAGAGACTGAATTGTACTGGGGATCTAGTGTGGAAGTGTGGAATAACGCCGGGGATACTGCTACACTGCTGGACAGTGAGGGAAATACTGTCGTTGAGTATGTGTGGATTCCTGAATAGATGGGTTATCCTATGAGAATTCTCCTGTTGTCCAAAGGATGACTATCTGTCTCGTTGAGACAACTCACAGAAGTTGTTTTTCAATATACAACTCACAGAAGTTGTTTTTCAATATACAACTCACAGAAGTTGTTTTTCAATATACAACTCACAGAAGTTGTTTTTCAATATACAATTCAGAGGGGCAAGTATCCTCCGACAGAAAAGCCGTGGGTAGACACGCTGGCAGTCGTTCTGCATGCCTAAATCAACGTTTGCTTGAGATTGAAATTTAAGAGAATAACTGAAAAGGCAGTGATGTTACACGTGTAACAATCGAGAGAACTACTAACGATTATACTCATCAATGTGAATAAGCTTTTATTGGGCCTGTGTGTAATGAATGTGTGAACCTTTTAATTTTAGGCTCTGGTGGGTGTACATTAACCCCGCGACCAGGTTGTCAATGTGCAGTCTGTGAAGAGGCTCGAGAAGAAGGTATACCTTACGCACGGAGTGGTCCTTCACTATTTTTGGAGGATATTAATGTTTTATTTGATACTCCTGAAGATATTTCTCACCAGTTGAATAGAGAGAATATTCAAGAGGTGGACTACATTTTTTATACCCACTGGCATCCCGATCATACAGCAGGCATGAGAATCGTAGAACAGATGAATCTGTATTTTCTGGCAGCATTTATTGATGGCAAGCAACCGCCAAAGAAGGTAAAGATCTGTGCATTACCTGATGTCATGGATGATTTGAAGGCTATCAAGAGTAAGTACGGTTCGTATTTTGATTATTATGAAAGATGTGGGTTAATCTCTCCTGTTACCTTGGAAGGAGAGACTCCTTTGAATATCAAGGACTTTGAAATAATTCCTGTTCCTGTAAAAAATCTTGGGGTTGCATCGACAGTTTTCGTTATCAAAACCAATGGTAAGAAAGTAGCTTATGCTCCTTGCGATACCAAGCCGCTTCCTGTTAATGACGTGTTGAAGAATTTAGATGTATTGATTATTGGTGGCATTCTCCCTGATGGGGGATTAAAAGATGGGTACACTATTCCAGAGGACAATGAACTGATGAAAGAAGTTCTTACAATGGATGAACTCACAGAGATTATCACGAAGTTGGGAGCGAAAAGGACGGTGGCTGTCCATATAGAGGAAGAGTTTGGAAGATCCTATGATGATTACGAAGAAATAAAAGAACAATACAAGGAATACAATATTGAATTTGCTTTTGATGGTATGAGAATTGAATTATGATTTCATAATCATCAGAGCTCATAAATCATCTTTTTGTCAATAGAACACAAATAAAAAGATAAATTCACTCAATGTTACACGTGTAACAGAACGAACACCCCAAACTTGACAACCCCCAAAACCAAACATTTTTATTGCATAAGAAGAATAGAAGCGAAAAGGTTCTTTGAATGCAGGAGAGGATAAGAGATACCTTTTAGCAAGATAACCATCATTCAAAGAGGTGATAACATGACAATGAACCAAGAACAATGAAAACTCATTAGGTACTACTTAGACAGTTTAATGTCTTCTCCAGAATTTAGACAGGATCTTGCCTCTCGACATGAAAGTCGTGAATTTGTAGCAAATCTACTCAAAAAAGAGAACGTGAAGTCTCTAACTGAATTTGAATTTGGAAAACTTATCTCAGGATTGTGGGCATCGGCTATGTGGGGAAATAAGGATTATCTGGTGCAAGAAATAATCGATGCAAATGGGCTGGATAAAATAGTAAAGGAACTTGATAACCTATTGTACGGATCAGGGCCCTTTGAAAAAAGATTTGATAGGGTTTTGAAAGAAATCAAAGAGTTAGGGCCTGCCACCATCACTGAAATACTGTGCTTGTATGATCCAAACCAATTCGGTGTATGGAACGACAAAGCGAGGAAAGCTCTCAAAATATTAAAATATGATTCACTTCCTCTCCAGAAATATAACATATCCGGGAAGGAGTACACTGAAATCAACAAAGTACTGATCGATATAGCTCGTTATCTCGGGAGAGAAATCAAAGATTCGGACTTACTCGCAGTAGATTACTTTCTTTACGAGATATGGGCAAAGCCAGAGCCTAAGCCAAGAGATTTTGACCATGAAGTTATAAAAGGTTTTGTAAGAGATATTGGAATGCAGCTGGGATTTGAGGTAAATACAGAAGAGTCTATAGCTCCAGGAACACGGGTCGATTGTATATGGAGAGTTAGAATAGCCAATTTAGGCATGGTGACCTATGTGTTTGAAGTTCATAAAAAGGGGGCTATTAAAAGCCTCATTGTAAATTTATTGAAAGCACTTGATAACCCTACTGTACAGAGAATTGTTGCAGTGTCAGATGCCAATCGACTGGAAAAAATTCGTGAGGAAATAGAAGGATTACCTGAGAATTTCAGGAAATCGTTAGCTTTTTGGGAAGTGGATGATGTTACCAGAACCCATGAAAAACTATCAGAAGTTATGGAAAGCATCAGCAGATTGAGCCTCGTAAAAAGTCGATTTTAGGGCTCCAATAAAGTGGAAAGGTAATCGGCATAGATGGACAACAGTTGCTTTTCAGAATACACACAAACGCAAATGCCAAATGTAGAGCCAAACCAAAACCATAAAAGGAACCGAAATCAACCTAACCCATGGACAGCTTGGAGTACTTCAAAAAGTCCTATTTCGCAGTGGATGGACTCTGGTTTCTCATGATAGAAGAAGAGAACTCTTTCGAATACGCTCTCGAGCTAGATAAAAAAGTCTGGAAAATAATGGCCAAAATTCAAGCCAGAACCGCTATAAAGTTAGGAAAAGAGTTTTTTGACAGCTTAAAATTAAAATGGAATTCAGAAGGGTATAAGTACCACCTTGAAAAATACAAAATAGTAATTGAGCAGTGCCCCTGGTGGGATATCATGAAAAATTCGGGAAGAGAAAACGTGGCAGGTAGGGTAGGTGCAGTTATCTGCCCAATCATATACAACGAGTGGGCAAAAGAGTATAAAGCTCCCTATACCATCACTTTCGAGACCTGTATGTGCCAAGGAGAAAAAACCTGCACTCTACGCTTTCAAAAAAAGTCTGTTAAATAAATCCCTCGCTCGGGATGGCACCTCCATGGCATGGTTCTCACATATCTCCACACAGCAAAAACAGGAGACACATGCATCTCTATCAATACGCGGATACTCATTCCGGCTCAAAGCAGAAACAGGGCATTTCTCGACGCATTCCCAGCATTTCACACATTTTTCTCGATTTAAATGAGGTTTCACTGCAAGAAAATCGTAATATCTTGAACTTACTGGAGTAATGAAGCTCACAAACGTCTTGGAAGGTACTTTAAATCGTGGAATTCTAGTTAATTCTCCCTTGATACTTATATTCTCAATAGATATTTCTCCTAATCCTTTCTCATGCGCATATTTCAACATGGGAACCTCATACGGGTTTAATCCCATCATGTGCGCCATCACTGCATCTAATTCCACCCCATTGTCTGAAGCTAATACCTTCCCGATATGCCTCAACTTTCCTGAAGATGGACCATTTCCTTCCATGCCCACCACTGCATCCATCACTGTCAGATCAGGAGGTCTCACATTATATATGTCTACCAACGCTTTAGAGAAGTCCTCCAACGAGCGGGCCTTACAGTGGATCATGGACTTTTCTTCCCCTGGCAACATCCCGAACATATTCTTTACGGCTCCCGTGATAATCGTCTGCATGTGCGTCTTGAACTTGGGCACGTTCAGAACATAATCAGCATTGAGCACTTTTTTTGATATGACTAGCTGGGAGAAATACGGTGAGTCAATTAAAACCTCTTTACCATCAGATATGTCCTCAAAATGTCCTTTAGAAGCTTGGTATAGTCCAGCTTTCTTTGCTCTTTCTACTAGGTTACTCTTCCCAGCAGGGTTATCTCCTACCGTAATTTCTACATTCCTTTTCTCAAGATACTGAACCAGAGCTTCAACTAATGAAGGGTGGGTAGTCACGTGCTGCTCCACAGGGAATCCTCCCAGCAAATTGGGTTTGATCAAAACCGTTTTTTCGGGAGGGCTGAAATGAGAGAAGACTTCTTGCACAGCTTCGTCTATAGTTTCGTATTCAGCATCGATAATCAGGACAGACATAAGCGATAGTCATCTCCCTTCTTTAAAAATGTAGACATAGCCTATTTCAAAATGAGTGCAATTGTACATTAAAATCGTGAGCGGACCTGGGGGGATTCGAACCCCCGACCTACAGCTTTCTCCGCCTCTGCTAACTCTCTTCAGATCACTGATCAATTAGCGTAATATTCTTCATCGGCATAGGAGGCTGTTGCCCTATCCACTAGGCTACAGGTCCTCTTTTTATAATGTGGCAGTACATATATAACCTTTTCGAACGTGAGAGGTTGTCCACTGGGTCCCATATGTTACACGTAACATTTGCCCTTTCGCTTATTTATTAGAACTTTGGACAAGAAGAAACAGAAGTATCAATAGTCGAGGAGTGGCTGTGAAATCCTCTTTTTCCAGGTGATACGAATTTTCTCTCAACGATAGAGGTACGTGTTTCCTATTGTAAGAATCTGAATCCGAATGAGATCAAAAAATAAAAAAGAAAGAAACACTTTATAGAAGGCGTCCGGTTTTAGGAGGACTATGCTTTCATTACTGGGCCGCCGCCAGTGGAAGCCACGCATGTGGAATCCATATAATCTTCAACTCTTGGGCTCATTTTTTCACACCTCCATTACTTTGATAACTATCAGAGGCAAATATTCTGGGGATTAAGACTTCGTGTCCACGATTTTCTCAATCCGGTCACATACACTACGTACATTCTCAGTGAGAGTTATACGAATTGTATGCTCCCCCAGATGTGCTTTGACATCTCGTCTATTACCTCCACTCACACCTCATCTTCTGTTCTTTTAAATTTTGGGTTTGTACTCTTTGGGACAAACTTCAGTTCTTCCCAAAAGGGTTCCCGTTTTAATAAACATTTGATTTGTCATAAATTCGCTCTTGTAGGATTTTCTCTCAATCCACAGGATTTATGGATATTATATCCCTATAAAATTAAATTTTCAACGTCAAGTATGTTTTTCAGTTTTTCCTGAATCGATTCCAATTGAGCAGTATCAGGCGTCTTTCTCATGCTGAAAAGCTCATAAAAAACAGGCAAAACCTCCTTTTCTTCAACTAACTCCAGCAGTATAGACGTTTCCAGAACATACACAAGGTCTGCAAAAGCTTTCGAGAACTCTTGTGGCAGTTCACGTGAGAGAATGGACCGTATCGATGAGAGCTGCTCTTTTTGTAACCATTCATCCTCCTTCTTGAATAACTCCTCCAACTCTTTGCCATGTTCTGAAGACAAAGCCCATCCACTCCCTCCAATATTCTCTTCCAGATGTGCAACTGTTGACGGCCCTGTCAAAGCGCAGACAATCCCCGGCTGAGACAAAACCCATGCAATGGCCACCTGTACTGGCGTCTTCTTGTATTCTCTTCCTAACTCTTCAAACTTCTCTACTATCCTCAAAGCTGATTGGAAATTCTCACGCTGAAAAAGCGGGTCCATGTGACGGATATCGCCAGGTTCAAACGTAGGTGTCCCCTTAAATTTCCCCGTGAGTAACCCCCGCCCTGTGGTACTGAACGCTATACCACCCACCTTATACTTCTGACACAATGGTAACAATTCCTTTCGTGAACGGCGAGCAACAGCACTTAACTCCATTAACACTGAAAAGACATGTCCTTTTCTGCAATAGGTCTCCACTTTCCCCACAGGAAGATGCCCCACTCCATAATGACGTATTTTCCCTTCATTCACCAGATTCTCAAACGCATGAACGGTCTCTTCCACTGGTGTCTTCGGATCATCAAAATGCACCTGATATAAATCAATATAATCAGTTCCAAGTCTTTCCAGACTCTGCTCACACGCACGCTGGATATACTCACCTGACAAATTGGGTTCAATCCCTTCCTTAACGCCTACTTTTGTGGCAATGTACACGTCCTCACGAAATGGCTTAACTGTCTCACCCAGTATACCTTCAGCATCACCATACCCTTCAGCAGTGTCAAAAAAGTTCACTCCCATCTTGTACGCTCGATCCAGCATTCTCTTGAATTCTTCACCATCCTTCTTACCATACACGCCAGCCAAAGCGTAACATCCTATACCTATCTCAGAGAGATCAAATCCTTTGTGGCTTCGGTATTCCATATCATCACCTTTCATCACATCACTATAATTCAGTACATACGAAATTTTTCATACGTCAGTAAGTTTTATATAGTACCAGTATATAAATGTTTCGGTACCATGTCTGAATTCATAGAAACCCTGTTAGCAACACTCAAGCACCCGTTGAGAGGAGCCATATTATACCAGTTGTTAAAGGGGAGAACCACTGCAAGCCAGATTGCTGCAAATCTAGGTGAAAAACCAGACAAAATATACTACCATTTGAAAGTGCTGAAAGAGAATGACTTTGTAGGAGAACCTGAAGTCGTCGTAAGAAAGAACTATGTGGAAAAGTACTACGAATTAAATCCCCAATTCAGGGAGAACCTGCTCTCATCTACGAGAGAAATTGTTGATAAAGAACAGGAAATGTCCCCTGAAGAATTCAAAGCTTTTATGCTCTCCTTTTTATCTATGGCAATTTCTGTATTACAGGGTTACAAAAAACGGCTTGAGAATGCACCTGTTGAGAAAATAGAGGAAATACAAAAGAAAGACAACTTCGAGGTTAAATCAATATTCTTCAAGGATGACCCTTATGTGACGTGGTTAAAAGAAATGAGAACAGTATCCCACGGATCGTTAATTGATATGTTCACAGAGGGGGCTGAAGGGAATCTAGGCTTGTTGATTGCTTTGCCAGATCTCGATTAATGCATTTAAACTTTTCGGTTGTGCAGGATTTTTCATCTGTTAATTTCTGTTACACGTGTAACACGGCAATTGTCTTCAGTAAACTTACCAAAATTGATAGAATTATCAATCACTGGGGAAGCTCATATAAAGATGCAGGCTGTAATAAGCTCATTTTGATCTCATTGGCCAACATAACGCTGTAAGTGAAGGAGTGTCGGTTTCAGGGAATGGAATCTCTCAGTGCTTATAAACTATCTTTTTGTCAATGAAATGCAAACAATAGAGATAAGTTCACCCAATGTTACACGTGTAACAAACGCAGCACCCCAAACTTGACAACCCCACTGAATGTCAACCCTTAAAAAGATGGAAGAACATCTCACTGTATGAAAGTTGTTCCCGATACCAGTGTTGTCATCGATGGACGATTCAAGAAATTCTTGCTGGAAAATGAAATAGAAGAAATTTTACTACCTGAACTGGTGATTGCAGAAATAGAGTACATCGCTAACAGGGGGACACCAATTGGTATTACAGGATTGGAAGAGTTGAATGAAATCAGGGAGTACTGCCTTCAAAATAGTATCACCTTAACCTACTACGGAAGGAGAACGAAAGACTACAAAGACATGGATGACAAGATCAGAAATATTGCAGAGGAGACCAATGCTGTCTTGGTGACAGGTGATTTTATCCAGGGCAGAATAGCCGAAGCCAAAGGGATTCAGTGTATGATTTTAGAAAAAGAAATAAAACCTGAAAGGAAAATAGAAGATTTCTTTGATGAGAAAACCTTATCTGTCCACTTAAAGGAAAACCTTCCCGTCCTCGTAAAGACGGGAAGACCAGGGAACATTAGGTTAATCCGAAAAGATACTGTTCTCACTTTAAACGATTTAGAGACGGTAGCTTTAGACATTATTGAGAGAGCAAAACAGTCTGAGGATTCTTTTATCGAATTAGACGAGAAAGGTGCCACCGTTGTCCAGTTGAAGGAGTACCGTATTGCCATTACGCAGCCTCCCTTTTCAAACCGCATGGAGATTACTGCAGTCAAACCGCTAAAGAAGCTGAAATTAACAGATTATACCATTTCTCGTCAGTTGATGAACCGGTTTGAGAGAGCAGAAGGTATTTTGGTGTCAGGTTCTCCTGGAGCGGGAAAGTCCACCTTTGTCCAGGGGCTGGCAGAGTTCTACAAAGAAAAGGGAAAGATTGTGAAAACTATGGAAAAACCCAGAGATTTACAAGTATCAGAAGAGATCACCCAGTATACCTCGTTGAGAGGTTCCATGGCCAAGACTGCTGACATTTTGCTGTTGACCAGGCCGGATTTTACTGTCTTTGACGAAATGCGCAGGACAGAGGATTTTCACGTGTTTGCTGACATGCGGCTGGCAGGTGTGGGCATGGTGGGGGTGGTCCACGCCACAGACGCGATCGATGCAGTCCAGCGGTTCATCGGGCGAATCGAACTGGGCATGATCTCCCAGGTTATTGACACGATTGTCCACATAGAAGATGGGGACATTAAAAAGGTGTTAAAGCTAAATTTCTCAGTGAAGGTCCCTGAGGGTATGAGTGAACCTGATTTAGCGAGACCCGTCATTGAAGCAAAAGATTTTGAGACTGGGGTGTGCGAATTTGAAATCTACTCGTATGGAGAACAGGTAGTGGTGATGCCCATAAAGAGAAGACCAAAAAGGAAGATTTTGAAGAATATTGATAAATTCGTAGGGGTGAATTACGAATTGCAGCAAGTTTCCTCCAATAGAGGAATTTTATACGTGCCGGAAGAGGTTATCCCCGAAATTATTGGGAAAAAAGGGAGAAATATTTCTGAAATTGAGAGAGAGGTGGGAATGAGATTAGATGTGCAGCCCTTGAAACAGAGAATTCCTGTGGCCCTGGATTTTACTAGAAAGGCAGGGAGACTGTCAGTGAGTCCCCGGTACAAGAATGTCCCCCTCACCTTTTACTACAGTGATGAACCACTCTTTTCTGCCACTGTGGGGAAGAAGGGGGTAATAAAAATCGATCTGAAGAGCAGGTTAGCACAAGTGCTGTACGACATCTACAAGAAAGGTGAACAAGTATATGCTCTGGAAGAGTAGTGCAGGTTCTTTCTATACTGAGAATCCCAATTCTTAATTTTCAATTTTCAACAGAATACGATGAGGAACAAGTAATGTGGCAGTATACACAACTATCCATAAAGTAAAAATATCAAAATACACAAAATAAAGATAAAAAAGAAAAAAAATTTAATACTGGAAAGCTCCAATTCCTTATGCAAGGAACATCTTTCCACCGGTGGAAGCTACACAGGTTGTGTCTGTGAAGTCCTCAACTCGTGGTTCCATTTGGTCACCTCCGCTCATTTCTAGTATTCCTTTTCATTTCAATTGTTTTATACTTTTCGGTTGTACGGTTGCATACTGTCTGGAAGAAAGGTGGGAATATACATGCTCTAAAAGAGTAGTGCAGGTTCCAGTATAGTTATTGGATTTAAACTCGAATATAAAACAGGTATTTCCTGGAAAGGCAGCATCATGGATAAATTCCCCACAGCTGCTGCAGAACTATTTATGTTCCCTTGTGGATAAATTCACTGGGGCCATTTTTGAAAATATTCTGCAATAGAATCGATTGTACACCTTTTAGGTGAGCATTTCATTTCTCATCTTTAACTTTGAACCTTTTGTGAGTTCAACAGAATTTTTCTCTTTTTCAGAGATTCAATAGAGAGTTAAGGATGCATTTCATAACAAAGTCGATTAATACTGAAGAATTTTTCATCTTTTCCAATCTTGCCGCATACTGTACTACCTGTATACAGTCGATTAAGCTTTTAAAAGCTCCTCATCTGTATAGACTATGGTTGAATCTTCAGTTGAGATACCTGCGCCAACCTCTCTTCTTGCGAAAATAGCGAGAGGGGAACCAACAACATTAAGGCACATGAAAAGAATCAATAAAATAGTTACTTTCCTCTACAGAATATATATTGCACCACTCTTGGGACTAGGATTCATCTTTGTTATACTAGAGACAGTAGGAAGAAAAACAGGGAAGAGGAGGTTCACGCCTGTAGAGTACCATCGCCTCTATGAAAATAAGGTTACTGTTGTCAGTTCGAGAGGGCGAAAAGCTGACTGGGTCAAAAACATTAAAGCTGCCAAAGATATAGTTCATCTCCACGTCGGTTTCAAAAAATATAGGGCAAAAGCACTATTCATTGATGATGTAAACACAAAACGAGAATTGTTGAAATCTTATTGCGTCAAATATCCTTACGCTTCAAGAACACTTTTAGGCATTAATGTAAAGAAGGACAGTCGCATTTTAGAGAGCGAAGCCTTTAAATCTCTGGTTGACACGCTGGAGTTTGTTGTTTTTGAACCAATTAGAGAAAATGAAGAAAAAAAGGGGAATTATTTGTAGTGTGGAGGTACTGGTCTTTCTGCAGGTCCATCGTACTGGAAATCTGGATCAAATTTTCGCATGGGCCTCTCACGAGTTTTCTCTTCGTGCACGTGTGCCACTAATCCAGCGATCCTGCCCATCAAGAAAAGTGCTTTTCCCAATCTGTAGTCGAACCCCATGTCACACGCGAGAGCTGCCATAGCTCCATCCACGTTAATGGGTAGGTTCTTCCCTGTCACTGTAGCAAATTCGTCCTTGAACGCTTTGAGCATTGCAGTGTGATCTGAAGCTATCCCTAATTGTTCAGCCATCAAAAATAATTTTTTGGTGCGCGGATCATCTGTGTGTATTCGGTGACCCAACCCGGGCATTCGTTTCTTTTTCTCTCTGAATTCTTTCACTGTCTCTTTGGCCATGTCTTCTGTGGATTTTCCCTCTTTGTTCTTTTTATCCACCAATCCGTACAGGATTTTCATCGCATTCTCGATAGCCCCACCATGGTAATCACCGACAGCCATCAACCCAGCAGCCACAGCCGTGGGTAAAGGAACACCGCCAGAACAGACGATGCGGGCTGCCTGCGCGGACGGTGGTGTGGGTCCGTGGTCGATGGAAGCTGTAATCATGGCATCAAAGAGTTTTCCCGTTTTTTCGTCAGGCAAGTCCCCTTTGAACAGCATGTACACCACATGGCTGAACGGTACTGCACCAATCAGTTCATCCTGTTTGTACCCTCTGGTCACTAACTTATTGGGTTCAACCTTGGTAATGCCTGTATTCCACATTTAGACACCCCTCTCCTTTAATAGTCTAGGAATATCTGACAGCTTGGTGGCAACGCTTGCTCCCGCTCCTTTCAGTGCTGAAATCTTTGACTCTGCAGTACCCATCTCTCCCTCGATGATAGCACCTGCATGGCCCATTCTTTTTCCTTTAGGAGCATACATCCCTGTAATATACCCAACTACTGGCTTCTTCATTTTTTTAATGTATTCAGCTGCCATTTCTTCGTAGACGCCGCCAATTTCTCCCGCAAGGAGAACAGCATCGGTCTCTAGATCGTCCTCAAATAACTTGAGAATGGGCTCATACCCTGTTCCGATCAAGGGGTCTCCTCCAATACCCACACAGGTACTCGCTCCCATACCTGCTAATTGCAGTGTATTGGCTAAGTAATAGGTAATGGAACCACTTCTCGATACAGTGCCAATACGCCCTCCTGTAAAGGTGCTCTCAGGTAACATGCCTACTTTAGCTTTGCCAGGACTGATCACTCCAGGGGTGTTCCCGCCTAAAACGATCACATTCTTCTCTTGTGCTCTCTTTCTGATCACTAACATGTCGTGGATAGGTATCCTCTCCGTGATGATAACCACTGTCTTTAACCCTGCCTCAATAGCTTCTAAGACAGCATCCTTGGTGAATCGTGCAGGAACCCAGATACTGGTACAGGTCACACCAGGATGGTTCTTCATGCACTCTTTTACTGTATCATACACAGGGAGGCCGTGAACCTCTTGGCCGCCTTTCCCTGGAGTGCAGCCTCCCACGATCTTTGTTCCGTAATCCAGCATTAACTTGGTGTGAAAACTTCCCTGAGACCCTGTGATGCCCTGTACAATACATTTCGTATTTTCATCAACCAATATAGCCATGTTATCTCCTCCTCTTTTTTGCCACAGCAATAGCTTCTCTTATCACATCCTCGATGGGAGTTTCAATCCCGTACACTTTTACGCTCTCAAACCATTCCGGATGTTCTTTTTTCGCTTTCTCGAACAGCTCCTGTCCCTCTTTTTCCATGTGGCCAGTCATTCGCATGACCATGGGTTTAATCTCTTTTCCTTCGCCTGCTCGCTTCTTTAAATAGCCGATCACTGCTTCTGCCCACAAATCACACCTGGATATGCCGCCAAATCTTGCACCAAAGATACCAGATACATGAGGATTATCCATCA
>Ga0209636_10001171_pt1 | contig 26313 bp, 19 predicted proteins | sample DeeMarSWOR152_54_FD_187464 | JGI IMG/M metagenome (GOLD analysis project Ga0209636, IMG submission 187464) | Marine sediment microbial communities from White Oak River estuary, North Carolina - WOR-1-52-54 (SPAdes) (version 2) | ecosystem: Environmental > Aquatic > Marine > Intertidal zone >...
AATGAAAATAACACAAATAAAAAGCCACCTAGTACTACTACTGCTATTCCCGCAACCATAAGTTTCGATGCCATCTTACTCACTCTTTTTTTGTTTTAACACGATTTGATAATCGTGGATCGCGCTTAATGTATAAACAAGACTCCGCGCATGTCTTAATAAACTTTCGAATTTTGATAGATTGAAAGAATATGTATTCTAAATTACCTCTTACCATCTGAATAGAGTCATAAGTTTAATAGGTGTTACTAATTATTGAGATAAACCGTCAGAAATGTATGGGTTGCGCATATTGTTCAATAATCTGCCCTGTTACAAGTTTTGAAGTACTTGGAATTTCGACTTTTTTATATAAATGTATTAAATGTGGTTTATGTATTATGATCTGCCCTGTTTCTGCAATAACCCCCTTATGGGAGGAATAGAAATTGACAGAACGATATGACCAGTTCATTGCAGGTGGAGGATTAGGTGGATTGCTATCAGCGGCAATATTAGCACACCAGGGTCGGAAAAGTTATCTAGTCGAAAAATTGCCTTTTTTTGGTGGAAGATTCACATCAATGAGATATCAAGAGTTTGAAATCCCAACAGGAGCAGTTCATATGATACCACATTCCAGTAACGGGCCTTTGGGGCAGATACTCTTGAAGGATTTGAACCTTCCTCTCAAAATCGTCGAAAATGAATATTTTACAGCATGGTATTGGTCTCATCACAAACCAATAATACATCGGAACTTTTGGGGGATTTTGAAAACACTCCCAAGAATGAATCAACGTTTGTTTATGTTCCGTAAGCTGCTTTCAGATGCACGTCATTCTGACCGTCATTCTGAATCCTTTCTTGAGTATTTGAAAGCTTGTACTGAAGACTCACAAATTTTTCAGTTTTTTAATGCTCTTATTGGCTTTGCTCTGAGCATTGATATTTCTCAATTATCCGCAGCTGCGATGTTTCGTGTTTTTAAGCGATTACACCAAAAAGGGCGCCCGGGAGTACCTATAGGTGGCTGCAAAGCGGTTACAACCGCATTAACAGATTATATAAGGGGAAAAGGATCAAAACTTCAAAAAAACTGTGAATTGATTAAATTAGAGATGAATGGTTCTCTAATCGAATGTGCAATCTGCAGGAATCGAAAAACAAATGAGGAAATTAGTATTCGAGCAAATCATTTCATTCTCAACCTTGGAAATCCCCAAATAAATGAGGTATTAACGAAGAGTAATTTATCTTATCGCTTACCTCATGTTCCAACTGCACAAGGTGGGGGGTTTGCTTATCGATCCAAGGAATCTACTCTCAGAAATTCTGTTGTAGCATACTTTCCTGAAAATAAATATGTAAAAGGAGCAGTAGAACCTACAATATTGTCACCTAATCTTGCATCTCCAGGTGAACATCTCTTATTGACTCATCAGGTGTTCCATTCTACTGATATTATCCGTGACACTCGTCGTGCTCGAGATGAGCTATTAGAAACATTCCCCCAACTGAAGGAAGAGGATGAATTATGTATCCATACATTTTATAAAGATTGGCCAGTGAACTATGCTTGTCAGGGAAGTGACCTTTCTAATTTCTCATCCATAATTCCCAACCTTTTCTTTGTGGGAGACGGTCATAAAGGTAACGATGGTTGGATGATGACTGAAGGTGTCGCCCACGGTGTGAAGCAAGTGGTTGAGAAAATCAATGAACAGAGGTCTGATTAGGTTTTGCAGCCCAGTTATAATTTTTACGATCTTATAGTGATATAGAATACTGTTCATGATTAAAATATACTAGATTTAGATTCATATTATTAATGAGCCATTAATCCAAAAACATTAAATTAAAAGAAATTATTTTTATAGCGAAAGAAAGATCACTCTTACAATCTAAGTCTTATCGGGGTTTGTAAATGAAATTCCAACTCAAGAAGATATTATTAATACTTATTCTGCTTTTCTGCTCTGCATCAACTAACTCTCTCTTTATCCTCTCTAATCGAGGAATAGCTAGTAGTAACCAGTCAATTCAAAGAATTGCTTTAATCTTGGATTCTTCTGAGTTTTATGATTCTTATTTTATCAATGATGTCTTAAATGGATTTGATCTAGTTAACCAAACCTACAATATTGATTATGACGTATACCAACTTACAAACTATACCTCACCATCAACATCTGGAGATGAGACAATAAATCGGTATCCGTATCGTGCAACCTATTACTACAATAACAGTGCTACTAATCATACCGAGTTGGCAAACGAGCTTGTGGGAACAGCCCAATATGATCTAATTGTTTTTATAGGTTATGAGCTAAGACGGGAGAAAAAGGAGAATTACCTCCCAGTTCGTTATCCTGATACAAAATTCCTTTATTATGATTTGTCTGGTGATCTTCCTTCTCATCCAGGAGACAAACTAGGAACTAATGTTGCAGTTGTAAGTTTCAATGAAAGTCATGTTGGGTTCATAGCGGGAACTCTGGCAGCAGCAATGTCTCCTCTACCACAAAAAATTGCTATGATCGGTACCTATCGAAATAGTGTAGGAATAGAATTGGATGATCCAGATGATCCTAAAAGTTTACCACCAGACCCTCGCTCGTGGCAACTTATCACAGGGTTCCAAAGTGGTTTTTTACGTAAATCTGCTGATGTGGAGTTTTATATCTCCTTTATAGATTATTACTGGAAAAATTGGTCTAGTTATACCAAAGCAAGAGGATTGGTTGAAGAGCTAGATGACCAAGGATATGAATTGGTTTTCGCAGCATTACAAAATAACAATACTTTAGGAGTAATTGATGGATTTACAGGATCAGTTGTTGCTGTGGATTCTGATCGAATTATCACTGATGAATTGGAACCATTAAAAGTTGTGAAAAATAATACTAAAACAATATTGACCATATTCGAAGCATTTAATCAGAGTCAGAATGGATTTCTTTCAGGAGAATTCACTTTTGGGCTAGCAGATAACATATTTTATCCAAGTGGTTGGGAAAGGAATGATTTTGATAGTGAAGACATTAATAAAATTATGGGAGAAATTTACACTGATGTGGTAATAAGTAAAGTTAAAATTCCTACAAGTATCAAACATGCAGAGAACACCCCCAGTTTCGAAATATTGACTATTTCTGGGTTAATATTATACTTATCAGCAACTAGATATAATCGTAAGAAGAGAAAAAGGTGAATAATTAGTTTGGATATTGAACCCTCTTCTAATGATGGTAATAACAGCATTGCTGTCATTGGAGGGTCGGGTTTCTATGATTTTTTAGAAGAACCATCAAAAATCTCCGTTACAACCCCTTTTGATTCTAAACCAGTGGTTATTTATCGTCAAGATCATAAAGGAAAGTTACTATATTTTTTACCTCGTCATGGGAGAAATCATTCCATTCCTCCTCATAAAATTAATTTTAAGGCAAATATTTTTGCGATACACTCACTATCGGTTCCTCGAGTTATTGCAACAAGTGCTGTTGGTAGCTTACATACCTTGATAAAACCTGGAGATTATGTACTCCTCGATCAATTTATTGACTTAGTTAGGCCAATAACTTTTTTTGATGGAGATTTCAGTGTAGAATTGACGCAAGGAACCAAAATTTCTGGAGTTGTCCACCTGGATATGACTGAGCCGTACTGCCCCGAGATACGCAAAATTCTTTCAGTTATTCTCAAAGATGATCGAAGTACACATATCAAAGGAACTTATATGACAGCAATGGGCCCTCGTTTCGAAACACCAGCAGAAATTAAAGCATTTCAGCATATGGGTGCTGATGTCGTTGGCATGACTAATTCTTCAGAAGCAATACTCTGTCGGGAACTTGGTATCTGTTATGCTGTTATAGCAGTAGTTACAAATATGGCAGCAGGCCTTCAAAAAGAAGTGAGTCACAAGGAAGTTATAGATATTTTCAAATCCCGCTCTGCTAATCTTAAACAAATTTTTCATAAGACTATAGCACAATTACCAAAATACAGGGGTTGTTCTTGCGCCTGGTACGTCAAAAGATAGCATAAACTTTTTAGATCTTGATGTGGAAGTCATAAGATCGAAAAATTTTTCTCCAGTTATATTACTAATAGAAAACAACAACTTAAAATTCACAGATTAATTCTAAAAAATGACGCTTTCTTTTAAAGGAATCTGTTAAATCAATTTCTCAAGAGAAAGAACAATGAAGGAATGTAACTATGGTTAGTACACGGCATTTATTCACCTCAGAATCAGTTACTGAAGGCCATCCTGATAAAATGGCTGATCAGATATCAGATGCAATCCTAGATGCAATTTTGACAGAAGATCCTGATGCCCATGTGGCTTGTGAGACGTATTTGACTACAGGAATGGCTTTGATCGGTGGAGAGTTCTCAACGACGGCATACGTTGATATTCAAAATGTTGTCAGAGAAAAAATCAGAGACATTGGATATACTGACTCAAAAATGGGTTTTGATCACAATTCTGTTGCAGTTTTAAATGCTATCCATGAACAAAGCTCGGATATAGCACAGGGTGTCGAAAGACCTCAACCAGAAGATCAAGGAGCAGGGGATCAAGGTATGATGTTTGGATACGCTTGTAGAGAAACTGATTCATATATGCCCCTTCCAATTGTGCTGGCTCATGGCCTCACAAAACAACTAGCTAATGCACGAAAGAAGGGGGAAATTTCTTGGTTACGGCCTGATGGTAAGTCTCAAGTTACAGTAGATTATAGCAATGGCAAACCTTCTAGTGTGACCACCGTTGTAATTGCCGCTCAACATACTGAAGAAGTCACCCATGACGAAATCAAGGAAGAAATCATGACCAAAGTAATTAAAAAGGTAATTCCTCCAAAATACTTGACTGACGATACTGAATACTTTATTAATGAAACAGGACGTTTTGTTATTGGGGGCCCTCATGGTGATACCGGATTGACTGGACGTAAGATCATTGTGGACACATACGGAGGTGTTGGTTCGCATGGTGGTGGTTGTTTCTCTGGGAAAGACCCCTCGAAAGTAGACCGTTCGTGTTCTTATGTTGCCCGCTGGGCAGCTAAAAATGTGGTAGCAGCTGGGTTAGCTGATGAATGTGAAATTCAGATTGCTTATGCTATCGGTGTGGCGAAACCTCTATGTATCAACTTAGATACAAAGGGAACGAATAAAATTCCTGAAATAGATATTTTACATTTGATCAAGAAGCATTTTGATTTTCGACCTGGAATGGTGATAAACAATCTAAAGCTCAAACGGCCTATTTACACTAAAACAGCTGCTTATGGTCACTTTGGTCGTGATGATCCCGATTTTACCTGGGAACAGACAGATGTAGCTCAGATTTTGCGTGAAGACGCAGGATTGTGATTGTTACCAAAAATAATCCTCTTTTCAATAGAACTCTGGGTTATCAATTCCCATCCCAATTTGATCTAGTTTTATGATATTTTGAGTAATATTTTATGTGAATCTTCAATCATAGAAGATTAAGAGGATTATCAATCCTATTTACGAATTCATTTGCAAAATGTTTTTTATAGAAAACAAAATAATTTGTTTAATGAGTACTAAACTCACATTATTTGGGATAATTCATTTTCTTAACCTTTTGATTTTTTGGTACATAAATCCTTCAGATATGAAAAATCATGAATAATTAGAATGATTAAATAATACAGATTGAAGAATGACTAATTTCTTGAAAATAAAGATATAAACATGAGAAAACGAAGAATAACCAATTATGGTGATATTAATGTCGGAAATGTTAAAATGTCAAGTGTGTGATTATACAGAACCAATACCCATACACTGTAATCAACCAATGCATGTAGAATCAGTTGAGGGTGTAGAAAAATTAGTTTGTTGGATGGGTCCAGATTGCGGAGTGAAGGTACTCCCTTCCCACCATGAAAAAACAATGAAAATTATATCAATAGATGAATAAAAATTAGGTAATTTTCAATGCCAGAATTGTTGAAATGTCAAGAATGTGATTTCACAGAAGCAGTACCAATACACTGCAAACAACCGATGCATGTGGAATCAGTTGAGGGTGAGGAACTATTAGTCTGCTGGATGGGCCCTTCTTGTGGGGTACAAAAGATTCCAACTCATCATGAGAAACCAATGCTAATGGTAGATGATTCAGGATTACCAGAGCAGGAAAGTGTTGTTCAGGAATCTGACTTACTTCATCTTACAACAGACCCTCATGGGGAAGAGAATCTTTTGACGACTCCAATACCACCCTCTAAAGAATCTCAGGTGGCAAATCTAGGAATTACAGGTATGACTTGTGCTTCCTGTGTATCCACAGTTGAAAAAGGATTAAGCAAAGCTGAAGGAGTTTTGAACGCTTCGGTCAATTTAATAACAGAGAAAGCTGCCGTTCAATACGATCCTACAATTACTAACATTGATAAATTAATTCAAGCTGTGAAAAGTGTTGGATATGGAGCCAAAGATATATCTTCTCCTCCAATAAGTGGATTAAAGACCATTGATCTAGATATTACAGGAATGACTTGCGCAAGCTGTGTTAATACTGTTGAATCCGCCTTAAACAAGCAAAGTGGTATAGCAGAAGTTGTCGTCAACCTAGCGACAGAAAAAGCTCGTATTACGTTTGATACTAAATCTATTACAGCAAATAAAATAATTGATACCATAAAAAGTGTTGGTTATGGTGCTAAGAAGATATCTTCATATCGAATCACCTCTGAAGATAGAGAGAGTCTTGAACGAGCTCGAGAGTTACGAATTCTACAATTAAGGTTATTAACTGCAATTTTTTTTAGTATACCAATTTTAATTTTTAGTATGGGTCCAATGATCGGATTATCAATTGACCTCCCCATCCCTGATAAAATTATACTTGGAATCAATAATAATACCTTGATAGTCCTGTTTCTAACTATTCCAGTTATGTTTGTCTCAGGTTGGCAGTTTCATTATGGAGCTCTGAAGGTTCTTCGTCGTGGACAATTTAATATGGACGTTCTTGTGTTTTTAGGAACAAATGCTGCTTTTTGGTATTCTATGATAAATATGCTTATTCTTGGCGGTGAAGAAATATTTTTTGAGACTGCAGCGCTATTAATTGCTTTTCTCCTCTTAGGAAAATATCTAGAAGCAAGAGCTAAAGGACAAACGTCAAAAGCGATTCGTAAACTTATTGATTTACAAGCAAAGGAAGCAAGTATTATTCGTAATGGTGAAGAAGAAAGTATTCCAATTGAGGAAGTAATTGTCGGAGATTTGCTTCTAGTTCGTCCTGGAGAGAAAATTCCTACAGATGGAATAATTCTTGAGGGTTCTTCCAGTGTTGATGAATCAATGATCACTGGGGAGTCTATGCCAGTTAAAAAAACAATTAACAACAATGTTATTGGAGCAACGTTGAATAAAACTGGATTACTTAAAATAAAAGCCACAAAAGTGGGTTCTGAGACCGCCCTAGCCCAAATTATTAAATTAGTAGAGGATGCCCAAGCCTCTAGAGCTCCAATTCAAAGACTTGCTGACGTTGTCGCAGGTCGTTTTGTTCCAGTAGTCATATTGGTTTCATTGATCACATTCATCTTTTGGTATGGTGGTGTCTCAATTAATATCCTACCAACTTCTTTATGGGGACAACAGCTTACCCATTTTATCTTTCCTTTTAAGCTCATGATAGCAGTATTAGTAATTGCTTGTCCATGTGCTTTAGGATTAGCTACACCAACTGCTATTATGGTTGGGACAGGAAAGGGCGCGGAACAAGGAATTCTTATTAAAAACGCAGAAGCTCTAGAAGGAGCTCATAAAATCAATACCATAATTTTCGATAAGACTGGTACATTAACTAAAGGGAAACCAAAAGTAACAGATATTGTTGTCATAACAGATAACAGAGAAGAAGATGAAGTTTTGAGATTAGTCGCTTCAGTAGAAAAAGGTTCAGAGCATCCTCTTGCACAAGCGATCATTGAATCAGCAGAAGACAAAGAAATTGAATTATATGAACCAAAAGACTTCGAGGCAATTCCTGGTCATGGGATTCGGGCCAGAATTAATGGTGACATTATTACAGTGGGTAATCGACGATTATTTGAAAAACACGGAATTCCAATAAATGATATAGAAAATAACATTAAAGCACTAGAGGAACAAGCAAAAACAGTAGTTATCTCCGCAATAAATCAGAGACTACTTGGAATATTAGCTATTGCTGATCCCCTTAAAGAAACCAGTAAAAATGTAATTGAACAACTAAAACGAATGGATATAGAAATTTACCTTGTTACAGGTGATAACGAACGTACTGCAACAGCAATTGCGTCTCAAGTAGGCATCACTAATATCATGGCTGAAGTTTTACCTGAAAATAAAGCAGATATTGTCCAAAAATTACAAGAAGAAGGAAAAATTGTAGGTATGGTTGGAGACGGAATAAATGATGCTCCAGCTTTAGCCCAGGCTGATATTGGTATTGCTATCGGAAGTGGAACAGATATTGCAATAGAAACAGGTGATATTGTACTCATTAAAGAGGATTTAAGAGATGTCGTTGCTAGTATCCAGCTAAGCCGGAAAACTATTTCAAAAATAAAACAAAACCTTTTCTGGGCATTTTTCTATAATATGATCAGTATTCCTATCGCAGCTGGGATTTTATTCATTCCATTCGGTATAACACTCGTTCCAGAGATTGCTGCCGCAGCCATGGCGTTTAGTTCGGTGTCTGTAGTGACGAATAGCTTATTGTTAAGGTTTTACACTCCAGAGATCAAACGAAAAACACAAGGTTCGGTCAATCAAGGATTTTAATAGATTTCATAGCCTGTACTATACAGGAGGGAAAATCATTTTTCGCATTCCGGGAAATAAACGATAGAATTATAAATTCCAAGGCTATTGAAATCACTTGATCAGAAAATTATTCTCCCTTAAATTTCCTCTAAAATAACTAGTCAGCACTTTTTAAGATGGTTTTCTGACTTGCAGGAATGGACTAAACTATGTATGAAGCTGATCCGATCCAAAGTTTAGCCAATGTAGATTATTCTAGGGCTGAAACCTTTGGGGAAAGAGCTTGCTCACTTTCTCGACTAATATCTAAAGGTTACAACGTTCCTAACGGGGTAGTGGTGAGTACCAAGGTGTTTAAGCGTTTCTTAAATCTACTTCCTGGGGCGAAGAGAATAGATCAGTTAATAAGCGAAGTAACCCCAGCTAATTTGGAAGAAACTGCTCGGGAAATTCAAGAAATCATTATGTATTCCCCCGTTCCTATGTCAATGGCCAACCCAATTGCAGAAGAAATCTATAAACTATTAAACGAAATAAAATCTGATTCTGTTGTGATCAGAACATCAGCACATGTTGAGGATTCCTCTAGGCATGTATGTTTTGGTCGTGGGGTTTACTTTCATTTAAAAGAAATTAGAGACATTATACAAGTGATGAAAAATTGCTGGGCTTCAGCATTCACAGTTGATGTTCTAAACGATTTGATACAGGCAGGGCTCCCTCCTGATAATGTGAATATAGCAATAATCGTTGAAGAGATGGTTTCAGCTAAAGTTAGCGGCATAATGTCTATAAAAAATGATATAAAAGATGTTCACATTCGGGCTAATTGGGGGACGTTAGTCCATGAAGGGGAGAATGGAGTCTGTTGTGATCACGTTATTGTAGATGAAGAGAAAATTGGTGAACCTGTTGAGACTTTCACTTCTTACAAGGAAAGGATTTCTAATATTCCCCCCAATAATCGCTATGCTGTAATAATTGAAAACAAACCAGAACAAAAGAGAGAGTTGTCGTTAAAACAACAAGATATTACAACTCTCGTGCAATTAGCAAAGAAGATGCGCCGTGATTTTGAGGTAGATTATGATATTGAGTTTGTTTTTGATCATGATGGCTCATTATGGTTACTCGATGCCATTCCACGGGCAGCTCATCGTAATTTCTATCGTATAGGCACCTCCGTTGTATCGCGTGAATCATCTAGGCGATAGAGATTATTCACTATTTTTAGAATTTGTCACTCAATTTGAAAAGAATCATGCAGCACTTTTTATCAGATTATCTGGAATCTGTTCTACTAAAGTGTTCCAATTTGGGAAGAATGGATTGGAGAAATTTTGGAGTAATCAACTACCAAATAATGCTAGTTCTAAAGCTTCCTTGACAGGTGTTCGTAATTGATAAAACACTTCCCGTCCAGTTTTTGAATAAGTAACAATTTTTTCTTTTACTAGAGTTTGACATTGATAGGTGAGAGAGGATTCTTTGATACCAGTTCGTTCTTGAAGTTCTGAACGTTTGATAATATTATTTTGTTGTGCTATAAGGAGTAATTCTTCAAGTAATGGTTTCCAAGATAATGTAACACCTTTTAATTGCTTGAGAGATTGCATCAATGGAGAATTCCTGTTTTCAAGTACAGATTGAAGAACTGGCCATACTTTATTACTAATTTCATGGTCGGTTTGATGCAATGAGTGGAAATCATGTTTGTATATAATTTTTAGTGCTGGACTAAATCCTAAATATTGTGCAATACTGTGAATAAGTTCTGGGGTGACTTTTTGCCATGTTTCCTGATTTTCTAAGTTTGAAATTAAGTTCCTAACAAGCCATAGTGCTAATCCTGGTAATCCTAAGGAAAGCTCTCCAATTGCTTTCAATACTTCAGATGGTAATAGACTTGGTTTTCCTATGGATTCAGCTCTTCGTTTGATAATGTTTTCAATTTCAAGAGCAGAGGGCCGTTTAAAATGGAATTCAAATGGTTCTGTCTCAAAAATCTTAATTCTAGAGGTTTTTTGAGAAAGTCGTAGCCATTGATGTTCTATACAATTTAGAATAGTCACAATTAATATTTTATCATGGCTTGAGCGATTGATAAGATCTTCATAAGATTGACGTGTAAAATAGCTCCAAATTGGATATATGTTGTCGAAAAAAAAGATTTTAGTTGAATTAAAGTCAGCTTCTTCCCACCAACTCCAGAAATTGGAATCATAAGCTCTATATTGTGTATAATCTTTCCCCCTATGTTGATTAAGTTCTGTAGCTATTTGTCGAACTGTTGTAGTTTTTCCACTCCGTTGAGGCCCGACTATTATAATTTGTGGGCATATTTCTTCTTCTAAAGAAGAAGCTTTCAGGATTTGGCCTAGCCTTTCACTTAATCTTAGCCCCTCTTTCGTGAAAACGAACGAATCTGGAGACTTTAAAACGAAGTTGTCTTTGAAAGCGTTGGCTATAGAGCGTGTTTCTTTGAAATGCTGCTTCCAGTCTTTTGCTTGCGATTCACCTTTTTTAAAGGCGTCATAAATGGAAGGCAGGATTATATTTCTCCTTAAGTATGGCGATTTGTGAAATTTAAGTTCTTTGAGACAATAGTTGGAAAGAGAGCTTACATTAATCATGATACTTGAATCTTTTAAAATATTTGAAATTTGAAATATCCGACAATATTCCATATCCACATAATATGCCTTAACAATAAGAAAACTGGTGCGTTATCATGGGATTTAACTAGTAAGAATCATTCTAAAAATCAAAAATGATTTCATACAGCTAATAGGAAGTTTAATTTACTCTTTTTTCTATTTTTAAAGAGGTATGATAATGTAAGGATCCTTTAGGAGTTACAGAGGAGGATAAATCGAAAATGATCGAAAATATAATCCTGAGGGATAAATTCTTTTAGATCGCTAGTTCTTTTGTGATGATTGCATTTAATCACCTTGGAATATTGTACAATGCATGACTCAAATCTTTCATTCTGGTTTCGGTGTTATTATCATATATTGGCTGTAATGAACGCTTTGGGCTCCTTAAAGTGGCTTCTTCCATTTCTATTCTTGCTCCATTTTCTCATAGGAGCTTTTATTCCTCCGTTAGTGACTACAGATTTCCAAAGAAATCTCTTTTATGGGAAAGCCTTCTGGGAATATGGTTTTAGTGTTTATGACATGACCCCATTAGAGATAGATAATCTGTACGACGTTCGTGATCCTCTCACAGGGGAATATTCTTATCCCAATACCACTTATGATTATCCTACATTACAGTTGCTTTTCTGGGCAGGATTATCTCCTCTCCCCTTTTCGTCGATAATATCAAAGTGGATTTTATCATGTATTGATATCTTGAATTTCTTCCTAATTTATTCTTTAATATGGCGTCGACAAAATGAAGAAACAAAGCGGCCGTTTTTTGAAAATGGTTTTGCTCTTTCTTACCTATTTTTCTCTATCCCATTCTCAGCTATTGAGGGACAATCAACTGCAATAACTATTTTATTTCTCTTACTCCCTCTAAGTTTACATAGTCAGAGTCAAATTTGTGGGTACTTAAGCATTGGCTTTGGATTTCATTGGAAATATGTATCAGTCCTCGTTCTTCCTTATCTCCTGATATTAGATCGAGGTGTAATTAAAAAGGCATTATTGGGGCTGTCAACCGTAGTAATTAGCATAATATTACTTTCATTTCCAATTCTCTTTTCTAACTTCATATTACGTTTTTTCAGTTCTTTCGGTAATCTAGGGACGTACTCCGGTCAACTCCCTTCAAATCCTCTTTTTATATTTTATCCAAGTATTTCATCATTACTCTCGTCAGGAGTCCTGATTCTTGCATTCTTGTATTGGATAGGTATTTTTCCAAGAGACAGGTCTATTAAAATAAGTGTTGATGGGGTTGCTGAGCGTATATATTGGCTACCATTACTATTATTTCTTGGATTTTTGAAAATCTATATCACAGCGTTTCCTTGGTACTGGCTCTGGTTTTTTCCCTGTTTAGCTATCCTCCCACAGGCGGATCGGCGTTTATTCACTACTCTACTGGGATCCACGATCGCCATCGGGCTGATTGATTTCATTCAGATGACAGTGGGGCTATCAACTTTTATAGGATTCTTTTCTTAAGAAAGACAATTAAAATGATTCTGAGAGTAAGGATCACTGATTAGATTGAAATACTCTTCTTTCGCTTAGGTAGAAGTATCGGGATGTCAACCATTTCTCGATACATTTCAGGATGTTCAGTATGAATCGGGATCACTAATTGGGGCTGAATTTCATCTACGATTCTTTTAAGGTCACTTCGGGGAGCGTGACCCGAGGCATGATATTGTTTAAAGTCCAAACGAAAATGGTGAATCCATTCCATCATGCGATTGTAGTCAATTAGACCTTCTTCATCAAAAGGCTCCCCATGACTGTAAAAATAGGTTGATTCTTTCGGTTGAGGTTGAATATCAATGAGATCTGTCAGATTCCAAAAATCACAATGAAAAACATATTCAGTTTGATCAAAACCTGGTGATTCAACCATAGAGTAGTTTTCAAACAAATTTTGTTCCCATCGATAGTATTTTCTCTTTGGCCGTTTATAGATTTTAATATATGGATCATCTAGGCGGGGAATCTCCAAATGAGGGTCTTCTTGTAACAATTGAATCAAATAAGCTTGTTTTATATTTATTAGCAGTTTTCGGCTATTTTTTTTGGCAGAATAATAAAATGATCTAAATCGATCAATATCTCGTAGACTATAATTAGCAATGGCTAATCCATCTGTTTTTGCAATGGATTCTGATAGTTCTTCTTGTACTCTTTTCTCATTCATGTCAAAATTTTCATTAATATTTGTGCCTTCAATTAGAAGTGCATCAAGGTTCTCTTTCTTTCCTATTTCAATGAAATCTCGTGTTAAATCTTTTCTCCATCCATGTAAACGTAGATCACCAGTATATCCGATTTTATGTTCTTTGTTTCCTTCAACAATAAACGCGTAAGATCCTGGTAACGAATGGTCTACATGCATCGGAGTTACTTCAAATTCAGGTATCTGGATTACATCACCTGTTCGAAAAGTCCTAACATTTGATGGATAATCATCAGTGGCTTGTCGAATATAGGGTCGTCTAAAGCGAGTGCGTGTTGTATCTTGAATCGATTGAATTATTGTTGCAGCTGTCTCCCCCATATAAACAGGAATGTCTTTATGAAGTAAATTCAAGTTCCCAAAATGATCTAAATGTGCATGAGACAGGAAACACGCATCAATTCCAGGTTTACTGATTTCGTTATCTATTGCAAATTCTTGGGCATAAAGACCTTGGATTCTAGGTAGGATATCAAACTCAAGAAAATCCTTAAGACCTTGGTGAGTGCGGGGAAGTAAAAATCCCTCAAAATAGGTTCCCTCCTGTTTAAATGATCTCCCAAAATCTAACAAAATTCTTGTATTTTTTGATTTTAAAAGAAAGCAGTTTCCACCCACCTCATTAACTCCGCCATATGGTACAATTTGCATGATTTTAACCATCAATAATTATGTCATTTCACCTTTTTTGGAAAATCAGGGCATAATGGTGATGAATATTTGGCACAAAGGAATATGGATACCCATAAGGCCGTAAAGTTTTTTGGTTCTGCAACCAAATGCGTTCCCCCAAGAATTTGTAATCCTCCCTTAAATTAAGGGCCAAATTAAAAGCTAATGGGTTAATTTCACCTTTATCACGAATATTTTGAACGAAAATCACTAAATGGCCACGTTCTTGTAAATAATCTTTAATCTGCTTAAAGAAAGAGACTAATTCTAAGAGAAAAAGTTCCTGTTCCTCAATCATCCCTAAATCTTTAGGATGTTCTCCGTATTGGAGATCTAATCCTTTTTGTAAACGTTCTTGTTGATTATAATCTTTTTTTTTCTTTAATATTCGCCAATATGGGGGTGAAGTAATACAAAGAGAAAATTTTTTCACATTTGTCATAAACGTTTGGATTACTTCACGTGCGTCTCCTTGATAAACAGGAAGGTTTGTACGAGATCGAGCTGTCTTTGCATACTTCCCATATAGTTCTATTCCGACTCCTTCTCGTCCACACTCATCACAAGCAACTAGAGTTGATCCTGTACCTACAAAAGGATCTAGTACACTATCACCAGGTTTAGTAAAGAATTCGATGAATTCTCGAATCATTGGAGGAGGGAATGATGCTGGATGTAAGTCTATTTCATGCGAAATATCACTAGGTTTTCCATCAGCAATGAACCATGATTTCGTAAAGCGAATCCATTGTCGTCCTGTGAGAGCATTGAGCTTGTTACGGGGGTCAATCTGTGGTTTTTCGTCCATTTTTAACCATCTTTACACATTTGGGGTCTTGCTTAAAAATATTTAAACCTTTCAGTGTTTTTTATCTCAATTATACTATCGGATGTTCTTGTGTCATGAAACTCCAATGTCTTGTTTTTGATGTAGACGGAACTCTTGTTGACAACACAATTGCTATTATCCGCTTATTTCAGGATATTGTGAAAAAATATCTTGGTAAAGAAATGTCAGATCAGGATGTCCTTTCACTTTGGGGTCCTCCAGGGGATGAAATTTTCAAAAGTATCTTTCCTTCTGATATATTCAATCCTGCTTGGGAAGAATTCCTTCAAAGTTATCGTGAAGCTCATTCTACGACAGGATTTTTTACTAAAGATCAATTATCAGATATAAAGAATAACATTCCATATCTCACAATTTTTACAGGGAAAAGTAGAAATACCATGGCGATTACCCTGGAAAAGCTTGGTATAATCGATATTTTTGATCTTATATTGACTGGAAATGATGTGACTCGGTCAAAACCATATCCAGACGCGTTATATCAAATTATAAGCACTTTACATTTGAATAAAAGTGAAACCCTTTTCATTGGAGACAGTCACCTTGACGTTATTGCTGGGAAATCCGCGGGGATTAAAACTGCTGCAGCTCTGTGGGGAGCTGTTGAAACTCAAAAATTATTAGAAAGTAAACCAGATTATACTTTTGAAACTCCTCAAGAGTTTATAGACTTTGTACTCTCACCTAAAAGGTCAGTTTAAATGACTTCTAGATTAATTGAAGAAATTTTTCCCGTTCGTGAGATTAGTGAGCTGGCGATTCCAGAGCGAAGTAGTTACAAACCAATCTATCAAATTTCAAAATGGTTTGCCCGACGTGCCTCTTCCACATTTAGAGCAATATTGTTAGGATCCATTCTTCCATCTTCAGGCGATCTTATGAATAATTTTTACATTGAACATAATTTTTGTGATTTTACAGTTATTGATCCTTTTATGGGAGGAGGTACAACAATTATCGAAGGCCTTCGATTGGGATTGAATTGCGTAGGCATTGATATTAACCCAGTTGCTTGGTTCATTACGAAAACAGAAGCTGAATTGGTTGATTTAGGAGAACTTAAGAATTGGATCATGGATTGCGAAGAAAAAATCAAAGCTCAAATCAAAAGATGGTACGTGACTGATTGCCCAGTATGTAAATCCCAAGCTGATATTATTTATGCACATTGGGTCAAATTAGTACCCTGTGAGGTTTGTAAAAGCCAGATTTCATTATTCAGAAACTTTATAGTTGCAGTGAAAGGAGAGATAACCTCAATTTTATGTCCCTCATGTAACACTGTTTTTGAGAACTTAGGTTCTGTTCCAACTGTAATAAGCTGTCCAGAATGCCTGTTCCAGTTTGATCCCCTAAAAGGAAATCGCATTGGGCGCAATAGTTGTAGATGTTTCAACTGTGGTTCTTTAACCAATATTCTTGACACACTCAAAAGGAATCAACAAATTCTCCCAAGTAAATTATACGCTATAGAAGGATTCTGTCCAAATTGTGCTAGTAACGCTGATTTACAGTTCCCTCTTAAAAATACTAGATTTAAGTTTGTCAAGGGAGTATCTAAAGCAGATATTGATCTTTTTATAGAAGCAAAAGAGCAATGGCGACGTTTTTCATCAAAATCTTTGTGGCCAAAAGAATACATTCCTTTAGGAGTGGCTACTAAGACTTTGTATAATCATAATTACAAAAAGTGGGTAGAATTGTTCAATAGTCGACAATTATTAGCTCTCACAATGATTCTCGATTATATACATAAGATTCCGTATGTTATTTACCAAGAAATGTTTTTGGCTGCATTTATAAACCTCTTAAATCATAATAATGTCTTCACACGGTATTCTCCCAAAGGTCAGAAAGTTGAAGGCATTTTTGCTAGGCATGATTTTCACCCACTTTCCACATTTGCCGAGAACAATGTTTGGGGAACAAGATATGGAAGAGGAACTTGGGAAAAATGTCTAAAACGCCTTCTGAAAGGAAAGGAGTATAACCATTCTCCTTACAATTATGTTCGATTTCTTTCTCCTAATGGAAAACCTAGCAAAAAAAAATCTTTTTCTGGAAAAATAGACGGAAAAATAACTACTGACTCCAGTAAAACTTTTCCATCAGCTGAACACAATTTACTATTACTTTGCAAAGATTCGGAGGATCTTAAAGAACTTTCACTATCTGTTGATCTCATTATTTCGGATCCACCTTATGCAGATAATGTAAATTATTCTGAATTATCAGATTTTTTTTATGTGTGGCTTCGTTTGGTACTTAAAAGTAGATATCAGTGGTTTTCAGCAAAAGAAACACCAAAGGATGCCGAAGCTATCATAAGCCAGAATAGATCATTAAATTATTATGATAAATTGATAAGTATATTTAAGGCAGCAAAAGCCAGATTAAAGTCAAAAGGGTTGTTTATCTTCACTTTTCACCATTCAGATGAAGAAATATGGTACAAACTAGCTGATGTTATAATTCAGACCGGATTTCAAGTAATCAGGACTTACCCAATCCCTAGTGAAGCTCGAAATGTGTTGAATATTCAGAAAAAGAAAGCCATTGCCTTTGATCTGATAATCGTTTGTGGTGTAAACATACAGAAAAGTCAATCGAAAATCACTTTAGAGAAATTTGTGAAAATAGTTAAAGAGCAATACAAAGAACAGCTAGAAACCTTCATGGAAGCAAATATTAAAGTCAGGGGTTTCGATAACTTAGCAATCTACTTTGGTATTCTTCTTGAGTTGGGGTCTCAATTCAATGTTATAAGCTATTCAGGCCGTAACCTTACTCAAAAAGAAATTTGGGATTCTTGTTACAACATAGTGACTCCTTCAAGATAAGAGGCAAGATGGATCTGAAATGGTAAATGATTCAAAATATGAACTCATAATTGGAAACGTTCTTGAAACTTTACCATTGAAAGCTAAAGAAAGACTTTTTAATCTTATCATTGCTGATCCTCCTTTTGGAATTTCGTTCAACAAATCTAGTCACGAATATGGATCTGAGGAGTATGACCTTTATGAGGACAATTTTACTCCAGAATCTTACTTTGAATTTTCTAAAAAATGGATCCAAACCTGTTACGACTCTTTGACAACGAATGGGAGTTTATACATCATTTCTGGTTGGACCAACCTTCAATATATTCTGAATGCTATAAAACAATCTAAATTTCATGTTTTAAATCATGCAATATGGCACTTCTCGTGGGGGGTTTATACAAAAAGACGATATGTGACAAGTCATTATCACATTCTTTTATTGGTAAAAAACAAGAAAAAATATCAGTTCTACAAACAGAAGCATTATGATGAAGACGTATTCTATTGGCCTGAATATAATCGGGGAAATGATCCCCATCGCATAAAGGGACATCCATGTCAATTGCCCATTCTCTTATTAGAAAAATTAATTCTTACCTCAAGCTCACCTGGAGACCTTGTTGGAGATGTTTTTTCTGGAAGTGGAGGTACAATCTTAGCAGCGCGCTTGACTGGCCGTGATGTGGCGGGTTTCGAAATTAGAAAAGAATATAAAAGTATTATTCACCAGAAAGCCCGATTTGGAGAGTCAGTCTCCCCTCAAGGGAAACAATCTACTCTGGAGAGGTTTTTAAAAGAATGATTCGAATTTATTGCAAATTTATAAAAAGAATTCAGATATAAAGCCTGTAAATGATCAAGTAGGAGCATTGAGATCAAAATTAATAATTTTTCATTTTCTATATGTTCTTATAGTGGAACAGCTGAAAGGAATAATGATAACAATGGTTCAAGAAACAGATTTGGCAATCATTGGGGGAGGTCCAGCTGGCTTAACAGCTGCCATTTACACGGCTAGAATGGGTTTAAAGACCACTGTATTTGAAGCTGAGGCCATTGGAGGTGTCGCGAGAACAACAGAAAAGATAGAAAACTATCCTGGTTTTCTTTCGATTACTGGTCCAGAATTAGTAGATAAAATGAAAGTTCAAGCAGAACATTGCGGAGCAAACATTATTCTCGATACAGTGGGATCAATTGACCGTGCTGAAATGATTGTAAACACTTCAAGAGACCAATGGAAAACGAAGGCAGTAATTATTGCTACAGGATCCAAACGTCGCAAACTTGGGCTTTCAAATGAAAAAGAATTAGAAGAATCTGGATTATCATACTGTGCTGTCTGTGATGGGCCATTACACCGAGGAAAAATCGTTGCTCTTGTTGGAGGTGGAAGTACTGCAGCACATGATGCCATTTATTTGGCGGGCGTTGCAAGAAAAGTTTTCTTGATTCACGAAGAGGATAAACTCGATGTTGATGAAGATCTTACAAATCAAGTGTTCTCATACAAAGAACTTGAACCAATGTTCAATAGCACAATTGAAGAAGCTATATCTAAACACAATAGTCTAAGAAAGTTAGTAATTCGAAATCATAAAACAAATGAAATTTCAGAAATCCGAGTAAAAGCACTTTTCGTTGCGATCGGAGAAGATCCTTTCAAGCTAGCAACACTCACAGGTATTGAAACAGATGGTTCTGGTAGTATTAAAGTAAATGATGACCAAGCAACAAATATTGAGGGCATCTATGCTGCGGGTGACGTTACAGGAGGGATTAAACAAATTGGAACTGCAGTGGGCGAGGGGGTTGTTGCTGCAATGAAAGCTGGGTTCTTTGTCAAAAGAAAAAAACGGTTGGAGAAAAAAATGGAGGAGAATAGTGTTAATTAAAAACACTTAAAATTCTTAATAATGGCATTAAAAAGAAATCTGAACACCAGCTGGTTTCTATAAAAATCCGACCTATAAAATCCCAAGAAATGAAAAATGGGAAAATAACTGAATCTTTTGTTGAGGAATAAATGATGAGAAGTGCATTTCCTAATATCATTACTTCACTTCCAAGGGTAGATATCTCCTTGGAAGGCGTAAAGGGGTGGATTGCTCAAGGAAAAGACTTTCAGATTGTGTTCTTTGAGATAGAACCAGTAGGGATCCTTCCTCCACACAGTCATTCTGCCCAATGGGGGATAGTTATAGAAGGAGAAATGTCGTTAACAATCGCAGGGGAAACCAGAAAATACACTAAAGGAGACAGCTACTATATTCCCGAGGGTGTTGTACATCAAGCAGAGTTCCATACCCAATTTCGTGCTCTAGATTTTTTTGCAGAACCAGAGAGATACAAGAAAAAAAACGAATAACGTTTTCAAGGATATTAGTAAGAAATAGTGCTAAATATTAGATGAGGGGAGGATTTCACAGTCATAATATTGAAGGATAAGTTCATTTAACACTTGAATAGAATCCTTTTTTGAAGTTTGGTCTTCTGTTATTTTCTTTGCTAGTTGGACAATTTGTTGAAATATAGGGTCTTTGAAATCAGGTTTTTTAAGGGGGAGTCGTCGAAGATTACGGATTGAGATTGCATTGGTGTATTTTGAACCCAAATTGAATTGACTTTGATAAAACCAACGGTAGAGAGAAGAATTGAGAACAGAAAGAATGTAATATAATAAATCAGGATTGTTGGTGTATTCTGATACTAATTTCAGGCTATAGACGTTTTGGGTTGTCCAGTAATTGTCTGAATCATATGCAGCGCAAAGATAAGGTTTAATTTTTTGAACAACAATCTTGGGTGAGCGATAAATGGACGGATCTTTCTTGGATCGAAATTTAATTGTGGGGTCGATGAAATGTGTTGTTTTGATCGAAAATGCCTCAAAATCATCCCCAGTCAAGATAGGTTGAGTATGATGTGAAGTAGAGTCCTTCTGAATCAACATGTTGGTCTTTAAATCCTTTTCAGATAAAGATTTGTAACATTTTGCACAAATAATTTGAGGCTTTCTACTCGATAAAGGCACCCATTCTGAGCAATTTGAGCAGAACATGATTCCACCACGTTTGGAAAGTTCCTCCCCCCTTTGAACCACAAGAAAATGAGCCAATGGACTGGAATTTTCATAAATAAGCCGTATTAATTGTTGAATTTGTGAATCAAAATCTCTTGTAAAGATGTAATCAATATTGTTTAAATAAGAAGATTGAGGAATATGGTTCTTGTCATCAACAAGAATAATGTGGTTTGAAGGAATTACTTTTTTAAATAATCCAATTAAAGAAATAAATTCTTGGGTGACATCTTTGAAAAGACCATGAAAATTTATTAAAAGGATCTGAAAATTAGTTACGAGAAATTTCCTGAGATAAATATATTGATTAGATCGTGCGACATTTTTTGGTAGGAGATAAGCTAACATGCCTCTGTTTGGGGTCAATAAATTGGCAGCTTGATAAACAAATAATGAAAATGTATTGAGATTTCTCTTTGGACTTTTTGGTTTAAACTTATAATAATAGTGTTCCCTTTGATTTTGGGTTAATTTTCCTCCCCATGGGGGATTCCCAAGAATAATATCGAATCCTTTTGTAGCAGGAGGAAGATTGACCCAATTAGATATTGTACTCTTTAAGAAATCCCCAATAATAATGTTAGAACTTAAAGTCTTATTTACAGAGGCATGCATTGATTTTGGAACAACTGCGATAAGATTCTTGCGACAACTTGCAACTACATTGGAATCAATTTCCATTCCAAACAGATTAGATAATAAAATCTCTAAAATTATATCATCTTTATTTGATTTTTTTACTCCTAATTTTTGATTAATTTCTTCTTTAATTGAGATAATAGTCATTAAACACGCTCGTAAGAATACACCGTCGCCTGCTGCACCATCAAGGATTTTAACCTCTATTAAAATTTCTTTTAAGTATTGAATAATTGATAAATCGTTCGTATCCAATATTTCCTCAAGAGATGTGTACGTAGAAGACGTGAGGGAATTCAACTGTTTTGTCAAATATTGATTGATTGCTATTTCTGTCATTGATTTCGCTAGAAGGGGTGGGGTAAAAAAAGCTCCCAACTCCTTTTTTTGGTGATCTTGTGAAATTTTCTTGATAGTTCTCGCCTTCTTATTTATTTAATTCTTATCAAAAAACACCAGTTCAAGATGATTATAGAATTCAAAAGATGGATAATTTGGTAAGATTCCAACGGCTATTAAGATAAGAATCATTTTCTCGTCCCTAGGAAAAGGATCCAAGTTTTATTTTTCAGCTACTAATTTTTTCCAATGTAAAAACAGTTTTTTTCGGCATTTAGAAGGAATTTATAGTTCGAATAGTGTTTCTAAATATTATAAAAGGCTTTAAAAGCATTACTACCTTTAATAGACATTTTAAGGGACTTCTTCCAGTAATTGAATATTTTTTTGCTTAGGTGTTTTTTAACTAAAATTAAACGACTTTAATCTACAATGTCAAATTGAACCCCTTCCTAATACTTCAAGTCCGAACAATTTTATTGTTCTAACAGTGAATTTCAAAAAAAAGAAAGGGAGGATTGTTAAGATAGGTTGTACACAAAGGGGATATACTCGACAAATTCTAGCTCTGTGCAGATTCCTGACTCAAAAAATATATTATAACTCCGAATTTCTTGCATTAATGCTTCAAACCCAAGAAACGGTCGATTTCATCATGGTAGCGCCGCTGTCTTTCCCTCTCTTTCTGTTGTTCGTTAGATGTTGTATCCATCCAGCTCTCCTTTAAGATCTGATAATACATCGCTATCCGCTTATTAAAGCTCTCTGGAAATTCTTGGTTACTCATGATTTTCAACCTCTTCTTAGCTTCCTACTTGATAAGTTTCCAAGTTAGTTAATAAACTAGATTGAAACAATTTTCAGCAGGGCAAAGGAGACATGTCATACAACTTTATAAGATGTTAAAATTGTAATCTTACTGAGCCTTCTGAGGCTAAAATAGAAAAAAATTCATTATCTTTCTAAAAATATGATCTAAGGTTCTCAAAACTGTTTTACAGGAATATGTGCACAGAGGATTTTACTCTTCAGTCAATAATGATTTTATAATAGTTTTAGTTCTTACAAAATGCACCAAATGTTATACATATAAAAAGTAGAAGTTACGGTCAGAGATAGCCACCTTATAGTGGTGAGAATAGATGAACATCCGTTTTGGTATTCAGATTGAACCTCAATTGGGATATGATTATAGAACCGTTGAAAAAATAGCATTAAACGCTGAAAAAGTTGGTTATGATTCGATATGGGTAAGTGATCATTTTTTTCTTGATAATAAGTCAGAGGAAAGAAATTGCATGGAAGCTTGGACCTTACTCACAGCCTTAGCCTCAAAAACGAGAACTTTGCGGCTTGGTACCCTAGTTACAAGTAACAATTACCGATACCCCGCAGTCCTCGCAAAAATAGCTGCATGTGTAGATATTATTTCAAATGGACGATTAGAATTTGGGATTGGTGCTGGATGGAAAGAGATTGAATACAACGCTTATGGTATTCCATTTCCCTCAATTAAAGATAGAATGGATCAGCTTGAAGAATCAATCCAAATAATCAAAAAATTATGGATCGAACCTAAAGTTACCTTTGAAGGAAAGCATTATCAAATCAAGAACGCTTTTTCAGCTCCAAAACCAATCCAACAATTACCTCCTATTTTTATTGGAGGAACTGGGAAAAAAAGAATCCTTAATATGGTTGCTAAATATGCAGATTATTGTAATTTTAGCTGGCCTCGAGATCAGAGTGAAATTCCTGAATTATTGAACATTCTGAAAAATCATTGTAAAAAAATAAATAGAAATTATGATACTGTTGGAAAATCGTTTTTTGCTTTTGTTATGATTGCAGAAACAGAAGAAAAGCTGGAGAAACTTTTGAATGAGCTAGCCAAATTACAAAATATGAGTTTCGAAGAATATCGCAAAAGTCTTGGTAAAGGAGTATTCTGTGGAACTCCTGATTTAATCGAAGAAAGATTATATGATAGAATTAATCAAGGTTTTGATTATTTTCAGATTGAGTTTCCTTATCCTCTTATCTTGGAGCAAAGTAATAAATTTGCGAAGCTAATTTTTTCCAGATTTCGAACTTGATGAGTTATTTAAGCATTTACATAACAAATGTGTATTAACCAACGACATATTGACGTATTAAATTTAAAATAAATAAAAATTAAAGAAAAATTAAAGAAATTAACAAATATAACTGTAAGAAACAGGTGAACTTGGAATCCTTAATTATTCGCGCTATCCAACTCACAAGAAATTCATAAGATAAACAACTTATTGTTGGGATTCTTATCGAAATGAATCTGACTTAATTTTCTTAATAAACTTAGGAGGAGGTATGAAAAAATGGGAGAAATAATGGAATTATCAAGAATAATCCAAAATTATTACATGATAGTCCTCAACCTTTCGCTTTTATATTATCATCTATAGGAAATAACTTATTATATGATTACTCCGGTAATTCTTTGGAAATAGAAACATAATCCTCCACTGGTATAGTGACTAATGTTTCCGTCCGTACTTCTCCAGATCTTGCGATTCTAAGCACAGCTTTCATCATGGTGTTATTATCAGGAAATTCTGTAATTGCTACAAAATCATATCGTCCAAATGTATAGAAAAGGTGCTTGATTTCTCCTTGATATTCTTTAACCCAATCATGAGTTGTTTTGAGTTTTTCATCTGTTTCTTTTACTTCTTCTATTCCTTTTTGTGTATAATTTCCTAAAACAATATAAATTGGCATAGCTTTTCCTCCTTATGAGTTTCTTAGTTCTTTTTGAGATTTTTCTGAACTATATTGAAAGAATTTCAATCAGTACCTGTAATTTCGAGCTTTTATCTTTTTAAGTTTTATCTGTAAAACCTCTTCTCATTAAATTTACTTATTCAATAGTATTACCTAAAAAATAGTACAAATTTTCTTTCAATATAATTAATAAAGGATGCTTTATTTAGAATGAGATCTTAGGATTCAGATTGGGAGCCATGATACCAAATCATCATCAAGATTATCCAAAATCTTTGGTTATGCTGCAGGAAGGATTGCTGATGCTCTGAAAAGACAAGGGGGATCCTTATAGCACAACCAGAAGGATTTTTTGTTAAAGAAATAAAAGGTCAGCTAAGAGAAGGAGAATTAGAGCGTGCTGAAAGCTGGGCGAAAGATATTGTTGAGAATAAACAGAAATATCAAATATTACTATTATACTGTTTTTGATTGTATTGTAAAGCAGTTGTATTACTTTTGTTAATCTAACCAACGCTATTTTTGTAATTCATATAAGAATAGATAACTCATGAAAAACCTTACATTTGCTTCATATACTTGAATAACAATGAGAGGGATTAGTAGATACAAAAAGTCAAACGTCATTTTGACTAGCTTTAGCAATGGCTAATGCATTCAATAAGTAGTCCTGAATCTGACTTTGTTTAATTCTTTGCCTCAATGTTGCATTTTTTTTGGAGAAATTCCTCCCATTCCTCAAATTTACTCTTTATACCTTCTTCTTGAAGTATTATGAACGAGTACTTACAGTACTTACAAGAAAGAAACGATTAGGTAAAAAACTCCCCCATAATATTAAACCTTCAAAGGTAAATTAGTTGGTCATTCAACTGATGAACTATCCATTGATATATTACTTTTTATATAACGTTTTATATAAAAAACTAGATATACCCAACGTTAAACGACATTATACGTATCAATATACGGATATTCGGTAACTTATCCAACGTTAAAAGACATTATTCGTATACGTATATTTAGTAACATATCCAACGATAAAAGACATTTTACGTGTGTCTTTACGTAAGTTCATTGCCATATTCAACGAATTGTTCTGAACAAAGTTATAGCTTTGTAGATGGCTTTTTACATTACTTTTCTTTTTTAATTTCAAGACAAGGAGCTTAGTTGAATATGTATTTAATGCGATGTTTATTGATGCTGCTCGGACACGACTCTCATAAAAGGAGTGGTTACTAAAATCCATCAGATCTGTGTGCTGGAACAATCCTAGAACAAAGTATTACTGAATTATGACACCAATTCTAATACTAGTACTCTGTAGGATTCGAAAAAAAAAACTTGGGATTTACAATGAAAGGTTTAACTCATGTTTTTTTCGGTGTGGGGTTTGTTAGTCTATTGCTAGGTATCTTCAGGATTCCAATCATTATGTGGGGAGTTGGTACATTTTTAAT
>Ga0209636_10001173_pt1 | contig 26287 bp, 25 predicted proteins | sample DeeMarSWOR152_54_FD_187464 | JGI IMG/M metagenome (GOLD analysis project Ga0209636, IMG submission 187464) | Marine sediment microbial communities from White Oak River estuary, North Carolina - WOR-1-52-54 (SPAdes) (version 2) | ecosystem: Environmental > Aquatic > Marine > Intertidal zone >...
CTTTTCTAAACTGCTTTAAAAGGGCAAATTGAGTGGCACCATAAATGCGTTGGTAGACCTCGTCGACTACTCCGTTATCGTTGTTCAAACCTAAAACTCTCTTTTTCTTTCGTATCTCTTCAGTCACAGCCAAAAAGAGAAATTTTTCCACAAGAATGCCATAGAAATAGTTGAGGTGAGCCTGGTATTTAAAGTCACCAATTATATTCTTAAACTCGTCTTTGGATAATTCTATTGGTGGTATACCGAAGAAGAGAAGATTTGCCCGCTCCTTTTCTGGAATAAGCCCATCGAGCTCTTCACACAACCTCTCCGCCAGAACTAGCCAATCGAAAGCTTCGTTGTCAACAAGATACTGATAATGTCGCCCATCGTAGTCCTCTTCAGGACTACTCCAGAGACGAATGGCTTCAAGTACAGCCACATACCAATTCTTGCCTTCAGCAACAGCACTTTTCAGCCCTTGGATTGCCTGAGTATCTCGAGTGGACACTCCAGCCACCTCCACAATTATTTCGGAAACCTATATTATATCTCCATCAGCCCAAAGACTCAAGGCGTAGTATGAGTTCTGCCGTAAATTGACAGCGCCCATTTTTCTAGGCTATTATCTACTTCCTTGTGGAAAATACCTCCGAGCACAATCCGACACTTGCTGAAGTAGCTGACGCTTTCCTATCAAATTTACCGCCGGAAGAAAGGATAAAAACACAGGCAGAGATATCTAAATTCGCCAGATGGCTTGGCTTATCCAGACAAGTAAAAGACGTTAGCCCTGTGGATGTGGCTAGCTATGGTGAACAGATTACCCCATCGGCAGTCAAACCCCTCAGGTCTTTTCTTACGTACATCTGGAAAAAGAGATTCAGCAGCATAAGTTTAGCTCCTCACCTCAGGGCGAAAAAAACTTCTTCAAAAACAGTTGCAGTTCGGCAAAGTGCTCAGGTCCAGGCTACCCTAACTGCACAAGGCTACGCAAAATTAGAGAAGGAATTAGCCAACCTGAAAAATCAACGCTCCCAAGTTACTGAGGAGGTACAAAAGGCAGCCGCTGACAAGGACTTTCGAGAAAATGCCCCCTTGGCAGCAGCTAGAGAACGTAAGGCACATCTGGAAGGAAGAATTAAGGAGATAGAGTCAACCTTAAATCAGGCGAGGATAGTGGGGGAAGGCCAGGGCACATCCAGGGCAAAATTCGGAGACACGGTAGTGCTTCGTGACTTATCCTCAGGTAAGGAGTTCAGCTACACTTTAGTCGATCCCCGAGAGGCAAATCCAGCCAAGGGTAAACTTTCTGTTGCTTCCCCCCTGGGCAAAGCAATCCTGGATAAAGAAAAGGGGCAAACAGTTGAAGTTGTCGCTCCTGCTGGTACCTTCAGCTGCCGCATTGAAGACATTTCAGTCCTCTCAACGGAAGGAAAAGTAGACCCGCAGTGACATAAGGAACTGACGGGTGCAAATGGGGAAGACGGGACTTAAGCTACGCTGATCCTCGTCAGCTTTGCTTGTGAAAGGATTTTAAGGTTTGTTGATTCACCTGTCATATGGCATAATGAATTAAGTCGCAGGAAGCGGAGGGATCGCATAGTGGTCTAGTGCGGGCGCCTGCTAAGCGCTTACTCCGAGTAAAATCGGGGTCGAGGGTTCGAATCCCTCTCCCTCCGCCACCATTGAGATTAGTCCTTCTTAAGAAAATTTGAGAAACCCTGGGATATTTCCTTTTAAATTTCTGCTGGGCTACTTTAGAGGTCTATCAGCTTTCTGCCCTCGTCCAGTAGCGCCTTTGCCCTTTCCAGACTTTCGGCTTCAGAGTAGATGCGGATCAGTGGTTCTGTGCCGGAAAAGCGGATGAGCAGCCAGGACTCATCGCCGAGGAAGAAGCGAAAACCTTCGGTGGTATCTACTTTAGTCACCTTCGAGCCGGCTACGGTGTCCGGGGAGCTGGAGCTTAGTCGGTGCAGGATTGTCTGACGCTTAGCTGCGGAGATATGAAAATCCCTGCGGTCATAATAGTGAGGTCCAACCTTACTGTAAAGGTAATCCAGAAGCTGGGACGGTGTTTTTCCTGTTTTTACCATAAAGTCCAGAAAGTAAAGCCCGGCAAGGATGGCATCCCTCTCCGGGACATGCCCGCGGAAGCCATAGCCACCGCTCTCCTCCCCACCAATAATGGCATTTTCTCCTATCATTAAAGGGGCGACATGTTTGAAACCCACCGGCGTTTCGTAAACAGGCACATCAAAGAGCTTCCCTAAGCGGGAAATCATCATGGTGGAAGTTAGCGTCCTTACCATGGCGCCACGCTCACCACGAACTTCCAGGAGATAGAGACAAAGCAAGGCAAAAACTTGATGCTGGGTTAAAAACTGTCCCTTTTCGTCTATGATGCCAATGCGGTCGGCGTCTCCATCGGTGGCTAAGCCCACGTCAGCCTTTTGCTCAACGACCAACTGGGAAAGCGTAGTCAGGTTTTTGGCAATTGGCTCAGGCTGAATTTGGGGGAAGGAGGGGTTTCTTTCAGCGTTAATTTCGGTAATTTTTAAGTTGCCATTCTGAAGGGCTGCCTTAAAGTAGCCAATGCCAGCACCATACATGGAGTCAACTATGATATTTAATTTCTGGCGGCGCAATTCTTCTGCGTCAACAAAGTGGCTAAGGCGGTCGAAGTAAGTAGGAGAGGGGTCCAGGTAATCAACAACCCCTTTCTTTAAGGCCTTACCCAGGGCAAGCCTTTTCACACCCCCTCCCTGCTCCCCCCCTTTAAGGGTGAGGGAAGCGATATTTCCCTCTAACTGGGAAGTAATCTCGTCTGGGGCGCTAGCCCCATCCTGAGATTTGTATTTGAATCCATTCCATGAACCAGGGTTGTGACTGGCAGTTATCACAATAGCCCCGGCAGACTTAGTAGCCGGGACAGCAAAACTCACCACCGGCGTAGGGGCTGGCTTGAGGCAGAGGTGGACTTTGATATTGTTGCCAGCTATCACCTCAGCAGCGGCAGCAGCAAAATCCTCAGAGGCGAAGCGAGTATCATAGCCAATGACCAAGCTTTGTTTATCAAGCCTATTTTGCTTGAGATATCCTGCTACGGCCTGAGCACAGATGCGCACATTGTCGAAGGTGAAATCCTCGGCGATAATCCCTCGCCACCCATCAGTGCCGAATTTGATTGGATTAGCCATGAGTCATTGTGATTATCATCTAGTTCAACAGAAACGTCAAGTGCCATATAGCTTTCATGGTGCCCAGCGTTCCCTTGACAGCGTGTAGATTAAACTATAAGCTGTGTAGACTACCCGGCACATTTTGGAAAACTTAAACCATTATTAGCTTCAAAGTTTAACTACGTTCTTCGTTGATGAGGATTGAGGCTTGAGTGCTAAAGTTAAAATCGTCACCGATAGTTCTTCCTACCCTGAGCCAGAGGTCGTCGCCAAACATGATATCCGTGTTGTGCCGCTCAGGGTTGCCTTTGGAAGTGAGGTTTTTTCTGAAGGGGTGGACATTACCAACGAGGAATTCTACCAAAGGCTAATCAAAGGCGAAAAACTGCCTACTACTTCACAACCTTCTGTTGCCGACTTTATCAGGGTGTATCGCGAACTGGCAGAGCAGGGACATCCCATCCTATCCATTCATATTTCCAGTAAATTAAGCGGAACTTGTGCCTCAGTTTTGGCTGCCAAAAATGCGCTTCCCCAGGCTCAAATTGAGATAGTGGATTCGTTAACCATAGCCATGGGAATGTTAATTCCCCCCGCTGCCGAAGCAGCGGAAAGGGGCGAAACGCTATCTCAAATTGCGGCTTCTATGGAAAAACTAAACAAATGCATAAAGGTTATTGCTGCTTTTGACACGCTGGAGTATCTCTGGAAAGGAGGGCGGATTGGAGCAGCTAGAGCTCTGGTTGGTACTTTGTTGAAGATTAAGCCTGTTCTGTCCCAGGAGGGTGAAGAGGTCAAGATCTTAAACAAGGCAAGAACCATGGCCCAGGCCATAGAGTATATGTTAGGATTTGTGGAGAAAGAGGTGAAAGGGAGCATCTCCCTTCATGGTTATGTTGCTCACAGTCATGTCCCCGATGCAGCCCAGGTATTAGAGAAAGAGCTACGTGAAAACTTTAATTGGGTTGAGCTACGCTTTCTTGAGATGGGACCGGTGCTGGGGACTCATATGGGACCGGGTCTCGTTGGTGTAAGTTTCTATTGTGACGAGGACTGGCACTCAGAGTGAGCCAACCAGTGCATTCATCCAGCCGTGGGCTCAAACCCCTTTAGGTGCGCTTAAAAATCATCAAGTACGGATTTTTGTAACTCTTTCAGGTGTGAAGTATCGTTATGCTTGGTCAAGACGAAATGCCCATCTACATAATTGAAAATCGTGATTCCGCCTACGTCCTGCTTGATATTCCAGAAGTATGAGTTGTCCAGTCCCATTAAGGAACATATCAGGACTTTGTTCACAACCCGATGCGATACCAATACTACGCTGTCCTGATACTTGGAAAGGACATCATTAACTACCCCGATAGCTCTCCTTCTTACATCTTCCAGGCTCTCTCCGCCGGGCATTTTTACCTTGTGAGGATTATTGTGCCACTCATTGTGGAGGGTCGGATATAGCCTCTTCGCTTCTTGCTCTGGCAGAGATTGCCATTCCCCATAATCGAAATCTATAAGGCCCTCGGCAATGTGTACTCCAATTTTCTGATAACGGGCAATGATATTTGCCGTGTCTAGCGCCCTCCTCAAGGGGCTGGAATAAATAGCCTCTAATTCCCAATTGCTTAAATTCTTGCCCAATAGCTCTGCCTGTTTAATGCCCACTTCGTCCAGATTTACATCCACTCTGCCCCGATATATCTTCTCTACATTCCACACGGTTTCACCGTGTCTTGCCAGGATAAGTTCCACCATGACTCCCCCACAATAATTATCTAATGCCTGAGAATTTATGGCAATCTGGAAAGAAACTTAATTTTTTGAGCTCGGATAGTTGACTTGTGCGCATTGATGAATTAGGATTATGGGTGTAAAATAAACACCACAAAGGAGGCATAGCATGGTAGAGATGACGATTGACAGCATCCGAGTTAGCTTGATGAATTATCAAAGGGTGGTGATTCTAAAGGAGAAGGGGACTAATCGTTATCTACCCATTTGGATTGGTCCTGCTGAAGCAGATGCTATTGCCGTAAAGCTACAAAATGTCGAGCTATCTCGCCCTTTGACGCATGATTTGTTGCAATCTGTAATCTCTACCCTGGGGGCTTCAGTTGACTATATTGTGGTAAGTGGACTTAAGGAAGACACTTTCTATGCCAGACTTGCTCTCAACATTGATGGTGTTAAATTAGATATTGATTCTCGACCTAGCGATGCATTGGCCTTGGCTGTAAGAGTTGGGGCCCCAATATATGCTGAAGAATCGGTGTTGGAAAAAGCGGGCATTATACTTGAAGAGGAAACAGGTAAAGCTGTTCCTGAAGGTAAAGTTGATGAACAAGAGCTGAAAGGGCTATCAGCATATAAGGATTTCATAAATACGCTTGACCTAGAAGATTTTAAGAAACGCCAATCCTGAGAACGTCAATAGGAGCGGCCCTTTTGCCACTTCCAGATAAAGTCTCCTGCTTAAAATCCTAACCGTTAAGCCTCTGCCTTCAGCTTGCCAACCAAGACCTGCAAGGCAGTAATATATCCCCTCCAGCCCAAGCCGCTTATCTGCTCTTCAGCTATGGGGGCAATTACAGACCTGGCGCGCCATTCCTCACGGCGGTAAATATTGGATAAATGGACTTCCATTACCGGTAATTTGCTGTCAACCAGGGCATCGAGCAGAGAAAATCCGTAGTGGGTGAGGGCACCAGGGTTAATTATTATGCCCTGGGCGGAATCCGCTTGCTCCTGGATAAAATCTATGAGCGCCCCTTCATGATTAGACTGAAATGTCACCACTTCGACATTTAAAGCCTGGGCTTCTTTCTTCAGCAGGGCATCAATTTCGCCCAGGGTCTTTTCTCCGTAAATTGACTTTTCTCTTTTGCCCAGCATATTCAAATTTGGTCCATGGATAACTAGAATTTTCATAAGGCTACCCCCTCTTTTTGTTTCTCCGGCCCGGATAGTTTTACTTTACGCTGACAAGCCACGCATTTAGCCCAATCCCCTCTGTATTGCACTAAAAGATTGCCACAGTCAGGGCAAGGCTGAGCTATTGGCCTGCGATTTACAGCGAATTGGCATTTGGGAAACTTGCTACACCCATAAAATACCTTCTTCTTCTTACTGACTCTTTTCACGAGTTCGCCGCCACACTGGGGGCAAGAAACCCCGGTTTTAACTGCGTAGGGCATGGTTGTTTTACAGTCCGGATAGCCGCTACAGGCGAGAAATTTACCAAAACGCCCGACCTTTATGACCATGGGGCGACCGCAATTGGGACATGTCTCCTCGCTCATCTGGGTCAGGCTAACCTTTTCTAAATTTATCCAAGCTTTATCCAACATATCTTGGAAGGGGGGATAAAATTCCTGCAAAGCAGCTATCCATTCATATTTACCCTGAGCTATTTCGTCCAGTTGTTCTTCCATCTGAGCTGTGAAACCAGGGTCAACGATTTTAGGGAAATGCTCAGCCAAGATTTTGTTGACAGTTATCCCTAGTTCCGTAGGGTGGAATTTACCATCAGCTTTGTTAACGTAATCTCTCTCTTGAATGGTGGACAGGATAGGGGCATAGGTACTGGGGCGTCCGATTCCTTTCTGCTCCAGTGCTTTTATCAATGTGGCCTCAGTGTAGCGGGGTGGCGGCTGGGTAAAACACTGTTCGGGAAAGGTTCCCATGTAAATCAATTTATCTCCAATTATCAGCTTGGGCAAGGAAACAAAGCTTTCCCCTCGTTCATCTTCATCCCTGCCTTCGCTGTAAACACCCATAAAACCAGGAAATTTAACCACAGAGCTACTTGCTTTGAGTAGATATCCTTGAGGTTGTCTTCCACCCAAAAAATTTGGCGAACTTTTTGGGGACCCAATCGCTTCGCTCGCGGCAGCATTGCTTGCCTCTATCTCCACGTTGGTTGTGTCGTATAAAGCTGCTGACATTTGACTGGCGACCATGCGCTTCCAGATAAGCTCGTAGAGCTTTAGTTGGGCTGGATTAAGAAATGGCTTTAGTTTCTCAGGTTGGCGGTAAATTTTGGTGGGCCGAATTGCCTCGTGAGCTTCCTGGGCCCACTTCGCTTTCCTGACAAAACTACGTGGCTTTGGTGGGAGAAATTTGGCTCCGTATTTCTCGCCGATAAACTCCCTCGCCTCGCTTATGGCAGAGGCAGCCACATGGGTAGAATCGGTGCGCATATAGGTAATAAGCCCCACCGAGCCTTCCTTGCCCAAGGGCAAGCCTTCGTAAAGTTGCTGGGCAATAGCCATAGTTCGCCCAGCGGTGAAGTGCAGCCTCTGCCAGGCCTCTTGCTGCAAGGTGCTGGTGATAAAAGGCGGGGCCGGCTGACGAGCTACTTGTTTAGTTGCCACCGCCTTAACTGCATATCTAGCCTTTTCTAAGTCAGCGGTAACCCTTTTTGCTTCATCTTTATTGCCAATATCCAGCTTGGTGCCATCGGCTAGGGCGAATAGCCTGGCTTTAAAACTCGTTTCTTTTTCCTCAGGCGGGGCCAGCTCAACTTCCATAATCCAGTACTCGTGGGGAATAAAGTTTTGAATCTCCCGCTCGCGGTCAACAATCATCCTCACGGCCACCGATTGAACCCTGCCTGCGGAAAGTCCCCTCTGCACCTTTCTCCACAGGAGCGGACTCAGCTTGTAGCCCACAAGTCTATCGAGGATACGCCGGGCTTGCTGGGCATTCACCAAGTTCATATCAATAGAGCGGGGACTTTGGAAGGCTTCTTGAACTGCGTCCTTGGTTATTTCCTGAAAAACTACGCGCTGAATGGGTACGTCATCCTTGTCCAGCCTGACTGCTTGTACCAGATGCCAGGAAATTGCCTCTCCCTCGCGGTCAGGGTCAGTAGCCAAATAGATAGAACTAGCCTTACTAGCCGCCTTTTTGATTTCGCCAACCGTCTTTTTCTTCCCCGCTGGAATGACATACTGGGGGACGAAACCCTTATCTATATCTACCCCGAGGCTTGCTCTGGGCAAATCGCGCACATGCCCCAGAGATGCTTTGACACTATAGCTGCGTCCGAGAATCTTATTTAGCGTCCTTGCTTTGGCTGGAGATTCGACGATAACTAGTTTACTTGCCACGATTTACCCTGCCTTAATTCCTTCGAGCCAGTACATAGTTCATACTTCCCACTTGCCTGGCTATCCCCTTTAACTCCAGCATCGCTAGAGTGCTGCTTACCTCCGGCATAGTCAAACCGCTGCGGCGGCAAATTTCATCTACATGACTGGGCTCGGAGCTCAATTGTTTTAGTATAGCGGATTCAACTTCGTCAGCCGGGGGGAATTCCTTAATTTCTGCTTGCTGTACTACGATGGTCAGGTTTAGTTCCTGGAGAATATCAGTGTAATTGCAAACTAACTTGGCTCCTTCTTGAACAAGACGGTTAGTGCCCTGGCTGGCCGGGGAGAGGATGCTGCCCGGGATAGCGAAGACCTCTCGATTCTGTTCCACTGCCTGATGGGCCGTAATCAAAGCCCCACTCCTTTCTCCAGCTTCCACCACCAACACCCCCAGGCTCAAGCCACTCATAATCCGATTGCGGAGTGGGAAGTTCTCAGCCCTAGGCTTGACGCCTAAAGGATATTCACTGACCAGAGCGCCATGTTCCATAATAGCTTGAGCCAGTTTGGCATTTTCCCCGGGATAGACGATATCCAGACCAGAGGCAAACACAGCTACGGTTTTGCCCCCGGCATCCAGAGCAGCCCGATGAGCCACAGAGTCAATCCCTCGGGCTAATCCGCTGACAATAGTGATTTTACTTCGGGCTAAGTCGGCCACAATCTCCTCAGTTACCTGCCTCCCGTAGATGGTGGGACGACGGGTACCGACTACGGCCAGGCAAGGCTCATCCTCGGCTGGGAGACCACCCCTCACATAAAGCACCGGGGGGTAATCATAAATTTGTTTTAATCTCGAAGGATAAAGAGGATCCTCATAGACAAGCACCTTTACCCTGTGGCGTTCCAGTTTTTCCATCTCGGCGTCCAGGGACATTCTCGGACGGAGGGTCGCCAGGGCATCTATGCTTCGTGAATCTAGCCCTGCCTGTTTTAGCTTGCCTTCGGGAGCTTTCCAAGCATCCTGTAAACTGCCAAAGTACTCTTTTAGCTGGGAAATCCGTACCCGACCAATCCCGGCTATCCCGGAAAAAGCCACCCAATATTTCAGTTCGTCAGCACTTACCATATGAAGCCTTGCTGGATTTTAGCATAGGTGGAGGATGCAAGGAAGAATTATGACTAGCGCCACATCAGTTTCTCAGGGAGGGACTTGTTCCCCCAATTTGCGGGAGCCCACAAGAGGTTCCCGACAGAAGTTTTTGGGCAGCCTCCCGCAAAAGAGAGCTATTGACACCATGCAGTAGCTATGCTACGCTAAAATAAATTGAGACTCGCTTGATGGGAGACCGTTTAGTTGTCACCCTGAGCGATAGCGAAGGGTCTCTAGATTCTTCAGTCGCCCAAGGGAATCTCAAAATGACAGAGAGGATTATTAAACAAACTTGATGGGAAAAGGAGGTGAAAAATGGGCACAACTGAGCCCTTACCAGTTGACATAGTTGACCTTAACCTAGCTATGATGGTGCTACTCTTAGGGATTTTTTTCGTCATCGTAGGTATAGTAATAGCTGGTGTATTCTATCGGGAGTCGCGTGAGTGGAGAAAAATGGTACTGCCCATGTTTGATAGGGAATCCACTGAGATGGCGCCGGAATCCCCTAAGGAACCAGGCGGGTTAACGCCCCGAATGGCGGCCTTTGGCAAGGAGATATTTGGCCGAGTCTTTACTCATATGGATGTCGCTGGCTTGCTAGGCGGCGCCGCTACCATCGTTCTGGGCATACTTGTAGTCTTGATAGGACTTACTCTCAACGGTTAGCCCTTTCCTGAGTCTCACTCTGACGTTTTTGAGAGGCCACCACGACAGAATGCCATAAATTATGGTGCTGATGAAGCGGGCTATCAGCCTGAGGCTGAAGAGCCCGAACGCTATAACCCAGCATATTGGGGGGTTGTATAGAAGCCAGGCTGTCAACCTAGCGATTAACCGTGTAACGAAAAGGCCGGCAGCTGTTATGTTCCTCAATGGTGGGTTGTACAAAAGCCAGGCTACTGCGGCCGAAATCCGCCTGAAGTAAAACAGGAAGGCTGCTACTAGCCAGCGTAGAGGAGGGTGGTAGAAAAACCAGATTATACCTATAGGAATCCCCACCAGTATTTTCCAGCCCAAGGCAACAATACGAAGCCAAATGTCCCAGAAGAAATTTCTCCCGATAGGCCAGGTGTAGCGCCACAACCTCACCACCCATACCACGATGCCCAGTAAAAGCAGGAAGAGGAAGATCAGTCCAAAGATTATGACTGTGACTGGTGCCTCTATTCCTACTAGTGGTATTGTGCCACTTGGAACATCAAGAATATAACCCAGGCCAACACCTACGGCCGCCAGCACAAGGGCAAGAAAGATGATGTTTCTGAATTGAGCTGACCATCTTCCCATCCGCACCAGCCAGGGATAGATAATACGCCACGTTAAAAGAAGAACTAACGGTATCAGCGCCAAAGACACCAGAGCTAGAGGGACCATCCCGACAGCTAGGAAAAAGGATATCAATGCACCGAAGTACAGGATAACCATGGTTAGCAGGAAGAGCATTAAACAGCTCATATCGTCCCACTCTCCTTAGCGCACCGGGAAAAATTCGACTTGCTCTTTTTCATTGCGCTCCACATAAACTTTACCATAGACTCATGCGAATATTATAAACACGAGAGCCGTTAAAAAAGCCGTCAAACCACTCATATATACACCCATGGCTGCGGCAACACCTACAAAATAAGCCGCCAAGGTACCCATGTATACACTCATGGTTACGAAAAACCCTGTGACCACAGCGACCATAAAACAGCCTATCATATCGCCCCCCTCTCCTTAGCGCACCGGGGAAAATCCGCCTTGCTCTTTTTTGAAGAATTTCATACGAGATTATGCGGTTACGTACAATTAATTCTTCCCCCCACTTAATAACCTTCCCGGCTGCAAGTTTTATTGCAGAACCAAGAGAAAATTTTAACGGGTTGAGCTTATTCTGTTACCTTGAATTTTGTTTCTCGATAGGCCACGACCATGAGACCGACCAGCACTACCACTCCCACTACTACCCATACCCAGGTTGGAATCGGGGATGTCGTGAACGTGCTAGAATCCGACCACGGGCTTTCGTTGCCATAATCATCTACCGCCTTAACCCGCCAGTAGTAGGTACCCTTGGGCAAAGCTTCTTCCTTAGTCAGTTGGTAGCTTAATTCCTCGACATCGGACTTGGATCGGAAAATGGAGGCAAAACCAGCAGTTTCGCTTATCTGCAGTCTGTAAGTGATGTCGCTGCCACTCGTTATCCCTTGCCAGTGAAAAGTTACCACCCCCGACCTAAATTTGCTCTCGTCCTCGGGCAAGGTGGGCAGTGGAGTTGGTAGGACTTTCTCTTTTACCGTGAAGTCAGCTGAGTCAGTAGCCCCCCCCTCATCAGTCGCCTTCACCGTCTGTTTGCCCGCAGTGCTTGCTGGCACTCGGAAACTAATGGCAACATTGCCATTGGTCTGGGTCCGCATATCCCCGGGCACAACGGTCCCAGCAAGAGTCACCGTTAATTCCTGATTACCGTGAAAACCGCTGCCGGTGAGGGTAACGGAGTCGCCGGGAGCTCCCCCAACCGGGCTGAGTTTTTCTATTTTGGCCTTAGTATCGAGGGTAGTCGTCACAGCAGGCTTGGTTATGTCACCGGAGGCTGAGACAGTATGGCTGCCAAAGGTGCTGACCGGCAGAACAAAGGAAGATCCCCAAATACCATCTATATCAGCGGTGATATCCGCGGCAACAACCTTCCCACCAAAGGTAACCTTGATGTCCGTTTCCCCGGGTGCGAAACCACCTCCGGCGACGGTAATCGTATCACCTACATAAGCCAAACTCGGCTCAACCGATACTCCAGCGCCCACGATGAACTCAACATCAGGTACATCACGAGCCCTGGTCAACATTCCTGAGGCGTCAATGATATAGCGGCCGCTCTGGACAGGAGGAACAGCGATGACGGCACTCCAGGAGCCGTCCTCATCAGCATAGATGTTTGTCTTCACCACCTCCCCATCGAAGGTGACCTCAATGTCCTCTTCTTCACTGGCAAAGCCCGTGCCGCTTACCTCAACCGCCTGCCCCACCGTTCCCGAACTTGGCGTGGCAGTGATTTCGGGGGTCACCATAAAATGCTTGCTCCCCCGATTTACCCATACCGTATCTACCTTAGCTTCGACCTCGAAGATATAGCCACCAGCGGGGGTGGGTGGGATGGTAAGAGGTACCTCCCAGCTACCCTTAGTACCATCAGCCTTACCCGTCTTTTCCGTGTCCTGGAAGCTAACCCGGATGTCCTGCGAGGCGGTAAAACCATAGCCGTTGACAGTTACTTCCGTGCCCACCGGTCCCTCATCGGGGTCAATCATTACGGAAGGGAAGATTTCAAAATTAGCCTCCGCTTTTTTGGCATAAGTATCGGTGGCCAAATAAACCTTATGAATGCCCTCCTTTGCCTCGGGGGCATAGAACATGAGGGTGCGGCTTCCAGCCATGGTTGCTGTGAATGTGTCTTTAGTACCCTCTGGTGTGAGAGAATCCCAGCAGACATGATAGGTGCCGGCCGCCGTAACGGCCGCCGTTACTTCGATTAGGTCGCCGCAGGCCCCAGAAACAGGGTCAAGGGTAATGGAATATGCTACTACGGCTTCTGTTGTGAAAGAGTAGTACGCGCCGCCATTGTTATCAATGGAAGGTCCGGAGACATCGCTAGATTCAACTTCAAAGTAGTATTTTGTGTTCGAGCTTAAGCCTGTGAGGATTATGTTATGGGTGGTGTCTGTGCTGCTATCATACTCAGTCTCGCCCAATGCAGTGGTGGTGCCGTACCTCACCCGACTATCACTACTAGTATTGGTAGTCCAAGTGATGGTGGCGGTAGTGTCGGTGATATTCGGCACAGAAACATTTGTTATCTCTGGACCAGCGGCCAGAGGCAATGGGGGCAATATCAGCATCAATAACAGAAGCCCGGCTATAATAGTAGCCTGTATTCGCCTTATGCGCACTCTCAACTCTCGTAACAGGTAAGTTTTTCCCAAAAAGTGTGTTTAGACGAACCTATAGAATACGGCAAACTATACGCGTGTTTTAGGAAAACTAAACCGTTACCACCTTTCTTCTACTTAAAGTAAAACATAATATCCTCACTTTGACAAGTTTGTCAAGACATTTAGGGGTGCGCCCCAGGAGATTATTACCTTTTTACTTTTTATAGAATTTTTTGTAAAATCTCCTGGCGGGACTTGACAACCCGTCCATTGTAGAATATACTGTTAAATGACAGGACTTTAGTAACAGTACTTCAGTCTTTGAGGTTCGCCCTGTTGAAGGCAATCGAGCCAGTGACAAAGTGGGCTAAGAGCCCGGAAAGGAGGTGTTTATCGGGGAGTTCAGATTAAGGAGAAAACCATGTGTCATCCCAAGCCCGGGAACTTGGGATGGTAATTACAGTGTCGAAATAGTCAAAGTAAAGGAGGTTTAGGTGAAAAAGTTAATCAGTGTAGGTGTTGCTCTGGCCCTGTTGACCATGGTGGTGGTGCCTGGCGCCGTAGCGGCACAGGATATCGAGCCGGATACGTATTCTAAAATTCCATTCGCAATCGTCGGGAGTGGCATCGTACTAGTAGGGCAAATTGTAGATGCAATGGGGGACACCATAGATCTGCCCTTTGACATAGTAGCCATCACGGAGCTCGTTGGTCCATGGACCGCCGAGGACCTTGCCTGGTCAGTCGACATGTTAGCGTGGGGCGTGAATCTGTTTGGAGAGTTGTGGCCAACGCTTGATGAAATGCTGGGCATTGGTTATGAGGACCTAGGCGATGTCATGGTTGACGTAGCTGACGGACTCAGAGAATGCTGGGTCGACGTTTGCCCATAACTCTTTAACAGTGGCATAATGTTCTCGCTCGGTTGCCGGTGAGGAAGAGAGGAATCTCAATGAGATTGCCAGGTTGATTTCCCGGGGCCGGCAGTGGAGAGATTACTCCGGCTGGCAACGACAGGAACAGCTAGAGGTTAAAAAGGGGGCGGCGTGAAGCTGCCCCCTTCTAGCGTTTAAGCGGGTTTGATTTGCTAGTTCGTTATTTCTAAATCCTAAACAAATCCAAAATCTATAGTTACCTGCATAAATCATTATAATTCTCTATCCCCCTCACCCTGACCCTCTCCCTTCGAGGGAGAGGGTTTTATACGAAATTATGCGGAAGACTATAAACTGCTAAAATAGGATTGTGTCCGTAAGTTTAATAGCCAAGAAAGGCTCGCTGGGCCTCCCTGTGTTTACTTACGGCTGACCTCTATCGAGGTAGCCTTTGGGCTATTGTGATTTGTGGCTATTGGGCTCGATAAAGTTCTCCACTTCTTTCCGCTTGAACCTGCGGTCCCCCCTGGTGCCCAGGCGATAGACGGGAAGAAGCCCCTTGTTCGCCCAGTGCCGCACTGTGTTGGGATGAACATGGAGCAGGTGAGCCACCTCAGTGGTGGTCAACATCCCTGAATTCCTTCTTTTCACTTCCATGCTCTCTCCACCTCATTCATCTTTACAGAACTTCATTTATGTTAACTCAAGCTCCTTTCCTTGTCTATCACCCAGAAGTCCTATGTCTTGGGCGCAACAGCTTTTGCCTGCCCCAAAAGTCCCAGGACTTTTCTCCCAGGCTTTGGAGGTAAAGTAAACATAATGCAATTGACAAGAATGAGACATGCGGTATAATAGTACAATGGTACTTATAAGAATAATCTTTGTAGGAAGAAATAGTGCAAGAGTAGTGGTACCAAAAAAGTCCAGACTTTATAAAAACTAGACCTGAATAGATATTCAAGCCCTTATGCCCAAGTTGAGGAGCGATAAGGGAATCCGGCAACGAAAGGGGGTGATAGCTGGCAAAGATTACAAGGATAATCAGAAGACTTGCTGCTATGCCCGAGGTCGACGGGCGATAAGGAAATCCTACAAAGAAAGGAGAAAGGTAAATGAAAAAGACAATAGTGATAGCGTTGGTAACGGCTTTGGTGGTTACCTTGGTTGGGGCTGGACTCGTTGCAAACGCTGAGAATCTCCCATCCTCCAAGGCTACGGCCAAGGTTAGCGAGCTAACTCTCATTGACTGGACGGTAGAAGAGGACTGGACGACGATCCTCGAGCAAAGCATCAAAACACCCAACAAGAAGGACCTGTTCATCGATGTCTCCCTGGAGACCGGACTCTATACACGGACTCTGGTGAAGAGCAAACGAAACTCCCCGACCGACGAAGAGTGGGACACGTCGAGGGCTAGAGCTGAGATACAGGTGCGAGTGGTGATTGATGAGGGCACAGCGGATGTGAGAGATGCATCACCGACGCCGGTGGTATTCAACATGAGGGAGCAGACTTTGTCGGCGAAGTTCATGGGCATATTCACCGCCGAGTGCTTTGTGGTTGACCCAGACTCCGGTGATGTGACCCTGATCTACGAGTGCCTTGAGCCTGAGGAGCTGGAGCTCATCCTGGAAACCCTGTCTGCGAACTCGTTTGGCTTCGTCATAGACGAGCTTACGCCTGGCGTCCACACCGTATCAGTGCAGGCAAGAATTGCGACAAATGGTGAAGCTGAAGAGGGCGAATGGGAAGCCGAGGCACTTGTTGGCAAGGGCTCCGTCCTTATCGAGGTAGTCAGAATGATCAACCAGTCCGAGCTCTTGGATTGGTTAGACTAGCTGGCTTAGGGGGCTGGGGCGCAGCCCCACCCCCAGGATGCCCCCGCTTGTGATAAGGAGGTGATATTTTCTGGAAGTAGAACTGAACAAATGCACAAGCCGTGATGCCCGAGGTCGACGGGCGATAAGGCAAATGCTTAAATGAAAGGAGATAATAGATAGATGAAAAAAATAATTGCAATAGTTCTTGCGGTGGTACTGGTAAGCGCTGGGCTTGGAGTGGGCGTACTCAGTGCTGCGGAATGTACTGATTGCGACGGAACATCGGATGGCGGTACTCTATATCCTCCTACTGTTTATTTGACTGAGTCGTTCAGGGCTATCGTCACGGGAGACTACGTGGCTGCGGGTGTTGCAATGCGTGGGGTGGGTTCTGGCAACATTACGCTATCACTTCCAGCAGACGCTACAATCGTGAAAGCCTTCCTATACTGGGCGATAATGAGTGGTTCCGAGACTCCGGATCCAGCATTTGATGATGGAAACATCAATGGGAACCCCATCACTGGAACCTTGATTGGGACTGCCGGTGACCCATGCTGGCCTGCAACACACATACATAACTATGTGGCTGATGTCACTGATTATGCTACAGACGGGACCAACGAACTTATGGGCTTTACCTATAGTGATACTAATGTCTATCTGGAAGGGGCATCGCTGGTTGCAATCTACACGGAACTAGGGGCTTCCGCCAAGACCATTATCATTTATGAAGGTGCGCTAACCTTCGTGGATGAGGAACAGGCTACCACGATTGATGGATTCGTTGCTGCAACGGGAGCGTCTAAAACGACCTACATCGTGGCAGACGGTCAGGCCACCGTACCGTCTCTGAACAACAAGGTCTACGTGGATGGCAACTTAATCGCAGAGGAAGTGCTGAAAGGCGATGATCCTCCGGCCGATATCTGGTACTGGGACACCTACACTGCGGTCACTACCGCATATATATCAAATGGAGACACGGATGTTGAGGTTTCCATCGAGAGTGACACAGATGACGGTAGTGTGGACTGTCTGACGTGGGTAGCTCAGGTACTATCTGTCCCCACAGAGCTTGAACTTGAGATTGACATCAAGCCGTGGAGCTATCCCAATACAATAAACCCGAAAAGCGGTGGTGTTGTACCAGTAGCTATTCTCGGCTCGGATACACTTGATGTGACTCAGATCGACCCGGCGAGTATCGATGTCGTCTTCGGTCCGGATTCTGCTTCACCACGCCACAATATCAATGATCCTTCGGTATTCGATGATCATACCGAGGATCCTTGGCTCTATTATGATCCAACTCCTCTGGATCCAGATTCGGGCGATGAAGTCTATTACACGTGCAACGAAGACGATGTTATAGACCTCGCTCTCCATTTCCGCCAGAAAGATACGGGTCTGACTCACTCGGATACCACAGCTACGCTCAGCGGGTCATTCGCAATAGGCGGAGTACCATATTACTTCATAGCCAGTGACTCGGTGAGGGTGCTGGACAAATAAGTCCAAGATAGCTGACAGACTTCAAAAGGAAGGGAGCCTCTTCGGGGGCTCCTTCCTCCTTGCAGGACTCAAATTATTCACCATATTCTATGGCAAAGAGCAGTTTCTCTACGAGACCAACTTCATATGGCTAGGCTCAGGTCAAGGCAACGCCCCCGGGGGATACCCCCATACCAATCTCAAAAGCAGCAAAAAGTTCATTGCTCATGCCTTTTGTTCAACAGAATGGAATGAATGATACAATAGCTATGTGTCGGTGAAATTGATAGCCAAGAAAGGCTCGACCTTCCATGATTTTCCCTACTCTCATCCCGAGCGGAAGTGCTTCCATTGCTGGATTATCAATGTCACGCCACCGGGTCCAAACCAATGCCTTCACGATTGTATCTACTGCTATGCCAGGGAAGCTATTTACTCCAACTACTCCGAGGATACCCTGATTTATAACAACCTGCCTGAATTGGTGGAGAGGGACCTCGAAAAGCTAACTTTATGCCCGCCAATTTCCCTGTCCAATATCTCCGACCCCTGCCAGGACATACCCGAATTAAAAAGAGAGGTCAAAAGGCTGATACAGCTTCTTATGGACTACGGCGTCTCCTTTTTCATCACCACCAAAGGCGACCCATCCTTTCTTCTGGAATTGCCTGGCTTTATCGAGTACAAGCCTAAATTTATAGCTATAACCATCGAAGGGACTCCTGAGGTGCTCGAGCTTTTGTCACCAGGGGCGCCTTCGTTCGATGCCAGGGTAGCTGCTGCCGGCAAGCTATCTAACATGGGTATAGACATTGTCATTCGCCTCGACCCCATTTTGGTCCATTTATTCCAGGCCCTTTACGGTGATTCCTGGTTTGAAAAAATAGCTGGGCTGCTCGATGTCTTCGCCGCGGTTGGAGCCAGGCATATCACCGCCAGCACTGGCAGGCTATCTAGGAGGCGCTCTCCATCAGCCGGGCACGAAGGCACAAGTATATGGCAGCGAATATACAAAGTTATCTCCAGCCAGTCGCCACCAGCAGCTAAGAAATTCGAGCAAGAATACATCTACGAGGCACATTGGTCAGGCGGAGGCTACCGTCTGCGCAAGGACTTGAGGCTCGGCTTCCACCGGAAAGTAAAGGAATTGGTTGAAGCCAGGGGAATGACCTATGCCACCTGCCAGGAACTTTCCGCCGGGGAAAGTGATTCCCGGGCCATCCCGCACTGCGAGGGATTACCACTGCCCTTTGCCCGAAAGCAAGCAGACGGGAGGTTCAAGCCCGTTCCAGGTTGCACTGCTAACTGTCATGTCTCTTGCCGGGGGTTATCCAAGCCGCCCTGTGGTCATTCTGAATTGGTGACTTCCAAGCCTCTTACATTAAGTGAACTGTCTTCAAAACTAGTTGACAGAAAGCTAAAAGAGGGTTAAGCTTTTCACTATAATATATTCATGCGGAGCAAATTATGCCATCTGAGCAAGGACCATATTTAAAGACAGCAGTGTTCTGCGAGCACGTGCTACGGGAAGTAGATGGCGTACCCTCGCTGGTACGGATTGTTGACCGTATAGTTCATACGCGCACGGGCCCAGATGCACCCACAGAGATGCCACCCATCCCATATAACCTGACAGCATTTCTCTCTCTGACTTCAGGTGAAGCGCGTGGTAGCCATGAAGTCAGAATTGAATTAGAAGAACCATCGGGGATAAGAAAACCACTGACGACTGGCACAGTACTATTCGAGGGTGAGGATAAAGGTGTTAATCTGGTTCTCAATATGGCGGCGACATTCGACCATCAAGGGCTTTATTGGTTTAATGTCTATTTAGGTGACATACTGCTCACGAAGATGCCACTTCGAGTTATATACTCTCGAGTGACGCACGGAACTCCGAAGGCGTAGCTGGAAACATTATTTGCGTTGTATTTGCCGAACTGCTTGTGCAAACTAGCTCAGGGGGTCTCTCATCAATAGTGATAGTATTATGCTCCAGGACATATTTCTTAAGTAGGGAACGAAAATCTTCTTCAGTGCACTGGCCGTTGCTCATTTCTGCTAAACCAAGTTCAATGATGCCTGCTAGTTCCGATGCGCTGCAGGGAGGTAAAGTGAGGAACTCATAAAGATGAGGTACCAGCCAATCTTCGATATCCTCCACATTAATTTTGCCATCCAAATAGTGAAAAACCTTACTAAATATCTCAGCAGTTAAACTCATGGCTCCCCTTTCTAATTTTTGGTCTCAGACACCTGAGTGGGTTACACCAGAAACTATACGCCAAGCATTCAATTCATGTCAACTTTGGCAGCGTCTCAAATCAGGTGAACTTTATCAAACAGTTTTTTCAGAAAGACATCCTGACCCACCAACAAAAAGTGAACCGCTTTGCACATGGAGTCAAATGTGTGTGTATTGGACACAAAATGGGCAACCTATAGCCATGGTACATCAATACCTCCGCCCTGATGGGACAATTGGAGGTAGTGGTAAGCCCGATCCAAAACGAATTCTTGTGGAAAATAAATTACTAGCAGTTAGAGCAAGGCGAGGTAAACGCAGCCACCCCTAGGTGCCTCGGCTTAGCCCCCAAAATTTCCCCTTTGCCTAAAAGCAAGCTGATAACAAATTCAAAGCTGTTCCTGGCTGCACTGCTAACTGTCATATTTCCTGCCGGGGTTTATCCAACCCGCCTTGTGGGCAAGCTAGGCTTGTAATTTGCAAGCCTCTTACACTCAACAAACTGTGCTTTAATGATTTGTCAGCTCCACTATTGTGACGCCATAGTCTCCTTCGCCATAATCACCAAGGCGATAGGATTTAACTAAGGGATGCTTGGCTAGTAAGTCATGTACGGCACGGCGTAATTTTCCTGTCCCCTTGCCATGAACAATGCGCACAGAAGGCAAGCCAGCCATAAAGGCATCGTTGAGATATCGGTCAAGCTGGCACAGTGCTTCATCAACAGTAAGGCGGCGTAAACGTAATTCTCTATCTACTGCTTTCATTATGACCTGATAAACTCCAGACGAAGGATTTCTTTGCTAGCTTCAGTAACCTTGACTCTATCATCAATGTGCCAGCCTACTACCCAGATGATTTGCTGAGGGGAACAGACGATTGGGACGTGGCCTCGCCAGGAACGAGGTATCTTGGCATCAACCATAAACTCATGGAGCTTCTTGGATACATTCATGCCCAGGGGCTGAAATCTGTCTCCGGGCCGACGCTGACGGACGAAGAGTTCGGTCCCTGTCTTGTGCAAATCGAAATCGGCAACGAGATTGCTTTGGCAAGCTCCTTGGCTTGTGCTCGGGACGCCTCGCAATGACAGAGCATCCACTCGCTCCCCCACTATGCTGGCTATCACCTTCCATCCCGGGAAAACTGTCTTACCAGGCACTTTAAGAGGAAATTCGCCTTGTAGCGGAGGAAAGGGACATGACGGAAGCTGAGATTGCTTGGCTGTGCTCGCAACGACAAGCTCATTATATCCGCCCTGACAGATAAAGCCATGGGGCAGAGAGATTCTTTTGCCCACTGGTTTATTCAGCAGGCTCCTTGCGGCTTCAATATGACTGGCTTCGATGTCTCGAGTATCCCCGGCCAACTTGGTCACAGCTGCTCTCAATAATTGCCTCTGCAAGGCTATCGGCAAGCTAGCAATTTGCTTCCTATCCAGGTAAATGGCGTTATTTTCCTGCCTGGCCACTTCATCCCATAACTCAGAAACTTGGTGTTCAATGAACGCATTATCCTCTTTGGCAATATCAGCCAAACGGAGCAGGGCTTGGTCAACGCTCGGATTATATTGTCTGAGCAGAGGCAACAACTGGAGGCGAAGGCGATTTCGGAAGAAGGAAAGTGAACGGTTGGAGGAATCAATACGCGGGTCAAGCTGGTATTCCTGGCAATAACTCGTTGTTTCCTCTCTAGTAATATCTAGAAGCGGTCTTATTACTAAGAGATTGCTTCGCTTCGCTCGCAATGATAGGGGGGAGGTGGGCCATGATATTCCTTGCCTGTCATATACCATAGGCGCGCAAGGGGCTAAACCGCACAATCCGGTAATTCCCGTTCCCCGTAATATGTGCATCAAAATAGTCTCTACCTGGTCATCCCTAGTATGACCTATGGCTATTCGATTGGCTCCGACCTCTCTAGCTACCTTGGCAAGAAAAGCATAGCGTAGTTCCCGGGCAGCTTCCTCAACGGAGAAATTTCTTTCAATCCCGTAGGCAGCCACGTCCTGCCTATCAACAGTTATGGGAATGCCAAGCGAGCCAGCCAGATTAGACACGTATTTGGCATCGGCTTCGGATTCAACTCCCCGAAGTTGATGATTTAGATGAGCTACATGAAGTTTTGTCCCTAGTCCTTTCTGCCACTTTGCCAGGACATGAAGCAAACATACTGAATCAGCACCACCTGAGACCCCGACTACCACTATCTCCTCACGTGAAATCAAGCTATACCGCTGGATAAAGTCTATAACTTTTGACTCTAGCTTAATCTTGTTCATAGGGATTGATTTTCACCCCAAAAATTCTGCGAATTTTTTGGGAACCCATTTGCTTTGCCCCTCGCAGCTAACACTGATAAGAGGTATCGTTAAATGTCAGCAAGCGGGTTCCATAATCCTGAAACTCGAGTATGCTTACCCCACCAAGGTCTACTTTGAATTTGGTAAAGCAGTCCAGAGGCAAATTTAAAGCTTTGAGAATGATGGCTAAGGTAACGAAGTAATGGCTGACTACTACCATCGTAGTTCCTTCGTTGTGCTCAGGATTAGTTTTATGCCTTTCTAGCAGACGTTCAACAGCCTTCCAGGCTCTCTGCTGCAATTCAACAAGACTTTCTCCGTTGGGCAATTTCATTGCCCCCCCGTCTTGCCACCATTGCATTAAAAACTGGCTGAACGTGGTACTTAAATTTGAAACAGACATGCCTTCCAGTTCCCCAACTTTAAGCTCTCTAAGCCCTTGGTCAATCTCTACGGGCAACTTGTGATGGCTAGCTATGATTTCGGCTGTAGCTATAGCTCGCTGCAAAGGACTGGAGAGTATAGCAATAATGGGCTCATTCTCAAGGAAAGCTGCTAGCTTCCTGGCTTGCTCCAATCCGGTATCATTCAGTTCGATATCGCTATCGCCTCCCTGGACACGCCTCTCGTCATTCCAATAAGTTTCGCCATGCCTAACTAAAATAAGCTTCAAAAGGCCTCCTTAGATTGCCTCGCTTCGCTGACAGCGAGAAATATAATTATGGGCTAGTTTTACCCTCTCATTATAAGTGGGATGGTCATAAAATAGAAGTTTTGCCCACTGGCTAGGTTCGGCCTCGGTTAGATTCTGGTCGGTCAGCTTAGTCATTAAAGCAATAAAGGCTTGGGGGTTATTGCTTAGCGCCAATGCAGTCTCGTCTGCCGCTATTTCTATGCGACGATTATACCAATTAAGTGCTGGTTGTAACCTTAAGATAGGATAAACTTAAGCTCCCCTCTGACCTACGCTGCAGCAACACCCTTTTCCCTGGTTACTATGACCTTCGCTATCTTCATTCCATGTATTTCAGTGATAACGAACTTCAGGTTCTGGTACTTAAAGTGCTCTCCCTGCTTTGGTATCCGACCAAGGTGGCTGAGAATAAAGCCGGCCACAGTCTCATAATCACCGCTGGGCAAATTCAGCCCCAATTCCTCGTTAGCGTCTTCAATCCTGAATCCTCCATCCAGTTGAAAGGTGCTGTCGCCAGTTACAATGAAGTCCTTTTCTTTACCCGTTAGCTCATCGCGAATATCGCCGACAATCTCCTCAGTCAGCTGTCCGAGGGTAACCATTCCCGCAATTCCTCCAAACTCGTCGACAACGACTGCCGCATGGTGACCACCATCTCTCATCTCAGCCAGAAGCTCCCCTAAACGTTTCCCCTCAGGCACAAAATAGGCAGGGCGCATCAAATCATCGACGGCGCTGTCTCTGCTCTCAGATTCATCGGTTAACTTCATCAGCACATCCTTGGCATGCAACATACCTACCACATTATCGGTATTATCCTTATATACGGGGAAACGACTGTATCGTCCCTGGGTATAGAGATTCAAGAAATCACTTAGCTTCGTCCCTTGCTCCACCCAGGCGATTTCTGTTCTGGGAACCATTATCTTACTCACCGGGCGGTCGGTAAACTCAAACACCTTGTGTAACATCTCTGCCTCATTACCTTCCACTACCCCTTCAGCCTCACCTATGCTGATAGCTGTACGAAATTCCTCCTCGCTGATGGTCGGCTTGGGAATTTCGCCCTCCCCGACTAACTTGGTGAACCTAATCCCAATGTGGTTCAGGATGTAAACCAGAGGATAGAGGATGGTAGAGATTATTTCTAGAGGTCTAACATATCTCAGAGCTATTCTTTCTCCGTAACGAACTGCCAAGCTCTTAGGAATAAGCTCAGCGAAAACTAAGGTTACTACAGTGATCACGATGGTAGCAATGGCTACTGCCCAGTTCTCATTTCGGATTAGTGACACTGCTATGATTGTGCCCAGAGTGGCTACTGCCGTCTCAAAGAAGTTGATCCCCAAAAGAACTGTAGCGAGAAATTTCTCCGGCTGTTCCACAATCTTTGCCACCCTTTTGGCGGCAGGGTGTCCACTCTGGATCAGATGTTGTAGACGCAGCTTCTGCATACCAATGAAAGCAGTCTCAGCACTGCAGAAAAAAGCGGCACACCCAAGACAGAGGAAAAACAATATCACAAAGAGGCCGTTAATGTTCACCCTTAATGCTCACCCTAAGTAAACGACATGTGCAACCAGATTACTACCAGCTTTAGGCAAGGAGATAAAAGCCGACTCAGCGTCGGAAAAGAAAGCTGAGAGAACTAAGCAGACTGGAAAGGCTAATAAAAGCCAACTATCGGCGGCATCCACCTATTACCACCCCCTAAGCCCCCTCCCCAACGAAATTGACCATCTTGCTACCATTAACTTTGGCTGCAATATACTTTATGTAAGTTATGATAGCATTAGCTGGCGAACCTGTCAAATCCCACATTCTTAAACAATCTTCGGCAAGTGATAAGCTCTAGTTTTTCCGGTATACTTACGGGGATGGACAAAATGTTCCTGGTGGATAAGCCTAAAGGGCTTACCTCCTCCCGAGTGGTGGAGCGGATAAGAAAGAAGTTCAATGTGAAGGCTGGTCATACGGGGACATTAGACCCCCTGGCTACGGGGCTTTTAGTTGTTCTCACCGGCAGGCGCACGAAAAACGCCTCTTTGTTTCTTAAGCTGGACAAGGCTTACGAGGTTAAGGCTGTTCTCGGTGTCGAGACAGACACCTTTGACTCTGAAGGAAGGGTTTTGCGGCGAAGCAATAACGAAGTAACCAGAGAGGAATTGGAAAGGGTCTTGAGGGAATTTTATGGTGATATTTGGCAGACCCCACCACCATTTTCAGCTAAAAAAATGGCGGGACGAAAAGCTTACCAACTAGCCAGAAAGGGTATCAGCGTAGATATACCACCTAAAAAGGTAAGCATTTATTCCTTGGAGCTCAAGGAGTTCCAGTTTCCCTATTTTGCTTTCGCTTGCGAGGTGTCTTCAGGATTTTACGTTAGAAGTCTTGCTCACGATATCGGAGAGAAACTCGGGGTGGGCGCTACTGTAGTGGAAGTTCGCCGCACTAGAGTGGGCCCTTATCACGTGGAACAAGCTAAAGGCTTGGAGGAACTCCTAGGCTATAAAGAGTTGCCCTTGAAAAGCTTCAATTTTTAGCGACAATAAAAAGTGTAGACCTTGCATTATTTTCCCATTGATTGGGCTATAGTCCCCATGATACAATATTCAAAGAGTGGCTACTGAGAAAGAGAAGGCAGTCGAATTGGCCATTGAGCAAATTGAGAGGCAATATGGCAAAGGTTCGATTATGAAGTTAGGCGAAGCTCCAGCCAGAGTAGCTGGAGATGCCATTCCCACCGGGGCACTGGCCCTTGATCTGGCTTTAGGAATAGGTGGCATACCTAGAGGGCGAGTTACCGAGATATTTGGTTCCGAGGCTTCAGGTAAAACTACACTCGCCCAGCATATAATCGCTGAAACTCAAAAAACTGGCGGTATTGCTGCATATATTGATGTTGAGCATGCCTTTGACCCTAGATATGCCGCTAACTGCGGTGTCAACCTGCGCGATTTACTTATCTCCCAACCTGACACCGGCGAGCAAGCTCTGGAAATTACTGAAACCCTGGTGAGAAGCGGTGCTGTAGATGTAATAGTCATCGACAGTGTAGCCGCCCTAGCGCCCAGAGCTGAGATAGAAGGCGAGATGGGCGATGCCCATGTTGGTTTGCAGGCACGATTGATGTCCCAGGCACTGAGAAAATTGAGTGCTGCTATCAGTAAGTCTAAAACAGCGGTTATTTTTATTAACCAGTTGCGAGAAAAGGTGGGCATTGTTTTCGGTAATCCGGAGGTAACTCCTGGGGGAAGGGCGCTTAAGTTCTATAGTTCGGTGAGAATAGATTTGAGGCGGGGTGATTCCATCAAGCAGGGCACAGAAATGGTAGGCGCAAGGGTAAGGGCCAGGGTGGTTAAGAATAAGGTAGCTCCTCCCTTTCGCAGCGCTGAATTTGATATTATGTTTAATCACGGGATAAGCAAAGAGGGGAATTTGGTTGACCTTGGGGTAACAACAGGCGTGGTAAAGAAAGCTGGCGCCTTCTTTACTTACGGCGATACGAAGTTGGGGCAGGGCAGGGAAAATGCCAA